>Ga0194060_10003244_pt1 | contig 11527 bp, 8 predicted proteins | sample SepL225m_MetaG_FD_163427 | JGI IMG/M metagenome (GOLD analysis project Ga0194060, IMG submission 163427) | Anoxic zone freshwater microbial communities from boreal shield lake in IISD Experimental Lakes Area, Ontario, Canada - Sep2016-L222-5m | ecosystem: Environmental > Aquatic > Freshwater >... | reverse complement strand
GCGTAGCTCCCCCCGGACAGGTTGATGGCGTAGGCAAAGTTCAACCCCTGCGGAAACGAGACGTTAGTCCCGCCGGCAGGATCGGCGCCGGCTGCGAAGATGGATTGCGCTTGCCTCGCGACTTTAGGATATAATGCGGCGTTTTGGTAGTACCAGGCGACATCGGGGGAAGAGCTGCGCCCGACGTAGAGATCAATACCCATGACATTGTAACCGGTGATGTCCCCCTGATTCGCCCCCAGCGATGGTATGCTGTTTTGCGGATTCTGACCGGATGTGACCCAGAGCCATGATGTCGGAGCTCCACTTCCGGGGATTCCGGGGTTTGCTGTATAACTGAAGGCACCCGTGTTCAAAAATAGCGGGTTTCCCAGATAGTCGTAGAAGCGCAGGTTGACCCGGTTGTCGCGGTTCGTCATCGCAAACGCCGGCTTAGGTGTCAACAGGGATTCCGCAAAAGGGGAGATCGATGCATAGAACCTCCCGAATGCGCTCTTGGAGGTTGCCGTGGTGGTGCCCCACTCCTTCCCTGACTCTGGGTGCAACTGCAGCGAATCAAGCAGTGCCTTCCCCTGGGCAACCAGCTCTGTGTGGGTCAACACCGGGGTATTGTCCGGTTTGATGCTCTTGCCCAGCCGTGCCGTTGCGGCTGCCACCGTCACCGGTGTGACGGTGCCCTTGAAGGTTTCAAGCGCCGCTTTAACCGCCGTATCCCCCTGTGTCAGGTCAACCGTCGGGATCCTCCGTGCCAGGTTGTTGTCAATCATCAGAACCAGCTCTGTGTTGGGGCGAGGGTGTGAGATGGAGTCGATGATTGCCATCAGGGTCTGAGCCTTTTGGGTGGTGTCGGTCAGGTCGTAGACGGTGACATACCCCTTCTGAAGTTTTTCCGGTGGTACGGTAAAGCTCATTTTTCCCAGCGTAAAGACGCAGGACTGGTCGGACTGGTGGGTAAAGTTCCCCAGTCGCCCGGTTTTACCGCTGGCACTGCCGGTGGTGTAGGGCATTCCTTCAATCAGCCCCCCCACCAGATAGCTGGTCTTGGTGGTGGGGGTGGAAGAAGCCGGGCTGCTGCTGCCATCTGAACAGCCGGTCAGACAGAGCAGGGAGAGAGAAAAAACAGTAAACAGTGAGTAAATAACGATCCTTTTCATAATGTACTACCTCCTTGGAACAAACAGAATATAAAGCAACTTCTACGGGTCAACACTCTTGCACAAAAAAGAGTGACTGTGAAGCCCACAAATTCTGACAATTTGCGGGCAAATCTGACTAAGTTCTGACAGAGAAAAAAGTCCCTGCCTGCCTCAGTTGCGTCGAAGCTGTGCAATAACATAGTCATAGAATGCATTTTTATCCCTGATGTTCAGTATGACACTCACCTCCCTTCCATTTGCATTTCTGGTAATCGAACCCTGCATGTATCCTTCCGTTTCTATGGCAAGCCGCATCGAAACCGGGGGGTCAAAGATGTCCGGGCGGGCGAGGTAAACCGAGGTGAGGGAGTTCCACATCTCAAAATATGGCTGCCCCTCAACAAGAGCGTACAATCCCAGCACCAGGTTCGAGTAACGGAATGCGGGTGCCTGAGCCTTGAGCGATGTCATGAACTCCGTTGTCAGCTTGGCCTGATCTGTGACATCAAGCGGAAACACGATCAACGGAAACGAGGTGTTCTTAAAGATCCAATCCACTGCGTAGGGATCCCAGTAGGCGTTCCACTCTGCCTTGGGGTTGGCCAGCTCAACCGGGAGGGTATTTGGATCAAGATTACCCGGTACATCAATTGCTCCCCCCATCCAGATCACCCTTTTTATCCCTTTTTCAAGTGCTTTGTCCTCCTTTAGCACGGTGCTTAACGGAGTAAACGGATCGGTTATCAGCAGGGTAACAGGGTTGTTTTCGGCAATCGCCCTGGTAAGCTGCTCTTTCAGAAAACGTTCACCGGAGATATAGAAGGAGGGCCACTGCGGATTGTCCGGGTATCCTTTCAGTATGGCGGAGTTGTAGACTTTGATGGAATCTTTGCGATAATCCATCGGAAAGGGGTTCCACCCCCTGGCCTCACTCAAGGTTATGGGGTAGGACGTTGTCTTTATGTATGACTGCACTTTCCACTGGTTCTGCATGGCGTAACTGTAAAGGCAGTCGGAGTTTGTCGTGATGTTCCCCCGGTAATCCATGTTGTCCATGGTTAACAGGAGTACTGATGCAACATGGTCATCAATGGTTCCGCCACCGATGAATATCACCGGCTCTTTTACGGCAGGAGCAGAATGGGCACTGTCACTGCATCCGGCGCAGAGACAGACCAGGGTGGATAAAACTAAAAACATGGCGGCAAATTTTCCGATAATCATCGTTTGATTCCTTTCGTTCCGGTTATACTTTGCGCGGCATGAAATTGAGCATTTGTTGATGTAGGCCGGATGAAGCGCAGCGCATCCGGCAGCAATGCTGGCGATGGCAGAAAACGCCGGTTCCGCTTCGCTTGAACCGGCCTACTAAAAGCTCAATATGTGACCTCGTAAAGTATAACTTCCGAGGTATTACAACCAGAGAGTGTTACCGCGCCTCCAGCACAAACATCTCGTTCGATCTGATGAACCCTTTCTGGTAGCCGTTGCAGTCCACCATCCCCCCCATGCCGGCCGGTATGGTTCCGGTGCGGGCAAGGTACCCCTGCTGGGAGATAAACTTATCCACCGCCAGCAGTTTAAGGGCTGTCGGCCCCTGGTAGTCAGAGGTTTTCAGACAGAAGGGAACCGCTACGCCGTTCGGGATTGACTCAACATAGCCGGTATCACCGGGGAGCGGGAATGACCATTCCGGGTGGTAACGCCAGTCGCGCAGCCGGGTCAGCAGGGTGGTGTCCCCCAGGTAGCATGGCTGCTTGACCGGGTCGAAGCAGCGGCCATCAACCGCACCGGGGTACGGGTACCAGGCATCGTGGTCGGGGAGACCGGCGGGGGTGGTGTTGGCGTGGATCACAGTGAAGGCAACACTCTTGGGCTTTGCGTTGGGATCGTTCTTTGCTGCCAGATCGGCGTTTACCTTGCGTACCAGATTCCCCAGACCGGTATGATCCGGGTGGCCGTCCAGAGGGTGAGTGGTGCCGATCAGAGTTCTGGGTGAAGCGGTGTAGATCAGAGTGTAGAGCTGATTGTACAACCCCTGCGGAGTCAAGTTCGTCTCGCTGCCGACGCCGAAAACCGCGCTCTTGGTGCAATCGCTGCGCCGCAGCCTGGTATCCAGACCGCTGTTGCTGCTAAAGGCGGCCCAGGCTGTTCCCAGACCGGTGTCCGGGTAATCCCAGAAGGTGGGTGTTGGGCCGCCAAGCACCTGCTGAGCCGACAGGGTCTCGTTGCGACGCACCTGCTCGGCAAACACCTTCAGGTCTGCCTCGCTGCACTGCCCCCACTTCGACATTGACGGTTCCACCCCCACGTTCTTCCAGAAGGAGCAGGCATCGCAATAGGCGTCGCCGATGGTAACCACCACGATCCGTACCGGCTTGCCAAGCCGCTTGAACTCCTGTGCAAGACCGGCAAAGCCCAGAACCTCGTCATCCGGATGAGGGCCAATGATCAGCAGCTCGTCGTAGTTGGTGAGGGCGCTGTTGTTGCAGGTTACCGCTGCCGGCTGCGCCGGTGTAGTGGCAGGAACCACCTGACAGACGCCACCGGTGGTCTGGTAGACGGTGTCACTGCTGCAGCCCGTCAGCAGGGCACCAGCCAGGGCAGCGGCAAACAGGAACTGCAGTGACGTTTTCATCATTTTTGGGTTCATGGTGATTACTCCTTTTTGATTTTGTCTGTAGCTGGAGCCTCTTGCAAAATGATTGTCTTCCCGGAAGGTTTCTATCCGGGATCCAGATTTTCAGGCATTTACAGACTGGATTCCGGCTAAAAGCTTGCCGGAATGACAGAATTTTAGACTTTTGCAAGAGCCTCACTGATGTAACGATTTGATTTCTCAGTTGCTCAGTTGCTCTGTTGCTCTGTGGTTCGTGAACTGCCGTTTTTAGGCTAAAAGATAACTATTGATTTTAAACAAGATTCCCGGATTTTGATTTTCTTTGCGCTCTTTGCGCCTTTGCGGTTCAGGTTTTTCAGATTGTGGCCTTTTACGTTATTTAAATCCGCCTTTATCCGTTCAATCCGCCTTTTCCGTGTTCCATTGTGAACTGCTTTTTCCATAAATCCATGCAAGTCACAGATTGGCGATGAACGCTGCCACGTCCGGGAGAAGCGAGGGGTTGAGAAACTGGAAGTGATCGCAGCTCTGCGCCGGCTGCTGCTGAGTTCCGGTGAGGAAAGCCGATTTTTTCGGCACAAGGCCGTCATTCGGCTCGTCGAGGGTCTCGGCGCGTATCACCAGGTTCCCGAGTTTCAGCAGATTGTTGTAACTGCCGTCCCATACCCATGCGCCGATGGAAAAATGCCCTTTCATCTCTCCACCCCAGGTGTAATAGCTGCCACGGCTCGCGATATCGATGCTGTTGGCGTTAATTTCCTTGATGAACGTGGAATTTGAGCCGAGGTCAACCGGTCCCTGACCGGGGAGGCCGGTCGCCTTGAGCCAGAAGTCGGTGGCGAGCGGCGAGCCGTTGTTCGGGCCGGCAAGCTCAACCAGTTTGGTGAATTTCCCCCCTTGGGCGATGTACGATCTTGAGACGAGAGTTCCCATGGAGTGCCCGATGAGAATGGGGGGGGTGGCGAGATTCAGCGCGGCGACTTTGGAAACAAGAGTCTGGCCGTTATCCTTTATGCCGAGCTGCCAGTCGTACTGATAGAAGTAGACCGAATGCCTGTTCAGGAAGGTGCTGTTCTGCTGCAGCCAGGAGTACCAGCCGGGGCCGGTTCCGGGGGGGGCGGTCCAGTTCGCGTTTGTCCCGGTCATGCCGTGGACAAAGATAACCGGCGTTCCACTACCACCCTGGAGCGTCAGAATGTTTTCATTGACCGGAAACGTATGCTGAAGCGGATTAGCAATAAAATCCATGGTTCCCGTTACGTTTGTGGTGATGTTCTTCCAGATTCCCACATATTTTGACGGGGTCGAAGGGTCTGGTGAGATGTTAACGGTGTAGGGGTTATTGGTGGCCGGGTCGGTGAATGCGACGGTGACGCTGTTGCCTGTGCGGGTGATGCTTGCCGTGCCGGCAATCGAGCCCAGCAGGGTCTTTAAATTGATGGTTCCGCTTGGGATAACTCCCTGAACAGCTTTGGCCGTCGTTTGATCTCCGAAGTCTATGTGGCACCATTGGGACGGACTCACTTCACCGGCAGTCAGACGGCCATAACCAATCCACTCCCCGGAATAGACAGCTTTTTCCGGGCTGCCGGAGGAGACCGGACTGTCCGAACCGCCGCAACCGGTTAAGAGCGAGGTAAAAAGGAAGAACAGCACCATAAACGATGTTTTCCCGATGATTGACTGTTTCATTTTTGCATGCTCCTTAACATAATTTTTTCCTCTCTTACTGCGAACCATGAATGGATGCCCTTCGACAAGCTCAGGGTGAACGGAGTTTGTTCATGTTGTTCTGTAAGGCATCCTAAGCGTTTCGCAAACGCTCCAGAATTGTCTCCAGTATCCGCTTCGCCCCCTCATCAGCGGAGATACCCCCCTCCAACAGTTCCTTCCTGACTTCGGCATTCGCCTGGACAACTGCAGGCAACGTGGCGATGTACTCCTTCAGGTATGTCTCCAGAAGGGTTTCCATCCACCGTATTTCCTGGCTTTTCCTCTTTTTAGATAGATGGCCGCTCTCTTTTGCGCGACCAACTGTCTCTTCCACTGTTTTCCATATATCCTCTATGCCGGTTCCCTGGTGGGCGCTGCAGACAAAAACCGCAGCGGAGGATGCGCTGTTGTGAGGGCGCACAATCTGCAGGGCGTTCAGGTATACCTGCTTCGCCCGGAGCGCCTTGTCCATGTTCGCCTCTTCCGCCTTGTTGACAGCGATTGCGTCGGCGAACTCCAGCACCCCTTTCTTGATCCCCTGAAGTTCATCCCCGGCATCTGGAAGCATAAGAACAAGGAAGAAATCTACCAGCGAGGCAGCGGCAATCTCAGACTGACCAACGCCAACAGTTTCGACCAGCACCACATCGTATCCTGCCGCCTCGCAGAGGAGCATTGTCTCTCTTGTTTTCCGAGCCACACCACCTAAATGCGCCGCTGATGGCGATGGTCTGATAAATGCCGAAGGGGAGACGGAAAGACGCTCCATCCTGGTCTTGTCGGCCAGAATGGAGCCGCCGGTCAAGGAGCTGCTCGGGTCTATCGTCAGAACCGCGACCTTGTGCCCCTTCTCCGTCAGATGAACCCCAAGCGCTTCTATGAAAGTGCTTTTCCCGACTCCCGGAGGACCGGTGATACCGAGGCGGATCGAGTTGCCGGTGGCTGGCAGAAGAGTGTTAATGAGGAGCGAAGCCGATCCGCGATCTGACGGTCGCTCGCTTTCAATAAGTGTTATCGCCTTTGCCAGAGCGCGTCTCTGACCGGAAATAACAGCTTCCGCCATATCCGCCGCTGAATGGTATTTCATCCGTCACCGCCTCGAAGGTTCATTGTTCCTGCTTGTCATTGAATCTCTGGGAAAGAGAACTCACTCCCCCAGGTAAACCGGTTTGCGTTTCTCTTTGAATGACAGAATTCCCTCGGCATAATCGTGGCTGTCATACACCTTTCGCCGGAGTCCGCTGATTTTCTCGAACAGAAGCGGCGGCATCGAAGCACCGGTTTCAGAGAGAATATGAAACTGCTCCTTGATAACTCCAACAGCCAGCGCCGAGTTTTCGCATATCTGCTCCGCCATGGTAACCACCTTTCCGTCGAGTTCATCGCTCTCATAGATGTGGTTCAAAATTCCCCAGTCAGCAGCGGTCGCAGCATCAACCGGGCGGGCGGTGTAGAACATCTCTTTAGCCCTGTTGAGACCGATCCGGTTTATAAAATGCTGAATCCCGGTGACGTTGTAAGGGATGCCGATCTTAGCGGGGGTGATGGCAAAGGTGGCTGTGGAGTCGGAGCACACCATGTCGCAGGTCATGATGAGGTCACAGGCAGCCCCCCAGACACTCCCCCTGATCACGGCAATGACCGGCCCCGGATACCCCTGCACTTCGCGGAATAATACTTCGACAGCATCAAAATAGCCGAGCGGGTCGCGCCGCCCTTCCGGCAGTTCCATTATGTCATGACCTGCCGACCAGACATTGTGTCTGTTTGCTTCCGCTTTCAGGATTACCACAAGAACCTTTTTTTCCGCGCACTCCTTAAGCGCCTGGATGAGTTCCCCCACCAGCCCCTTGCTCAGGGAGTTCAGCTTGCCAGGGTTCGATATGGTGATAGTGGCAATCTTTCCGTTTGTTTCCGTTGTGACAAAGTCCATGTTGTCTCCTTTTATTGTTTTTCAATTGAGTCGAGAACCTTCGCTGCACATTCGACGATATTCGAGCCGGGACCAAATATTCCGGCCGCTCCATCAGCAGAGAGAACCGCGTAATCCTGATGCGGAATCACGCCACCTATGAACACCTTGATATCGGGGCAGCCGAGTTTCTTCAATTCGGCCAGCACAGCCGGAACGATGTACTTGTGTCCTGCTGCCAGCGAGGATATGCCGATGGCGTGGACGTCGTTCTCCATAGCTATCTTGGCCGCCTCTTCGGGGGTAACAAACATGGGGCTGAGATCGATATCAAAACCAAGATCAGCGAACGCGGTTGCAACCACCTTGCTGCCGCGATCATGCCCATCCTGGCCGATCTTGGCGACAAGCATCCTCGGACGTCTGCCGTGTTCCTTGGCAAATTCGTCTGTGCGCGCCCTGACCCTGTTGTAATTCTCGTCCGCATCCTTGTACTCCGAGGCGTAAACCCCGGTGATAAGCTCCATCTTTGATTTGTAACGGCCAAAGACCTTCTCCATTGCATCGCTGATCTCACCGACAGATGCCCGCAGCCGCACAGCCGGAAGGGCGGCCTCCAGCAGATTGCCACCTTCGCTGGCAACCTTCGTAATATTGTCCAGAGCGGCCTGTACCGCCTGGTTATCCCTGCCCGCCTTGACTTTTGAGAGGAAGGCGACCTGTTCCCCGCGAACAGTGTCTGGAATCTCAAGTACAGTCACTTCCGCCTCATGCTCCAGCTTGTATTTGTTGACGCCGACGATAACCTCTTCGAGGCGTTCAATTTTGGCCTGAGTCCGTGCCGCAGCCTCCTCTATCAAACGTTTGGGCATGCCGGAATCAATCGCTTTAGCCATGCCGCCAAGTTTTTCGATTTCACGGATCAGTTTGGTTGACTCTTCAATAAGTGAGTTGGTGAGGCTTTCAACATAATAGCTGCCTGCCAGGGGATCTATCACCTTGCAGATGTGCGACTCCTCCTGGACAATGATCTGGGTGTTGCGGGCAATGCGGGAGGAGAATGGAGTCGGAAGCGCCATCGCCTCGTCATATGAGTTGGTGTGCAGGGACTGTGTCCCCCCCAGGGCGGCCGCCATGCACTCGATGGTTGTCCTGATGATGTTGTTGTATGGATCCTGCTCTGTCAGGCTCCAGCCGGATGTCTGGCAGTGGGTGCGAAGCGAGCGGGAGGCTGGCTTCTGCGGGTTGAACTGCTTCATCTCCTCGCTCCAGATGTAGCGGGCGGCTCGCAGCATGGCGATGTTCATGAAGAAGTTCATGCCGATGCCGAAAAAGAAGGAAAGCTGAGGGGCAAAATCATCAACATTCTGCCCCGCCTTTATGGCGGAACGGACATATTCGATCCCGTCGGCGATGGTGAAGGCGATCTGCTGCACAGAATTGGCACCGGCTTCCATGATATGGTAGCCGCTGATGCTGACTGTGTTGTATCTGGGTATGTTTCTGGAACAGTAGGAGATTATGTCGGAGATGATCCGCATGGACGGCTCCGGCGGATAGATGTAGGTGTTGCGGGTGAGGAACTCTTTCAGGATGTCGTTCTGGATGGTGCCGGTCAACATCTCCTGCTTTACCCCCTGCTCCTCGGCGGTTACGATATAGAGAGCAAGGATAGGAATCACAGCGCCGTTCATGGTCATGGAAACTGACATCTTGTCCAGCGGTATCTGGTCGAAGAGAATCTTCATATCCTCGACCGTGTCAATGGCAACCCCGGCTTTCCCGACATCTCCGGCAACCCTCGGGTTGTCGGAGTCGTAACCGCGATGCGTCGCAAGGTCAAAGGCCACGGAAAGCCCCATCTGCCCGGCTGCCAGGTTTTTTCGATAAAATTCGTTAGACTCCTTTGCCGTCGAAAAACCTGCGTACTGGCGAACCGTCCAGGGGCGGCCGGCGTACATGGTCGGATACGGACCGCGGATAAAGGGGGAAAGCCCGGGGAGTGTGTTGACATGCTCCAGGTTTTCCAGATCTTCCGCAGTGTAGAGCGGTTTGACGGCAATCCCTTCCGGTGATTGCCATGTGAGAGTTTCAGGGTTTATCCCCTTCAACTGCTTCGTTGCTGCTGTTGTCCATTCGTTCAGCGTCTGTTCGGTTTTCGCTTTTTCCATAATTTAAACCTCCATCCGTGGAATTTACAGGTGAACAACCGCGGTTCAAACACTGCAAATGTAATGGTCCGGCTTCCCAGGCTGACCACCAGCCCGGACACGGCGGCGCGACCGCTCCCGATTTGCACGGGATTCATTGATTTCAGACCTCGTAAACATTTGGATTTTAAGTTTGTAACTATCTGTAATTAAACAGATTGCATATAAATTGGACAATTGACATAGCAACATAAAAACACGATATAACAGCATTTACATAGATGAAACCCATAGCCGGACAAGCCTGAACAAAAAAAGAAAGGCAAAGGCAATTTCACACGGATCAAATCTGATAAATTCGGATAAAGTCGGATCAACCTTTTTGTGATTAACATCTTGGTTTTACAAGTATTTAAATTCTAAATCAGATTTTTATCCAATTTTATCCGAAGTTTATCCGTGTGACACGTTTTTGAATTTTCAAGTCTGCCACAGATGTAAAAACTCATTTCGTAAGAGACCAAAAAATCTGGTTCCCGGATAGAAACCTTCCGGGATTACAATCTGCTTTTGGCGTCTGTGGCAGTTATCCGAAAATTTTGGATAACTGAATCCTCTTGCAACTCACCATCTGAAAAAACCTTTTTTAAATGGTAGTTGACTGTCCTGACATCAACATCGTAAAGCACCCCCATCATTTTCTGGGTAAGCCAGACATTTTCATCGGCGTAAATCGCCTCGACACCACCTTGCCCTGCCGCAGCGACAAATGTCAGGTATTCTGCCGCTGATGATCTGACCATACTGTTTTGACCTGCAACGGCCTTTGCTTTTTGCTTCATTATGTTCACTCTCCCACCTCAGCAATCACCGCCGCCGCATTATATGGGAGAGCCGCGTCCACTTCAACAGCTACATTTTTTTCCGCCGCCAGAAGCCGCAGATGCGCCACCTCCGGCATGGTTTCATCCCGCAGCAGAATGAGATGCGGCAGACGGCGGAGGAGAACCCTTGTCGCTTCTCCTATTCCCGGCTTGATATAGTTAATGTTGCTGACTCCAAAACGCTCTCTGATTCCTGCCAGAAAATCCAGGCTTTTTTGGCGCAGATGGTCTCTCCGGGTCATATCGGAGAGGAGCGGAGGCTGAATAGAGATATCTTCCCACAATCCCGGAACGAAACTCATCACATCATCCACAAAGCTGCGGGAGAGATCAATCTCCTCAAATTCACGGTAACAGACGCATCCATGAAAATCGTCCTCCCCGATGTAGTCACTGTTCAAAATGGAGCGGCTGACAAGACCGGAAACGATGGCGTTCATAATCGCCGATGGAATCAGGTAGTCCTCGTACGTCGCCGCGACGGCGGCGGTGCCGGATATGTCTGCTACTACATGGAGCGCAGTTGAGAGGCGGCACCCCTCCCGCTTGTTGAAATCTGCTACCCAGCGTGTCAGTTCGGCGGCGATGACACCTTTGCCGGTCCATCCGTCAACAAATACTACACCATCGGGATCTCTCTGTTCGGTTTTGAGGATATGCCGCAGAGCGTTAGCGTCTATTCCCCTATCACGAATTATTGAAATGGAGTAATGCCGGACGCTTCGGCGGCAGCAGTTCTCTAAAATCTTTTTCAGCAGCACACCCACCGGAGTTCCGGCTCTGGCAAGGGAAACAAGCGTGATCTCGCCAGTAACGCTCGCCGCCAGATGTCGTGCAAGACGGATCAGGTCTGCGCAGAAACGGGGATTGTTACGCTGGCAAGCCTCATGGAAAAGCTTGAGGTAGGCGGGTGTCGGGGGCTTCTCCTGACTTATCATTTCACTGTAATGCCGCTTGCCGGACTGGATCAGACGCTCCTTTTCGCGTATTTCAATCGTCGGCATCTGTATCTCTTTCATCAGAAAGAGGACGTCATCAGGGTGATAGCTGCCGCTTCCGACGCAGTTCACAGTATTTTCCTGCAAATCTGGGAGGTTTGCAGGAAAATACTG
>Ga0194060_10003243_pt1 | contig 11528 bp, 7 predicted proteins | sample SepL225m_MetaG_FD_163427 | JGI IMG/M metagenome (GOLD analysis project Ga0194060, IMG submission 163427) | Anoxic zone freshwater microbial communities from boreal shield lake in IISD Experimental Lakes Area, Ontario, Canada - Sep2016-L222-5m | ecosystem: Environmental > Aquatic > Freshwater >... | reverse complement strand
ACTCTCCGCGAGCCGCGTCACGGCGCTCTGGGACCTTGCGGCCAGCCAAGGCGTCCCGAAGGATCTGAAGGGCGTGAGTGTGCGGGCGTTCGGGATCGGGATGGTCTACGTGCCCGAGGGACCGTTCTATCTAGGATCGGGTGGATTGGAAGTGGGTGGATTCTACCAGTACACCGACGGCAGCCAGCATGTCCAGCCGTACCGGGTGACGGGCCCCGGGGCGATCCCGACCGGCCGCCAAGCGGGCAAGCTCTGGGCCAGGAAGCACGGCGGTCCGTTGGAGGATGGCGGCACGATTCCGGCATCCTTCCCCAACGGCTATGCGGCCTTCTACTCCATGAAGTGCTATGTTATGTCCGAGCAGTATGCCGGCTTTCTGAACACGCTGACCCCGGCGCAGGCGGAAGCGCGCTATGCGGAGGGGGCAGTCAAACGTGCCGGGCAGGCCCCGGACTATACGTACACGGGCATTGAGTCATCACTCCGCCTGGGACCGGGGTGCTTCGGCTTGTCCTGGGCGGATGGCGCGGCGTTTGCCGCCTGGGCGGGCTTGCGGCCGATGACGGAACTGGAATGCGAGAAGGGCGTGCGCGGGTCGCGCGAGCCGATTCCGAACGAGGTTGGCCCGTCGTACTGGGGTATCGAAGGTTTCGGCACGTGGGACTGGGATGCGTTCAAGGGACACAACCACTCTGTTGAGCGTCCGGTAACGGTCGGCAATGCCAAGGGGCTCAGGTTTGCGGGCACGCACGGTCGTGGCACGACGGTTCTGCCCGCCGACTGGCCGCAGGAGGATGCCGTGGGAGCGGGGATGCGTTGCAGTTGGTATGCGCCGGACGGGAATCGGGGCTTTGAGCTGCAGCGCACGCGCCTGTCCGACCGCCTCCTTGCGGCCCTCGTGGATCCCCAGCGGAATCCCGAACACCGCTGGCGCGGCGTGCGCACGGCGCCAAAGGGAGATTCCTTAAGGTAGGGCGAAGCCTCCGGCTGGGCCGGGACTTTTTGACAGGAGGCTAGGCGGTCACGTTCAGACGACCCTGTAACCGGATATCCTCCGAAGAGCTTCCGGCCATGATTTCGAATGTTCCGGGCTCGACCACAAGCCGCATCTCCCGGTTCCACAGGGCCAAATCGCGCTCCTGAAGCGTGAAGGTGACGGTCTTCTGTTCCCCGGCTGCCAGACTGATCCGCGCAAACCCGCGCAGTTCCTTGACCGGCACCGCCACGCTGGCCAACTCGTCGTGAATGTAGAGTTGCACCACCTCATCACCCGCCACCGTCGACGTGTTCCGCACATTCAGGCGCACGGCAATCGGGCTCTTTCCGTCCGAATGGTCGGGCGTGATGACCAGGTTGCTGTATTCGAAGGTGGCGTAGCTCAGGCCGAACCCGAACGGGAAGAGAGGCTTCCCATCGTTGTCGTTATAGTGATACGCCCGTCCGCTGGGCTTGTAGCTATAATACAAAGGCGACTGCCCCACGGTTTTCGGGAACGTGATCGGCAGTTTCCCGCCGGGATTGCAGTCGCCGAATAATACCTCTGCAATGGCCGTGCCGCCTTGTTCCCCACCATACCAAGGCAACAGAACAGCGGCCGCCTCGTCGATCCACTCCGCCATGGTAACCGCGCTGCCGGCCAACAGTATCACCACCACCTTCACCCCGGTGGCCGCGATCTTCCGGATCTCCGCCTCCTGGTCGCCGGTAATGATGTCATGGCGACGCTTCTCCACGATGATGGCATGCGCGGCATCGGTCACGCCTTGCTCCTGCCCCTTGATGCGCGGCAGATCCAGATTGGATCGGTCGGACCCTTCCTCCTCGCGGATCGTGGCGAAATAGAGCGCGACCTCACAGAACCGGGCAACTTCCGCCACGTCCTCCCCCTGCCCACAGACCCGGAGTTCGGTTCCCGGCGCGGCCTTGGCCCGTAGGCCGGCGAGGGGACTGACGCCCTCGCCGCCCCATCCGCCATAGGGGCCGCTGTAATCGCCCAGATTGACCGTGTCCCTGGCCGGACCGAATACGCCGATGGTCTTGATGTCCCTCCGCAACGGCAGCACGTCATCCTGGTTCTTCAGCAGCACGATGGATTTTCGCGCGGCCTCCAGCGCGGTGGCTTGGTGCTCTGGACAGCGCACCACGGCGTCCGCCTTGGGCTCGTCTACATACGGGTGCTCAAAAAGCCCCAATTCAAACTTCGCCTGGAGCACACGCGCCGTGGCGGCATCCAGCACGTCCATCGGAACCCGGCCATCCTTCACCAGGGACAGCAGCGACAGATCCGCATTGGGCAGTTCGATGTCCAGGCCGGCCAGAAAAGACTGCGCCAGGGCGTCGGCTTTGTCCGCGGCGAGGTGATGCGCGGAATGGACGCCGTCGACCCCGCCATAGTCCGAAATCACAAACCCTTTGAATTTCCATTCGTCGCGCAACAGGTCGGTCAGGAGCGCCTTGCTGCATGTGCAGGGGACGCCATCAATGGAATTGTAGGCAGCCATGATCGAGCGCGCCCCGCCCTCCTGAATGCAGACCCGGAACGGTTCCAGAAAGACCTCGCGCAGGATGCGCCACGACGAGTGGGAGGCATTGCTGTCGCGGCCGCCCTCCGCGTAGTTGTCGACGAAATGCTTGGGCGACGTGATGATGTTCAGCCCTTCCAGTGCCTTGACGTACGCCAGCGCCATGCGGCAGGTGAGGTATACATCCTCGCCGTACGACTCCTGCGCCCGCCCCCAGCGCGAATCGCGGCTGATATTGATGACCGGGGCGAAGACCTGGTGAATGTTCACCGCCTTGAGTTCATGGGCGATCGCCGTGCAGACCTGCGACATCAGGGCTTCATCCCACATCGCCGCCAGAGCGATCGCCTGCGGGAAACAGGTGGCATCGCCCCACTGCGCGCCGTGAAGCGCTTCCTCGTTGATCAGGACCGGAATCCCCAGGCGGTGTGCCTCGATGGACTTCTTCAGGTCGGCATTGTTGATCGCCGCGCACTCCGTGGCCGTCCGCCGCGTCCCCTTGTAGTGGGCGAAATGAGTGAGGGACCGCACATGGCCGGCACTGTAATCGCGCACATCCTGCCCGGGGTTAAAAACCATCTGGCTGCGCAACTGGCCAACCTTCTCCTCCACCGTCATCCGTGCCAGCAAGTCGCGAACGCGCTGCACCATCGGCAGCGAAGAATCTTGATAGGGGTGTTTCATGGGCACGATCTCTCCTCTTACTGTGGCCGAACGTGAAAAATACAAGGCGCGAGCATGCCATACGGCGGAGGAGATGTCTAGACCACAAGGGGGCCCCGCCGAAACAAAAAAAACATTCAAAAACAAGTTGACTAAAGCACTCGGCTATTCTATTTTCCGACTCTTTTTTGCGGTCAAGAAGGGGGGGATTCTATTACATCAATCAACACAATTGGGGAAAAAATATCGGCAGCCAGAGCGCGGGTTTCGCCGCCTATGTCTCGGCGGGAACTTGTCAAGCGACTCAAGGAGGCCGGTTTTGAAATTAGCCTTGCGGAACTTGCCGAAATCGAGGCCGGAAACCGTTTCCTAAAGCAATATCAAGTGACGGTGCTTGCCGGAGTACTGAACACAACCGCCTATCACCTTCTTTCTTCCGCAAAGTGACAGGCATTTCTTCGGCAAATCCGGGAAAGAAGTTGGTACACATCATGAACAATATCAAAGAACACAAGAAGATCGGTGAATGGCTCAAGAAGAAAAGAGAACTGGCGGGGCTTTCAAAGGCTAAATTGGCAAGCCTGTCGGGTCATCATAAATCATTTGTCGACCGATACGAGGCTGGACAAAGGCTGGACATTATTCAGTTTACGAAAATCGCTTTAGCCCTGAGTGCCAAGCCAAGCGAAGTGATGGAGTCATGTATTGAGCACAGCCGGAAATAATCCAGGAAACCTGTCTGATACGGATTATTTTACCCTGCGGTGCATGTTGCGGGATACGCCCGATTTCGCTTTCTTCTGACTCAATGATGAGGATCTTGTCAAACCGGAGATCTCCTGGATTAATTCCCGATAAACAACCGCCGCATTCCGCCGTAGAGCCTTACAGACCCAATAAAACTCCACCACATCCAATCGCCTTTTCGCCGTTTCCATCCGCCAGACAAACGAATGCTCGCGCTTCAGTATCTTGGCGAGATCACGTTGAGTCATTCCGGCTTCTTTCCGCATTTCAATAAGCTTTGCCAGAACGCATCTATATTCACGACTCTGTATTGATTCTGTCATGCCACCCCCCTGATTCATGCAACGAGTAAAAAACTTAATCTTTATTGATTTGAATTATACCCCCCGCTTTCGTTCCAATATATCACTATCCATAATCTCAAGCAATCATGCATATCCAGTTCGCCGTCTACGTGAGTGATAGATATGCTTATTGCCTTCATAATGCGGTCTCATGTAAGCTCGCCTCGGACTTGGGGTGAGTAGGCTTATAGCGATAATATCGAAAAGATTTTAGGTGTTCCATGAAGGCTGTATTAGTTGATGATGACCCCCTGGTTTTGTTCACGCTGAATGGATTGCTTCAACGCAGGGGCTATGAGGTCTTGAGCTACGCTAACCCGCTCGAATGTCCCGTTTATACGTCGCCCGCGTGTCCCTGCCTCCCCAGCGCCATTTGTCCCGACATCATCATCTCGGAGGTTGAGATGCCAAAAGTGGGCGGGATAAAGTTCATCGAGACGGTCTTCAAAAAAGGGTGTAAGTGCAAGCATCTTGCGTTGATCGCAGACAAAGCGCTGGATGTGGGGAGCTTGAACCGCATGGCAAAATACGGGACACGGTTCTTTATGAAACCCCTCGATTTTGATGAGTTGGATGAATGGCTTGTGCGGGCGGAACAAACGCGCCATTGAACCCGCGACCCACTTCGCCGCCATGCGATCCAGTGTTCTCTTGCCGCGGCCCAAGGTTTTTGGGAAGGTAGCGCGGTTCACAATCTTGAATTCGGAGCCTCAGGGCCGCTGTGGAGGAAAGACATGTCTATGAGATTCATCGGAAGAATGGCGCTGGCGGTAAGCCTGCTTGTGGTATGCGGAAGACAAGACGAGGCATCGGCGCAACCGCCGCAGGCCCCCCCGGCATCCGGCATATCCCAGCCTGCAGTGAGCCCCGACGTCCCGTCGTTCGAGCAAGGCCTGCTGAAACTCGACGAGATGGAGCAGGACGCCCTGTTTTCGGAAGCGATTCAGTTGTGCCGGACGTTGAAGGACAACAGCAAGGATCAGGACCAGCAGACTACGTTGAACGGGATCATGCGTCGGCTCACCGACGAGAAGAAAGCCGCGGCGCCACTCTTGTCGGCTATCAAGTACCTGTCCTCCGGGAATCCGGAGCATCGGGAGGTGGCGGACGAGAAGTTTCTCAATGCCGGCGAAACAGGACGGATATTCCTTCGCAAGGCCGTGCGTGAAGAACAGGCCGCGACCGCCATGGCCGCCGCGAAGATGCTGATCGACCAGACCGCCGAACGCGCCGACGAAAAGACCCTTTCGGTGTTCGCGGCGCAAATACTGAAACGTCAGTCCGCCCCACTTGCGGAACTCATGGCTGACCATTTGAAAGCCAGGATCTCCGAGGTTCCCGCCCATCTCTTGGTGGCACTCCATGGGGCCATGCTCGCCGACACCAATTTTGCGCATCGCGAGGGGGTTGGCATTCTTGTGGCGGCTCTCGACAGCCGCTGCCAGCAGGCGGTTGAGCCCTACAATCGACTGGTGGGCGCTCCCGACGGATTCGAGAAACTCCGCGCCACTGTCGAGCGTGCGCTCCTGTCCACGGATACTCAGATGGTGGCCTGGGTTTGTCAGCACGGTGGCTCCCTGGTCGGTTGTTTCAAAGCGGTGATCGGGCGATATTATTCGGATACGGAATTCAAGGATCTGGCACTCGAACGTACGGATTCCCAGATCGCGGTCGAGAACCGGCAATTCCCGTTCCCGGACGGACGGCAGAATAACATCTCGGCCCGATGGTCGGGCTATCTCGAAGTCCCGAACGCCGGCCACTACACGTTCTATGCACTCGCGGATTCCCGGTGTGTCGTTTCCGTCAATACGCAGACGGTGCTCACCTGTGAGGGCTGGACCGAAACGAGCGCCTCGATCGCGCTTCCGGCGGGGCGGATTCCTTTCAACGTGGACTATATGCAGGCTGGCGGCAACGCCCGGCTCTCGGTCGCCTGGAGCGGGCCGAACCTTCCAAAGCAGGTGCTGGGTGGCGGATTCTTTCGCACCCCCCCCTGGAAAGAGGCAGTGCTTCCACTGCGGCCGGCCATACGGGATCTGGTGTCCACCAACTGGGCCGTCGTGCGCGCGGCAAAAGCCACGCTCGCCTGGTCCGGCGAGCCCGGGGACATCTACCTGCGTGATGCCCTGCGGAACGAATCCGACGCGGTGGCCTTGCGCGCTGCGGAACTGCTGGCCGCCCGGGGCGACCGGAGAGCGTGCGCCCTGCTGATCCAGCGCATCGAGAAGACACCGGCCTCGCCCCTGATGCCGGCGCTGACGACGGTCTTGTGCGAGATGGCGCCGCTTTTCGATCCGCAACAGATCCGTCATCTCTATGAGGCTGTGCAGAAGGATGCCGATTGCGCCATGATTCCGCATGCTGCTGCGCTCTGCGCCGTCCTTCACCGCGTGTACGGCGACAACCAGAATCGCTTCAACGAAACCGTTCAAGACCCGAAGGGCTATGAGCAACTCAGCCTCTACGTGCAACGGGCCCTGACCTCCGCCAAAAACGAAGTTGTCTACCGGGCCTGCGAATACGGCACTCCCTTTGCGCCTTTCCTGTCCGGCCTCCGTGGGCGGTACTTCATTGGGCAGCAGTTCGACCAGCCGGTGGCCGAACGGCTGGACGCCTCACTGAATCTCCCGCCTGGGCAGTTCCCGGTGCCCGCCGATCGGCAGAACGATCTTTCCGCGCGTTGGACCGGTGCGCTGCTGGTGAGTCAGCCTGGAACGTACGTCCTGTTGATGCAGTATGTGCATAATCAGGCCCGGCTCTGGATTGACGGGAAGGCGATTGCCCTCCAGCAGGGACCGGGTCAGCAGGGCTATACCTGCACGCTCGACCTCAGCGCCGGGGCACACCCGATTTGCGTGGAGTGCCAGAACGGCGGCGGCAACAACCTGATTTCTCTCAGTTGGCGCGGACCTGGCATCGCCCAGCCAACGGTGATTCCCGCAGATTCCTTGCGCACGCCCGCTTGGCCGGGTGAACTGGAGAAACTCAAGGGGGTTGTCGCCGGACTGGCTTCAACCAACGCGCAGCAGGCGGCATCCGCCACGAATGCCATCAAGGCCTATGGTGCAGTCGGCGATCTGTTCCGCCAACGCGGCAGGCGATAATCTGCCCTGGGTTCTCCGATGAAATCTCTGGACAACGGGAGCGGCCTAATGCGAAAGTGGGCCGCAAAAGGGGAAACAAGATTATGAAACTGACTAGGCTTCTGGCCGTAACCTGCGCGTCAGTGTTGATGCTGTCCGCGCCACACGTAAAGGCATCGTCCCCGACCAATGAGTTCGATATCGTCATGGTGGCCATGTCGTCCACAACGTGGTCAGCGATCAAATACAATATCGGGACGGGCGAGGCGTGGATTGCACAGAATGGCAAGTGGATGCCCATTGAGGAAACCGCGAAGATTCCGATAGGTAAGTATTTGGTCAAGATGACGGCCTTGTCCAGCGATTGGGCCGCGCTACGATTTGAGGTGAGCACGGGACAATCATGGCAGTGTAAGGGCGGCGCCTGGGTCGAGATAAGTCCCGCGGCGGCGGCGCCCATTGAGCAGCCTGCGGCCCCGAAATCATCAGAAGAGAGCAAGAAGCAACCCTAGCAGCCCGTTGAAAGCCGCCCCTCCTGTCGTTTTCGCCTGGAGGGCGCGATGCGATCCTTGGGAAGGACAAGCCGATGAAGATCAAACAAGTGGTAATGGTGGGCAAGCGCGAGGTGGAATTGCAGACGGCGTCGTTGGACGAGACGTTGGGCGTCGACGAGTTTTTGGTCAGGACAGAGTGCTCATTCATCAGTGCGGGGACCGAATTGGCGATTTACACGGCGAAGGAAGAGTCTGCCCTTCAGAAGGGGTCGTGGTGTGCCTATCCATGGCGGGCCGGCTATGCCAATGTGGGCGTCGTCGAGGCGGTGGGCCCGGCGGTGACGCGGGTGGCGCGCGGGCAACGCGTCTTCAGTTTGGGAGCCCATGTCTCGCATTTCAAGTGCGGGCAGGATGCATTCGTGGTGGCGGTACCCGATGGCATGGAGCCGGGTGTGGCAGCGGCCTCGCGGCTGGCTGGCGTGGCGACGGCCTCGATGGTCATGGCGGATCGCGCCAAGTACCAGCCCGTGGTTCTCGTGTTCGGGCTCGGAATGGTTGGTAACCTGGCGGCGCAGGCGTTCCGGACGCTCGGCGCCAAAGTTGTCGGGATCGATCCACTGGCCGCGCGCCGGCAGTTGGCCCAGCGTTGCGGACTGATGCGAACGTTCGCTGGCGGGGAAACGGCCGGGATCAAGGCGGAACTCAAGCGCTTGACCGGCGTGGAGCAGGCGGATATCTGCATTGATGCCAGCGGCATCATGCCTGTGGTTCTTCAGGCATTGGCCTTGACCGCCGATGTCGGACAGCTGATCCTGCTGGGGTCGCCCCGGTCTCCGGTGGAAGGGAATATCACGGCCGCGTTCAACGAGATTCATTGCCGGAACATTGCCGTGCGAGGCGCGTTGGAGTGGTGTCTTCCTGCCTATCCGGTACAATCCATTTGGGGGGGTAAGACCCCGCCGCTTCTTTCGCTTTGGGAAAAGCAGCGGATCATCTTTGATTGGATTTCAGAAGGACGCCTTGTCATCGAGCCGCTGATTTCCCATCATCTCTCGCCGGCGAAGATCCGGGACGCCTACGAGGGGCTGCTCGCATCGCCCGAGGAGTTCACGGGCGTTGTGCTCGACTGGTCTGCGGCCTGAGGCACCGCGGGGTCATGCCTGTACCCAATCCTGCTCCCCGGAGCCTAACGGACCCATTTTACCCACTTTTGGGCCTTCCCCGACCTGACCACGGTTTCGATGAACTCCATGCCGAGGACACCTTCATCCACGCCCGGAAAATCGAGGTTGATGGCCGAGGGTTTGCGCCCCTCCAGTTTTGCGCGCATGGTGTCCGTGGCGTTCTTGTAAATGGTGGCAAAGGCCTCATAGAAACCCTCCGGATGCCCGAAGGGAATGCGCGTGGCAGCGACGGCAGCCGGTGAGAGCGGCGCAATGGCGCTGGTGCCGCGGCGATACGACGTAACGCGCCCGTCGGGTGTGGCAAACTCGACCGTCTCGGGTGTCTCCTGCCGCCAGTAGAGATGCCCTTTCTCACCGTAAATCCGGATGCGCAGGCCGTTGAGTTCCCCTGCGGAAACCTGGCTGGCGATCAACACGCCGCGCGCGCCGCTGTCGAATCGAAGCAGGCAGTTGCCGTCGTCATCAAGCTTCCGGCCGGGGAGCGTGGCGATCAGGTCCGCGCACAACTCTGTGATGTGCAACCCCGTGATGTACTCTGCCAGGTTGGCGGCATGCGTGCCAATATCACCCATGGTGCCGGCCTTGCCCGAGCGTTTCGGATCGGTTCGCCATTCGGCCTGCTTGGAACCGGTCTTTTCGAGCCGTTCAATGAGCCACCCTTGCGGATATTGCACCACCACCTTCAGGATCCGGCCAAGCGTTCCTTGCTTCACCAGATCGCGGGCGAGTTTGACCATGGGATAGCCGGTATAGTTGTGCGTCAGGGCAAAGACCAGCTCCGGTTTCCGCCGCACCAGCTTCTGCAAGGTCCGCGCTTCTGCCAGTGTGAACGTCATGGGCTTATCGCATACGACATGAAACCCGGCGTTCAGAAAATCGCGCGCCGCCGCGAAGTGCAAATGGTTAGGCGTTACAATGGTGACAAAGTCGATCCGCTCCCCGGCCGGCAGTTGCCGCTCGTGCGCAATCATCTCATGGTGCGAACCATAAACCCGGGCAGGCGCCAGATAAAGCTGCCGGCCGCGCTCCCCGGACTTGATAAGCGTGGACGAGAAAGCCCCGGCCACCAGTTCCACGCCGCCGTCGAACTGGGCTGCCTTGACATGCACATCCCCGATGAACGAGCCAGGACCGCCCCCGACCATGCCCATTTTCAGTTTTCGATTGATTGTTATTTTCATTTGTCTTTTGAAATGAATGTTAAGTAACAGTTTTTGGAATTCAAGCCTTTTGTCGTTTATTGTTCTCATTCGCCTAATGTTCACTTATAGTATTTATCCGCATTTGCATGGTCGGAGATTCGGACATAAGGTTTTGGAAAGAGGACGGTGCACAACATGGAGAACATGGCATGAAGCGAGAAACACGCAGGATGAAGACAGCCCTCGTCGTAACGCTGTTGGCCTTGGCGGCCTTGGCGGGATCGGCGTCGGCCGCCAGTGTCACCATCGAACTGGTGACCCCCGTCGACGGCAAGATGGTTTCTATTCGGTCGCGACAGTCACTGTGGAAATCGCCCTTCGGCGGGTGGGGTATCGCCTCGTGGCCGTTCACCATGAAGGTCGATGATACGCCTATCCTCGATTACCGCTCCGGGGAGCAGAACCTCATGGCCAAGGCGATGGGAGGCGGGGGCACGGCGTCGTCAGTGAATGCGGCGGACACTCAGTTGGACAAGACGTTCGCTCTGGAGGAGGGCGTGGGGGCGGAGGATCTGGCGATCTACAACTTCAATCGAAGCGCCTCGGCAACGCTCAGCCTGGCGTCGGGCCGGCACGTGATCCAGCCCTTTGGTCTGGAATTCACGACGGCCGCGGACGGGTCGCCGGCCACGAGCGACCCTCGGTTGCGCGTTGACGCCAAGACCCGCCGCATCGAGGTGGTCTGTTATCCCGTCACGGTCAAGACGATCGAGGGAGACCATTCGGTGTCCGGTTCCCTGCAGTTGTCGTGCGGGACCTCATCACTGCTGGGCGGCCTTGAGAACGTGTTCGCGGATTACGACAAGATGAACCTTGCGGAGGGAGGGGCTTCCCTGAAGGCCGGGTTCCGGCGCTTCACCCTCTATCTGCCGGCTTCGGTCGCCGGAAATGGCTACGAGGTCAACGGCGTGAAGTTCGATCTGGATGCCGACGGGCGTGTCAAACTGGCGGCGGAGGCGGCGGGAAAGGCCCTTTGCAAAGACGGGAGCGGAATTGTTCTGATCCGCCCGGTCACGGCGGCGTCGGCCACCGGTACCGCCGCCACGGTGCCGCTGGGGGTGACCTGGTTCGGGACGCCGGGCGAAGTCAAGATAGCCTGCGGGGCTGCGTCGGTGATCGGCAACCAGGGCCTGAAGATATCCGAGAGCCGTGTGAAGACGGAAGGCGGAAAGACGGAAACGGTCAAAGGCGGCGTTGTATCGGTGGGGGAGCGCGTCGGGTCGGCGTGGCTTCCGGTCCCGGCTTCCGGCGCTGTTCAAGTGCAGCTTGGCGGCCAGAGTGTAAGA
>Ga0194060_10003242_pt1 | contig 11529 bp, 4 predicted proteins | sample SepL225m_MetaG_FD_163427 | JGI IMG/M metagenome (GOLD analysis project Ga0194060, IMG submission 163427) | Anoxic zone freshwater microbial communities from boreal shield lake in IISD Experimental Lakes Area, Ontario, Canada - Sep2016-L222-5m | ecosystem: Environmental > Aquatic > Freshwater >... | reverse complement strand
AATAGTTGTGCGTCCCCGCTTTTTTGTCTGGAAGGACATCTCTTGGCCGCGATAAAAAAATCAACAGTAGCTCCACGTCGAATTTCTTTTGCAAAGATCCGCGAACCTCTCGAAGTTCCTAATCTATTAGCGCTGCAAGTTGAAAGCGTTGATTGGTTGTTGGGTAACGAGGCATGGCGCGAACGCTTAGCCAAAGCCGAAGTAACTAGTCGTGGTGAGCTCCCTCAGCAATCTGGTTTGGAAGAAATCTTTGAAGAGATTTCACCAATTGAAGATTTCCAAGGCACCATGAGTCTTTCTTTCAGAGACCATCGTTTCGAGCCACCTAAGTATTCAATTGAGCACTGCAAAGAGCGCGATACAACTTTCTCGCAACCACTCTTCGTCACTGCTGAGTTCACCAATAACACCACAGGTGAAATTAAGTCCCAGACAGTTTTCATGGGCGATTTCCCTGTAATGACAAAGCGTGGAACTTTTGTTATCAACGGCACTGAGCGCGTTGTTGTTTCACAGCTAGTTCGTTCACCTGGTGTCTACTTCGAACGTAAGATTGAAAAGACTTCAGATAAAGATGTTTTCACTTCAAAAATTATTCCTGGCCGCGGTGCTTGGCTTGAATTTGAAGTTGATAAGAAAGATTTAGTCGGTGTTCGTATCGACCGCAAGCGTAAGCAGTCAGTCACTGTCTTCTTAAAGGCACTTGGCTGGACAACAGAACAGATTCTTGAAGAGTTCGGCGAGTTCGAATCAATTCGTGCAACTCTTGAAAAAGATAACGTCAATACTCAAGATGAAGCGCTCTTGGATATTTACCGCAAGTTGCGTCCGGGCGAGCCTCCAACAAAAGAAGCTGCTCAGAACTTGATCGAAAACCTTTACTTCAACCCTAAGCGTTACGACTTGGCCAAGGTCGGTCGCTTCAAGGTTAATAAGAAGCTCGGTCTTGATCTCGAACTTAAGCAAGGGTTGCTAACAATTCAAGACATCGTTGCCACAATTCGTTATCTCGTCGCTCTACACAAGGGCGATCTGATCATGGAATACGGCCGCGAAGTTCGCGTAGAGAAGGACGATATCGACCACTTCGGTAACCGTCGCCTTCGTACCGTTGGTGAATTGATTCAGAATCAAGTTCGTACGGGACTTTCTCGTATGGAGCGCGTGGTTCGCGAACGTATGACCACTCAAGATGTTGAGGCAATTACTCCTCAGACCTTGATTAACATCCGTCCAGTTGTTGCCTCAATCAAGGAGTTCTTCGGAACATCTCAGTTGTCGCAGTTCATGGATCAAACGAACCCACTTTCAGGACTAACACACAAGCGTCGTCTTTCAGCGCTCGGACCTGGTGGTCTTTCACGTGATCGCGCGGGCTTTGAAGTTCGTGACGTTCACCCGTCTCACTACGGTCGCATGTGTCCAATTGAAACTCCTGAAGGTCCAAACATTGGACTCATTGGTTCTCTTGCTACATATGGTCGCGTTACCGCTTTTGGTTTTATCGAAACTCCTTATCGCAAGGTTTCAAAGGGTCGCGTGAGCGATCAAGTTGATTACCTCACTGCAGATGAAGAGGACGAACACATCATTGCTCAGGCAAATGCGCCTCTGACTGCAGACAACCACTTCTCGGAAGAGCGTGTACTTGTTCGTCGTCGTGGCGGTGAAGTTGAATACATCCTTGCTGATGAAGTTGATTACATGGATGTTTCTCCACGTCAGATGGTTTCTGTTGCAACAGCGATGATTCCATTCCTTGAGCACGACGATGCAAACCGCGCCTTGATGGGCTCGAACATGATGCGTCAGTCTGTTCCTCTTATGCGCGCAGAAGCTCCACTTATCGGTACCGGTATGGAGTTCCGAGCAGCAGTAGATGCAGGCGATGTAGTCGTTGCTTCACATGCTGGTGTTGTTACTGAAGTTTCGGCTGACGAAGTTAAGGTCATGGCCGATGACTCCACGTACCAGACCTATTCATTAGCTAAGTTCACTCGCTCCAACCAAGGCACTTCATACAATCAGAAAGTAGTTGTTTCGATTGGTCAGCGCCTTGAAGTTGGTTCAGTCATCGCCGATGGTCCATGTACCGAAAACGGTGAAATGGCCCTTGGCAAGAACTTGCTCGTGGCGTTTATGTCATGGGAAGGTCACAACTACGAAGATGCGATTATCTTGTCGCAACGCTTGGTTCAAGACGATGTATTAACTTCTATTCACATTGAAGAGTATGAAGTAGATGCTCGCGACACCAAGCTCGGTGCAGAAGAAATTACTCGCGATATTCCTAACGTTTCAGAAGAAGTACTTGCAGATCTCGATGAGCGTGGAATTATCCGCGTTGGTGCCGATGTAGTTCCTGGCGACATTTTGGTCGGTAAGGTCACTCCCAAGGGCGAGACTGAACTGACTCCAGAAGAGCGCTTGCTCCGTGCAATCTTCGGTGAGAAGGCTCGCGAAGTTCGCGATACCTCACTGAAGGTTCCACACGGTGAATCAGGAAAAGTTATTGGCGTAACCGTCTTTGAAAGCGAAGAAGGCAATGAACTCGCAGCTGGTGTAAATCAACTAGTTCGCGTTTATGTTGCACAGAAGCGCAAGATTCAAGATGGTGACAAGCTTGCTGGTCGCCACGGTAACAAGGGTGTTATTTCAAAGATTCTTCCTCAAGAAGATATGCCATTCCTTGAAGATGGGACACCAGTTGATGTAATCCTCAACCCACTCGGAGTTCCTGGACGTATGAACGTCGGACAGGTACTTGAGATGCACCTTGGTTGGGTTGCAAAAACTGGTTGGGATCTTGGTGGAATCGATGAGGCATGGCAGAAGCACCTCAAAGATATTGGCGCAGAAAAGGGCGCACCCGGAACCAACCTTGCAACTCCAGTCTTTGATGGTGCTCGCGAAGAAGAAGTAACTGGTCTTCTTGGTAGCACTCTTAAGAACCGCGATGGTGTTCAACTTGTTGGTACTAGCGGAAAAGCGCGCCTCTTTGATGGTCGAAGTGGCGAGCCTTACCCAACTCCAATTTCAGTCGGATACATGTACATCTTGAAGCTCCATCACTTAGTTGATGACAAGATCCACGCACGTTCTACCGGTCCATACTCCATGATCACCCAGCAACCATTGGGTGGTAAGGCACAGTTCGGTGGTCAGCGCTTTGGTGAAATGGAAGTGTGGGCTCTTGAAGCCTATGGCGCCGCTTACACACTTCAAGAATTGCTCACCATTAAATCTGATGACGTGCTTGGTCGCGTAAAGGTTTACGAAGCAATCGTTAAGGGTGAAAATATTCCAGAGCCAGGCATCCCTGAATCATTCAAGGTGCTTGTCAAGGAAATGCAATCACTCTGCCTCAATGTTGAGGTCCTCTCTTCAGAAGGTGTCGCAATCGAAATGCGCGATACAGATGAAGAAGTATTCCGTGCCGCCGAGGAGCTGGGTATCAACTTGTCACGAGTTGAGCCAAGCAGCGTTGATGAGAACTAAGGGGAGAGGAAAATAATGATGCTTGATGTCAACTTTTTCGATCAACTGAAGATTGGTCTAGCTTCGGCTAACAATATTCGTGAGTGGTCTTTTGGAGAAGTAAAGAAGCCAGAAACCATTAACTACAGAACCCTTAAGCCGGAAAAAGACGGCCTATTCGATGAGAAGATCTTCGGACCTACTCGTGACTGGGAATGTTATTGCGGTAAGTACAAGCGCGTGCGCTTTAAGGGAATCATCTGCGAACGTTGCGGAGTCGAAGTTACTCGCGCCAAGGTTCGTCGTGAGCGCATGGGTCACATCGAACTTGCTGCTCCTGTTACACACATTTGGTACTTCAAGGGCGTTCCAAGCCGCTTGGGCTACCTCCTTGATCTTGCACCAAAGGATCTAGAGAAGGTTATTTATTTCGCTGCATACATGATCACAGAAGTTGATGCTGAACTTCGTGCTGAAGATATGGCACAACTAGAAACGAAGTTAGCTAAGGATCTCAAGAAGATTGAGACCCGTCGCGACAACGATCTAGATGCGCGCACCAAGAAGCTTGAAGAAGATCTTTCAGGTCTTGAAGCCGAAGACGCAAAAGCTGATGTTCGTCGTAAGGTTCGCGAAAGCGCCGAGCGCGAACTCAAGGGAATTCGTGATCGCGCACAACGCGAACTCGATCGCCTCGAGCAAGTGTGGACACGCTTTAAAAACCTAAAGGTTCAAGATCTCGAAGGTGATGAAGGTCTTTATCGTGAGATGAAAGATCGCTACGGCATGTACTTCAAGGGTGACATGGGAGCCGCTGCAATTAAGCGTCGCTTAGAGACCTTTGACCTCGAAGCCGAATACAAAATTCTCAATGACTTGAGCGAGAACGGTAAGGGACAGAAAAAGACCCGCGCCATCAAGCGTCTCAAAGTTGTTAATGCATTCCTCACAACGAGCAACCACCCAGCATCAATGGTTCTGGATGTTGTTCCTGTTATTCCTCCAGATTTGCGCCCAATGGTTCAACTCGATGGTGGACGCTTTGCGACTTCAGATCTCAACGATCTTTATCGCCGCGTCATCAACCGTAACAACCGTTTGAAGCGTCTTGCAGATCTCGGAGCACCAGAGATCATCGTCAATAACGAAAAGCGTATGTTGCAAGAAGCAGTAGATGCTTTATTCGACAATGGTCGTCGTGGTCGTCCAGTTACAGGTCCTGGTAACCGTGCGCTCAAGTCACTTTCTGACATGCTCAAAGGCAAGCAAGGACGTTTCCGTCAGAACTTGCTCGGAAAGCGCGTTGACTACTCTGGTCGTTCTGTAATTGTTGTTGGCCCACAGTTGAAGTTGCATCAGTGTGGTCTTCCTAAGCAGATGGCTCTCGAACTCTTTAAGCCATTCGTAATGAAGCGCTTGGTTGATCTCAACCACGCGCAAAACATTAAGTCTGCAAAGCGTATGGTTGAACGTGCGCGTCCAGTCGTGTGGGATGTTCTCGAAGAAGTTATTGCAGAGCATCCAGTACTTCTTAACCGCGCTCCTACCCTTCACCGTCTAGGTATTCAAGCATTCGAGCCACAACTCGTTGAAGGTAAAGCAATTCAGATTCACCCATTGGTCTGTACAGCATTTAACGCAGACTTCGACGGTGACCAGATGGCAGTTCACTTGCCGCTCTCTGCTGAAGCGCAGGCCGAAGCTCGCGTATTGATGTTGTCGTCAAATAACATCTTGTCGCCTGCAAACGGACGACCAATCACTACTCCTACACAGGACATGGTTCTTGGTCTTTACTACCTCACAAGCAAGCGCGATAGCGAAATCGGAGAAGGTCGTGCATTCGGATCAGTTTCCGAAGCGATCATGGCTCACGATCAGCACTCAGTCTCGCTTCAAGCCGGTATCAAGATTCGCCTCGATGGTTCAAATGAAACAATCGAAACGACTCTTGGACGCGCACTCTTCAATCAAGCACTTCCAGCTGACTTCCCATTCGTTGATAAGGATGTAAAGAAGGCTGAACTTGGAAAGATTGTTGAACAACTCGCTGAGTTTTATCCAAAGGTCGTCGTTGCTGCAACGCTAGATGCGTTAAAGGAACTCGGTTTCCATTGGGCTTCTCGCGCTGGTGCAACTATCGGTATTGAAGACGTTGTTACTCCGCCAAAGAAGCAAGAAATTCTTGATAAGAAAGAGAAAGAAGCTGACAAGGTTCAGTCGCAATACGAGAAGGGCTTGATCACTGATGACGAGCGTCGTCAAGAATTGATCGAGATCTGGACTCAAGCGACTAAAGAAGTTGGCGAAGTCATGGAAGAAAACTTCAAGAGCTCCCGCAATAACCCAGTCTGGATGATGGTTGATTCTGGTGCTCGTGGAAACATGATGCAGATTCGTCAGATCGCAGGTATGCGTGGACTTGTTGCTAACCCTAAGGGTGAAATTATTCCTCGCCCTATCAAGTCCAACTTCCGTGAAGGACTTTCAGTTCTCGAATACTTCATCTCTACACACGGTGCCCGTAAGGGTCTTGCAGATACTGCGTTGCGTACAGCTGACTCGGGTTACTTGACCCGTCGTCTCTGCGACGTTGCACAGGATGTAATCATCCGTGAAGAGGATTGCGGCACTGACCGTGGTTTAACTCTTCCAATCGCCGAAAAGAACGCTGCTGGCGTCCTTACAAAGCACCGCGATGTTGAAACTTCTGTTTACGGACGCAGCCTTGCTGAAGATGTTGAAGTCAATGGCAAAGTTATTGCCGCAGCAGGTCGCGACATGGGCGATCTCATCATCAACGAAATCATCGCTGCTGGTGTATCCGAAGTGAAGATTCGCTCTGTACTTACTTGCGATAGCAAGGTCGGACAGTGTGCAATGTGCTACGGCCGTTCATTGGCATCAGGCAAGACAGTTGATGTCGGCGAAGCTGTTGGAATCGTTGCTGCACAATCAATCGGTGAGCCAGGAACGCAGTTAACAATGCGTACCTTCCACACTGGTGGAGTTGCAGGCGATGACATTACCCACGGTTTGCCTCGCGTCGTTGAACTCTTCGAAGCACGTACACCTAAGGGTGTTGCGCCAATCGCAGAAGCAGCTGGCGTCGTCTCTTTCCGCGAAGATGCAAAGGGCCGCAAGATCGTCGTTACACCAGATGATGGTGGCGAAGAAGTTGCATACCCAATCATCCGTCGTCAGAAACTCCTCGTAGAGGAAGGTCAGCGCGTTGAAGTCGGCCAGAAGTTGGTTGTCGGCGCGATTGATCCTAAGCAGGTGCTTCGAATTCTCGGACCTCGTGCAACACAAGTTCACTTGGTTAACGAAATTCAAGAGGTCTATCGCTCACAAGGTGTAGGCATTCACGATAAGCACATCGAAGTTATTGTTCGCCAAATGCTCAAGCGCATTACAGTGCTTGAAGCTGGTGACACAGATCTTCTTCCTGGTGAACTCGTAGAACGTGGTCGCTTTGAAACTGAAAACCGCCGCATTGTTTCAACCGGCGCCAAAGCAGCTTCAGGTCGCCCAGAACTTATGGGAATCACTAAGGCATCACTTGCTACCGAATCATGGCTATCGGCCGCCTCCTTCCAGGAGACGACTCGAGTCCTTACCGATGCAGCTCTCTCTGAGAAATCAGATCCATTGTTGGGTCTTAAAGAGAACGTCATCATCGGCAAGCTCATCCCTGCAGGAACAGGTCTTGCCCGTTACCGCAATATTCGGGTTGAGCCAACAGAGGAAGCCAAGGCAGCTGTTTATGCCGCATACGATGAATATGACTTCACACCATTTGAATCTCAAGGTTCAGGTGAAGCTGTTCGTCTTGATGAGGTTGAAATTCCTCGTTAGTAAATCAGTATTAAGAAAGGCCCCTGAGCAATCAGGGGCCTTTCTTATTTAACTCTCATCTCCCTTACTCGTCCTACTTCTTTAAAGTGGCCAAACGTTCAAGTATTGGCGGATGCGAATAATGCACTGCGACATAGAGCGGATGTGGATTTACGTTGCTCAAAGATTCGCGGGAAAGTTTTTGAAGCGCTGTATATAGATGCTTACGGGCACCGGGATAGGTATCAATAGAGTATTTATCGGCTTGGTATTCATTTCTGCGCGACATGGAATTACTTATGAGGCCCAGTACTGTCGATACCGGAGTGAAGAGTAAGAAAAACGCAATCATTGAAAGATGAAAGCTTGGCGTGAATGATCCAAGCGCCAATGAAAGATCGGGGTTACCCAGGAGCCAGCCCATCAGCGAGAAGATAAAGAGAGCTTGAACAATGGTGAAGATAAAAGTTGTGTAAATATGCTTACGCTTGTAATGCCCTACTTCGTGAGCAAGCACCGCAACAGTTTCTTCGACGGTGAGTTTTTCAATCAAAGTATCGAATAAGCCGATGATTTTTACTTTCCCCATTCCGGAGAAGAATGCATTGAGTTTAGTTGAACGCTTTGAGGCATCCATTTCGTAGAGTTTGGACAGGGGGAATCCTTGCGATTTGCAATATTCCTCAACTGCGCTGCGAAGTGGGCCATTGGGCAATGGCTTCAATTTGTTAAACATCGGCAAGAAAATGCGTGTTCCATATACAAAAATGAAAAGTGCGCCGCCGGCAAAGAAGAGCCACGCGACTAACCAAAAGGTGCTCTGCAGTTCTTGGTATGCCCAAGCGATTGCATATAGAAGTGGAAGGCCCACTGCTAACGAAATAAGTAGACCTTTTAGCGCATCTTGAAAGAAAAGTTTCTTCGTAGATTTATTGAAGCCAAATTTCTCTTCGATGACGAAGGTGGAGTAATAGCTTGTCGGTAACCCGACGATCACTGAAAAGACCATCAGCAGTGCGAAAAATACGAGCGTGATGAGGAGGTTGCTTTCTATGCGATCGCGGAGGAATTGATCGAGCCTGGCAAACCAACCCAGAATGATGGCGGTAAGGAAGGCAACGGTACTTATGGCTGAGGTAAGGAGCTCCACGTGATAATTAGCCCTGCCGTAGTCGATTGATGTGGAGTGCTGGGCTTGGGTAAGAATCTGCGCTCCCGCGAGGGTCAAAGGCGCGCACTTTGAGCGTTCATTGAGGTAGGAGAGGGCAATTCCGGCAAGGAAATCGATTAGGACAAATAGGACAATTCCGGTAAGCAGGAGATCGGAGGGCTTCATGAGCCCCGATTATGCTCGCCTCGCTCAAGACACGCCCGAGTGTGAGAAAGATGGCGTTTTTGGAGCAACGTCGGGGTCGAAGGAGTAAAAGGGCGGATTTGCCTCGCATGCGCTCACTGGGTTACTCTCACCGTCTGCTCTTTTATGAGCTTATCGGCATGAGTCCACTAAATATTTAGCGGACATACTTTGCGCGAATCGGGCAACACACCCGACCGCGTGGGTCGGCAGATAAGCGTAAATCAAAGCAGTAACGAATGGAGAAGCATGCCAACGATTCAACAGCTAGTTCGTCGCGGTCGCGCAGAAAAGACCACGAAGACAAGTACACCTGCGCTTAAGGGTTCACCTCAGCGTCGCGGTGTGTGCACACGCGTTTATACAACAACACCGAAGAAACCAAACTCTGCTCTTCGTAAAGTTGCACGCGTTCGTCTTACTAGCGGTATGGAAGTTACTGCATACATTCCGGGCGAAGGTCATAACTTGCAAGAACACTCCATTGTTCTTGTTCGCGGTGGTCGCGTTAAGGATCTTCCAGGTGTTCGTTACAAAATTATTCGCGGATCACTTGATACACAAGGTGTAAAAAATCGTAAGCAATCTCGTAGCCGTTACGGCACCAAGAGAGAGAAGAAGGCTTCCTAATGCCACGTAAAGGTCCTGCGGTCAAATCCCCAGTAATTGCTGATCCTGTTTACAACTCTCCAGTTGTTACTGCGCTCATTAATAAAATTCTGCTTCATGGCAAGCGTTCAACTGCTGAAGCAATTGTTTACAACGCGCTCGAAGGTTGCCGTGCAAAGACTCAAGTAGATCCAATCATTACTTTGAAGCGCGCACTCGATAACATCAAGCCAACCGTTGAAGTTCGTTCACGTCGTGTTGGTGGAGCTACATACCAAGTACCAGTAGAAGTTAAAGCGGGACGCTCAACAACTCTTGCTCTTCGCTGGTTAGTTGACTTCTCACGCGCACGTCGCGAAAAGTCAATGGCAGAACGTCTTACTAACGAATTAATTGATGCCAGCAATGGCCTTGGTGCCGCTGTAAAGCGTCGCGAAGACACTCACAAAATGGCTGAAGCCAACAAGGCTTTCGCTCATTACCGCTGGTAAACCCGAGAATTAACTAAGAAAACTAGAGGAGCAATTACGTGGCTGCAGAAGCAATCGACCTAGCCAAGGTTCGCAATATTGGGATCATGGCTCACATCGACGCGGGTAAAACCACGACCACTGAGCGCATCCTTTTTTACACCGGTATTAACTACAAGATCGGTGAAGTTCATGAAGGCGCTGCCACCATGGACTGGATGGAACAAGAGCAAGAGCGCGGTATCACTATTACCTCTGCTGCTACTACTTGTATGTGGCATGACCACCTCATCAACATTATTGATACACCTGGCCACGTGGACTTCACCGTTGAAGTAGAGCGCTCACTGCGCGTACTCGATGGTGCAGTTGCAGTATTCGATGGCGTTGCAGGCGTTGAGCCACAATCTGAAACAGTATGGCGTCAAGCAGATCGCTACAGCGTTCCTCGTATCTGTTTCGTTAATAAGCTCGATCGCACCGGAGCAAACTTCGATATGTGCGTCGGAATGATTGTTTCTCGTCTTAACGCCAAGCCGCTTGTTCTACAGGTCCCAATTGGAAATGAAGCAGACTTCCTTGGCGTAGTTGATTTGATCGCCATGAAAGCTTTGGTTTGGCCAGGAGAGACAAAGAAGGGTGAGGATTACCTCATCGAAGAAATTCCAGCTGCGTTGGCAGAAAAGTGTAAAGAGGCTCGTCACACATTGATCGAAGCACTTGCTGAAGCCGATGACCAGGTAATGGAAAAGTACCTTGACGGTGCAGAACTTTCAGAGAAGGAAATCATCGACGGAATCCGTCGCGCAACCTTGGCAGCTAAGGCTGTTCCAGTACTTTGCGGATCTGCATTTAAGAATAAAGGCGTACAGCCAATGCTTGATGCAGTAACTCGCTATCTTCCAAGCCCACTAGATGTCGAATCAATTGTTGGCCACAGCATGGCTGATTCAGCTGTTGAAGTTATTCGCCACCCAGATAACAAAGAGCCTTTTGCAGCACTTGCATTCAAGATCATGTCAGACCCACACCTTGGAAAATTGCACTTTATCCGTATCTACTCAGGCGTTCTCGAGACTGGTTCTGCAGTCCTTAACTCCAGCAAGGATCGCAAAGAGCGCATCGGCAAGATTTACCAGATGCACGCTAACAAGCGCGAAGAACGCGATACCGCTGGCGCAGGAATGATCGTTGCTGTGATGGGTCTTAAGGACACCACCACAGGTGAGACTCTCTGCGATATTGCCAAGCCAGTGATCTTGGAATCCATGGACTTCCCAGCTCCAGTTATCTCTGTAGCTATCGAGCCAAAGACTAAGAGCGACCAAGAAAAACTTGGCGTAGCTATTCAGCGCCTTTCAGAAGAAGATCCAACTTTCCACGTCAAGACTGACGAAGAAACTGGACAAACAATCATCGCCGGTATGGGTGAGCTTCACCTTGAAATTCTTGTTGACCGTATGCGTCGTGAATTTAACGTCGAAGCAAACGTCGGTAAGCCACAAGTTGCTTACCGCGAAACACTTCGCAAGCCAGTTGCTCGTCACGATTACACACATAAAAAGCAGACAGGTGGTTCTGGTCAGTTCGCAAAGATCCAGATCGCTATCGAGCCTCTTGAGGCTGGTCTTGTTGAAGGTGGATACGAATTCGTTAATAAAGTCACCGGTGGACGTATCCCTCGCGAATACATCCCTTCAGTTGATGCTGGTTGTAAAGAGGCAATGCAGTCAGGTCCTCTTGCCGGTTATCCACTTACCGATGTTCGCGTAACTCTTCTTG
>Ga0194060_10003240_pt1 | contig 11532 bp, 8 predicted proteins | sample SepL225m_MetaG_FD_163427 | JGI IMG/M metagenome (GOLD analysis project Ga0194060, IMG submission 163427) | Anoxic zone freshwater microbial communities from boreal shield lake in IISD Experimental Lakes Area, Ontario, Canada - Sep2016-L222-5m | ecosystem: Environmental > Aquatic > Freshwater >... | reverse complement strand
CGCAGAATCGCAGAATCGCAGAATCGCAGAATCGCAGAATCGCAGAATCGCAGAATCGCAGAATCGCAGAATCGCAGAATCGCAGAATCGCAGAATCGCAGAATCGCAGAATCGCAGAATCGCAGAAATGGTAGCTTAGGCATGTTTCAATCTAGCTTGACAGTTCAGCGATGAAACGATGACGCGGTGAGGCGTTCCGTATCGCCTCATCGCCTCATCGCCTCATCGCTGAACTGTCAAGCTGAATGTACCCATTTTGAAACATGCCTTAGGCATGTTTCAATCTAGCGTGACAGTTCAGTGCCGAGGCGATGAGGCGATGACTCGATACGAGCGCCTCATCGTCTCGGCGCCTCATCGCAAGACTGTCACGCTGAATGTGCCCATTTTGAAACATGCCTTACCCTCTGAAGACAGAGTAGCGCGGGCGTGTTGGACGCCATGGCCTGCGACCTGTTGCGGCAAATCTGCAATCTAAAATCTGCAATCTGAAACATGCCTGAGATTCAGAAAGGGGCGTGCAGCGTGACTGAGTCACGCCGCACACCCCTATTTCCGATCGTAGACCCCTTAGAGGAGATCTACACCCCTTGAGTTACCGACGAACGAGCGGGAAGTAGGTATGTGTCCCTGGTGCCTGGTTCGGCAGATTCACAGTGCTGTCGATGATGCCATCACCGTTGGTGTCAATACCCAGAGTGACGGTAAGCCCACCGTTGGCGAGGCCAGTGAAGTCCAGGGTCTGGATGGAGCCAGGGGTGAAGCTGATGTTGTTGTTCTGGAAGGTCACCTCACCCGTCGCCGTCACCACGGTGACCACGAGGTTGTAGCTGCCCGTGATGGTACTCGTGCTAGTCAGCTTGACGGTATTCGACACCGTCTGTGCCGTCGCCGTGAACAGCTTCCCTGTGCCGACATCGAACCCATTCACCTGGATCTCCGAGCTTGTGCTGGTACCGTTGTACGACAAGCTCAGATCAACGCTCCGAGTCTGGTTGGCGGTGTAGGCGACCTGTGTCCCATCGGGCGAGACATCCAACGTGTCGTCCGAGGTTGCGTTCAGGGAAAGGTTCGACACACCCACGGCGAAGTTCGGCCCGATCTGAGACAAACCGGCACCCGACGTCTGTGCTAGACCCTGGCTCTGGGCGTCACCAGTCAGATGATGGGTGTACTTATTACCCGTCGGTACGTAGTACTCCGGTTCCTGGTAGGCATCGATTCCACCGGCAATGGGGGCGGCGAAGGCATTCGCGAGCGTGTTCGTAAAGACCTTGGTGTCATAGCCGATACGCTCGGTAGTACCGAACTTGGTGACCAGCACATGCCCACGGCCTTCGTGATGGACGAGGAAATGGGTGGCAGTGGTGTTCCAGGGGGCGGTCGGGGGCAGTGCGTAGGCGGAGATCGAAACTGCGCCGAGCGACTGGCTTGTGGCAGTGCCAGTCCACAGGCGGCCATTGCCCAGATCATAGCTCCAGGTATTGAGAGCCTTGTTCACTTCTACAAAGCGGGTCGAGTCAGTGGGCCAGTTGCTGTCGTACACGAAGATCTTGAAGAGATCGCCGGTCTTATCGACTGCGTAGGGCAGGAGCGAGTGACCGGAGGTGCGATCAGCGTTGTAGACAAGCAGCGTAGTCGGGCTGATTGTTGTTGAGTTCGCTGCCGCAATGACCTGGTCGACCACAACGCTTGGCGTGTTCTTGAGCGCAGTGGCACGGGCAGACGCCACTTCGAACGGCAGTTGCAATACCCAGTATTTGGTGATATTGCTGCGCACGCGTGCGGTGGTGAAGCGCAGGTCGTTGGTGGTGGTGACGGTACCCGTCTGGAAGGTGCCCAGAGTATCGAGGCCCTTAAAGAACCGCAGGGCAGTGGTGGTAAACCCGTCACTGTGACCAATCTGCGTGAGGTTAGTCACATTATTTAGCCATCTGCGTGCGAGCCGATTCACTCGGCAAACAGTGGCGGTCGAACCCGTCCGGCACACGTTGCTATCGCCAAACATGGCGCGGAGATCAGCCACGGTGAAGTCGTTGCTGTTCTGCCCATCACTGCCCCAGTTCGGGAACTGGTAGCGACCGGTAGGCTGAAAGCCCAGGTCGGCCACCCGAGTTGTGACGGGCGTAGGCGTGACAGGTGTGGGCGAAGGCGTGACGGGCGTGGGCGAAGGCGTGACGGGCGTGGGCGTCTGGCCGTAATACAAACCGGCATTGATAGCAAGGACCTGGAGCGACTGAGACGGGCTGAACGACAGCGCCAGATAGGGCACCGACAGTAACCCCAATGCGAGCGACACGACGATAGCGATACGACGATGTGAGTTCTGCATAGACATCCTCTGACTATTCAGGTATGCGCCACCATAATTACCTGTTGTCCAACTGGGGCATGATTTGGTACCCACTGCCCATAGGTACCGTACGATAGCCGTCAGCGAACACCAAGTTCTGGGATGTGACATAGAGTGGTCGTTGCCGTTGCGTTGCGGTAACGACCAGGGGAACCATTTGATCATTGGCGACAAAGAAGCGGTTGACCACTTGTACGTCAACGCGGAAGCCGTCGACGATTTGGTAGTAGCGCATCATATCAGCATCGCCCCATGACGCAAGATAGAGTGTGTGAGGTGGCGCTTCACGGAGACGCTGGCGGGCGAGATCTGCCGGGCCAGTAGCACCTCCAAGATTGGCGACGGGTGCATTCGCGAACAACATCATCACTGGAAGCAACGCTATCAGACGAGCAGAAGTTACGGAGAACTCACGAAAGAGCATGGATATCCCTGCGCCAAGAAACACTGTCCATACTAGGTAGACCGGGAGGAACATCAGGGACGTATCGATTGCACCGTAGGTAATGAAGAAGATAGTATGCGGGATGACGGTTAGGGCCAGCCCCATCGTGAGCATCGGATCACGCCGCCAGACAGACCAGATGCCCCAAATACCTAGCGGTAATCCAACACCAAAAAACGCAACCGTCAGATTGGACAAAAAGGTTAACACTTGATGTCCAAGTGCGAGGTTCAGGTTGGAGAAAAAGAGTTCCTTAAACTGACGCCCAGACATGTAGTCACGCAAGTTAGCAAAATTTGCCAAGTCGACAGGGTGGAAGATTGCTTGTGCATCATAGAAGCCGATATTGATAAATTCCGGGTGGGCCAGCGAGCGTAGTGGGAAATAGAGTATGGGACTTAAGGAAAGAATGCCTACGCCCACCAATGCGAGGACGTGGCGTCCGCGTAAGATGCGCCATTGTGGGGTGATCAAGGCGAGCCATGCCACTCCCGGAGCCCAGAGCAGCGTGGCGGACGAGTTCGCGACTCCGAGGCAGAACACCCCAATAGCTCCGATCAGGGCAACGGGCTGTCCAAGACGCCGCCATCGCGTTAGCAGCAGCAGAACCGCTGCGAGAATCGCCCCCTGAAAGGTGTAGATTTCAGCGACAACGGAGACAGACCAGACCGACACACTGAAAGCGAAGCAGAGTGCGGCGACGACTGCTGGTTCCCAACGATCATAGAATTGCCTACAGAGAAGAGTGAGTGCGCCAACGCTGAAGCAGTTGGCGAGAGCAGAAAAAAGGTTTGTACGGTATCCAACATCGCCAATCGGCAACTGTTGAAATAGGTGGAGTAGCAGAAGATAGGTGGCGTAGCCTGGACTGTGGGCTAAACCGAGTGTGTAGGCTGCTAGCGTAAACTCGGCGCTATCAAGCGTGAAAACTGTGGGAGCGAGGGTGAGCAGGTAGACGACACATGCCACGCCGGCTGAGAGGATCGCGGAGACTATCGGCACCGTATCAAACACCGTCGCAGGATCGTGGCGACGGTGGTGGTGCGCAGTCGCTGGTGATGCCATAGGCGATCTCGCATACGTGATTAACGGATGAGTGTACAGATTCCGTACAAAAATCCTACTGTCCAACAAAAAACAAGACATCGCTGAGCATTCGGGCAGTATACCATATGTGCTTATGGGAGTATACGGTATAATGGGCATGCGCTTGATATATTACTGTTTGCGGCGTTCGGAGGAGGCGTTTCAGCGCACATGCGGCTGAGTCCGCCACGTAAAGGGCAGACTTTGAGGTGGAGGGAGTGGGGATCGCAATGACTAACCCGCCCTCTAAAGGACAAGTTCGACAGATATTCATCCTCGCAACACACCCGCTGGCTCCGCTTGTCTATGGGCTTATCACGTTCGTAGTTTACCTCGTTATCGCCTGCGGGTGGTTTTCTCCTGATGCAATCTGGTCGCCCGACGAAGGAGCGAAATTGCTCCAGATGTCCAATTTACGACTAGAGAGCGGGCGACTCAGTACGGATATTCCCTACAGCGGCATTAGCCTCGATCCAGATCTGCGCTTTGCCGGTATGCAACTCCTCCACGTGCGCGGCCACGCACTTTCTTTTGGGCGCTTGCCGATCTTCCCGCTGCTGACCTTGCCCTTCTATCAGATGCTTGGAATCTATGGGCTCTACCTTATCCCGGCGTGTGGTGGAGCCGCGATCTGTGTCTTGAGCTGCTATCTGATCGCTCCCGCAAACCGCAGCATAATCCTGTGGCTCTTGATCAGCCTCGGAAGTCCGGTGCTGATCTACGCGGTGATGTTCTGGGAACATACCCTGGCGAGCAGTTTGATCCTGGCTGGTAGTTGGCTCGTGCTGAATCTGCGTCCCCTTCGCCGAACCTGGCCCGATCTGCTACGGTGGACGGGGACGAGCGTGATCTTTGCCCTGGCGATTTATATCCGCCCAGACACAATTCTCTTTTGTGGGGCGCTGCTCGCGGCGACATGGCTGCTGGTCACTGAGCGTCGCTGGGGGATTGTATGGTCGGGGGCGATTCTGATCCTGCTGCTGCTGCCCTACGTCCCTCTGCACCAAATCATGTTTGGGGGGCAGTCGCTCCCCGACAACGCCTCGCATATCTACGTCCCGTTCGCCTACATCCGCTCAGCGCAGTTCCAGGCTATCCCCGATCTGCTGATTGGGCCGGGTTCTCACGGGCAGCTTAGCTCTGGCTGGCTGGGCAATGTGTGGGCGGCTGCCGCAGTTCTGGCCATCATCTGTGGATTCCTCGACCCCGACTCTCGACTGGTCGGACACATCCTTACGGCATGCTGGCTGATCTGCGCCTTGGCCACGTCCGTCTTTTGGTTCATGCCGGGCTACTACCGCTCGGGTCACGGATTACTCTTTACCACTCCCTGGGCGCTGATTGGCCTCAGCCAGACCCGTGCAATCTGGCGATCTGGCGACCAACGTGTGAGGATCTTCCTGCTTACCACGCTTGGTGGGCTGGCGGCCTACGCCTTCGCCATTCTTGTGGTGCGTGGGGACAGTCCGAACGGTGGGCCGGAGTGGGGGGCACGCTTTGCCCTCACTTTTTATCCACTACTCGCGATCCTTGGGCTGTGGCGAGGGGGATATCAGCGTCTCTCAATTTTTGGGCAGGCCGTCGGGATTGCGCTGGTGATCATTGGGTTCGGTATGCACGCCCGTGGTATCCACGTCCTCAAGGCTGATCGGAACTTCTCGCTCGATGTCAATCAAGCGATTCTCGCTGCCCCATCTCGTGCATTGGTTACCAATCAAGATTGGTTACCCCTTAACGCCGCCCCGATCTTTGGACAGAAGGACTGGTTTGTCATTTCGACCGACACGTCGCTCCACGATTGGGCGCAGCTCGCTCGCGCCCACGGCGTCGGTGAGGCCACGCTGGTGGCTGATCAGAACAATGCGGTCGTGCTGCTGGCAGCCCTCGCTGCGCAAGGGTATGAACCGGTGAGTACCCGTTCCCTGTTTCCGTTGGTGTTCACCGATGTGCGTATCCGTCCCTGAATCTACGGCCAACGCCCGGCCCAGGAAAGCTGTCCTATGGCGGTAAACCAACACCCAGACTGTGCCACACCGCAGGTTTCGGTGATTATCCCCAATACAAACTCGGCGCTGATTGGGACGATCCTTGATCGGCTCAGGCTCCAGACGGCTGGCAGCGCGCTATTGGAGATTTTGGTGGTCGGCAGTGATCAGCCGGGGTTGGTGCGGGAAGATTCGCAGGTGCGATTCATCCCGATGACTCACCCGACCCACGCTTCCGACAAGCGGAATCGCGGTATGGCAGAGGCGCGTGGCGAGATTTTTCTGTTTCTCGACGATGATTGTCTGCCCGCACACGATCTGGTTGCACGCCACCTCGCATGCCACCTCGCCGGTGAACAGATTGTCGGGGGGGCCGTGGACTTCGCGAGCCGACCATACATCCAGCTCGCCGATAACCTTTCGGCCTTTCATGATTTACTGCCCTGCACGCCTAGCGGTCCACGGTCGTATCTTTGCACCGCGAACCTCAGTATCCGGCGGCAGGCCGCCCTGTGCTGCGGGCCGATGGAGAGTCGTCGCAGCCGGGCCGAGGATCTTGATTGGACGCTGCGGCTGCGCGCTTTGGGCTACCGGCTCTTCTTTGAACCTCTGGCCGTCATTGATCATCAGCCCGCACGTACTACCCTATCGACCGTCTGGCGACACTGGGTTGATGATGCCCCTTTTACGCTGGTGGTACGGCTGCGGCACGCCCAGCAGCTTGGCACGCCCGAGATGGCACGGTATCGCTGGCCCTATCTGGTACTCGCGCCGCTGATTGCAGCTTGGGCCACAGCACGTACCTTTAGCCACCCGCATGCTCGTTACTATTACTGGCATACCCTGCCACTGATTTATTGGACAAAACTGGCTTGGTGTTGGGGTGCATTTAGCCGTTTCCCGCTAGTGCTACAGCAATCAAGCACATGGGCTTAGAGAGGTATGCGCCATGACTCATCCGCAGGTCGCGATTGTCGTTATCAACTGGAAGCTGAAAGAGACGACGCTTGAGTGTATTCGCTCGGTCGAACGGAGCGGCACACCCTGCCGGGTGCTGGTGGTGGATAATGGTTCCGGTGATGGCTCGGTAGAGTACTTCGCCGAACACGCTCCGGACGCCGAGATTATCGCGCTCCCAAAGAATGTTGGCTTTGGTCGGGCCTGCAATATTGCCATTCGGCGTGTGCTGATTGACCCGACAAGTGAATATATCCTGCTCCTCAACAACGATGCGATCATCGAACCAGAGACGCTACCGGCGCTGCTGGCGGCGGCGGCGGCCGCTCCGCAGGTCGGAATTTTTGGCCCGAAGATTTACTACCACGACCGCCCCGATACCTTCTGGTATGCCGGGTCGCGCCGTCGGCGCTGGGTTTTTGCGGCAGCGGACACGGGGCGCGGTCAGCGGGATACGGGTCAGTTCGAGCAGCGCTGCGAGGTCGATTATATTTTTGGTGCGGCCATGCTCATCCGACGACAAGTGTTCGAAACCGTCGGGATGTTTGATGAGCAGTTCTTTCTCTATCTCGAAGATCTCGATCTCTGCCTGATGACTCAGCGCAGCGGGTTCCCACTCCACTTTGTGCCCCAGGCACGGGTCTGGCATAGTGTGTCGGCGAGTACCCACGATCACCTCGGGATACGCCGTTACCATATGGTGCGCAGTACGATCCTCTTTCTGAAAAAGCACACGACGGCATGGACGTTCACTCCTACGCTGCTCTTTTGGCCGCTGGTGGGACTCCACTTTCTGCTCAACGATGTTCTCGCGGGGCATGTTGGGGTGATGCGGCTCTACTTTAGCGGACTGTTCCATGGCATGCTCCCGGCCAAGCCCGATCAATCTGGGGGCGATAACCTGAAAACTAGCCAGATAACCTCGGATTGACTATCGCTACTGGCACGAAAAATCAGGTTGTGACCGGCACGCTCACACGACACACACTCACGCTGAGTGGCTACAATCTGGCGGCACGTGTCGTCGGCTTCGCTGGCGTGGTGCTGATGACGCGGATCCTCGGGGTGGCGGAGTATGGTCGCTTGGCGGTGGCCTACGCTTATTGGGGACTCTTCGCCCTGGTTGCGGAGGCGGGCCTGGAGGTGACGATCATCCGTGAGGTCGGCGCGGCCCACGCCCAGGTTACACAGTATATTGGGAACGCGATGCTGCTGCGCGGGGTCTACTGCGCGGGGCTGTACCTGCTTGCATTGGCCATCCTTCCCATGCTGGACTACGATCCGCATACCGCCGACCTCGCACGCATGGCGCTGCTCATGCTTTTCTGCTCACCCTTGGTATTGACCCGCACGGTCATGCTGGTTGGCCTTGAAATCCCTGTGGTGGCCCGGCTCGACATGATCGCCCAATTGCTGACGGTGGTCGCAGTGGTGATGGCCCTCGGCACCGGCGGGCAGGCAATGCAGATCCTTCAGTGGCAGCTTGGCGCAACCTTGCTGGCCCAAGTTGGCTACATCCAGGCAGCCTGGCGGCGCTTGCCGACACCACGGACGTTCCATATCGACTGGCATCTCTGGCGTTTGTTGATCCGCCACGCTATGCCAATTCTGATCACGAGCTTGCTCACCCAGGCCCAGATCCACACCACACGCCTGATCATTGCCTACATGCTCCAGCCTAACGATGTGGCGATCTATAGCGTGGCTAACAATCTGACATTGAGCGTCAATATGCTGTCGTCGCTCTATTTTAGCGTGGCCTACCCGCACTTGATCCGTCAGGCCAATGTGAGCCCGCAGGCATATGAGCGGCTGGCCCGCAACAGCTTCCGGCTCATGTTGACCATGGCGATGCCACTATCGTTGCTGATCGCACTCAGTAGTTCGGCCTTGATCGTGATCTACGCGGGGGCGAACTTTCTCGCAGCCGCACCGCTGCTGACCGTCATGGCCTTCAGTATTGTCGGCTATTTTATGAGTGCGACACTCTACCACCTACTCCTGGCAGCGGGACAGCAGCGCATCTTGCCCTGGGTCGCCCTGGTTCTTGCCGGTGTGCAGACCGGGCTGCTTGTGCTGCTCCTGCCGCGAGTGGGGGGGATCGGTGCTGTAGTCGCAACTCTGGCGATGTACGGCGTCTCTCTGTTGATCTACCTGGCGATTCCGACCAGCCGCTCGTCAGTACTACTCGGGCTGCGTGAAGTTGTCCGCCCCGCCCTGGCCACACTTCTGGTGGCGGCATGGGCGCTGCTGGCGCAGCCTCGGCCGCTGCTGCTGTGGGTGATCGGCCCGATCATTTACGGACTCACCCTTGCGGCGCTCTACGGGCCAGCGACGATGCGCCAGGTGTGGCAGAAGATCAGGGTCAGCCTTCCCTACTATCACCCATGAGCCAATACCTTTCACATAAGGAATCTGCCACCGCTCAGCCCTCACCCCCCAGCCCCCTCTCCCTGAACGGGAGAGGGGGGGTATTCCTCGTCAGGAAGCGATATACTCCCCTCTCCCCTTGAGGGAGAGGGGCAGGGGGTGAGGGTGCGAGATTGGCTTATGTGAAAGGTATTGGCCCATGAGCGACACACACATTCCAGAAGATCACTTGCTTTTTAGTGTGATCATCCCGAGCTACAACCAACGTGCCCACCTGCGCGAAGCTCTACGCTGTATCCGCAAGCAAGATCTCGCGTCCCACTTCTACGAGGTCATCGTGGTGGATGACGGGTCACGCGATGGCAGCGCCGAGGATCTGCACGCCCTGGCCGAGCGCGGACAACTCCGCTATCTGAGCCAGCCCAACGGAGGCCCCGGCTCCGCCCGCAACGCAGGTGCGGCCCTGGCCCGTGGTACGGTGCTGGTCTTCACCGACGCCGATTGCCGACCCGAACCCGCATGGCTGTCTCAGCTTCAGCGCAGCTACGCGGTGCCTGAGCTGCCCGTGGCGGTGGGTGGGGCGATCCACAATGTTATTGAGGGCCACTGGCTCTACCGGCTCGCCGCCATCCAGGAGTTGCACCAAGCTAACGCGGGTACGCCGCCCACGTTTCTCGACACCGCCAACGCCTCCTTCCGCCGCGATATATTTCTTCAGATCGGTGGATTTACTACCAATGTGCCACTGATTACCGGCGACGATGTAGACTTAGGGCAGCGGATCATTGCCGCTGGGTATCAGCTTGAGTACAATCCCCAGGCGGTTGTTTGGCATATTGGCCGCCACTCGCTGCGGGCGATCTTTGCGCAGGCGTGGACACGCGGCAAGAGCGACGGCGTGTTGTTGAGCATACACCCCGACATTGTCGCTGGCCCGCCGAGCCGGGGTGTGCGCCGTCTGATCCGCCGGGTGGTTGAGTGGCTGGGGGCAATGGCCCAAAACACCCCGCACCGTATTCGCCCGCTTGCACATGCGACGAGCGGGGCACTGCGTATCGCTATGCTCTGCATACCAGAGGTCGAGTATTATGCCCGCCACGCCGTCCCGCGCCAGCGGGCGATGGCCCGTGCGCTCACCCGCACTCCCGCTCAACAGGCGCTCTATCTGGGTCTGATCTGGGCTTGGTACTTCTTCAGCCTGATCGGTCGTGTGGTTGGCTGCTTCCGCTTCCTGCGCGACTCATCCGGGGGCCACCGATGATCACGGTACCCACACCTGATGTCAGTGTGATCTTGCCTACCTATAATCGCGCCGCCCTGCTTGATCGGGCGATCATCAGTGTTCTGGAGCAGACGGCCCACAACATCGAGCTGATCGTGGTGGACGACGCATCCGATGACGAGACCACGCAGGTGCTGCGCAGCTACACCGACGCCCGACTGATCACGCTGCGTCATCCCGTGCGCCGGGGGGCGGCGGCGGCACGCAACAGCGGGATCAGGATCAGCCGGGGCGACATGATCGCGTTTCAGGATAGCGATGACTGGTGGGAACCGCAAAAGCTGGCTCGCCAGATCGCGTATTTGCGCGCCTCCCCGCCCCGTGTCGCGGTCGTCTACTGTCGGTTCCGTCACATTGGGCCAGGACACAACATCGTCAGACCGTCACTGACGCGGGTGCTTGCCAGCCAACTGGCGGTGCCAGGCCGCCAGCTTCAGGGCGATCTGTCCGCCGCGCTGGTGCGCGGGAACTTCATTACGACACAGACCGCGCTGATTCGGCGGGAGTGTCTCCTCACGGTGGGTGGCTTCGACGAACAGTTGTCGCGCTTTCAGGACTGGGATCTCTGGCTGCGGATCGCCCAGCAATACCAATTCGTCTACCTGACCGCGCCGCTCGTTACCACCTACGTTGCTCCCGCACGGATCTCGGACGATGCCGGCGCATTAGAGACGGCCTTTGCGCGGCTGGTATCCAAGCACGCGGGATCGCTCCCGTATGGGTACGAGATCGTAGCGCAGCAATGCTACGCTCTGGGACTAGCGACGTGGCGGCGGGCTGGGGCGCGGCAGAGCCTCGGCATGATCCTGCGCGCAATTGCCCTCAGTCCGGCGACCAGCGTCTACTGGGTGGCCGCCGCCCGCGCTTTGCTGAGCAGCAGCCTCCCCCATCTCGCGATCACCCCGCCAACGGACTATACTGGTTGAGGAATCGCAGAATCGCAGAATCGCAGAATCGCAGAATCGCAGAATCGCAGAATCGCAGAATCGCAGAATCGCAGAATCGCAGAATCGCAGAATCGCAGAATCGCAGAATCGCAGAATCGCAGAATCGC
>Ga0194060_10003239_pt1 | contig 11533 bp, 11 predicted proteins | sample SepL225m_MetaG_FD_163427 | JGI IMG/M metagenome (GOLD analysis project Ga0194060, IMG submission 163427) | Anoxic zone freshwater microbial communities from boreal shield lake in IISD Experimental Lakes Area, Ontario, Canada - Sep2016-L222-5m | ecosystem: Environmental > Aquatic > Freshwater >... | reverse complement strand
CACTATCCGCGTCTCACTCACTCCGGAGCCGGGTGGCGAGAGGACCCGTGAGGTGGTCGTGGCGCAGGAGATTCTGCAGACCATGGGGCTGCGCGCCTTTGCTCCGATGGTGATTTCCTGCCCGGGTTGCGGACGCACGACCAGCACTTATTTCCAGGAACTCGCGGCAAGGATCCAGTCGTATCTGCGGGCTCGGATGCCCGGATGGAGGGAACGCTATCCGGGCGTGGAGGATATGCACGTCGCGGTGATGGGGTGCGTGGTCAACGGACCGGGCGAGTCGCGACATTCGAACATCGGCATCAGCCTCCCAGGATCCGGCGAGCGGCCCGTCGCGCCGGTCTATGTCGACGGCGAAAAAACCGTTACGCTCAAGGGCGGTGCAATTGCCGAGGAGTTCGAGCGGCTGGTGGAGAATTACGTCGCCTCACGCTACGGCGAAGGTGGGGTGCTGCGAAAGGCGGCGAGCAGGAACAGGACGATTTCCGTCAAGCCGGTGGCTTGAGCAAACCCAAACCATTTGTCATCAACTATGAGCAATACGATCCAAGCTGTACGCGGTATGAACGATGTCCTGGCGGAGGAGGCGGAACGCTGGGAGGGGTTGGAGGATGCGCTGCGCGCGTGGCTCCGCGGCTACGGCTACCGCAATATCCGCACGCCCATCCTGGAACAGACCGGCTTGTTCAGGCGTGCTATTGGCGAAGCGACTGACATTGTCGAAAAGGAGATGTACAGTTTTGTGGACGAGTTGAACGGCGAGCAACTCACCCTGCGCCCCGAAGCGACGGCCTCTACCGTGCGGGCTGCGATTCAGCACAGCCTGCTGTACAACGGCCCCCAGCGTTACTACTACTTCGGCCCGATGTTTCGCCATGAGCGGCCCCAGAAGGGGCGCTACCGGCAGTTTCATCAGGTTGGCGCCGAGGCGCTCGGATTTCCGGGCCCCGACGTGGACGCGGAGATGCTGCTCATGTGCGCCCGGCTGTGGAATGACCTCGGGCTCGAAGGGCTGCGTTTGGAACTGAATTCGCTGGGATCCTCCGCAGAGCGGGCAGTCTACCGCGGCGCCCTGGTTGATTATCTGAAACTGCGTGAGGCGGACCTCGATGAGGATGCGTTGCGACGCATGCACACCAATCCGTTGCGCGTGCTCGACAGCAAGAACCCCTTGATGACGGGAGTGATCGCCGAGGCGCCGCGCCTGCTTGAGTACCTAGGCGCGGAGTCGCTTGCGCATTTCGAGGGCGTGCAGCGCATTCTCAAGGACACCGGCATCCCCTATGAGATCAATCCGCGGTTGGTAAGAGGGCTGGACTATTACAACCTTACCGTGTTCGAATGGGTAACGGACCGCCTCGGCGCGCAGGGGACGGTATGCGCGGGCGGACGTTACGACGGCCTGTTCGAGCAGATCGGCGGCAAACCCCAACCGGCCTGCGGCTGGGCCATGGGGATAGAGCGGTTGCTTACGCTGCTCGAAACGAACACCATGTCATCCCAGGCGCCGGACGTCTATCTGGTCAACCAGGGCGATGAGGCCGCACGGCTCGCATTTCGCGTGGCGGAGGCCCTCCGGGACTACGGGTTCTCCGTTGTGCACCACTGCGGCGGGGGCAGTTTCAAGTCGCAGATGAAAAAAGCCGACGCCAGCGGCGCCGCGGTCGCGGTCATCCTCGGCGACGAGGAAGCGCGAGCAGGCGAGGCGAGCATCAAGCCGTTACGGGAAACGCGAGAGCAGTTCAGGGTCGGGCTTGATGCTCTTCCCGAAGCTGTTGCCGACATACTTTATCCAGAGGAAAGCGAAGTCTGATGGCTGCATACGATCTAGAAGAGCAGGAGCAACTGGCCGCGCTGAAGGCATGGTGGAAGCAGCATGGCAACCTCGTGTTGAGCACGATTATCGCGGTGCTGCTGGTGTTTTCCGCCTGGAATGGATGGCGTTGGTACCAACGCACTCAGGCCCAGGAAGCTGCGGCGCTGTACGAAAATCTGCAGGCGGCGGCGCGCATGAACGACGGCAAGGCGGCGCGCGATGCGGCGGGGAGCATCCTGGAGAAATACGCCGGGACCGCGTATGCGCCTTTGAGCGCACTGGTATCGGCCAAGGTGAGTTATCAGGCGGGCGACCTGAAGACGGCCCGCGCGCAGTTGCAGTGGGCGGTGGACAATGCCAGACAGGAGGATGTGCGGGCCATCGCACGCCTGCGTCTCGCGGTGGTGCTGATGGACGACACCGCCTATGACGAGGCGTTGAAAGTGCTCGAGCCCAAGCCAGCCGATGCGTTTGCGGCGGCGTTCCTTTCGATGCAGGGGGATATTCTGTCGGTTCAGAACAAGCGCGTCGAGGCGCGCACCGCATATAAGTCTGCCGTCGAGAAATCCAGGGATCCGGCATTCAGCGAGACCTTGCGGCTGAAACTCGATACGCTCGGAGAGTGATGATGAGGGTGATGCGGCGCCTCCTGGCCATGCTCGTGATCTCGGTTGCGCTGGCGGGCTGTTCGAGCTTCAGTCTCAATCCGGTGGATTGGTTCAGCAGCAAGGATACCGGGCCGAAGATGGCCGAACTCCCTGTGCTCTCGAGCGCGATTCCGGTGCGCACGCTCTGGCAGGCGAACATTGGCGCGGCGGGCAGGGCGGTATTTTCACCGGCGGTCGCAGCCGGCGGAGTATATGTCGCGGCGCAGGACGGCACTGTGGCGAGGCTCGAGGTTTCGAGCGGCAAGCAGGTCTGGCGCGTGAATGCAGGCCAGCCGCTGTCCGGCGGCACGGGAGCCGACAACTCGCTGGTGGTGGTGGGAACGGCGCAGGGCGAAGTGATCGCGCTCGATGCGGCCGATGGAAAACTACGCTGGCGTGCGCGGGCTTCGAGCGAGATTTTGGCTCCACCGGTGCTGACGGGAGACGTCGTCGTCGTGCGCAGTGCCGATTCACGCCTGTTTGCTTTCGATGCAAGGGACGGCAAGAGACGCTGGGTCTACCAGCGCTCAACGCCTGCGCTCGCAGTACGCAGTCCAGTCGGCGTTGCAGCCGCCCGTGGCCTTGTTTTCGCGGGGTTTTCGGGGGGCAAGCTGGTCGCAATTGTTCTCGCAAACGGGGCGGTGCGCTGGGAGGCAACAGTGTCCCTGCCGCGCGGAACCACCGAACTGGAGCGCGTCACGGACGTCGTGGGCCTGCCGTGGATCTCGGAGCGCGAGGTCTGCGCCGTCGCTTACCAGGGGCGCGTGGCTTGTTTTGATTCTGCGACCGGTAATTTGCTTTGGGCGCGCTCCATGTCCAGCACCGCTGGGCTGGATGCCGATCCGCGCTATGTGTTCGTCTCCGATGAAAAAGGCGCGGTGCATGCGGTCGACCGTACAGGCGGAACCAGCGTGTGGACGCAGGATCGGCTTTCCTGGCGCCGGCTGACGGCCCCGCTGGCGCTAGGGCGCGAGGTGGCGGTCTGCGACGCGGAGGGCTATGTGCATTTCCTCTCCAGAGAAGACGGCAGCTTCATCGGTCGAACTGCAACCGACGGTGGCCCGATCGGGGCGGCCCCTGTGCGCGTGGACGGCGGATTTCTCGTCCAGACGATCAGGGGCGGGTTGTACGCGCTAAGCGCGCAGTGAAGGATTTTGGGCGTAACGGGGCGGGTAATGGGTCTCTGTTCCTTTGCTCGCACCGCAACCCAGCGTGTTCCGCGATTGTGGGAATGCTCCGGACCCTTCGCTCTTCCGGCAGCGGGGTGCTGAATTGAAGCCCACCATTGTTCTGGTCGGCCGCCCGAACGTCGGCAAGTCCACGCTGTTCAACAGGCTGACGCGCACGCGCGATGCGCTGGTTGCCGATGTACCGGGCCTCACCCGCGACCGTCACTACGGGGCAGGGCGCGTTGGTGACAAGCCGTTTCTTGTAGTTGATACCGGCGGCCTTGAGCCGGCGGCGCTTGAGGGGATGCTGGCTGAAATGGCGCGCCAGACCAAGGCCGCGCTCGCCGAGGCCGACGCGGTTATTTTCATCACCGACGCGCGCGAGGGCGTAACCGGGCAGGATCAGCGCATCGCCGAGGAGTTGCGCCGCCTTAATCGTCCGGTCCTGGTGGCGGTGAACAAGTCCGAAGGGCTTGATTCATCGATGGCCACCGCGGAATTTCACGAGTTGGGGCTGGGCGCGCCGCTGGCAATTTCGGCGGCGCACGGGGAGGGCGTGCGTGATCTTGTTGAAACGGCGCTTTCTAGATTCCCCGATGAGGAACCCGCCCCCACCGACTACACGGACGTACCCAAGATAGCGATCGTCGGGCGCCCCAACGTCGGCAAGTCAACCTTGGTCAACACGCTGGTCGGGGAGGAGCGCGTGATCGCCTTCGATCAGCCCGGCACGACGCGCGACACCATCTACGTCGAGTTCGCTTATCACGGCAAGCGCTACACCCTTATCGACACAGCGGGTCTGCGGCGCCGCGGCAAGGTCTTCGAGTCGATCGAAAAATTCTCGGTCATCAAGACACTGCAGGCGATCGACGACGCCAACGTCGTGATCCTGCTGCTCGACGCACGCCAGGACATTTCCGAGCAGGATGCGCACATTGCAGGCTTTATCCTGGAGCGCGGACGGGCACTCGTGGTCGGCGTGAACAAGTGGGACGGACTGGAGGACGATGCTCGCGAGCAGGTGAAGCGCTCCATTGCCAGGAAGCTGAAGTTCCTTGGGTTTGCGCGGTTTCACTATATTTCCGCGCTCGTTGGAGATGGAATCCGCCCGCTGTTCGCATCCGTGGATGTGGCTTTTCGCGCTGCGTTTGCGAAGCTCTCCACTCCCCGTCTGACGCGGGAGTTGCAGGCCGCCATCGAGCAGCAGGCGCCGCCCCGTCGTGGCCTTGTGCGTCCCAAACTGCGTTACGCGCATCAGGGCGGCATGAACCCGCCGGTGATCGTTATTCACGGCAACGCGCTCGATGCCGTTCCGGAGAGCTACGGGCGGTATCTCGAGGCACGTTTTCGGCACGCATTCGAGTTGGAAGGCACGCCGCTGCGCATCGAAATGCGCACCGGGCGAAATCCTTACGTGCGCAAGCGCTGATGCTTGACGGGTGCGGCAGAGGCCGGCGCCAGTGGCGCAATCTGGCGCACGCAATTGAGTTAGGTGGTTGAATGCGGGTGGCATCGGGCCGCGAATTCGATTAGAGTGTCGGGCTGAGAATAACGACTCGGGGGGGTAACCCATGAGCACCAAAGGACAACTACTACAAGATCCGTTCCTCAACACTCTGCGCAAGGAGCACGTGCCCGTTTCGATCTATCTGGTCAACGGAATCAAGCTTCAGGGTCAGATTGAGTCCTTCGACCAGTACGTCGTGCTGCTCAAGAACACCGTCACCCAGATGGTGTACAAGCACGCGATTTCGACTGTTGTTCCCGCGCGCGCGGTGAACATCGCCTTTGAGCATCCCTCCGACGCCTGATCCGTTCATGCGCGCGAGATACCCTGCGCGCAAAGTACCGCGGCCCGTGGAATCCACTGCGCACGCAGTGGCGCAGTGATTTATCGCGCATAGACGATGTTTGAGCGTCCTTCGGGCAAACACAAGGCTGGTAACGACAAGGCGGGCAAACTCAAGGCAGTTCTGGTGAGCTTCGACTTCGGTGCGCGCGACCTCGCCGAACGCCTCGAAGAACTTCAACTGCTTTGCTCGAGCGCACGCATTCAATGCGGCGCGGTCGTTCGGGGCCGGCGCGAACGTCCCGACCCGAAACACTTTGCCGGCTCCGGCAAAGTGGAGGAAATCAGGTCTGCGGTGGCTGAAAACGAAGCCGGACTGGTTGTCTTCAACCACGAACTCTCGCCCGCGCAGCAGCGCAACCTGGAGACCACCCTGGGTTGCCGGATTTTGGACCGCGTCAGCCTCATCCTGGAGATATTCGGCCAGCGCGCGCGCAGTCATGAGGGCAAGCTGCAGGTCGAATTGGCGCAACTCGAGTATCTGGCGACGCGGCTGGTACGCGGCTGGACGCACCTTGAGCGCCAGCGCGGCGGCCGGGGCACGCTGGGCGGCATGGGCGAGAAGCAGATTGAAGTTGACCGGAGGCTCATCTCCGGGCGCGTCAAGGTGCTCAAGGATCAATTGGTGAAGCTCAAGCGCCAGCGACTGGTTCAGCGCCGGGCGCGCGTAAGGGGGCAGGTGCTGTCGGTGTCGCTGGTCGGTTACACAAACGCCGGCAAGTCGACGCTGTTCAATGCTCTTACGCACGCCGGAGCCTACGCCGCAGATCAGCTTTTCGCTACGCTGGATACAACTACGCGGCGGGTCTACCTACCCGGCGCCGGCGGGCTGGTGGTGTCGGACACAGTCGGTTTCATTCGCGATCTGCCGCACACCCTGGTCGCGGCATTCAGGGCGACGCTGGAGGAAACCATCCACGCAGATTTGCTGTTGCATGTGGTCGACGCGTCCAGTCCGGGCCGAGACGCTCAGGCCGAAGCAGTCAACAAGGTACTCGGCGAGATCGGCGCCGCCGACATTCCTCAAATACTCGTGTGGAATAAGATTGATCTGAATGGCCTCGCACCAGGCCTGGAACGGGATGAATATGGTAAGATTTCCCGCGTTCGTCTCAGTGCCGTAACGGGCGAAGGCGTCGAACTCCTGCGATTTGCCCTGACCGAGGTCGCTACGGCGAGAAACGCGGTCACCCATCCGGAACCGCAACAGGTTATCCAAGCATAACTATCTAAGCGTAACTATGTCCCTTAATGATCCGCAATGGGGTAAGCGCCCCGGAGGTGGCGGCGGCGATGGTCCGCCCGACCTCGAAGAACTCTGGCGCAAGTTCAACCAGAAACTCAGTGGCCTGTTCGGCGCGCGTGGCGGCGGTGGTGGCGGTGCCGGCGGCGGCTCGGGAGGCGGGCTCGGCGGACAACTGCCGAACTTCAAACAGGTGGGTGGAGGCATCGGCCTGCTGCTCGGCCTGATCCTGGTCGTCTGGCTCGCAAGTGGTTTCTATATCGTAGTCGAGGGCCAGCGAGGCGTGGTGCTCAGCTTCGGCAAGTTCTCCGAAGTGACCAATGCGGGGCTGCGTTGGCGGTTGCCGTACCCTTTCCAGACGCACGAGATCGTCGACCTCTCCGGTGTACGCACGGTGGAAATCGGGTACCGCAACAGTGTCAAAACCAAGGTGCTGCGCGAATCGCTGATGCTCACCGATGACGAGAACATCATCGACATCCAGTTCGCCGTGCAGTACATCCTCAAGGACCCGATGGATTATCTGTTCAACAACCGGCGCCCCGAGGACACGGTTATGCAGGCGGCGGAGACGGCGTTCCGCGAGATCGTCGGCAAGAGCAAGATGGACTTCGTGCTCTACGAGGGGCGCGAGCAGATCGCGATCCAGGCTCAAAAGGCGATGCAGGAACTCCTGGATCGCTACAAGACCGGCATTGCCGTGAGCAAGGTGACCATGCAGAATGCCCAGCCGCCGGAGCAGGTGCAGGCGGCGTTCGATGACGCGGTGCGCGCCAAGCAGGATCTGGAGCGCCAGAAGAACGAGGGCCAGGCCTACTACAACGATGTCGTGCCCAAGGCGCGCGGCACCGCTTCGCGCCTCACCGAGGAAGCCAACGGCTATCGCCAGCGGGTGGTTGCCAATTCCGAGGGCGAGGCGTCACGCTTCAAGCAGATTCTCGGCGAATACAACAAGGCTCCCGTGGTGACTCGCGAACGGATGTACCTGGATACGATGCAGCAGATTCTGTCTTCGACCTCCAAGATTCTGGTCGATGCAAAGGCGGGCTCCAACATGCTGTATCTGCCTCTGGACAAGATCATCCAGATGTCCGGGGCCGCTGCGCTGCCGGAGCCGGCTACGGCAGCACGGCCGCAGCAAAGCGACGTCGCACCGACTCCCGAGTCGGGCGCTCGCTCGCGCGACGCGCTGCGCGGCCGTGAGCGGGAGGGACGGCCATGAACAACCGTGTGAGCGTGATTCTTGCCGTCGTTGCGGCGCTGTTCCTGCTGGTCGGAACGTCGCTTTTTACCGTCGATCAGCGAGAGCGCGCAATCGTGTTCCAGCTCGGCGAAATCCGCGAGGTCATCACTGAGCCCGGACTTAATTTCAAGTGGCCGCTGATCCAGAATGTTCGCTTTCTCGAGAGCAGGATTCTCACCCTGGATACTCCGGAGACAGAGCGGTTCATCACGTCCGAAAAGAAAAACCTGTTGGTTGATTCTTTCGTCAAATGGCGCATCGTCGACGTGAAACAGTATTACATCAGCGTGCAGGGTGACGAGGCGCGGGCCCAGACGAGGTTGGCGCAGACCATTAATTCGGCGCTGCGCGAGGAGTTCGGCAAACGTACCGTCCACGACGTGGTATCCGGTGAGCGCGAGGAGATCATGCGCGTGGTGCGCGCCAGAGTTGACGAGGACGCCAAGAAGATCGGCGTCGCCATCGTCGATGTGCGGCTCAAGCGCGTCGAGTTGCCGCAGGAAGTGAGCGAGTCGGTGTACAGGCGCATGGAGGCAGAAAGAAAGAGTGTCGCCTCTGAACTGCGCTCGCAGGGATCTTCCGAGGCTGAAAAGATCCGCGCCGAAGCGGATCGCGAGCGCGAAGTGATCATTGCCGAGGCATACCGGGATGCACAGCGCGTCAAGGGCGAGGGTGACCGGAAGGCATCCGCCATATATGCCCAGGCTTTTAACGACAATCCCGAGTTCTATGCGTTCTACCGCAGCCTCGAAGCCTACCGCGCCGGATTCAAGAACAAGAGCGACGTACTGGTGATGGAACCAACTTCGGATTTTTTCAAGTATTTCAAGACCCCAGGCAAGGGCAGCAAGTAACGGTGGCAACCACGTTCCTCATGGCCTTCGCGCTCATGTTGGTGATCGAGGGCGTGTTGCCTTTTATCGTTCCTTCGGTGTGGCGCGAAACGTTTCGGCGCATTATCCAGTTCACGGACGGGCAGATCCGATTCTTCGGGCTGTCGTCGATGCTGCTCGGGCTGGTGTTGCTCTATTTTGCAAGGTAGCCATGCGTAACTGGCTGCTGCCCGAACATATCGAGGACATACTTCCACACGAGGCGCGCCGTGTGGAGAGGCTGCGGGGCGCGCTGCTCGAACTGTTCCGCGTGCACGGGTACGAACTCGTGATTCCGCCTCTGCTTGAGTACCTGGAGTCGCTGCTCACGGGCACTGGCCACGATCTGGACCTGCGGACGTTCAAACTCGTCGACCAGCTCTCGGGGCGCATGATGGGACTGCGCGCAGACATCACGCCACAGGTAGCGCGCATTGACGCGCATCTTCTGAACCGCGAAGGTGTCGCCAGACTTTGTTATACCGGAAGCGTCCTGCACACGCGGCCCAGGGGGCTTAACGCCACCCGCGAGCCGCTCCAGATCGGCGCAGAGATCTACGGACATGCGGGTATCGAAAGCGACCTGGAGATCCAGAATCTGCTGTTGCGTGCGCTCTGCGCGTGCGGGATCCAGGGAGCGCGCCTGGATCTCGGCCATGTCGCCGTGTTCAGGGCGCTGTGCCGCCGCGGCGGCGTCAGCGGCGACCTCGAGGCGCAGATGCATGAGGCGCTCGAGGCCAAAGACGCGCCGCATCTCGAAGCGCTTGCGGCAGACCTGGATCCGGAGACCCGGCGGGCGCTGCGCGCGCTTCCCGGGCTCTACGGCGATGCCTCCGTGCTCGCCCGCGCCCGCTCGGAACTGCCGCAGCATCCTGAAATTCTCGCCGCGCTGGACGATCTGGCGCGCCTGTCGCAGGACAACGGCCTGCCGATTTCGATCGACCTCGCCGACCTGCGGGGGTATCACTATCACTCGGGCGTGGTATTTTCGGCCTACGCGCCGGGATTGCCCAATGCGGTGGCGCTGGGCGGGCGCTATGATGAGGTCGGCAAGGCGTTCGGTCGCGCACGACCGGCGACGGGCTTCTCCATGGATTTGCGTGAGTTGGCGCAAGTCGCCGCTGCGATGCCGGATCCCGTGGGGATACGCGCACCCTATGCGGACGATCCGGAACTCGGAGCGGAGATCGAACGGCTGCGCTCGAAAGGTGAAATGGTAATCGTCGAACTGCCGGGCCACGAAAGCTCACAGGCGGCGGGATGCGACCGCGAACTGGCGCGGATGGATGGACAATGGACGCTAAGGAAACTGGACTGACATGGCCAAGAACGTAGTCGTAATCGGAACCCAATGGGGCGACGAGGGCAAGGGCAAGGTAGTCGACTGGCTGACGGATCACGCCCAGGGCGTGGTGCGGTTCCAGGGCGGGCACAACGCCGGACATACGCTGGTGATCGCAGGCAGGAAAACGGTGCTGCATCTGGTGCCCGCCGGCGTGCTGCGCTCAAACGTGACCTGCTACATCGGCAATGGCGTGGTGCTATCGCCGCAGGCGCTCATGGACGAGATCCAGGACCTGGAATCGGCAGGTGTCGATGTCCGAAGCCGGTTGCGCATCTCCGGTTTGTGCCCGCTGATCCTGCCGTATCACGCGGCGATCGACATCGCACGCGAGGCGCGCAAGGGTGCCGGCAAGATAGGGACGACGGGCCGTGGGATCGGCCCCGCCTATGAGGACAAGGTGGCGCGGCGAGCGATTCGGCTGCAGGACCTGCTTATCCCGGAGCGTTTTACTGAAAAGCTGCGCGAGTTGCTCGACTTTCACAACTTCGTGCTGACCAAATACCTGGGCGCGGAAGCGGTCGATTTCGCGCTCACGCGCGACCAGGCGCTGGCGCTCAGGGAAAGGCTGGAGCCGTTGGTCGCCGACGTGCCGCGAGCACTCTACGAGGCTAACAAGGCCGGCCTGAACCTGCTCTTTGAAGGTGCTCAGGGCTCGTTACTGGACGTCGATCACGGGACTTACCCGTTCGTGACGTCCTCCAACTGCGTCGCGGGGGCCGCCGCCGCCGGAGCCGGTGTCGGGCCCAGCCTTCTGCATTACGTGCTCGGTATCACCAAGGCCTATACGACCCGCGTCGGGGGCGGGCCGTTTCCGACCGAACTGGAGGACAGCACAGGCGAGTTGCTGCGCGCAAAGGGCAACGAATACGGTGCAACCACGGGGAGGCCGCGCCGTTGCGGCTGGCTCGATGCTGCGGCGCTCAAGCGCTCGATACAGATCAACGGCGTCTCCGGATTTTGCGTGACCAAGCTCGATGTCCTGGACGGAATGGATGAGGTGAAGGTCTGTGTCGGCTACAAGATTGACGGCGTCTTCACTGACTTGCTGCCGGCCGGGGCCGAGGATACGGCGCGGTGCCAACCCGTCTATGAAGCCATGCCTGGATGGAAGGACACCACGGTGGGCATCAGCAACTATGAAGGCCTGCCGGCCAACGCGCGGGCTTATCTGGAGCGTATCGAGGCGATCTGCGGCGTGCCGGTGGACATGATCTCGACCGGTGCGGATCGGGAAGAGACCATCGTTCGCAAGCACCCATTCAAGTAACGGCCGAGCGCTTACCACTCCAGGGTAAGCCCCTCGGCGGCGAGCTGGATACGGACGCTGCCGGCGGCGGCGTCCGTAT
>Ga0194060_10003237_pt1 | contig 11537 bp, 12 predicted proteins | sample SepL225m_MetaG_FD_163427 | JGI IMG/M metagenome (GOLD analysis project Ga0194060, IMG submission 163427) | Anoxic zone freshwater microbial communities from boreal shield lake in IISD Experimental Lakes Area, Ontario, Canada - Sep2016-L222-5m | ecosystem: Environmental > Aquatic > Freshwater >... | reverse complement strand
TGGCCAAGGCATCGATGCCGGATCCGCTTCGCTTGATCCGGCCTACGAAAAATAGTTGCAATGTCGTTTTCGCGCCAGATCAGGGAACAGGTGTATTAATTGCCAGAGAGTTTCTCGAATATCCAGAAACGCACCGGGTCTACGACATGACAATATGTTTTCTTGAAACAACTCTTTTTTTGCCATATTACCTTGTTGATTTAAAGCAACAAAAACTGTGCCTGTTCAAAGAAAGGACATCCCTATTTCTGGATGGTGGATTCTTCTACAATAGCGGTGTACTTGTAGCCACCTCCAAAATCCTTGTCTTTAGCGAGTATTCCGCTTATCGTCACGACATCATCCACGTCTGCAATTTCCTTGGAGGTACAGACAAGATTATGGTTCTTTTTGGCCTGATTGCCGGTCCCGTCCTGAATATGGATCCAGTTTAGCCCCATGATTCTGGCAGACACCTTGACTACCTTGCCCTTAACCACAACTTTTTTCTTGTTCAGTTTGGTGCTGTTGGAAAATATCTCTTCGACAGTATAGGCATTTACGCCGGTAGCTTTGGATACTGATATTTTTCCATCCTTGCCTGCCGCAGCTGCCTTGCTTCCACCGGTAGTACTTTTGCCTTTATAGGTGGTGGCATCCTTGGCAGAGGTGTCAGTCATAGCGCCTTCTGCAAAAATGATCTTGTCGAATGTTCGCTTCAAACTCTTGCTCTCAAAGTTTAACATTTCGTTGCCGCCTTTAAAACTAACTTGGGAGCCGACCTTAACCGGAGTTGCCAGTGCCGCAACCCATACTTTTTCTCCGTTTTTCTTCTCCAGATACAGATAGGTATAACCGCCGCTATCCATCGTTTCAAGCACCTTCCCGGCAAGAGGAGAAGCTGTCGGTTGAGCAGCTTTTTCAGCAGCCGGAGCCGTTGCTGTGTGAGATGGTACTACAGCAGGAGCGGCGGATTTATCTGGCGAGGCTAGCGCAGTAGTTGTAAATGAGAGTGCAATTACGCAGTAAAATGATAATGGAAAATTCTTGTCCATAAAACCCCCGTTTTGTATTTACCAAGCAGTGTGCTCACAGTATCATACATTTTGTTCCCCCGGCACTCAAAATCACAGGAGCCCGTATGTTAAACCGACTCTATATTCATGTACCGTTCTGCCGTAAAAAATGTCGCTACTGTGCTTTTGTCTCCTATACACCAAAAAATAATCAGCTAATAGAATATCCGACCCTCCTGATCCGTGAACTACAACTCCGCATTAATGAAGCCGGTCCGCTTGATTCGATTTACTTCGGCGGTGGCACCCCGTCTCTGCTTAAACCGGAGCAGGTGGCCAGGCTTCTGGCAGAATTTGCGGAAAGAGTACCCATCCGGAAAGAAGCAGAAATCACGTTGGAAGCAAATCCGGGTACTGTTGATGAATTCTCTTTGAAGGCTTTACGCGACGCCGGCATCAACCGGATATCGCTTGGGGTGCAATCGTTTGACGACAGTTTTCTCAAAAATCTTGGACGAATCCATTCGTCAAAACTGTCGCGGCAGACCTTTCAGGCAGCGCGCAACGCCGGGTTCACAAACATCAGCATTGACCTGATTCACTCACTTCCCGGCCAGGGTATCGATCAGTGGCGAGCTGAGCTGCAGCAGGCGGTTTCGCTAAACCCTGAGCATATTTCCATCTACGGCCTGACAGTGGAAGCGTGCACACAATTTGCGAAAGAATATCCTGTTGGTAGCCCTGAATTGCCTGATGAGGATCTTTCGGCAGATATGTTTGAATATTCCGATGAATTTCTGACCGGATCAGGTTTTGAGCATTACGAAATTGCAAACTATGCCCGCCCTGGTTACCGGTCACGGCATAACAGCGGCTATTGGCAACGGGATGGATATCTGGGACTCGGCGTCGCGGCGCATTCGTTTCTGCGGGACGGGCACGGCGTCAGGTTCAGCAATCCGAACAGCCTGGATGAGTATCGCCAGGGAGTCCTTTACGGAAGAGCGGTACGGGTTGATGAACAGCGACTTACACGGACTGAAGCAATGGCTGAATATATGTTTCTGGGGCTACGCCTGGCGGAAGGGGTGGATAAGTACGCATTTGAGCGGGAGTTTGACCAATCTATGGACTCCGTGTACGGCACTGCAGTGGCAGAACTGTCGAAACTCGGGCTTCTCCTTCAAACGGAGGATAAAGTGGCGTTGACACAACGGGGAATGCTGCTTTCTAATCAGGCGTTTATAAAATTTATTCAAACACCTGTTTGATCGGTTTTTAGTGAATGTACGGCGTAATTGATGTAGATTTAGCGGACTTACCCGTGGCGAAATTTGGAAAAAGAGTGTAAAACCGAATTGCCGGTTCTAAAAAACGGGAAGAGATTGTAGAAAAGATGAGCACGCAGGAGCCTTTATGATAAAAGCCATTGTTGCCCGTTTTCGACAGGGGCATCGCACTATGAAGTACCCTGACGTTCCGCAGCCGCTGCCGCCACGTTTTCGCGGCCTGCCGCTGCTTGATGTCTCCCGCTGTGCCGACGGGTGTCGTATCTGCGTAGATGCCTGTCCATATGGTGCGATTTCAGCTTCAAGGCCTTTGAAACTTGATATGGGGAAATGCATATTCTGTGCTGACTGTGCGGTCGCGTGCCCACATGATGCGCTCACATTTTCAACCGATGCGCGTCTTTCAAGTCGCAGCCGCAATGGTTTGACGGTTACAGCTGGAGAGCTTTATCAACCTGGAGGGGCGCTGGAAGGCGAGCTGCTGCGCCTTTTCGGTCGCTCTCTCAAATTGCGTGAGGTAAGCGCCGGTGGATGCAACGCCTGCGAGGCGGACACCAACGTGCTTTCCACAATCGGCTGGGATATGGGGCGGTTTGGAATTCAGTTTGTCGCAAGTCCGCGTCACGCAGACGGAATGTTTGTGACCGGGCCGGTAAGCGAAAACATGCGTCTTGCTCTGCTCGATACATATGCCGCCATTCCTGAGCCAAAACTGGTTATTGTAGCCGGTGCCTGTGCGATCAACGGCGGGCCGTTCAAGGATCATGCTGAAGTTCATAACGGCGCAGATGCTTTTGTCCCGGTAGACCTATTTATTCCCGGATGCCCTCCCAGTCCGCTTACTATTCTGGATGGGCTGTTGCGCCTGGTGGGGCGGGTTACTGATTAGTCATGGCTGCAATGCGGGCGGGACTACTTGAAATGAACCGCCAGCCAAACGGTTTTTTGCGTCATGTCGGTTCGCTCCACCCGGTGGCGGAATCCGGCGGGAATCATAACATGATCTCCTGGCAGCATGGTTAAAAGGGTGGCATTTTTCTCAAACAGCAGTGTAGCTTCCCCGGATACCAGCAACACCCACTCATCCTGTTTTTGATCATACCACTCACCAGGCGGTGAAGCATGTCCATCAGATACGATTCTCTCTACCCTCACAAAACCTGACTCTGCCAATGTCTGGAGAAATTCTTCCCGAAGTGTCACAGGGAGTTCTCTGAATATGTTGTTTACTTCTAATTGCATGCTGCTCCTCAAAACGGAATTTTTTTATGGATTCGTAATCACGTTATTTGTTATAGAGTAAAGCACTTACCTGTAAAGGTGCTATCAAAATGTTTAATTCAAAAATATTCAATAGCATCTTTGTTTCCTCCACACTGGCGATCGTTTTGTTGTTCGCTGTCATGTATCTGCTGTCTGTCCCCTACATTCAGTCTACCGTTGAAAAAATCGAGAAAAACAGTGCTCTCACAATTTTGAACAACGTGCATGGCATGGTGGAACAGATTCATCTTGAGCATCAAAATTACCGGCAATCAATTACGCTCGAACGAAAAGAACAACTCCGCAATATTCTTTTTGTGGCCGATGCCCGTATCCGGGATTTGCTGGATGATGTTCGTACAGGCAAAGTAACCAGGGAACGGGCTCGTCTCATGTTGCTGAATGAATTGCGCCGGGTCAAGTATGGTCGAAACGATTACATATGGGCGTCAGATTACCACTCCAGGCTCATTTCTCATCCCGACCCGATGCTGAACGGAGCTGACTTTTCGCAAGTCAAAGATTCCAAGGGTAATCTTGTTGTACCACCGATGGTCGAAATGGCCCTTAAAGGCGAGGGTGACGGCTACTACTCCTACTGGTGGCGTCGTCTCGGTGAAGAACAGCCGGTAGAAAAAATAACATATTTCAGGCATATACCGGAATTTAATATCGTCATCGGTACCGGCGTGTACCTGGACGATATTGAAGCTATGGTGCAGACAAAAAAGAATTTTGCGATTGATGCATTACGTGATCGTTTGAAGGAGACTAGAATCGCAAAAACCGGTTATGTTTTTATCTTCGACGGGCAGTACGTTATGCAGATTCACCCTAACGCCAGTATTGAGAAGACCAATGCCAGTCATTTGCTAGATAAGGATACGAAAAAACCGCTTTTGCCCAAGCTTATGGAGATAGCAGATAAGGGACAAGCTCTGCACTATCTGTGGGATAAACCCTCAGACCCAGGTAATTTCATCTACAAAAAAATCTCATGGGTTCGCCACTTTCATGAGTTCGACTGGTATATCGGCTCCTCAATCTATATTGACGAACTTGACGAAAGCGCTCGCACAGTGCGCAACCGTGTCCTGTCGATATTTATCAGCACCCTTTTGCTTTCCGTTGTTTTGATCTACGTTTTTGTAAAGAGACTGACATCTCCGATGCTACAGATGCGTGATACCGCTGTTAAGGTTATGGAGGGCGATCTTGATGCACGCTGCATGATAAAGAGGGATGATGAGATCGGCACGGTGGCAATTGCTCTTGATAGCATGGTGGAGCGTTTGCAGGAAAATATTTTGCACCTTGACAGCAAAGTCGCAGAACGCACCGCCGCCCTTGAAAAGGCAAATTTGGAGCTTAAAGAGCTTGATCAGATAAAATCCGACTTCCTGACTTCTGTTTCACATGAACTGCGCACACCGATGACTTCGGTTTCCGGCTTTGTCAAGCAGGTTAAGAAAAAACTTGAGAGCGCTGTTTTCCCAAGAGTTGAAGAAGATGCAAAAACAAGCAGAGCCATGTCACAGGTCGTGGAAAATCTGGACATCATAATAAAGGAGGGAGAGCGACTTGCTGAAATAATCAATGATATACTCTACTGTGCTACGCTGGACTCAGGCAAAGTTGACTGGAACTTTACAGATGTTGTCCCAGAGCAATTACTGCAGCGGGTCGCTACTCTCTTTAGGCCGCAGTTCGGTCAAAAAGGGCTGGAGTTGCTGGTTGAAATCGAGTCTGCTCTTCCCGAAGTATCTGGCGATGAAACCCGTCTTTTCCATGTACTGGGTAATTTGCTGGGAAATGCTGTGAAATTTACCGATCACGGGCGGATTATTTTGCGAGCCTGGCGGCAGGATGAATTTGTCTGTTTCAGCGTTCAGGATTCGGGGTGTGGTATCGCACCGGAGCATCAGGCAACCATCTTTGATAGATTCAGACAGATCGGAGACACTCTTATCGATAAGCCGAAAGGAACAGGACTCGGTTTGTCCATTTGCCAGAAGATCATACAGTATCATGGCGGTACTATATGGGTAGAATCCACTCCCGGTGCGGGGAGTACCTTCTCTTTTACTCTGCCTATTGGAGGGTCACAAAGATGATACCGGGATGCCTGGATAAGTTGATAAAAAAACGTGCGCTCGCGCCAATAATTAGTCGTCTGGTCGCTGATATGGATGCGTCCATCATTATTGAAGACAATGTGGGCAGGCTTCTTATTGCTACAGATGGAGCTGAGGAGCTTACTCGTTATCCGGTGACATCCGCTGGTGAGGTGATCGGCTGGGTGATCGGCACGGAAAAAGTCGCAGTTATTGCCTCAATACTAACCGGTATGGCGGAGACGGAGGATCAAAAGCGTGCGCTTGTCAGCGAAACGCTGAATAAGTACAAAGAGATAACGCTTCTGTACGATGTTGTGGAGAAGGTGTCGTCCTGCCTCGACACAAGAGAGATCGCCCGCCTTGTTATCGAAGAGGCCAGAAAAGTGATCAAGCTGACCAGTGTATCGGTGCTGCTGCTGGACAAACAGACAGATACTCTGAAGCTGATCGGCGAGTATGGTCATGGAGATGAAGCTTCCTACACTGTCAGTCGAGGAGTGGGGATAGCAGGCAGTGTATGGGCATCAGGTCGCGCCGAGATTGTGAACGACGTTCACTCAGACCCCAGATTTGTAGAGGGAGCGGTCTCGATAAGTTCGCTCATTTGCGCTCCGCTTAAGGCAAAAGACACGGTCGTTGGCCTCATCAAGCTAGGTAATGACCAGCCGGTGACTTACACAGCCGAAGATTTAAAACTTTTTTCCACCCTTGCTTCTCTTGCTGCGGTTGCCATCGAAAATGCAAGTCTCTACGAACAGTTGAAGGATGCCTTTTACATGACGATCTATACGCTTGCAGAGACAATTGAAAAGCGGGATCCATATACGGGTAACCACACAAAAAGAGTCATGGAGTACAGCCTTGCCATCGGAAAGACTCTTGGGTTATCGGAGGAGGATATGCTGCGTCTTCAGCTTGGTGCTGTGCTTCACGATATCGGCAAGATCGGTATAAGAGATAACGTCCTTCTTAAAGAGTCAGCCCTTACTGATGAAGAGTTTAAACAGATAAAAATGCACCCGGTTTACGGTGAAGAGATCATCAGCCAGATATCACAGCTCAAATCTGCGGTTCCAGGGGTAAAGCACCACCATGAAAAATTCGATGGGAAGGGTTATCCCGATGGACTGAAGGGGAATACAATCGATATTACAGCACGTATTATTTCGGTGGCAGATACTTTTGACGCAATGACAAGTACCAGACCATACCGCATTGGGTTGACTCTTGATGTGGCTTTTGAGGAGTTAAAAAAATACTCCGGGTCTCAGTTTGATCCGGAGGTTGTGGATGCGTTTTTTGCATCCGATGTGATGGAAGCCTATTTTACTTCAAACTCACGACAGAAAATAAAACTCTGATTTTATACTCATGCAGCTGATAAACAGGATAACAGGAGAATGATATGCCTAAGATACTGATTGTAGATGACGAGCCGTTTATCCGACTTCTTCTTGAGCAGGTGCTTGAAGAGTTGGAGGATGAAGGGGTGGAACTGATTACCGCCGATAACGGGGAGACCGCTCTTGATATTATCAGGCGAGAGATTCCTGAGCTGGTTTTTCTGGATGTGATGATGCCGAAAATGAATGGTTTCGATGTCTGTAACGCGGTAAAAAATGAGCTTGCCACAAAAAGCGTATATATTGTGTTGCTGACAGCCAAAGGGCAGGAATTTGATAAGTTGAAGGGTGTTGAGGTTGGAGCCGATGTCTACATGACGAAGCCTTTCAACCCTGATGAGGTCCTGCAGAAAGCGAGAAGTGTCCTGGGGTTATGAAAGATCAAGAGCAGATTGACAGGGTTAGGGCTCTCCAGTGGCTGGATGGAGACGAAAAGATGTTAGCGAGGATCAAGATGATCTTCAAAAGAAACATTCCGTCTCAGGTAGATCAGTTAAGAGGATTCCTAGATGCGGGTGACAAGTCATCAACTGAGCTGATTGCGCATACGATCATGGGATCGTCAGCGATGCTGGGTGCGTCTGGTATGTGTGACACAGCGAGAGAGATAGAGCGGAGCGCCATTGAAGGAGATATGAATTCTGCACGACTTAGCTTCGCCGGTTTTGTTGATGAATACGAAAAAGTAATGGCGGAGTTGGCAGAGGAAGGTGGCAAATTATGAAGATCCTGGTTGTTGACGATGATGAAATGGTACGCTTTGTCCTGACAGAAAAGCTCGCGGAATCCGGTTTTTCTGCTACTGCAGCCTGTGACGGACGGAGCGCAGTGGAACTTTTTCATAATACCTTGTTTGATGCAGTTTTACTTGACCTTAAGATGCCTGGCATGGATGGCATCGAAACTCTAAGAGAGTTGAGAAAACATGATCCTGATATCCCTGTGATCATGGTCACGGCCTTTGGAGATATTGCCACTGCGGTAGAGGCGATCAAGCTTGGCGCATACGATTTTGTCGAGAAACCGCCCCAGGTAAGCAGAATAATGCTGACGCTCAAGCGTGCTATTGAAAAGGCGACGCTTGAACGCAAAGTAAGAGATCTGGGCAAAAGTGTTGAGGAGTCGGCCGCTCTGAAACAGGCATATCAGAAACTAAGAGAACTGGATCAGGCTAAGAATACATTCCTCTCCTCGGTCTCGCATGAATTGCGTACCCCTCTGACATCTATTGTCGGATACGCCGATGTCAGCAGAAAAAAAATCATGAAGCTGATTCCGGAGTTTTCTCCTGATAACCCTAAAAATATAAAAATACTCCACCAGGTGGAAGCGAATCTTGAGTTTCTCATCTCAGAGTCGGAGAGGTTGACGGGGTTGATAGAAAGTATTCTGGACCTGACTGCGATGGAGGCGGGTACGGCTGAATGGAAATGGGAACCGCTCTCCTTAAGTCAAGTTATTGAGAATGCCGCTGCGGATTACTCCCAGAAGTTAAAGGGGAAGGGGCTCGAGTTTGTGGTGGCAATTGATGATGACCTGCCGCTGATCAAGGGTGACAGGCTCCGGATAAGCCAGGTATTGAGCCATCTGCTATCAAATGCCGTTGCCTTTACCGACCAGGGAAGGGTAGCGCTCAGAGCCAAAAAGGAAAAAAATAAAATTTTGGTCAGCGTCTCAGATACCGGCAGGGGGATCATCGCCTCAAGCCAGGGTCTTGTTTTTGAAAAGTTCAGCCAGCTTGGAGATGCTCTCACAGACAAGCCTAAGGGAGTCGGCCTTGGTCTTCCCATATGTCGGCTGATAGCTGGGTATCATGGAGGGAAGATAGATGTCGAGAGCGAACCAGGCAAGGGGAGTGTTTTCACACTGCTACTCCCTGTCGAGGAGGCGATGAAAGCATGAACATTCCGGAGATAAAAATATTGGTAGTTGATGACGATCCGTTTGTTCGAGAAATGCTTACAATTATTCTTGAAGGGAATGGATACGCCATTGTGACCGCCGAAAATGGCCTTGAAGCACTTGGCAAGGCCATTGCCGATTCGTCAATAGACTTAATAGTTTCTGACGTAAATATGCCTGAAATGGACGGGATTCAACTGATTAAGGAGCTTCGCAGTCATGGTCTTGATGTGCCTATCATCATGGTGACCGGAGTCAGCAGCATCTCGGTTGCGGTTGACGCTTTGAGCAGCGGAGCAATCGACTACGTGCTGAAGGACGAGGGTATAGAGGAAACCATTGTTATCACTGTGAGCCGAGCCCTTGCGAAGCACCAGCTCAAGCTGCAGAATCTTCAGCTTATCGCGGATCTGGCCGCAAAAACTACAGAACAGGAAGACACCCTTTCATATTTGACCGCTATCATTAACAACATGCCTGACGGTTTGCTGGTTACCAATGCACAGGCCAGGGTGACACTTGCAAATCCAGCTTTAGGCAAAATGTTCGGCGTCGATGAAACGACACTGCTTGGCAATGATTTTCAGGGCATTTTTAACGGGAACCTGGCTCCGCTGTTTGAAATAATCTGTTTGCAGGCGGATCACCCTGTTTCGGCTCAAGTAGAGTTGGAGGGTGGGCGGATAGGATCGGCCGTGGCAGCCGCCATCCGTAAAAATCAGACCGCTTCAGGCAAGCAGGACGAGTTTCTCGGCAACCTCGTAATTGTGCGCGATGTGACCTCCGAAAAGGAAATCGAGCGGATGAAGAATGATTTTCTTTCAACTGTTTCACATGAACTCAGGACGCCATTGACCTCTGTCCTGGGTTTCGCGAAAGTTATCCGGAAAAAGCTGGAGGATGTCATATTCCCCCAGTTGCCGACAGAGGATGTAAAAGTCGCTCGGACAGTACAGCAGGTGAACGATAATATAGGTATCATTATTTCCGAAGGGGAACGTCTGACCGTTTTGATAAATGACGTTCTTGATCTCTCAAAAATGGAAGCGGGTAAAATCGAGTGGAGACAGGAACCTGCGTCGATTTCGGGAATTCTGGAACAGGCTATTGCTGCAACTACTTCGCTCTTTGAAAGTAAAGGGATAGCAATTATCAAAAATATTGAGACAGGAATTCCGTGCGTACAGTGTGACAGGGACAGGATAGTCCAAGTGGCGATTAATCTGCTTTCGAATGCTTTGAAATTTACTGATGACGGCAGTGTCACTGTAACGGCGCGGAGAAGTTCTGTCGATGATTGCCCGACGAAAAACGGTCAGGATTACATTTCTGTTTCGATCCGCGACACCGGCATCGGCATTGCGGAAAAAGACCAGACAGACGTGTTCGACAAATTTAAACAGGTTGGCGACACCCTGACAGATCGACCGAAAGGGAGTGGCCTCGGACTGCCGATTTGCAAGGAGATCATCGAGCATCATGGCGGGAGAATCTGGGTCGAGTCAGAAATTGGAAAAGGAAGCATATTTTGTTTCACATTACCTCAGATTTTAACGGCTAAAGTTTCGGGGCAATGATAGAATTATTTTTACACTCAATAAGTTAGCGGAGCGACCGACAATGGAACAATCAGAAGAACTGTTAAAAAGTGAGCTCATCCTGAACGAACTAAAAAAACGCCAGAAAACAAAAGAGGTCGTTGATGTTGAGGAGGAGCGGATTAAAGTTGTTTTCTTTGTCTGCGGTGAAAACCGGTACGCCTTTTATGGTACGGATATCAGGGAGATCCTTCCTGCCAGTGACATTTCCTGGGTGCCGGGTCTGCCCGAGTATCTTCCCGGGCTCATCAATGTTCGTGGCGATATCGAGTCGGTAATTGATCTCCATTTTTTTCTGGGCGAGGAAAAGCCCGATCAGGAGAAACACCTTATCGCCATGGCTGTCCGGGGAGATTTTCATTCCGGCGTAATTATCGACGGAATTGAAGACGTTATCGATATTCCGGTAAGCGCTATCGCTCCACCGCTTGCTACTCTAAATGGTGCCGCTCGCGATCTCGTGATCGGATCAATTGAATATGATGCTAAAACCATATCCTTGTTGGATGTTGGTAAGTTGGCTAATCTCATAACAATATGAGTGATTTTGATGGATCACTTATTGGCGAAGCATTCCACCTGCTCCTGTTTTCTGTCGGTGGGATCTGTTTTGGTGTAGACACCGGACAGGTGGCTGAAATCGCCGTATATAAGGGTGAGATATGTGAGGATGTTTTCTGGTTCCACGAAGAGATGGGTTATGCCGGCAAGATGGTCACCTATCAGTCTCCTGTAATTGTTACAATCAAGACGGGAACCGCTTCACCATACCGGGTGATCATCGATGCGATGGAAGATATTGCTGAATTCAGCCAGAGTGATATCAGCCTTTTTCCGTCGATGCTAGAGCCGTTTGTTTTGCGGAAAGGTCTATGGGGCCTCCTGTCACAACGGGAGCGAATTGTTTTACTGCTCGATTTCCTGCGCTTGCAGAGGAATAATCATCTAAACTACTAAATAAGGGGATAAA
>Ga0194060_10003236_pt1 | contig 11539 bp, 11 predicted proteins | sample SepL225m_MetaG_FD_163427 | JGI IMG/M metagenome (GOLD analysis project Ga0194060, IMG submission 163427) | Anoxic zone freshwater microbial communities from boreal shield lake in IISD Experimental Lakes Area, Ontario, Canada - Sep2016-L222-5m | ecosystem: Environmental > Aquatic > Freshwater >... | reverse complement strand
CCGCCTCGGTGATCAGGTAGCCTATGGTCAGCAGGAGTCCGCTGTCGCGGATCACCACGCCGTAGCCGATGCGTTCGGTGCCCAGTATGCTGCTGGTGAACGCATCGTCCGGGATTTCGGCGCGCAGCAGCACCACCGCATCCAGCACTTTGGCGAGATCGAAACCGACCTCCTCCGGCCGCGGCTGCAGGGATTCGTCAAAAGCCCAAGGTTTGGTATCGGACATGGACCGGATTTTGCCACGTTGCCGGCTTTTCGGCGGGGATTGCTGGAGACGCCCGTCTGACACGGGTTTCCACGGTTCAGCTTTGCGGCCATGGACGAGCCTGGGCGGCCATCCATATGAGAAAGGCATCGGGCACAAGCACTGCGAACCGGTGCGACAGCCGCCGCGCGAGCTTCAACAGCGCCTTGTCGCGTGTGAGCAGATGGCTGGCGCGCGCATGCCAGGCCAGATCGATAAACTTCTGGTCGTCGGGATCCTCGCATTGGGGAAAATCCGTCGCGCTTGCCGGAACGGCGAGTTCGAACATCTCTGCTTGTGCAAGGTAGCGCCCCAAAGCACGCGTCTGCGCGCCGGCATCCAGCTTGACCTGGGTGTAAGCGAGGGCCCGGCGGAGTTCCTGCAGGCAGGCGTCGTTCGAGACCAGCGGCAAGGCCTTGCGCTCGATTGCAGCCGCGATGGGCCGCACGCGCTGGTCGTCAAAAGCAATCCAGTCGAGGACCACATTGGTGTCCAGGACGAGCAGCGGACGCGCTAAAGTTGCTTGAGCCAGCATCGGGTGTGGATCTATTCGGTCTGTGCCGCTTGCGCTGCCCTGCCTTGTCGCCAGGGCCGAAAAGGTGCATCCTGAAGCGCAAATATACACGCCATCCGGCGCCCATTCCGGGAGCGCCGGTGTAAACATCTTAGGGATGGTCATGGGAAATCGATTGCTGCGGGCGGTCGCCGCGATACTGGGCGTTGGCATCCTCGTGCTCGCCGGATCCGCGCTCGCCGAAGAAATCCGGGTGATTTCCTCCAACGCGTTCAGACAGGCCTATCTCCAGCTGATACCTGAATTCGAGAGCGCGAGCGGGCACAAGGTGGTGACGAGCTTCGTCGGCGGCGTGGATCTGATGAAACGGATGAAGGCGGGCGAAAGCGCCGATCTCGTCATTCTTGCGGGCGGCTCGCTCGACGAATTGATCCAGCTCGGCAAAGTCGTGCCCGGCAGCCGGGTCGATCTGGCCAGATCGGGCGTGGGCGTGGCGGTGCGCGCCGGCGCGCCCAGGCCCGACATCAGTTCAGCCGATGCGCTGAAGCGGGCCTTGCTTGCGGCAACATCAATCGGCTATTCCACTGGAGCGAGCGGCACCCATTTCGTACGCATGTTCGAGCGCATGGGCATCGCCGACGAGCTGAAGCCGAAGATCAAACAGGCAGCGCCGGGAGTGCCGGTGGGCGATCTGGTCGCGCGCGGCGAAGTGGAAATCGGCTTCCAGCAGGTGAGCGAACTGCTCCCGGTCGCCGGCATCGATTTTCTCGGGCCGCTGCCGCCGCAGATGCAACAATTCACCGTGTTCGCGGGCGGCATCCATGCCGGCGCGAAGGCCCCCGCCGCGGCCAGGGCCCTCGCTCTATTCCTGGCCTCGCCCGACACGGCCCAGGTAAAAAGGAACAAGGGCATGGAGCCCGGCTGAGGCGCATGCCCGCAAAACATTTTCAAACAGTGTCCGCCGTCAAGGCAAATCGCAGGAGAGGATTCATGGCAAAACTCTACATCAATGGCAAAGTGCGCGAGGTGCAGGTGGAACCGGACACGCCCCTGCTGTGGGTGATCCGCGAACAGGTCGGACTCACCGGCACGAAATACGGCTGCGGCATCGGACAGTGCGGCACCTGCGCCGTGCACATCAACGGCGAAGTGCAGCGCTCCTGCACCATCCCGGTCGGGCGCATAAGCGCAACCGACAAAATTGTCACCATCGAGGGTCTGTCCGCCACGAGCTCGCATCCGGTGCAGCAGGCCTGGGCCGAACTGGACGTGCCGCAGTGCGGCTATTGCCAGTCGGGGATGATCATGTCGGCCTCGGCGCTGCTGGCGAAGAACCCGCAGCCGACGGACCAGGACATCGACCAGGCCATGACCGACATCTGCCGTTGCGGCACCTATCAGCGCGTGCGGGCGGCAGTACACCTGGCGGCCGACCTGGCCAAGAGCGGCGGCGCCCGCGCCAAACCCAAATCCAAAGCCTAGACCCGAGGAGCCACCCATGAAAACCAAAATCATCGGTAAACTTCCGGATCTTTCACGCCGCCGGTTCATCATCGGCACCGCCGCCGCGGGCGGCGGCCTGGCACTGGGATTCCAGGTCCCGTTCGGCGTCGCATCGGCCGAAGCAAAAGGCGCGCAGCCGGCCGGCGCCGAAATCAATGTCTGGGTCGTGGTCAAACCCGACGACCGCTGCGTCATACGCATCGCGCGCACGGAGATGGGACAGGGCTCGCTCACCGGCCTCGCCCAGCTTGTCGCCGAAGAACTCGAATGCGATTGGAACAAAGTATCCACCGAGCAGGTTGCGCCCGGCCGCAACCTAGCGCTCAAGCGGGTCTGGGGCGACATGGGAACCGGCGGCAGCCGCAGCATCCGCAATTCCGAGGACTATGTCCGCCGCGGCGGCGCCGCCGCGCGCATGCTGTTGCTGCAGGCAGCGGCAGAAAAATGGAAGGTTCCGGCCGGCGAACTCAGCGTAGCGGAAGGCGTGATCACGCACGCCGCCTCCGGCCGCAAAACGACTTACGGCAAGGTCGCCGGCGCCGCGGCCAAACTTGCCGCGCCCGATCTGAAAAGCATCAGGCTCAAGGATCCGAAGGCCTGGAAAATCGCGGGCAAGCCGCTGAAGCGGCTAGACACGGCGGACAAGCTCGACGGCAGCAAGATCTTTGCGATCGACCTCAAACTTCCCGGCATGCTGCACGCCGCGATCAGGGCATGTCCGGTATTCGGCGGCAAACTGGTGAGTTTTGACGAAAGCAGGATCGCCGGCCGACCGGGCGTGCGCCGCGCAGTGAAGGTCAACGACAGCACCGTAGCCGTCGTCGCCGACAGCTGGTGGCGGGCCAAGGCCGCGCTGGATGCGCTGCCCATCGCCTGGGATGAAGGCGCCGCGGCGGCGGAGTCGAGCACGACCATTGCCGAGCGTCTCAGGGAAGGCCTGACGGCGCCGGTCGCGCACGCGTTCCGGAGCGAAGGCGATGCGCTCAAGGCGATCGCGGGCGCCGCGAAAAAAATCGAGGCGGTGTACAGCACGCCCTTCCTCGCTCACGCAACCATGGAACCGATGAACTGCACCGTCAGAATCTCGGCCGGCAAGGCCGAGGCATGGGTGCCGACACAGAACGCGGAGGCCGCGCTCGCCGTGCTATCCGAGGAATCGGGGATTTCTTTGGCGAAATGCGAGGTGTACCGGCACGACCCCGGCTGCGGCTTCGGCCGGCGCGGAGGCAAGCAGGATTACGTGCGCCAGGCGGCCGCCATCGCCAAACAGTTCCCGAACGTCCCGGTCAAGCTGATCTGGAGCCGCGAGGAGGACATGGCGCAGGACTTTTACCGGCCGATTTCGCAATGCAGGCTCGCCGCCGGTCTGGACGAACAGGGCAGGCTGGTCGGTTTGCATCTGCGCGTATCCGGTCAGTCGATCAACGCGCAGGCGAACCCGGGGGCGATCCGGGACGGCTACCGCGATGACCGGCAGCTCCAAGGCTATACGGACAAGCCGGGGGACGCGCAGCTCGGATACACCGTGCCCAACCTGCTGATCGAGTATGCGATGCGCAACACGCACGTGCCGGTCGGATCCTGGCGCGGCGTCAACATCAATCAGAACGGCGTCTACATGGAATGTTTCATCGACGAGGTGGCCCGGGCCGCGGGCGCCGACCCGCTGGAGTTCCGCCGCTCGCTCATGGCGAAGCACCCAAAACACCTCGCGGTCCTCGATGCCGCGGCACAAAAAGCCGGCTGGGGCGCGCCGCTGCCCGCGGGCGTGCACCGGGGCGTCGCGCAGTTCATGGGCTTCGGCAGCTACGCGGCTGCGGTGGCCGAGGTTTCGGTGAGCGGCGAGGGCAGACTCAAGGTGCATCGCATGGTGCTCGCGCTCAACTGCGGTCACGCGGTCAATCCGCAGCAAATCGAAGCCCAGGTTGAGGGCACGGTGGCCCTGGGCCTTTCCGCCGGGCTCTACGGAGAGTGTACGGTCCGCAACGGGCGCATGGTGGAGTCGAATTTCCACGACTACCGGATTCTGCGGCTGGCGGAAATGCCCAAGGTGGAGACGGTGATCGTGCCGAGCTACGACTTCTGGGGCGGCGTGGGCGAACCGACGATAGGCGTGGTGAACCCCGCGGTGATGAACGCGATCTTTGCCGCGACCGGCAAACCGGTGCGCAGTCTGCCGCTGAAAAACGTCAAGCTGGCATAGCACCCGCGCCTTAATCCCACCTGCGGCGCTTGCGGACGTGCTATCGCCTGAACAGGGTATTATTGGATCCTCATTGTTGCAGGAGAGCCGCAGCATGTTTCCGCTGATCGAGATTTCCGGTTCCGCGCGCGAGCGCGGACAACAGCACGGTCGGGAGGCGCGCTCGCGCATCGCGCGCTCGGTCGCGACCTATGCGCGACTGTTCGCCTACTGCGGCATCGACTGGCAGGGCGCGCAGCGGCTGGGTGGAGCCTATCGCGAGGTGATCGGCGACCTGGACCCAGCGCTGCTGGCCGAGATCGAAGGCATCGCCTCCGGCGCCGGCCGGCCGGTCGATGAAATCCTCGCGCTCAACGCGCGCACCGAGATTCTGCCGCCGAGCTATCCAGGCGAGCCGCATCCGGACAAGAGCAGAATCGCCGCCACAAACCTAAAACTTGGCGTACCCGACTGGGGTGAATGCACCTCGGTCGCGGTGAAGCCGGGTGAGAGCGCCACCGGCACCACGCTGCTGGCGCAGAACTGGGACTGGCTGGGCGCGCAGCGCGCGGCGCTGGTGCTGCTGCGCGTGCGCGACGCCGGCGGCCCCTCTTGCCTCACGCTGACCGAGGCGGGCATGCTCGCCAAGATCGGCTTCAATCACCGCGGCTTCGGCGTCTGCCTCAACATATTGCGTTCGTCGGACGACGGCAGCCATCCCGGCGTGCCGGTGCATGTGCTGCTGCGCGCGCTACTAGCGCGCGACAGCGTGGCCGACGCGATCGAATTCGCGGCCAAGCTCAGCTTCGGCGCCTCGTCCAACGTGCTCTGCGCCGACGCATCAGGCGACAGCGCGGCGCTGGAATTCTCGCCGCGCGGCCTCGAGGTCGTTCGCGGCGCAGCTGCGGCGCTGTGCCACACCAACCATTTCCTCGCCCCGGCGGCGGCAATGCACCAGGCTTCGCTCGCGCCCAGCCTGTCGACCTATCCGCGGCTGGAACGCATTACCGCGCTCACCGGCGCGCACAAGGGAAAATTCTCGACCGCCGATTTGCAACGGATGCTGCGCGACGAATCCGACGGCTATCTGTCGATCTGCCGCAGGCCGGACCCGTCGTTCGCGCCCGAGGTCTGCATCGAAACCGTCGCCTCGGTGGTGATGGACTTGGGTGAGCGCGTGATGCATGTCGCACCGGACGTACCCTCGAGGGTCGATTTTGTGCCGGTAGCGCTGTGCGAGTCCGTGGCCGCGTAGAGCCAGCCGATCCCGCAGCCTGATCTGGTCGCTGGAGCGGGGGACGGCGCAGCGCGAGCGAACCAGATGGCAATTTCAGTTTTGCCGGACTTCATTCCGCGCTGATGCCGGCGGCCTTCGCCACTTTCTTCCAGCGTTCGACGTCGGCGCGCAGCACCTCGCCGAAGGCGGCCGGCGACATCGGCGCAGGTTCCGCGCCCTCGCGCAACAAGAATTCCTGCGTTTCCGCGCTTCCCAAGACCTTGTTGATCTCCGCGTTGAGTTGCGCCACGATCCCCTCTGGTGTACCCGCGGGTGCCAGCACCCCCCACCACAGTTCCACGTCGTAGCCCTTCGCGCCCGCGCCCGCGAGCGGCGGCAGACCGGGCGCGATCGCCGACGCCTTTAGCGTCGTGACCCCGATGCCTCTGGCCTTGCCCGATTTGACCTGATGCATCAGGGACGGGACGCTTGCAACGAGAACATCGACGTGGCCGCCGATCAGATCGTTGGTGGCGGGGCCCATGCCCTTGTACGGCACGTGCGTCAGGTCGATGCCCGCAGCGTCCTTGAGCAGCTCGGTCGCAAAGTGGTTGATGCTGCCGTTTCCGGAAGTGGCGTAGTTCAGCTTGCCCGGCCGGGACCTGGCGAGGGCGAAGAACTCGGCGACGGTATTCGCGGGAACCAGCGGTGAGACGGCGAGGATCAGCGGGCCTTTGCCTATCATCGCCACCGGCACCAAGGCGGCCATTGGATCGTAGGGCAGGTTCGCGTGGATCGCCGCCTTGGTGGTGTAGGAGGAGGAGACCATCACGATCGTGTGGCCGTCGGGCGGTGCCTTGGCCACGAAGGCTTCGCCGATCGACCCGGTGGCACCGGCGCGGTTTTCGACGACCACGGGCTTTCCCAGCGCCTCGGCAAGGCGCCTGCCGATGGCGCGCGCGAAAATGTCATTGGACCCACCCGGCGGGGAGGTGACGACGAACAGGATGGACTTCGACGGGAATGCCGGCACCGCCTGCGCCTGCCCCGGACCGGCGTGAAGCAGCAATGCGGCGACGGCAGCAAGCGTCGCTGCGCGCAGCCGCGCGCTCATGAGCGGTCCTTCTACAGCCGGAACCTCCGCCAGATTGCGCTGCCTTTCGGAAATGACGGGGTTGAACAATCCGACCTACGCAGGTGAAAGTATGTGGATCATCCGGCTCGCAATCAAGTCTTTCGTCTTCGCGCCATAGGCCAGCATGTGCGGCGCAGCCGCGTGCGCCTTCAACGCGTCCATGCTCGCCCATTTCTCGATCACCAGGAAGGTCTCCGGGCCGTACTTGGTCTGGAACTTGGGACCCTCCTCGAAATCGACGGCTGCCCCGTACTCGATGCACCCCTGTTCCGCCTTGACTGCGGGAACATTGTCGCGGAACGCCTGCAATATGGAATCGCGCATTCCGGGCTTGGCGGTGATGACGGCAACGACGTGGATCATGTTTATCCTCCTTGTGTGAACTTCCCGGTGGGCGAGGGCGCATTGTAACCAAAGGGCCGGGGGGCGCGCGTAGCTTCGGTTCTCGAAGTTCGCCGAAAGTCAGGCGTTTGTTTGTTTGCGCACAGATCGCCGCCGGATTCGCGCACATGCTGCGACTGTGCTGGCAACCTGGCCGGCGAGGAGACAACCATGAAACACGGTACCGTTCGCAGCCGCAAGTCAACCAAGCTTCCGCCCGCCTGGCGGGAGGCCGAATACGCCGCGCTGCGTTTCAATGCCGCAGACACCTGCGACGATCGCGTCAGCGAAAACATATTCGACGCCGAGGACGAGCGCGCGGAAGTCGGCATCATCGTCGACCGGATGATGCATGACGCGAACTGAGCCCTGCGATCGGAGTCCGGCTGGCGTCCCCGGGCGCCCGCCTAGTCCGGATGTTTGAGCTTGAACACGTCCGCGGATGGAACGCGCGGAATCACGATCTTCAGAAAATGGGTGGCATTGCGGCGCAGCCAGCGATCCGCCTCCTCCTGCGAGTGCACCACGAATTCGCCTTTGCCGCCGGTGGCATCGGCGAAGTATTTCACGTTGTCCCCGGGCGAAGCCGCGCTGATGCTCAGCCGCAGTTCTTTTGGCGGGCCTGTGGGAATCTTCGCGTAGAACAACTGGAGCATGAGCTGCCGGTCGATGTAAATCGTGCGGACGGAAGCGTCCTGGCCGTTCTTGTGCACGTCCTTGATCACCTTGTCGTGAAACATGCCGGTGAGGTCCGCATTGTCGGCGTAGTTGGGCGCGAGAAACTCGATCATGTAGTCGGTGACGGGCTTGCCGTACTCGTCCACCACGCGCACGTTGAGCTGCAGATGCATGTGGTGGTCGGCGTCGGCCGAATCCGGATTCTGTGCGGCGTCCGAAATCGTTTTCCACGACTGCTGCAGACCCTGGTATCGCGCATACGACGTGCATCCCAGCGCGTCCAGCAGACATTTCCGGAACTGCGCCTGCTCGCCCGCGGATTCGCCATCCCCGGAGATGGTCGGGTCGGTGATGCTGGCGTGGTCCCGGTGCGCCATCACCGCAAGCGGAAACTCCATGGCTTCGTCGTACCTGCGCTGCCACGGGATCAGTGCGCCCTGCGCCGCGGCCACGCTCCCAGCCCCGGTCATGCGCATCACCGTCGGCGCCTGGTCGCGGGTGAAATTCAGCGTGGCGCCATAGGCGTTCAGGTTGGCGGCCGCGACGCGCACCGTGCCGTCCGAGCCGTTCTCGTTCACCATCTGGCGCAATCCGTGCTGATAGGGCATCGAGCCGACGATGATGAAGGGCCAGACCAGATCCGCGCCGTAGACCGGCGCATCGTCACCTTCCTCCAGGACGAACAGATCACGCGAGGCGAGGTCCCATTGAAACGGCGAGCCCAGCGCAAGTCCATCGAGCATCAGCTTGCCGGTGTGAAAACCGTGATCCCAGCCTTTGACCACGCGTCCGAGGATGGTCTGGCCGACGTCGGCCAGCTTGGAGCCGAAATTCGCGGGAGCGATCATCACCAGGCGCTGCACCGGCATTTGCGCCGACGCCATTCCGGCGCAGTAGGCCGAGAGCCAGGTGCGCGCCACGAGGCCGCCGGTCGAGTGCACGATCAGGTCGAATGGTCGCTTGAGTTCGCCGGCGGCAATCTTGCCCGCCACCGCCGCCTGCATCGCCTTGGCCGCATCGTCGATGGACACGTCGTCGTCCATCGAGCGGTAGTCGGCGAGAAACAGGTCGAGAACCTGAAAACCACTGGTCTTGAGAAAACCCGCCAGCGGCTGGAACGAAGCCGCATTGTCGGACCAGCCGTGAAGAATGACCACCTGATTTTTTGCGCGATCCGGCATGAAATCCTCCCAAATTTTTGCAGGGCTCATGGTAATCCAGAATGGATTCCGCACCAATTCGGCGCATCGTCTTGCTGCAGCGCACCATAATGTGCTTAAAGTCTATCGATCGCCTTGCGTAACACTCTGGAAACAAAACATAAGTAGTCTGGCATACAGCTTGCTAAAGAAATGACAGCTTTGAACCTTAATTTTCGGGGGAAGCTCAACATGCACCATCACGCTCAGTCCGGCTCCGGAAAGCAAATTCCACTGGCCTTCAATCCGATGGGCACTCTCGACAGCCCATCGGTCCTGCATACCGCCTATACGCGCCTGGAACTTTCGCGACGCCTTAGCTTCGAGCAGGTGATGTCCAATCGCGCCTACGCGATCGGGGTGCGCAATCTTGCCGACGCCATTGCACGCCGGAGGCTGGTGGAGACCAGGGCAAAGAGCATTGCAGCCGATAGGGTAGCGGCAAAGAACGCAGCGCCCTCCACTAAGCCCCTTGCCGGCAATCCGACCCGGGGTTGGCCACTCTGGATTTGAAGCTGGAGACCACTGATGGCTCATAGACTCTATCTCGCCTGGCGCTTGCATAACGGCCTGCACTATCCCTGGCGTCTCGCCTGGCATAAAGCGGCGTACAGCCAGGCTTTGTAAGGCTTTCATCCCGTCACGGGCTGGCGCCACATGCGGCGCCGCACCGGGCCCTTAATCCGCGCTGGCGAGAGCCGGCGCTTGTTACAATGTGCGCTAGCGCACGGCGCCAACACCGCCCCGCGCGCAAAGTGATGAATAGCGCATGGTGTGCGCCGGTCGCGCGTCTTCCTCCGCAAGTGGCAAGCCGGAAATCGAACAATTGAAAAAAATAAGCAACCGCGGGTCATCCGTATCGTCTGTATCGAGTGGCCGAAGAACGGGCGCTGTGCTGGCGGCCGTATTGATTCTGGCGAGCTGCGCCCTCGGGCCCGACTTCAAGTCTCCCGCTGCGCCGGCCGCCGCGAGCGGCGGCAGCTACACCCCCGCCCCGATGCCGCCACAGATTGCAAGCTCACCGGGTGCATCTGGCACGGCGCAGCGTTTTTCCCCAGGACAGGATATTCCCGCGCATTGGTGGCAGGTTTTCCACTCGGAAGAACTCGATCGCCTGATACGCGCGTCGCTGACCCGGAGTCCGAACCTCGCTGCCGCCCAGGCCGCGCTGCGGCAAGCGCAGGAAACGCTGAACGCGCAGACCGGGGCACAGCTGTACCCGAGAGTGGACGGGCAATTGGGCGTTGCGCGCGAATCGGCTGCGCTCGTCTCGCCTGCCGCACCGGCAGGCACGCTGCTCACTTTGTACAACGCCTCGGTCAACGTGTCCTACACGCTGGACGCATTCGGCGCCGCGCGCCGCGCGATCGAGAACCTGAGTGCGGCGGTCGACTATCAACGCTACCAGGTGGAGGCGACCTATCTGACGCTGACTGCCAATCTGGTGACGACCGCCATCCGGGAAGCCTCCCTGCGCGCGCAGCTGGAAGCGACGCGCGAGGTGCTGGCGGCACAGGAGCGGCAGCTGGAAATCGTCGAAAAGCAGTTCGCCGCAGGTGCAATCGCACGGTCTCCGGTGCTGGCTCAGCGCACCCAGGTGGCGCAAACCCGCAGCACCCTGCCGCCGCTGGAAAAATCTCTTGCCCAGACCGGCCATCAATTGTCGGTGTATGCCGGCAAGCTGCCGGGCGAATCGGGCATGCCCGAGTTTCATCTCGATTCCCTGCAACTGCCGCCGGAGCTGCCGCTCAGCCTGCCGTCCTCACTGGTGCGCCAGCGGCCCGATATTCAGGCGAGCGAAGCGCTGTTGCATCAGGCCAGCGCGCAGGTCGGCGTTGCGACGGCAAATCTCTATCCGCAGATCACGCTCAGCGGCAACGTCGGCTCGGCCGCATTGCGGGCGGGCGACCTGTTCGGTCCCGGCAGCGGTTTGTGGAGCATCGCAGCCGGGCTGCTGCAGCCGATCTTCAATGGCGGTGCGTTGACCGCCAGGCGCCGCGCCGCGATTGCGGCCTACGACCAGGCCGCAGCGCAGTATCAGTCGACCGTGCTCACGGCGTTTCAGAACGTCGCCGACGCCTTGCGCGCGCTGGACTCGGACGCCCAGTCGCTCAAGGCGCAATCCGAAGCCGAAGCGCTCGCGCGCGAGTCGCTCGATCTGGCAACGCGCCAATACCAACTCGGCGCGGTGAGCTATCTGGCGCTGCTCGACGCGCAGCGCTCCCACCAGCAGTCGCGCATCGGCCTGGTGCAGGCGCAGGCCGCGCGCTTCGCCGATACCGCGGCGCTGTTTCAGGCGCTGGGAGGCGGCTGGTGGAACCGCGAATCCCTCGCCGATATTTCGGGAACTCATCATGACTAAGCGTATGCTCATCATGCTGGCCTGCGTCCTGGCGCTGATCGCGGCGCTGGCGTTCGGCTTTTATCTCCACATCAAACAGATCATCGCCAATTCCCCAAAGCCCGGCCCGCAGACCGTCTCCACGG
>Ga0194060_10003234_pt1 | contig 11541 bp, 12 predicted proteins | sample SepL225m_MetaG_FD_163427 | JGI IMG/M metagenome (GOLD analysis project Ga0194060, IMG submission 163427) | Anoxic zone freshwater microbial communities from boreal shield lake in IISD Experimental Lakes Area, Ontario, Canada - Sep2016-L222-5m | ecosystem: Environmental > Aquatic > Freshwater >... | reverse complement strand
GGCCTCGGGACGCGTATCGGCCGCCCGCGGTGCCGCGGGCCTGGCGGCGGAGGGTGGCGCCCGTTCGACCACGGGAGCCTGCACCGGACGACTTCCGCAGCCGGCAAGCGCCAGCGCCGCAGCCAGCAATCCGGCGGATGCGCGATTCACTCCACCCCCGTCAGCATGGGCACGAACCGCACGGCGTCCAGGGTGGTTTCGCTGTAGCCGGATCGGGTGCGTTCGATCAGCCGCAGCACCTGTTCCGATGTGCCCAGCGGCAAAATCATTCTGCCACCGGTCGCAAGCTGCTGCAAAAGCGTTTTTGGCAACTGCGGGGCCGCCGCGGCGACGATGATAGAATCGAAGGGCGCGGCCTCGGGCAATCCAAGATTGCCGTCGCCGTGCTTGAGCCGTAGATTGGACAAGCGCAGGCCGCGCAGATTGGTGCGCGCCTTGGCCAATAGCGGCGCGATGCGTTCGATCGAATACACTTCGGTTGCGATCTGTGCCAGCACCGCCGCCTGGTAGCCGCAGCCAGTGCCGACCTCCAGCACTTTCCCCAGTTCGCGCCCGGTGCGCAGTGCCTGTATCATCAGCGCGATGACATAGGGCTGGGAAATGGTCTGCGAATAGCTGATCGGCAGGGCGTCGTCATCGTAGGCGCGCGATGCCAGCGCCTCTTCCACGAACAGGTGACGCGGCACGCTGCCCAGCGCCGCAAGCACGGTCTCGTCCGTGATCCCCTCCTTACGCAGGCGTTCGACCATCCGCGCACGCGTGCGCTGCGACGTCATGCCGATGCCTTGCGCACGCGCGCGGCCGCCGCTGTTCATCGCTTCAGCCAATCGCGCAGCGGCGGAATCTGGCTCACGTGCGTCAGGTCGATCTGCAGCGGCGTCACCGATACGCGCTTCTCGGCAACGGCGTAGAAATCGGTGCCCTCGCCCGCGTCCTGCGCACCGCCGGCCGGACCGACCCAGTAGACGGTCTCCTTGCGCGGATTGACTTCCTTGATCATCGGCTCGGACTTGTGCCGTTTGCCGAGGCGCGTGATCTCGATCCCGCACAATTCCTGATGCGCCACATCGGGAACATTGAGGTTGAGCAGCACCGGTCCGCACACGGGGGCGCGCAGCAGGCGTTCAACCATCTCCAGCGTCACCCGCGCGGCGGTATCGAAATGCCGGCCGGCCTTGCTCGCCAGCGATACCGCGATCGCCGGGATGCCGAGCAGGAAACCTTCGGTAGCCGCGGCGACGGTGCCTGAATAAATGGTGTCGTCACCCATATTGGCGCCGAGATTGATGCCCGACACCACCATGTCCGGCAACTGATCGAGCAGGCCGGTAACCGCGAGGTGGACGCAATCGGTCGGCGTTCCGTTGACGAACAGGAAGCCGTTGGCGGCCCGTTTGACAGAAAGCGGACGATCCAGGGTAAGCGAGTTGGAGGCGCCGCTGCGGTCGCGCTCTGGCGCCACCACCGTGATTTCGGCCACTTTGGCCAGCGTTTCGGCGAGGCAGGCCAGTCCGGGGGCGTAATAACCGTCGTCGTTGCTGAGCAGGATGCGCATGTGCGTCGGATTATAAAGGACGGAACCCGATCTTGTACGGAGTCCAAAAGACCAATGCAGGATTGCCGGAATGACCCCCATGCTCCATGTGGCGTGAAACCGGAAGCGCGAGCGGGAGGCCGGCGCTATCGCCGAGGCGCCCGATTATGCGGAGTTTACAAAACCGCCCGCTTCCTCAATACGTGCCCGGCACGAGTATCTTCTGGTCCACCAGCTTCACGTCGCACAGGCCGCAAAATGCCATGGTGACATCCAATTCCTTGCGAATGATCTCGAGGCAGGCGCTCACGCCTGCCTCCCCCATCGCCCCAACGCCGTAGACGAAGGCGCGGCCGATGAACACGCCCTTGGCACCCAGGGCGAGCGCCTTGATCACGTCCTGCCCGGTGCGTACGCCCCCGTCCATCAGCACCTCGATCTTGCTGCCTACCGCGCGCGCGATCGGCGCCAGCGCGGCGATCGATGAAGGCGCGCCGTCCAACTGGCGGCCGCCGTGATTGGACACGATGATTGCGTCCGCGCCGGAGCGCGCCGCGATCTCGGCGTCTTCCTCGTCCATGATGCCCTTGAGAATCAGCTTGCCGCCCCAGCGCTCCTTGATCCACTGCACATCATCCCAGGTCAGGGTGGGGTCGAGCTGGCTCGCGCTCCAGGCGGAGAGCGAGCTTAGATTGGCGACGCTCTCGGCGTGCCCCACCACATTGCGGAAGGTACGGCGATTGGTGCCGAGCATGCCCAGACCCCAGCGCGGCTTGGTGCTCATGTTGAGCATGTTGCGCAAGGTAATTTTCGGAGGCGCGGAAAGTCCGTTCCTGATGTCCTTGTGCCGCTGGCCCATGATCTGCAAGTCCAGCGTAAGCACCAGCGCCGAGCATCCGGCCGCCTTTGCGCGGTCGATCAGGCGCTTGATGAACTCGCGGTCGCGCATCACATAGAGTTGAAACCAGAAGGGTTTGCTCACGTTCTCGGCCACATCCTCAATCGAGCAGATGCTCATGGTCGAGAGCGTGAACGGGACGCCGAATTTTTCCGCCGCGCGCGCGGCCAGAATTTCGCCATCGGCATGCTGCATGCCCACGAGGCCGACCGGCGCCAGCGCCACCGGCATTGCCACTTCCTGTCCGGCCATGGTGCTCTTCAGTGTGCGGTGCTCCATGTTGACCGCCACCCGTTGCCGCAGCTTTATTCCGGCAAAATCGCTTTCATTGGAACGGTAGGTGCTTTCGGTCCAGGATCCGGAATCGGCGTAGTCGTAGAACATCCGCGGCACGCGTTTTTCCGCCAAGCGGCGCAGGTCCTCGATGCAGGTAATGACTGGTGGCATTGTGTCTCCGAAACCGGGTTGAAAGTTTCGCTCATCCTAAGGCAAAGCGCCCGGGATTGCCAGAAACGCCAGGCAGGCCGGCATTGCGGCGGCTTTCAGCGTAAGCTAATGCAACGATATCGATGCCCCGTGAATGGAGAACTGCAGATGATAGGAAAGACGATTGCCGCGTTCGCTCTTTACGCCCTGCTCGGCTTTGGTCAGGTTGCGCTCGCCGCCTCCAAGGACGAGATCGACGCCAAGGTGAAAGAGGCGGTGGAAAACTTCTACAAGCAAACCAGCGCCGGCAAACAACTGGCGCAGAAAGCCGCCGGCATGCTGGTATTTCCGGAGGTACTCAAGGCAGGCGTGGGAATAGGCGGTGAGTACGGGGAGGGCGCGCTAATCGTCAGGGGGAGCACCTCCGGCTACTACAACACCGCCGCCGCCTCGATCGGCTTCCAGCTCGGCGCGCAGGTAAAGTCGCAGATCATACTGTTCATGAACCAGAAAGTACTGGACAGCTTCCGCAAGAGCAACGGCTGGAAGGCGGGCGTGGATGGAAGCGTGGCGATTGCCACCTTGGGCGCAGGCGGCGAACTCAGCACTGAGACAATAAAGCAGCCCATCATCGGTTTCATTTTTTCGAACAAAGGCCTGATGTACAACCTGACGTTCGAAGGCTCGAAGATCACTCGCATCGAGCGCTAACCGGACGCAGCCGCGCTGATGTCCCCTGGTCGCGGCCGTACTCTCGCCGGACCGAGTTCAGGCCGCGGTAGGCAGTTCGCCCGCCGGCTCGCTCACCGGGCCGGTCGAGCGATCCAGCATCGAAGCCCATCGGGCCACGCCCAGCGTGCCGAAGTATCCGCCATGGGACATACTTTCCTCAACGAGCCAACGGGTAAGATCTTCCGCTTGCGGCGCCGGCAGTTCCCGCGCCGCATAGGACTCGCCGTCGGCGGTTTGCACCGACATTCCGGCGCGCAGCGCCATCTTGCGCATCGGCGTATTGTCCGAGAGGAACATGACGAATACCTTTCTCGCGCCGCACATCCTGGCGCGGGAAAGTAGCCGTTCGATGAGCGTGGTTCCGATTTTTTGACCGCGCCGGTCCGGCCGGACCGAAAATGCCATTTCACTCTCTTTGGGTCCGCGCACGAGTTCGGCCACGCCGACAATGCGGGCGTGCCCGTCAAACGCACCCAGTACCGTGTCCCGCGTGAAATTCAGCCGGTCCACGTACCTTGAAATGGTGTCGTCCGAAAGCGTGCAGCAAAAACGCTTGCGACGGTCATCTGCCGACAAAGAGAGGTAGAAATTCCTGACGTTCTCGCGCTCGAACAGCGTCAATGGCCGGATAATCATGCGATTCAACTTCCATGGCATTACTCCCCAACAGATTTATATCATATTGATGCGTTGCACAAAACCGTATTTTGTGATGGCCGGCATCATAATTTAAGATGATGAAACAGGGGAACAGAAAGAAAAAACACCGGCACCGCTATTGCATCGCACCATTTTTTGATATAGCATTGGTTTGCGGGGTTTCTCCTCCTCCTCCTTTGGAATCCCGTCTTCAGGCCGGTGGCGTTTCAATGCGCCACCGGCTTTTTTTTCGCCCGTGCCCCGGGCGCTAGGTCGGCGCGCGCATGAAGTCGCGGTACTGCATGTCGTCCTTCAGCAAATGCTCCGCCAGCATCTGTTTCAGGTGCAGGCCTTTCAGCGCCCAGACAAAGCTGATATCGGTCTCCTCGAATTCCTGCATCAAGAGCGCAAACTTCGCCGACAGTTCGGCATGTTTGGCGCTGTGGGCGGCAAACTGTGGGTAATTGATTTTCTCCAGCAATTGTTCTTCATGCGCAAAATGCTCCGACGCTTCCATCAGCATCCGGTACATCCTGTCTTGAACCGCAGTTTTGTCTTCGCACCCGATGATCGCCTGGTTCAGCTCGTTTATCCGGGAGATGAATTGCCGGTGTTCATCATCCATCTCAGGAACGCCAACGCTCAAGGAGTCGTTCCACGCGATTTCCCATTCTGACTTGTCCAAGCGCTTCCCCTCAGCAAAGCCCGTCATCCACGCAAAAGGCAGGATTGAAATGGTGCCGAATGCGCATTCGTGCCCATTGACCTTGATCAAGCTATGGCTGCTTAGCGTAAAATCGACGTTTCCAACACCCTGAACCGGCGCCAGAGTTGCGCAGAAAGGCGCCCGTGAAGACCCCGAAGCGAATAGCACCCTTGGTCGACGAAGGTCTGGTCGATGAGGTCGTGCGCCAGTTGATGAGCGGCAAGGAAGCGGAGGTCTACGTCGTGCGCTGCGGACCGGATGTTCGCTGCGCCAAGGTGTACAAGGAAGCGAGCAAGCGCAGCTTTCGGCAAAACGTGCAATATACCGAGGGGCGCAAGGTGAAGAACAGCCGCCGCGCCCGAGCGATGGAAAAAGGCTCGCGCTATGGCCGCCAGGAGCAGGAGCAGGCGTGGCAAAACGCCGAAGTGGACGCCTTGCACCGCCTCGCCGCCGCCGGGGTACGCGTTCCCAAACCCTACAACTTCCTCGAAGGCGTCCTGCTGATGGAACTGGTAACCGACGAAAACGGAAACGCGGCGCCGCGCCTTAACGACCTGGTGTTAAGCGAAGTGCAGGCGCGCGAATACCACCACACCCTGATCATGGAAGTGGTGCGCATGCTCTGTGCCGGCGTCATCCACGGCGACCTGTCCGAATACAACGTGCTTGTCGGCAGCGACGGGCCGGTCATCATCGACCTGCCGCAGGCCGTCGACGCCGCAGGCAACAACAGCGCCGGCTTCATGCTCGAGCGCGACGTCGAAAACCTCACCGCCTACTTCGGCCGCTTCGCGCCCGATCTCAGGACCACCGATTACGGCCGCGAAATCTGGTCAATCTACCAGAGCGGAAAACTGCAGCCCCAGGTCGAACTGACCGGCTGTTTCGCGCGCAGCGAAAAACTTGCCGATGTCGGCGGCCTGATACGCGAAATCGACGAGGTTAAGAAAGAAGAGGCGGCGCGCCAGCGCTACAAGCAGGCGCTGAAGCAATGAACCTGGCGAAGGATCCGGTCACTGGCCGCGCGGAAATGTTTGTGACCGCCCCACGGTGACCGCGTCCGCGCACATTCAAACCGGCAAGCTGCGGCCGCCGGTGTATGCGCTGGAGGGCGCCGTAGTTCCATCAGGGTTGAACATCCGCACTGGAGGGCAAATCGACGACGAGCTTCCGCCCGTTCCACCTGGCAAACTGAAAGCCGCGCTTTTTCAGTTCTCGAATCACCGCCGGCAGCGCCTCGACCGTGCGGGCGTGAATATCATGCATCAGGACGATGCCATGACCGGCCTTCTCGGCCTCCTGCACCACGCGGTGCGCGATCGACGCCGGCAACGGATCGGCCCAATCCTCCGAGTCAATGTTCCAGACTACCGAGCGAAGATGGTGGAGGTCGATTTGCGCCAGCACCTTGTCGTCGCGCGCGCCATACGGGGGACGGAATCCACCGGTCCGGCCCACACCTTCTGGCACCATGACCTCGATCAGCGCCTGGGTATCGGCAATCTCCCGCGCAATATTCTGACGGTTGAGTTTCGGCAGCACCGGATGGGTGAAGGAATGATTGCCTACGGCATGCCCCTCCAAAAGCAGGCGCACCACAATAGGCTGATTGTGACCGGGCGTTGCCACGCCGCGGCTGACCTCGCCCAGATTGCGGCCAATCTGAAAAAAGACCGCATGCACGCCCTGTTCCTTCAGGATATCTAGGATCGCGGGCGTGTGGCCCGGATGCGGCCCGTCGTCGAACGTCAGCAGCACCGTATTGTCGGGCAGTTCTTCGCCATTCCATTCCAGGACTCGCGCTTTTGCCGCAGCCTCCGTCAGTTCCCCTATCGGTTCGGGAGCGGTAAGGAGTTCACGATCGAGTGCTTCGAGAACCTGCATTGCCGTGGTGTCATGCGAAATCCGGCTGACGTAGGCGGCCCACTGTGCGCCAAGCGGCGTTGCGGATTTCAGCGGCACGCGCCACAAGGCCGTCTCGAAGTCCGCCCCCAGCACTTTGCGCAGATCGGCGAGACCTTGCAGGCGCCTGGCGGCATCACCACGCTCGCGCTGCGGCAGCTTGTGCGACAACGCGTCCAGTGTGCTGCGAAGGATCAGCCGGTCTTCATCGCTGTAGGAAGGCTCGTCCAGCACGCCCGTCATTTCCCGGTAGCGCTCAGGCATGTCCTGTGCCGAATGCGTGATTTCCCCGACCAGTTTTCGCCCGAGTTCCTGGTTGCGAAAAAAGAGATATTGTCCTGCCCTTCTGGCCTCGGCTCTCTCCCATTGATTGGCCGCTTGCCTTAGGATCAGGATGCGGCGTTGGTTCTCGATGAGTTCCCTGACTGTCGCACCGACTTCGGCGCGCGCCACGGTGGCGCACAGCAGCATCGCGGTCGCCATGCAGGCTTTAAGCAAAGGGTGGTACAGGGTCGGGCGCGACCTGCCGCAGAACGAGCGCAACCACGTCACTGCTCCGCGGCTTTTGTGCATTGCGGAATGTCCTGAGCAAGGGCTTTGGCCGAAATTCGGCTCATTTACCGATCACCCGCGAAATGCCTATCGCTTTGGCGTTCGCTTCTTGGGCGCTTTCCGGCGCATCTGTTCCAAGCGCGCCAAGGCTCCCGTCTTGCCTATTCCACGAATAGACGCGAACGCAGCCAGCTGCGCTTTGCGGGGGCGTGAGGAGCCGCGCTCCCATTTGTAGATCGTGTGCGCCGTCACACCGACCAACTTGCCGAAATCTGCCGCTGAGATACCCAGGTTGTTGCGCTGGGCAACGACGCTCTTTGCGCTAAAGCGAATTTTTGTCGGCTCGGCTTCGGCGATCTTGGGCGCAGCATCCTTGCCCAGTTGGCGCTCAAGGCGAGTCACTTCAGATTGGAGTTTCGAGCTAGCCCGCTTCAGCCCGGCGATATCTCGGCGAAACTGGGCCGATGCCTTGCGCAATACCTGCGTCTGACTCCGGATTTCCCTGCGGGCAAGCCTCGTGATTTCTTGTCTTAACGTGACTGCTAAATTTGGCATTGTTTGTTTCCAGTCTGTGGTGGTGTTCTGGGAATGCTACCAGCTTACCTTTGCCCTGCTTAAGCCGGCGCGGCGGTACTGATCACGCTTTCTCTTTACCCAGCGCCTTGGTCAGATCGGCGAGCATCAGCGCGAGTTCACCCGTCATCAGCGCGAATTCGATTTCGAACTGCTCGTCCTTGTCCTCGGCCTCGGTTCCGGAATCTTCTTTGAGGATGTCGAGGAAAGTGAGTCGTTTGATCTGCAGGAACTCGGTCAGCACGAATGAGATCTTGTCGTTCCAGGTGAGCCCCAGGCGCACGACGGTCTTACCAGCGGCGATGTGATCACGGATTTCCTTGCCTTCGAGGTTGTGGCGCGCGTAGCGTACGGTGGCTTTGCTGGCGTCGGCGGAGCGAAGCTCGAGGTCATGGTCGATACCGAACGCGCCGGGCGCCTCCCCTTTTACCAGCCACGCAGCCATCGCCGAAGCCGGCGTGCGCTGCGTTTCCAGCCGCTTTGCGACCAAGCTGTCCTCGGTGCTGCGCAGTACCTCCATGAACTGCTCGGCCATTACGTCCGCTGCCGCGTCAATGGCCAGCCAGCCGTTGGCGGCATCAATCCAGCCATAGGTGGTCCGGCGGCGGGAAAGCGCGCGCGGCAGCAGTTCGTCGGTTACCTGGTCCTTGAGCTCGCGCATCTGTTTGCGGCCCACCGGGCGCCCCTGGCGACGCTCGATATCCCCGGCCCGGGTTTCCGCCTCCTGGCGAATGACTGAAGCGGGCAGGATCTTCTGCTCCACGCCCATGGCGAGCAAGCATTGCTGGCGCTGCTGAAACAGAAACAGACCATCCTCATGCGGACAAATCCAGCCGCGGCTTTCCATTTGCAATCCGCCGCAGGGCTGCAGCGAATGGTGCGCGAGCTTGCGCTCCAAATCGTCAGGCTTGACGGAAAAGCCGGCGGGGAGCCGGAAGACGACGAGGTTCTTAAACCACATGAGGCATAAAAAGCTGGTGATTATACCGGCCATCAGCCGGGGTGGGCGGATGAAGGCCTCTTGAAGTCGAATGGCTCAAGCGGCGCGTAGGCTAGCGCCAGACGCATACAAATAATACTCAGCTCGCCTTCCTCATATTCATTGATTTCAATGAGAAATTTTCGCCGGGCGAATCGCCATGCATAGAAATTCCATACTTCACACGCGAATACACGAGCTAACGCCAAGCTGCCGCTCCGCGATTAGAGAGACGTAACAAGTTGATTACATGTGAATCCCACGGAATCTTGAGCCGATATTTCTAATCTGGCACGGCCTATGCATTGGATAAGGCGAGCAAGAACGAAACGAACATAACCGGAGAACATCATGAGCACCTACACCAAAAACCTGACGATGACCGCCCCCGAAGCCGCGCTCGCCGCGCTCGAACACGCTGCGGAAAAATTCAACACCGCCACCGAGCACGTCACGCTGGCCACAAAGACCGTAGTGATGCTCGCCGGCGCCCCGCTACTCGGTCTGATGTTTGTCCTGGCGCTCCCGGTAATCAGCATCGCGCTCGCCGCGTACTACAGCGCGAAACTGTTGGCGGCCAACTGGGCCACGATCGCCAAGCACGTCAAGAACGTGACCCTGTTCTTCGCGTCGCCCTTCATCGGCCTGGCCTACATCATCGCCCTCCCGGTCGTCGGCCTGGGCACGCTCGCCTACCTCGGAATGAAAGCTGCGAGGAAATAGCGCGAACTAGCTGCTCGATCTAGCTGATGATGAGGCGGCCCTGCGGGGCCGCTTCGCATTTGGGTGACAGCTTTTCGGCAGCGAGATTGACTTGGTCAACGGGCGCAATCGACCCTCTCCGGACGCCGGGTCTAACGAAGATCGAACGGCGGCACCGGAGAGAGGATCAGAGACAAGATCGCCGCCTCTAAGGCGCGCGGCATGTGGATGGGTGGTCTCCCGCCTCTGGGCTACGACGTAAAGGACAAAAAGCTCGTCGTCAACAAGCCTGAGGCTGAACGTGTGCGATACATCTACCGCAAGTACGCGGAGCTAGGTTCGGTTCTCGCCTTGAATGAGGAACTTGATCGCGACGGGATTCGCAGCAAGTGCCGTGTAGATAAGTTTGGCCGCACATTCGGCGACAAGCCCATTACCCGGGGTGCCCTGTACCTCATGCTGCAGAACCGGCTCTATCGCGGAGAGGTGGTGCATAAAGATACCGCCTACCCAGGTGAGCACCCGGCGATCGTTGACGAAAGCCTCTGGGAAACAGTACAGGCAAAGCTCAGTGCAAACAGAGTCGCCCGGATGATCGGTGCTCAGGCGGAAGCACCAAGCCTCCTCGCAGGACTCCTGTACGACGATGCCGGGCTTCGCATGAGTCCTACTCACACAAACAAAAAGGGTAAGCGATTCCGCTACTACGTCTCGCAACAACTGATCAAAGGGCGACGAGGTGCTGCGCCCCTCGGGCGACGCCTGCCAGCCGGAGAAGTGGAAGCGCTTGTGGAGAATAGACTCAACACATTCCTCAAAGCGGAAGGCGAAGTCTTCTCTGCCATCGAACCGGTGATCGCCGAAAATTCCGAGTCATCGGGCCTCGCTGATCAGGCAGCGAAGCTTGCCGAACGCTGGACGCAGCTTCCCTCATCCGAGCGACGGAGGATTCTCCTCACCCTTCTCGCACGAGTCGATATTCATCGTGAGCGCGTTGAAATCCACACCCGCATTCCAGGGCTCCTCGCGATCCTTCGCGGTGAAATCACCTCGCCAGACCGACCACACGACAACGAGAAACCAGATTCGCGGGTAATCACATGGACGATCCCGGTGCGCTTGCAGCGTACGGGGATTGAAAAACGCATGCTGATCGACGGGGCGAGCGATACCGCGCGCAGAGTCCCAGATCATAGTCTCTCAAGGCTTATGGCCCAGGCTCATCAATATCAGGAAATGCTGATGCGTGGCAATGGGATGACAATGACGCAACTTGCCACGAAAGCAGGTGTAACACGTTCTTATTTTTCCCGGATCTTGCGTGTCAGCTTTCTGGCACCGGAAATCGTGACGCTAATTCTAAAGAACCACCACCCAATCGGCCTCACCGCAAAGCATTTGGCGAACCACATCCACCTTCCTATTTCCTGGGAAGCCCAAAAGGCGCTACTCGGCGTTAGCTGAAATTCTCAACTCGCACTGGCAGGCTTCGACGTCTCCAACGCCAAGAACTCGGCTACGGAATAGCGCGTCGTCCTAACCAGGCGAAAATTCGAGAGAATTCGATGCTTATTCCACTGCAACAACCCCAACGCAGGTTAGCCGCAGCGGCACCACCGAAATTGGCGTAGGAGACTTCTGGGATATTCCGCGCGCGTTTGTCGCACTATTTCGGTCTCAGCGAACCGCTCACGATGCGCGCAACGCGCTTAAATGCCCAACTTGCGAGGACGGACAGAAGCGGCGCAAAAGAGGCGAAACACCTTCGAATAAACAAACGCTTGCATGGCCACGCTCGGCCAACAAGCACAAATGAAAAACCCCGCCAAGCTTTCGGCCCGCGGGGCTTTCATTTAAGCCGCGATAAATCTGCGGCTAGTGGTCTGGCGGAGAGGGAG
>Ga0194060_10003233_pt1 | contig 11541 bp, 13 predicted proteins | sample SepL225m_MetaG_FD_163427 | JGI IMG/M metagenome (GOLD analysis project Ga0194060, IMG submission 163427) | Anoxic zone freshwater microbial communities from boreal shield lake in IISD Experimental Lakes Area, Ontario, Canada - Sep2016-L222-5m | ecosystem: Environmental > Aquatic > Freshwater >... | reverse complement strand
ACCGGAAAGACTGCAGTTGCAATTGACACAATTATTAACCAGCGCGAAAACTGGCTTACAGGCGATAAGAAGAAGCAGGTTAAATGCATCTACGTTGCTATCGGTCAGAAGGGTTCAACGATTGCCTCTGTACGCGGTGCTCTCGAAGAAGCAGGAGCGATGGAGTACACAACAATCGTTGCATCCCCTGCATCAGACCCAGCAGGCTTTAAATACCTCGCTCCTTACACCGGTTCTGCAATTGGTCAGCATTGGATGTACAACGGCGAGCACGTTCTTATCGTCTTTGATGATCTCTCCAAGCAAGCTGAGGCATACCGTTCAGTCTCATTGCTACTTCGTCGTCCACCAGGCCGCGAAGCGTATCCTGGAGACGTTTTCTACTTACACTCACGTTTGCTTGAGCGTTGTGCAAAGCTTTCTGATGAACTCGGTGGCGGTTCAATGACTGGTCTGCCAATCATTGAGACAAAGGGAAATGACGTTTCAGCGTTTATTCCTACCAACGTAATTTCTATTACTGATGGACAGTGCTTCCTTGAAACAGATCTCTTTAACGCAGGCGTTCGCCCAGCGATTAACGTAGGTATCTCTGTTTCTCGTGTTGGTGGTTCTGCGCAGACAAAGGCGATGAAGAAGATCGCTGGTCGCTTGCGTCTTGACCTCGCACAGTTCCGTGAGCTCGAAGCATTTGCAGCTTTCGGTTCAGATCTTGATGCTGCATCAAAGGCTCAGCTTGAGCGCGGTGCGCGCATGGTTGAACTATTGAAGCAGGGTCAGTACTCACCATATTCACTCGAGCGTCAGATTGTTTCAATCTGGGCCGGTACAACAGGCAAGCTCGATGATGTTGCAGTTGCTGATATCCGTCGCTTTGAAACAGAGCTTCTCGACTTCATTGGTCGCGAACGCAAGGACATCTTCACAGTGATCTCAGAGACTAAGCAGCTCGAAGATGACACTGTTGCAAAGATGGATGCTGCGGTTGCTGACTTTAAGAAGCAGTTCAAGTCATCTGTGGCTCCTGCTGTTAACGATGCAGCAGCCAAAGCCCTTGATTCTGAAGCAGCTGAAGCAATCACAAAGCACGTCCCACCGGCGGTGAAGAAGTAACTCATGGGTGCTCAACTTCGCATATATCGCAGGCGGATGCGTTCCGTTAAAGCGACTAAAAAGATTACGAAAGCTATGGAGTTAATCTCTGCTTCTCGTATCGTTAAGGCGCAGCAACGTGTAACAGCGTCGACCCCTTATGCACATGAGTTGACTCGTGCAGTATCAGCAGTTGCTTCATACTCTTCAACAAACCATCCTTTGACTACGGCGCATGAGAATCCACGTCGCGCAGCGATTTTGATCATCTCTGCAGACCGCGGTATGGCTGGTGCATACTCAACGAATGCGATTAAGGAAGGCGAGAAGCTCGCCGCCCTTCTCCGTGAACGTGGTTTACAGGTCTCTAACTTCCTCGTGGGCCGTAAGGCAGTGAACTATTACAAGTTCCGTAACCGCGAAATGGCCGGAACGTGGACAGGTTTCTCAGATAACCCAACATATGAAAATGCAAAGGAAGTCGCGGATTCACTTCTTGCAGCATTCCTTGCAGATTCAACTGAATCAAATATCGGCGTGGATGAAATTCACATCATCTTTACTCAGTTCAAATCTATGTTGACCCAGGAAGCAACAGCTAAGCGCATGATTCCTCTGGAAGTAGTTGAATCTTCAGAGCCAGTGCCAACAGGTCTGCTTCCTATGTATGAATTCGAACCTAATGCAGGAGAAGTTCTTAACGCTCTTCTTCCTCGTTATATCGAAGCACGTATCTTTAACGCGATGTTGCAATCGGCTGCCTCTGAACATGCAGCTCGTCGTCGCGCTATGAAATCAGCAACTGACAATGCTGAGGATCTCATCAAGTCGCTCACGCGACTTGCGAACGCTGCCCGTCAAGCAGAAATTACCCAGGAAATCAGTGAAATTGTTGGCGGCGCAGATGCGTTGGCCTCAGCTAGTGCAGGGAGTGAATGATGTCAGCAGCAGGTAAAGGCCGCGTAGCCCGAGTTATTGGACCGGTGGTGGATATTGAATTCCCCGCAGATTCAATGCCATCGATCTTTAACGCGCTTCACGTAGAGACCACCATGAGTGGCACTACTCGTACCTTGACCCTCGAAGTAGCGCAGCACATTGGAGATAACCTCGTGCGCGCGATCTCGATGCAACCAACGGATGGAATGGTGCGCGGTGCGCAAGTAACAGACACTGGTTCAGCTATCTCTGTCCCAGTCGGTGACGTCACAAAGGGCCACGTCTTCAACACTCTCGGAGAATCCCTCGACGTTCCAACTTCATCACTCGATATCAAGGAGCGTTGGTCAATTCACCGTAATGCACCTGCATTCGATCAGCTCGAGTCAAAGACTGAAATGTTCGAGACAGGTATCAAAGTTATCGACCTTCTTACACCGTATGTAAAGGGTGGAAAGATCGGTCTCTTCGGTGGTGCAGGTGTAGGTAAGACTGTTCTTATCCAGGAGATGATTTACCGCGTAGCTGAAAACTTCGGTGGTGTATCTGTATTCGCCGGCGTTGGAGAACGTACTCGTGAAGGTAACGACTTGTTCCTTGAAATGACCGAGACGGGCGTTATCAATAAGACCGCCTTGGTCTTTGGTCAGATGGATGAGCCACCTGGCACGCGTCTTCGTGTTGCTTTGTCAGCACTTACGATGGCTGAGTACTTCCGCGATGTTCAGAAGCAGGACGTTCTCTTGTTCATCGATAACATCTTCCGCTTTACTCAGGCAGGTTCTGAAGTATCAACACTTCTCGGCCGTATGCCATCTGCGGTGGGCTACCAGCCAACACTTGCAGATGAAATGGGTCAGCTTCAGGAGCGTATTACTTCAACACGTGGTCACTCGATTACATCTATGCAGGCAATTTATGTTCCTGCAGATGACATCACCGACCCAGCTCCACACACAACATTCGCGCACTTAGATGCAACAACAGTGTTGTCTCGTCCGATTTCAGAGCTTGGTATCTACCCAGCTGTGGATCCGCTCGATTCATCATCTCGAATCCTTGATCCTCGCTATATCGGCGAGCACCACTTCCGTGTTGCTAACCGTATTAAGCAGATCTTGCAGCGCTACAAGGATCTTCAGGACATCATCGCAATTCTCGGTATCGATGAATTGTCGGAAGATGACCGCGTTCTCGTAGGTCGTGCACGTCGTATCCAGCGCTTCTTGTCGCAGAACACATTCGTGGCCAAGGTCTTTACTGGTATCGATGGTTCATTCGTTCCTCTTGCAGACACAATCGCAGCATTCGAAGCACTTGCTGATGGAAAGTACGATCACGTTCCAGAACAAGCGTTCTTTATGTGCGGTGGCCTCGACGATGTCGAGCGCAAGGCTGCAGAACTGGCTAAGAACTAACTCATGGCTCTTAACGTCGCACTAGTATCGCCAACACAACAGGTGTGGTCGGGCGAGGCAACATTTGTCTCTGCTCGCACCACTGAAGGTGACCTTGGAGTTCTTCCAGGTCACGCACCTTTGTTTGGCGTACTAGTCGACGGAAGTGTCAACATTAAAGGCACAGATGGAACGACTCAAGAGTTCCAGGTCCGTGGAGGCTTCTTATCCGTCTCTAACGACCGCGTTTCAATTCTTACTGAGTCAGTAGCTTAATACGCTTGGCGGTATCCGCCACCCTGCACTGATTTGGAAATTTACCTCAAATTCATCGATAGGTTCTTGAGCGTGCCTATTGGGTGGAGTACTTTCCTTTCAACCAAATTGGTTCTTCCCAGATTGGCAACACTATGGACCTACGTGAAATCAATGAGAAGCGTTACGAAATTGCAGCCGCACAAACTTCAGCAACCATGCTTATTGGACTCTTTTCAAATCTAGCCATTTTTGCGATTACAGCATTTGCGAAACTTACTCCAGATGCTCAAACTAGTTGGAAAGTCATCGTAAGCATTATTGAAGTATTCTTCTTAGTGTTTGCATTAGGTGTCTTTGGGGATATCGCAGCATATGTAAAAGATATTCCTCAGAGCGAAGATTCGCATTGGAATAGAAATGCTCGCCAAGCCCCTCCTGTGATTTTTATGGCAATCACAGCTGTAGGAATTATCGCCCTTTGGTACTTCCAATTTAAGGCTATTGGCGCCTAGAAAACTCAATTGAAAAAGGACTGAGACTAAACATCTCAGTCCTTTTTCAATTTTACGGATATTTACTCTCTAAAGACTTTTGCGCCGAGGCTTACCAATTGCTCGGCGAAGTTTGGATATCCACGATCGATGTGGAATGCGCCGTCAACAGTTGTTTCACCATCGGAAACCAAAGCTGCAAGAACTAAACCAGCGCCTGCGCGGATATCGGTTGCCTCAACAGGGGCTCCAGATAGCTGTGGAATACCGTCGATAGAGGCATGGTGGCCGTCAACAGTGATCCGAGCACCTAATCGCATGAGTTCGTTGACGAACATAAAGCGTGATTCAAAGACGTTCTCAGTAACGATTGAATGGCCATCTGCAACAGCATTCATGCCGATGATGAATGGAAGTAAGTCGGTTGCAAAACCCGGATAGGGAAGTGTTGCAACATCAATAGCGCGCGGGCGTTGGTTCATCTGAACGCGGATGCCATCTTGTGTTGAGGTGATGATTGCACCAGCTGAGGTAAGTTTTTCGAGCATGACTTCCATGTGATCTGCGCGTCCGCCATGGATGGTGATATCACCTTGCGTCATGGCGGCAGCAAATGCCCATGTGCCAGCGATGATGCGATCTGTAATTGTGGTGTGATCAGTTGGCTGCAATACTTTTACGCCATTGATTGTGATTGTTGGAGAACCAAGACCTTCAATCTGTGCGCCCATCCCGATCAGGAATTCGCCGAGATCAACTAAGTCTGGTTCGCGTGCTGCGTTTTCGATTGTTGTAACACCCTTAGCAAGAACTGCTGCAGTCATGAGATTCTCTGTTGCACCAACAGATGGGAAATCGAGTTCGATTGCAGTTCCTGTTAAACCGTTAGGCGCTTCTGCAATCACGTAACCATGTTCAACGTGTGCCTTTGCACCGAGTGATTCAAGGCCTTTGATGTGGAAGTCGAGCCCGCGAGAGCCAATTGCATCTCCACCAGGGAGTGCGACTTCAGCTTTTCCAACACGTGCAACAAGCGGACCAAGAACGTTGATAGATGCACGCATCTTTCGCACTAAATCGTAATCAGCGCGGTGTAGGGGAGCGGCTGGAACATCGATTGTGACGACAGATCCTTCGTGTTTGACGGTGCAACCAAGACGCGTAAGGAGGTCGGCCATGATGTCGACATCGGCGATATCTGGAACATTGCGGATGGTGGTTTTACCGACCGCTAACAGGGATGCTGCCATGAGTTTGAGGACAGAATTCTTAGCGCCAGTAACTGAAACTTCGCCCTCGAGGCGGCAGCCACCGGTGATCCGGAAGCGGTCGTTGGACGAAGATGCCATATCCGAAGTCTACTTATAGGCTAGGGACATGGTTAATTTAACGCGTATTTACACAAAGACAGGCGATGACGGAACTACATCTCTTGGAGATATGAGCCGTACTTCAAAGAATGACCCTCGTCTTGAAGCGTATGCAACAGTTGATGAAGCAAACTCCACTATCGGTGTTGTGCTTGCAACTGATGAATTAGCCGACGATGTTAGAGCTCTCTTGGTTCGAATCCAAAACGATCTGTTCGATGTGGGCGCAGATCTCTGCACACCAGTTGTAGATGCACCAGCCTTTGAACCACTGCGAGTTCTTGAATCACAAATTGTCTATCTCGAAGAACAAATTGATAAGTACAACGCTGACCTTGAAGCACTTCGTTCATTTGTATTGCCTTCAGGTACTCCGGCAGCTGCACACCTACATGTTGCTCGCACAGTTGTGCGCCGTGCAGAGCGTTGCACCTGGGCTGCCATCCATGCATTTGGTGGCGGAGTAAATCCTTTGACTGCAAAATACCTCAACCGTTGTTCAGATCTACTCTTCGTACTAGCACGCCATGCCAATAAGAAAGTTGGCGATCAACTGTGGGTTCCTGGAGCTAATCGCTAAGTAAAACTTTTGAGATGAGCGCGAGCTGCGCTCTCCTCTTTTGGAAATACAAATATCCGCGGTCCATCTTTAGTCTGCGTTAACGTCGCCTTAATTCCAACTTCAATAAGCTTCTGTCGAACTATTTCACCTTCAATGTGATTCAGAGGTGATGCCACTGGAATAAGTGATCCATATTCGTCTTCACTTCCAATTTTAGGTGTACGTTCGACGACAGACTTTCCTCGAGCAGATGTCCATCGCAACATGAGGATGAGAAATAGAACAGCAGGAAATCCAGCCATACTCATAAAGAAGAGCTTGTTATCAACTCCACCAAGCATCTATCAACCCACCTTTGTATATGTGATTGCCTGCAAACCTTCGGGACGTACCTCTTGATGACAGATGACATCTATATTGTCGACGTATTCTAAACTTTCAAGTGCTTCTGGCGTAATAAGCAGAATCGTCTTAATTTCTCGAGAAGTGCTTCCGTTAGTGATTGTCTTGAGGGTTCCTAGCAACTCTTTATTCTGGGCATAGACCTTAGATTGGACTTCCCACCAGAGACATCCTTGTTCTGCAGCTACTTGCACTGCCCCACAAACAAACTTTGCACATGCTGCAACTTGAGTTGCAAGGTTTCCCTTTGCTGAAATAACACCCACTAGCTCTTTACTATTTGGAACCTTTGCATAGATTCCACTTTCAGGTGGTGCGAAACCAGCAGGAGGCCAGGCAGCTTTTGGCGAAGGTGATACTGAAATCTTCTTACGAGGTTTTGGCTTTGGTCTCGGCTTTGGTTTTACCGTTGGTTGTGCAGAAGTAGTAGACGTTGGTTTCGCAGTGCTCTTTGTTGTGGCAGTTGTCTTGGCTGTTGCTTTCGCAGTCGCTTTTGCAGTGCTCTTTACCGTTGTCTTGGCTGTCGCCTTCACTGTTGGCACTGGTGATGGCTTCTTTGTTGCAGCCTCAGCGTTACCTCCTGATATCGCAAGTGCGAATACAAGGAAGAGTGCACCTTTCTTCAATCGCGCTCCCACTTGAAGCTGCGAATCGCCCAGATCAGACCAATAACGAGCCATGCGCCAATAATGGCAAAGGTGCGACCAGTTTCCCAATTACCAGCAACTTCACGCGTAGCAAAAGAGTCGGGTAGGAAGACAGATCGCGCACCTTGTGTCATCCACTTCAAAGGAAATATCGCCGCAACTTGTTGCATCCAATGTGGGAGGTCGGTGAAGATAAAGAAGACTCCGCTAAAGAATTGCAGAACAATGACAACAGGTGAAACCACAGCCGATGCACCTCGCCCGCTCTTGGGAACATTGGAGAATGCGATTCCAAGAACAGTGGAACATGTGCTACCGAGAATAAGAAGAGCAATAAGCAGTAGCCATTTATCTGCAGTTGTAGGCAGGTTGACGCCAAAGAAAATAACGCCAGCTGCAAGGAGTAAGAAGACTTGAATCAACATACTCAAAGTTACGAGAATTGCTTTACCAATGAAGTAACTGCTGGCTGGAATTGGAGTACCACGTAATCGTTTGAGAGTTCCGAAATCTCGCTCGACTGGAATCATGATGGCAAGTTGTTGAAAACCGGTATTGACCATTCCTGATGCAATCATGCCTGCAACGAAGTACTGGCTAAATGTCACTCCTTTGGCAATGGAGTTGGAGAAGACTGATCCGAAGATTGCGAGCAATATCAGCGGGAAGAGCATTGTAAAAACAACTGATTCGCGTTGGCGCATAAATTGTTTGATTTCAAGGCGACCTCGTTGAATACCAATGGAGAGAGCTGTTGGCTTACTCATCAGCGCCTCCAATCATTTCGAGGTAGATATCTTCAAGGGAAGCTCTGCGCACATTGAGTTCGGGTATTTCTCCACCGAATTGCTGGGAAAGTTGTGTGACCAACGCTGTTGGGTTGGCAGATTTCTCGGTGCGGATTTCGGATCCATCGCGCCACGAGACCGTTGCAAGAGAGGTTGCACGTCCGCCCAATTGGTCAGGAGTCGAGACCTCAATAATCTTGCCGCGATTGATGACAGCAACGCGATCGGCAAGTGCTTCTGCCTCATCAAGATAATGTGTGGTCAGCAAGATAGTCGCTCCTTCGTCACGGAGTTTACGAATGAGTGACCAGAATGCACGGCGCGCTTCAGGATCAAATCCTGTTGTGGGTTCATCGAGAAAGATGAGTTCGGGATTGCCGATGATTCCCAGTGCAACATCGAGTCTGCGACGTTGACCGCCAGAAAGAGTGCGACCAAGTGCATCTGATTTCTCAGTCAGTCCTACAAGTTCAATAACTTCGCGCGGATCTTTGGGATTCTCGTAATATGTTGCAAAGTGTGAGACAGACTCGAAGACTGTGAGGTCGCCTGCATCTTGTGTTGACTGCAGAACGATTCCGATGCGATCGCGCCATTGTTGTCCAGCGTTGCCCTTTGTTGCAGGATCAAATTCGAGAACGCGAACCTGGCCTGCGTCGCGGTCGCGGAAACCTTCGAGAATCTCGACAGTAGTGGTCTTTCCGGCACCGTTAGGTCCAAGAAGTGCGAAGATTTCCCCTCGCTCAATCTCAAGGTCGAGGCCGTCGACTGCAGAATTTGAGCCATAGCTCTTGCGTAGCCCCGAAACGCTGATGACCTTACTCATATGGTCATCTTGTCACTTACCGGCAGAAAGTGCGAGAAAATAGAGCCATGAGCCCGCGTAAGAATTATCCCAAAAATCGTAGGCCTAAAGATAACGATGAAGAACGACCACTGAATCCATCCAATCAAAGTTTTGAAGAAGATGAGAACGGTTTATGGATTGTTCGTAAATTAACTGGGTCTGCTGCAAATAAACCGTATCGCTGTCCTGGGTGCGATCAAGTTATTCCTATGGCTACACCGCATACCGTTGCATGGCTTGATGGCGATGAAGATAATCGTCGTCACTGGCATAACGCATGCTGGAGTAAACGAAATAATCGTGGACCACGCACTGAGCGCACCCGTAATGCGCCCCGTTATTAACTAGCTGAATCGACCTTTAAGCAACTTTGTCACTGCAACAATTAATTTGTCATTACCAGCCGTGCGCTTAAAACTTGTAAATGCGATTGGCAATTGGAAGCGAGCACGAACAACTGTGCGCGGGTAGGTAAATTCTAGAAGCCCTTCAGGTCCATGGATACGACCGTAACCACTATCTTTCACTCCGCCAAAGGGAACAGAATCAACTGCAGCGAAGGCAATCACTGAGTTGATAGAGACCATTCCGGTATGAAGTTGTGAAGCAATCTGCTTGCCACGGCGCTTTGACCATACTGATGCACCAAGTCCATACCGTGTTGCATTAGAGAGCTCGATTGCTTCAGCCATATTCTTTACACGGTTAATTGCAATAGTTGGTCCAAAAGTTTCTTCAGTCATGGCAATCGAATCTTCGGGAACATCGCAGAGGATTACAGGTTCTACAAATGGCGCCTTGACTGAATCCGAACCACCCATCAAGACCTTTGCGCCGCGAGCGATGGCATCATCGATATGGCTTTGAATAATAGGAACCTGCTTAGGCATTGTTGTTGGACCATATTTACCGTGGCCAGGTGCTCCTGGATGAATATCACTCGCAATCTCAAGTACCTTGGCGATGAATTTATCTGCAACGCGCTCGTCGACATATACGCGCTCGGCTCCGATACATGTTTGACCAGCGTTAGAAAATGCTGACCAGACTGTGGCATCGGCTGCGCGCTTGATATCGGCATCGTGAGCGACGATGACAGGATCTTTTCCACCGCACTCGAGAACAACCGGAGTCATATGGGCTGCGCATGTTGCAGCCACAATCTTTGCAGTTCGTGTTGATCCTGTGAAAGCTAACTTATCAACGCCACTTTCGCAGAGGAATTTTCCGGTCTCGCCAAGACCTGTTACACAGGTAAAGACATCGGCAAGTAGAGATGAATCGATAAACGATTGCGCCAAATACTCACCGACACCTGGTGTGTATTCACTTGGTTTAAAGACGACGGTATTTCCTGCAGCGAGTGCATATGCAATCGAACCGATTGGAGTAAAAACTGGGTAATTCCAAGGACCAATAACGCCAACGACGCCAACAGGAGAACGCTCGACAGTTGCAGACATATTTGCCATCAAGAGTCCAGGAGAACGATGCGATGTACGCATCACAGGTTCAGCATGGCGAGCAGCCCACGCGATATGTCCTGCGGCAAGTGATACTTCGAGCTTTGCATCGCTGATTGGCTTTCCGGTTTCAAGTGAAACAATCTCGGTGAGTGAATCAATATTCAGCAGTAGGTCAGTACTCCACTTGAGTAACACTCTGCGACGTCCACGAAAGCCGAGCTCGCGCCACTCTTTCGAAGCATTGCGTGCACGATCGACTGCAGCTCGTACAGCGGCCTCGCTAAAGATTTCGTGCGAAGTGATGACCTCGTCAGTGACTGGATTATGAGATGCAAATGTTGAAGTGTCTGAAAGAACCATAAGCAAAGACTAGACTGCAACTATGTCGGAACCAATCCGCCCCAGCACAATTCTTCCGGGCGTACGCACGCCATTTACCGTCACAACCGAAGATGGCCAGACCCTCATCGGTGAAGTCAGCGCACCGATTGATAATCCGACCTCTGCCATTTTGTGTTGCCACCCCAACCCAACCGGTGGGGGAATGATGGATAGCCATATATATAAGAAGGCGGCCAATCGACTTCCAGCGATGGCCGGAATAACAGTTGTTCGTTTCAATACTCGTGGAACCACAAGTGAAGCTGGAACAAGTACTGGCACTTATGACAATGGCCGTGCAGAAAAATATGATGTTGAGGCGATGATTCGTTACTGCTTTGAAACTCTTGCGCTCACAGAGGTGTGGGTCGTTGGTTGGTCATTTGGCACAAGTATTGCAATCAGCCATGCACGTGATCCACGCGTTAAAGGTCTCATTCTCTTAAGCCCAACGTTGCTCGATATTGTTGATGGCGATCTTGAATTCTGGGCGAAAGATGGAAGACCGATTACTGCTCTGATTCCAGAATTTGATGATTATTTAAAGCCAGATCAAGCAAAAGTGCGCTTTGCCATCGTGCCTCAGATTGATTTGATTCCGGTAGATGGTGCAAAACATCTCTGGGTAGGAGAGCCATCGGTGAATAGAGTTTTATCTGAAATTACTCGCGTTGTTGCACCCGAACGTCTGCCGTTACCGACTGAGATTTAAGATTTTTCAGCGCGAGGAAATACGACTTCTTCAAGAATCAATATCACTGATGCAGCGACAGGCACTGCAAGTAATCCACCAACTAGTCCAAGCAGAGAAGTACCGATCATCGCTGAAATAATGGTGACTGCGCCCGGCACAGCAAGATTACGTTTCATTATGCGCGGGTGAATAACATAGTTTTCAACT
>Ga0194060_10003232_pt1 | contig 11542 bp, 18 predicted proteins | sample SepL225m_MetaG_FD_163427 | JGI IMG/M metagenome (GOLD analysis project Ga0194060, IMG submission 163427) | Anoxic zone freshwater microbial communities from boreal shield lake in IISD Experimental Lakes Area, Ontario, Canada - Sep2016-L222-5m | ecosystem: Environmental > Aquatic > Freshwater >... | reverse complement strand
TCGCGCCATCGACGGCGCCACGGGCGGAAACATCTCGGTCGCCTCCGCGGCCATCGCGGACCTGTCGACGGAGAAGACGCGTGCGAAAAACTTCGGTCTCATCGGAATGGCGTTCGGGCTCGGATTCGTGATCGGGCCGTTCCTGGGTGGAAAGCTGTCCGATCCGGCGATCGTCTCCTGGTTCTCGTACGCCACGCCGTTCTGGTTCGCCGCGATCCTTTCCGTCGCGAACATCGCGCTGCTCGCGCTTTTCTTCTCGGAGACGCTCAAAACGAAGAGACCTACTCCGGTGACGATCATGACGGGAATCCGGAACATCCGCCTCGCGTTCACGATGCCCCGCGTCCGCCTGCTGTTTCTCGTCCAGTTCCTGCTGACGCTGGGGTTCACCAGCTACACCTCCTACATGCAGGTGTACCTCATCGACCGGTTTCATATTTCCCAGAGCCAGATCGGCGACGTATTCGGGTTTATCGGCATCTGCATCGCCATCTCGCAGGGACTCGTCGCCCGCCCCGTCGCCGACCGCTTCTCTTCCGCCGCCGTCCTTCGAATCGCCCCCGTCGGCCTCGCCGCGACGCTCGCGCTCGTGCTCGTCCCGTCAGAGCTCAAGACGCTCTTCTTCGTCTTCCCGTTCATGGCGATCTTCCAGGGACTCGTCTCCACGAACGTCATGGCGCTCATCTCCGGGAGCGCCGACAAGGAATCGCAAGGCGAGATCCTCGGCCTCAACCAGTCCGTCGCCTCGTTCGCCCAGTTCCTCCCCGGCCTGTTCGGCGGCGCCATCGCGGCGATACACCCCGCTGGTCCGACGCTCGCCGGGGCGATCCTGACGCTTGTGGCATGGGTGGTGTTCGTCGTCGGATATCGAGAAAAGGACGCCGGGAAATTCCATGAGGCGTAAAAAAATTCTCACCCGGAGTGGGGTGAGCGAGACAGCTTGTCCGCGAGATCCTTGTCCATGCGGTCGAACGTCCGTTCGAGAAATTCGTCCGGATCCGACGGGTGCTGGTACAGGTCGATCGTGATGTCGAGCCTGTGGTCGCACAGCTCCAGCATGGAGTAGACGGTCTTTCCGCCCGGTGGCGTCGGCCAGAGAACGGTAACGATGGCCACGCCGTGGCTGGGAAGAGCGTCGCACATCTCGCGGAACGTTCCCTTTCCGACCAGCTCTCCGACACACTTGCGCGTTGCGCCTTCCTTCGGGCCGGTAAACCGCTCGCCCTCGGGGAAGATTCCGACGCTGACCGCGTCCTCGCGCGCGAGACGGTAGTACTCCTCGAGAACGGGACGGTTGAACTTGCGACGATCCTCACTTGAAAGGTCCGGCATGTCCTTCCGACGCGCGACAATTGCATATCCGTTCCCGCGGAACAGTTTTCCGAGGAACGGGATTTTCACGATTGCCCATTTCACGACCCACCGGATACTCATCTGCCCGATCATCTTGGTGGCGACGGGATAGTTCACCGCATCCATCGCATGACGATGGTTTCCCGCGACGATGAACGCTTCTGGACGATCCAGACCGCGGATGTTCGTCCGAACGTGCGCCTCGATGGTGAGTCCGATGAAAAGCCGGGCCAGGTAGTACAGCGACGCGCCCGCTTCCGCGAGATGGCTGGCGTTCCTGCGCCGGCGCTCCGCCATGTCGACCCGCGTCACGGCCATCCATCCGCGCTTGGCCATTCCAGCGGGGTAGAAGACGAACAGAAGCGCAAGCCCCCACGCGGTGAGCCCGACTCCAAGGCGAACCCGATTGACGTATTTTTTCATTTCCGAATGTCCTCCGGAAAACCACCCTACTCCGCGGAACCGATTCGCACAAGGGACACCCCCAAAACGAAAAATCCCCCGTCCGATTGTTCGGACGAGGCACGGTTACCGGGAAACCGGACGGGGGCAGAGCCAAGACGAGGCGATCGTTGCCACGAGCAGGAGCTCGGAGGCGATCAGCACGGCGACGGCGAGGCTGGGATCTCCCGAGTAGAGGAGACCGGCGGCCAACGGGACGCGAGCAAGAAGGATGGTGAGCGCGATGCGGGACGGAATGCGGATGGTCGCGGACATGCAAATGCTCCTGAGCCGTTTTGGCCGACCGGCATTGTACGCCATTCCGCGGGATTGTCAATGGGGGCGTCGAATTGAACAAAAAGCGCCCGCCCGGAGACACGGTCTCCGGGCGGGCGCTTCGACGTTCCGCCTATTTTCCATCCGGTCCCGAGGCCGCGTACCGGACGGGGACGTCCAGCTCGTCGGCGCGGGATGGGTCGCCGGACGGGTTCGAGCGCATCAGGACGATGGTGCCCGATCCCGGCATGATCGCGACGTAGTCGAGATCCAGGGTAAACGGGACGAATTCGGTCGTCATCCACTCGCCTTCCGTCTTCGCGGTTCCCGTGCCGAGCGTCTTGCCGTTGGCATCCACGAGCTTCACGAGGAACGATGCGCCGAAAAACCAGCTGCCGCGCGCCTCGCCGGCGATGGAGATCGGGCTCGACACGTCCGCGTTCGGCTTCGGGCTGGTGACGCGGATGAGATCGCGTTTCGCGATGGCGTTGCCCGTGTTCGTCGGCGCGAGCGCGTCCGCGTTCGGAGCCGCGACGGCCGGGTCGGACGGATCGGCCGTCGCGTCCGTCGGAGCAACCGTGGTCGATACGGGAGCCGGGGCGGGCTTCACGGACGGACGTGGCGAGACGTTCGCCGACGAGGAGCAGCCGAAGCCGGACAGGACGACGGCGAGCAGGATGGCGGCGAGATTGAGCGTGCGCATACGGGGATGATTCGCGGATTAGCTGACGATCATTGCATCATCCTCCCAATCGCTTATTTGCGCAAGTGTTAATTTATTTCGAACGGATTCTCCATGTCGAACACGACCACCGGCGAGTGGTTGTTAAAGTGATCCTCATCGAATCCGTATTTCCGCGCGTACAGCGTGTCCGTCGAGCAAAACAGCGCCGTCACGTAGTCGAACCCGAGCTTTTCGGACGCCGCGCGCACCGTCGCCTCGTCGCGGCCCTCGACCTCGACGAACGGCTCGAGAAACGGCCACTCGTCGATGGTCACGTCGGTCCCGTCGAGCCGCCACAGCTCGCGCCGCGTCTCCTGGTGCGCCTTGCGGTCGGCCCCGGCCAGTGACAGCAGCTCGACCGCCGCGCCGAAGTCGTCCACGGTCAGGCAGATCTCCTTCTGGTCCTCGATCGCCGAGCCGCTCACGACCTTCAAACTCATCGTCACCTTGTCGCCCTCGTCCCGCACCCGAAGCCACGCGCCCGGAATCTCGTGTCCCTTCGGCAGGTTGAACACCGCGCGCCGCTGCGTGAACTCGGGACGGACGAGCGTCGCGCCGGCGGCACGAAGTTTTGCGCGAACCGCGTCCTTGTCGACGTTTTCAAACGTTGCCTCGTATTCGATGTTCATAGAAATATGCGTTTCGTCCCCATGATGCGACAGAATGCACCGGACGGCAAGGAAATAAAAAACCGGCACGAATGCCGGAGAGACTAGCGGACCGTGCCGGTCAGCATGACGTAACAGCGGGGCGGGTCGAAGCGACCTTCCCAGTCGGTCTGGTTCGCAAGGCCGAGGCGAACCAGGCTCGCCGGGCACACGGAGCCGGATGGCATGGTGCTGCCTCGAATCTTCGCGAGGAAGATCTCCGATTTGACCTTGCAGACCAGCCTTCCCTCTCCTGGAACGAGAACCTCCGCGTACTCGTCGTCCCCGACCGTCAGCTTCTCGCAGGGAACGTACCCGACGGAACGCGGATGCGAGACGAATCCGTACGCGAATGCCTTGTCGTTGTCCTGACGGAAGACGTTCGGGAACAGGAGTTGGACGGTCTCGAACGTGAACGCGGCGGTGTACCGGCGAATCGTCGGTTCGTTCGCCATTCCAAGGAACCTGATCGAGGCCAGGTCGACCAGGCGATCCTCCGGGTGCGTGATGCGTGGGTTGGAACGGACGGGTTCCGGCATCCGGATGATCCGGCCGGGCCTCCAGAGATTTCGGACCGACTCGCCTGCGACCCCGAAGAGACTCGGGTGCAGGTGCGTTCCCACCGATGAGAGCACGCGTACCTGTTCCCAGGATCCGCCGCGCTCGATTGCCGCGCACCCGCAGAATGCTCCGCCCGACATCTCCGTCCTTGAAAGCACGACGGCGGTCACGCTCATGACGCCCTCCGGCCCGGCATGCGGGACGCGGGAATGTCCGCGCTCGGGATGGGCTCGAGGAGGTAGCGCCGCGGACTCTTGAGCGACGGCGCGATCCCCCCGACATTCTCGGGACTGAGGTGCGCGACCATGACTCCGTCCACGTGCTTCGCGATCATCCCGAGCAGCACGCGCCGATGGCAGTCCTCGTCGTGCTGGCACGCGCAGAGGAACGCGATGCGCTCGTGCGGGCCGTATAGGAGCTCGCGCAGGGGCGATCCTTCTCGCAGCACCTTCCGATCGGTCGAGAGAAGTCTCGCATACCCCTTCAGGAACGCCGTCCAGGCGACGGCGCGCTCCTCGCGGGCAGCCGATTTTCCGTCCGCGACCTTGTGATACGCCGCGCGGAGGTCGGCCGTCGGAGCAAGCTCCGCGATGTGCGCATAGCCGACGTCGTGCCGTTCGCAGGCGTAGGCGATGTCGTCGCCATGCGCGAACCGCGCGTCTCGATACGTCGTGGTCTGCCGCGTGTCCACGAGCATCGTGACGCGCTCCGCCTCAAGCGTCCCGAAGAAGTGCCGCGCGCTCATCCCGCAGCTGATCCCGCACACCGTGGTGAGCGAGGACGGCCGCGGGAGTCGCACCCGGGCCGAGTCGGTCGTTGGGACGGGCGTCCCGAATGCAATTCCAAGCTGTTCCGGCATGAGAGCCCTCCGTTGCTGGGCACGCGAACGGTAGCCGAAAACGGCCGCCCCGTCAACGGGAGCGGCCGGTCCTCCTCGAAATGCGATTACCGCTCCACCGGATACCCCGCCGCCGCCCATGCCGTCACGCCGCCCTCGACGCTCGACGCGTCCGGCAGGCCGATCTCGCTCAGCCGCGCGCAGACCCGCCCGCTGCGCCCGCCGGTCAGGCAGTGGACGTACACGTGGTCGTACGCGCGCAGCGCCTCCTCGTAAATCGCCAGGCCGCCGATTGGTCGGTTGATGGCCGACGGAATGTGCCCTTCGGCGTATTCGTCCGGCGATCGGACGTCGATCAGGATGCTCTTCCCCGGCGCCGGATTCTCAAGGCGTTCCTTCAGTTCCTGGACGGTAATGGTTTTCATACGGTTGAGATGAATTGTTCTTTCTCCTCCCTCGACAGCCTCTTCAGCGAAACCTCAAGCTTCCTTGCGGTCGTCCCGTCCTTCGTTTTCTTCGACCACACGATTTCGACGGGTCCGCGTCCCCGCGTATACTTCGCCCCCGTCCCGCCGTTGTGCGCCGCGAGGCGACGGTCAAGATCCGTCGTGATCCCCGTGTACAATGTCCCGTCGACGCATCGAAGGACATACACGAACCATGGGCGCGGCGACGCCGTCGACGCAAGGTGCGCGCGGATCTTTTCCAGCCACTTCTCCCGCGTCCGCTTTCGCATCAGCTCGCCCTCCCAGACTTTCAAGACGCTCCACCCTGCCTTTCTCAGCGCCGCCCGCGACGCCCGGTCACGCTTCATATTCCGCTCGATCTTCGCGCGCCACCAGTCGTTCAGCTTCGGCAGTCGCGTCGCCGCGTTCCGACCGTGCCAAAAGTCGCCGTCGAGAAAGATCGCCACCTTCCGCGATGGAATCGCCACGTCGGGACAACCGACGACCCGATCGTAATGCCGCTGAAAATAAATCTTCTCCTTCCGCAAAAACGAAAACACCACGCGCTCGACCGTGGTGTTCTTCGAGCGGATCTTTGACATGACGTCGCTGCGCTTTTCCTTGGAGAAGATGTCGGGCATGAGTCACGATTACTCCGAGATGTCGACGATCTCCGGGTTCTCAATCCTCAGATAGTCCGCGTACGGCATCGACACGGAATCCGTGAGCGAGCCCGCGTTAAAGTGGATCGTCTCGTTTTCCGCGAGACGCGCGTCGCAGTAGGTCTTGAGCCCGATCACGGAGCCGAGCGGCGGGACGCTTCCGCGGACGCAGCCGGTGACCGTTTCCGGGTCCTGCGCGAACGATACGGCCTCGCCGACGATCGCCTTTGCCTTCTTGGCGTCGAACCGCAGATCCGCCGGGATCACGAACAACCAGTGCGTCCCCGTTTTCTTTCCGTGGATCACAAGAGCCTTCGCCCCCGCGTGCATGCTCACGCCCCGCACGCGCGACGCGTCCTCGCTCGTGACGGTCGGCTCATGGTGCTCGGTGGTGTACTTGGCTTCGTTCGTATTTAGCAGTTCGATGATTTTTTCATAGACGGTCATACCGACCACTTATACCACAACCTCCTCCCACGAGAAACCGGGCTTCCCGAAATGCCCATATGACGCGGTTCCCTGGAACACCGGCTCGCGGAGGCGGAGTCGTTCGATGATCGCCGCCGGACGAAAATCGTAGACGCGGGCTAGAGCGGAGATATCGCGGCCGTTCTCATCGCGAGCCGAGACCATGAGTGGCTCGGCGCGGCCGATGGCGTATGCGACGGAGACGAGGCACTCGTTGGCGTCGCCGCGCGCGACGATGTTCTTGGCGACGAACCGCGACATGTACGCGGCCGAGCGGTCGACCTTCGTCGCGTCCTTTCCGGAGAACGCGCCGCCGCCGTGCGGGATGAACCCGCCGTACGTGTCTACCATAATCTTGCGCCCGGTCAGCCCCGTGTCCGCGTCGAACCCGCCGCGCACGAACGAGCCGGTAGGGTTCACGAGGATCTCGACGTCGCTTCGCAGGCCGAGCGGACGGACGAGACGGTCGACGATCGTCCGTCGAATCTCGTCCTGACCCACGTCCGCCGCGTGCTGCGTGCTCACGAGCACGGTTCGCACCTCGCCGTTCTCGACGGTCACCTGCCCCTTCCCGTCCGGACGCAGCCAGAGCACACCGCCGTCGCGTCGCAACGCCTCGAGTCCGCGCGTTAACGCATGCGCCGCCACCACCCCGCGCTGCAAAAACTCCGGCGTCTCGTTGGTCGCGTACCCGTACATGATCCCCTGGTCGCCCGCGCCGCCCGTGTCCACGCCCATCGCGATGTCCGGCGACTGCGACACGACGCTCACGATCACGCGCGCCGGCTCGTCGTACCCGATCGCCCTGATCGTCGCCCGCGCGATCGCCTCGTAGTCGACGACCGCGGCGGTCGTCACTTCCCCGCCGACGACGAACAGCCCCGCCGCGCCGAAGCACTCGACGGCCACGCGGCTCCTCGGATCCTGCCGAAGGCACGCGTCCAGCACCGCGTCGCTCACCTGGTCGCACACCTTGTCGGGATGACCGCTCGTGACGGACTCGACGGAATAGAGATTCGGAATGTGGCTCATAACGAAAACGCGCTCCCAAAAAGGGAGCGAATAAAATAAATTATCTTTCCCCGACGCGGGCGAGAATTGGCACCGGTTTCGACGACGCGTCGAATGGTTGCCGGCAGGTCACAGGGCTCGTTCCCTCGCTGCGCTCTGGATAGGATCGATTGTACGCACGCGCATGATACCACGCCCGTTGACAATTCGTCCACGAGGCGATACTCTCCCGGCGCACATGGGATTCAGCATGAACGTCCTACTCATCGTCTCCGCCCTCGACCTGACCAATCTTTTCGGCGAAAGCTCTTCGCTTCGAAGCGAAGGCGTCCTGGATGCCGTTCGCGGCCTTGCCACCGCGGTCAACGACTCGGACGGGATCCTGATCGCCGTCGAGAACCAGAACGTCATCCAAGCCATCACTCCGCACCTTCTTCCCTCGCGACTGCGCATCATCCAGCGCGGTGCCGAGCCGGTACTCGCGAACGTTTCCGTCGCGGTGCTGATCGGAGGCGGAACGGAGGAGATCGTCCTCGCCCGTCGCATCCGAAACGCGCGCATCCGTGTCATCCCCGTCGCGTCCACCGGCCTCGCCCCGATCGACCTGCTCGTCGAGATGGAGACGAACGACGAGATCAGCAAACCGAATGTGGTCGAGCTCCTCTCGAACACCGACTACCCCGCGCTTTTCAAGCGACTCCTGTCGTCGTAACCCGACGGCTTTTTTTCTTTTCCGCGCGCGGACATTCCTGAGACATGGGATAATCGAATTCATTTGACGTGGGGGGGCAAGGCCACATGATAACCTCCACCAGCCTTAAGGAGGCTTCCGTGAAAAAATCAGTCGTGTTCTTCGTTTTCTTCTTCGCCACGTTCTTCGGAATCGGCCAGCACGCCCTGGCTTCGGGGGTGTGTCAGATTCAGGTGTCGTGCCGCCACCTCGTCGCCTGCGTCCACCCCGTCACGACGACGACGACGATCGTCGCGTGCCAGCACTACGTGACGACGCAGTACGGCACAACGGTCGCGCACCCTTCTGGTGACATCGTCACGCACACGGTACCCATGCATCCCGGCGGAGATTTTCTCCACTCCTACGACCTGGAAAACGTCGACTGCGGGTACTAGTCTGTCCCGCGAGACAGATGATAGGGCCACCGGCTTCACCAAGACCCTGCGTCGACGTCCCGTTCTCCAAGCGTCTCCTGTCGTCCTGAACCGGACGGCTTTTTTCTTTTCCGTCGATTGACATTTTCTCAAATATCCTGTATATTGCTCGGTCTCCCGCACTATCGCGGTAGCAAAGGAGTTCAAGGTGGAACAGAGAAACATCGGCGGAAGACGCCCGGAAGGCCAGCCGGAAGACCTGCTCAGCAACTTCCCGGCGCTCGCGTTCGTCCTCGACGGCATGGAGCTGGCATCGACCGAGGGGTTCATCCAGGGGATCAAGTTCCCGGAAGGCGACCCTCGACGCGAACAGGCGTTCCGCATGTCGGGCGGAAAGGCAAAGCGGATGGCCCGCGGCGCGGAAGGACGATTCGTGTGGTGGCAGGGCAAGGAGATCGCCTACGGGTCCTCCGAGCATCACGCCCTTATCGAACGCGCCATCCGCGCGAAGTTCGAGCAGCAGCCGGCAGCGATGCAGACGCTGCTCGAGACCGAGGGGATGGAACTGATCCACGACCTCGGCACCCCGGAATCGGCGACCACGTCGCTGCCGGCCCGCGTCTTCTGCGCGATCCTCACGAGGATTCGCCAGGAGCGCCTCGCCCGTCCGTAACGCAAGTTACGGACGGGCTTTTTCTTACCGAATGAGTTGACACGAAGACGAAATCATGGTAGATTCACGATCCTCTAACAAAGAGAGGATCAATGAAGAACGCTCGTTTCAACGGCCGCAACGGCTTCTCGCTCGTCGAACTCATGATCGTGGTCGCGATCGTCGGGATCCTCGCCGCGATCGTCATCGGCGGATTCTGCCTCTGGGCTTGGAGCAAGGCCTCCGTGGACGTCATCGGCTCGAACCGCGCCTACGACGCGGTCGGCGCCGCGCAGTACTCCAACCCGGAGCTCGTGATGACCTACGACGACGAGTCCGCCCACTGCCGCGCCGCAGACGACGTGGTCGCCTACCAAATGCGGGCCACGGACAAGAGCGGCGCGCGGCAGGATCTCACGGTCTGCTGCGGCTCGGCCCTGTCGACGAAGCCCTGCTCGATCACGCTCGATCCGACACGGGCGGAGTGATGAAGATCACCGCCGGCACGCTGACCGTCGTCTGCGCCAAAGACGGGTGCGGACACAAAAACGTCCTCCACGACGTGAAGGACGCGAAGACCGTCGTCTGCGAGAAGTGCCATGGCACGATCGCGCTTCCCGCGAGCCCCGTCGGCGTCATCACCGCCGGCAACGTGACGATCATCTCGGGCAACGTCAAGGACTTCTCGTTCGACTAGCCCGCTCCCAGCCTTCTTGGCTGGATTTTTCTTTTACGCCGCGTTCCGCTCCGCCAGATACGCCCTTCCTTTCGCAAGCGCCTTCTTTTCCAGCGCGACCTCGAGATCGATTTTTAACATCGACGCGAGATGCAGCACGGTTACCGCCACGTCCGCGATCTCAGCCGCGAGGTTCGCCTGCGCCGTCTCCGGATCCACGCGCTTCTCCGCGCGGCACAGGTTCCGGCTCACGGTCAGCGCTTCCGCGAACTCGCCGGTTTCTTCCATGAGCTTGAGAACGAGGAGATCGACGCTCAGCGGGATGCCATGCTTTTTCGAATAACGTTCCGCGTTGGCATCGACGAGGCGTTGGATTTCGGAGAGGTCCATACGTGATTATTCTTTTTTCGGCGGCGGGCACGCGTCGCCGATTTTATGGAAGCGATAACAGAACGGACAGCGGGCAAACTTCGTCATGTAACGGCGGAAAAGGATGAACGCAAGGACGAGAACGCTCGCGACAGGGACGAACGCGATGAGCGTGTCCGAAGCGGAATGGGACGTCTTGTCGATTCCCTGAAAGATCCTGACGGCGACAAAAAGAAGGTTGAGGCCGACGAGCCAGGAGATCGCGTTCGTCGTGTCGAATTGTTTTTTCGGTTCCATAGGGGCGAGACCTATGCTCGCGTCGCCATAAACGTCGCGACGATGGCGGCGGTTTCGGCGCGGAGGATTCTTGGGCCGAGGTTGGCGGGGGTGAAGGTGGCGGCGCGCATGAGGTCGAGCTCGGCGGGGTCCCAGCCGCCCTCGGGGCCGATGAAGAGGCCCGTCGAGCCCGACGGGACTAAAGTCCCTGTGAAGTCAGGCGAGCCGGGCTCGAAGAGAAAGTTCGTCGCGTTCGATTTCGCGTGGACGATGGCGAGTCTCAGCGACATAGGCTCGACAATCTCGGGAACGACGCCGCGGCCGCTTTGCTCGCAGGCTTCCGTCGCGATCTTTTGAAGGCGGTCGAGCTTCACGCCGAGCTTGATCGTGCGCGACGAGATGACGGGGATGATCGCGGCGACTCCGCACTCGACGGCCTTCTGGACGACGAGTTCGAAGTTCTCGCGCTTGAGCACGGCGCAGTAGAGCGTGACTTTGGTTGCGCTCTCGGTGTCGACGGCGCGACGGTCGATGATCTTCGCGACGATCGTCTTGTCGTCGGACACAACCTGCACGGTCGCCTCCATCCCCTTCCCATCGCAGACAATGAACGGGTCTCCCGCCTCCATCCGAAACACGTTCCGAATCTGGTTCGTCGCCTCCCGATCGGAGATGACGAGTTCGTCGGCGGAGAGGTCGAGGTCGAGAATGAATCGGTGGAGGCGCATAGTGTATGGATGGTAGCGCAGAAAAGAAAAACGCGCGAATGGTCGCGCGCAGAGGCCGGAGAATCCGGCAGAGGACGGCTACAGGCACTCCCGACGGCCGGTCCCGAACGACGACGCGCCTGCGGCCGATCGACCCGCCAGGAGCGCGGCGAGAAGCGGCGAAGCCTCGTCTTCGCTCAGGCGAAGCGGCAGGGTTTCGACGGACCCCATGAACGGGTCGTGAACCCACCGCTCCACAAGCAGCGACACGAAGCCGACGGTCGGCCGCCAGTCCACCCCCACGAGCGTCTCGCCGGGCGGAATGAGG
>Ga0194060_10003231_pt1 | contig 11548 bp, 10 predicted proteins | sample SepL225m_MetaG_FD_163427 | JGI IMG/M metagenome (GOLD analysis project Ga0194060, IMG submission 163427) | Anoxic zone freshwater microbial communities from boreal shield lake in IISD Experimental Lakes Area, Ontario, Canada - Sep2016-L222-5m | ecosystem: Environmental > Aquatic > Freshwater >... | reverse complement strand
GACGTTCGATCACATGTCCGGCACCTGCAGGATGGGCAAAAAGACGTTCGATGACATGTCCCGCACCTGCAGGATGGGCAAAAAGACGTTCGATGACATGTCCCACACCTGCAGGATGGGCAAAAAGACGTTCGATGACATGTCCCGCACCTGCAGGATGGGCAAAAAGACGTTCGATGACATGTCCTGCACTTGCAGGATGGGCAAAAAGACGTTCGATGACATGTCCTGCACTTGCAGGATGGGCAAAAAGACGTTCGATGACTCAATCCGTAAGTGCGGATTGACCCGTTTAAGGCTTTATGGCATACTTCGCACCTGGCCATTGACCCGTTTAAGGCTCTATGACATACTTTGCACCTGGCCAGTATGTCATGGAAATTCATTTCGCCCGCTTACTATTTGCCAGCCAGACAGAGTAAGCCTTTTTTACCTGCCTGCTATTCACTCTTTAACCTAAAATGACTTTTGGGACATTTTTAGTCTGCCGCAGGCTTTAGCCGGAGACTTCTCTGACAAGGGGAAAGATGGTAAGTTATGCCTGCCTGTGAGCGCAGGAAGTATCCGCTGGTATGATTCAAATCACATTCTGGTAAAAAACAATTAAAATTTTAAAATATTATGTCATAACTATTGAATTTTAATTTTATTTTCTTAATATTGATATAAGAGAATATTTTATTCTCACTCTTATGATAGTAGTATGCAGCCGGTAAGAGCGGATATATTTCTTTATTCTGAGTCTGGATTTAATCTTAATTGTTCTAATAAACAGGAGCCTGTCTTACCTGTTTATCTGCGGTTAAATAAATAATAAGACTATTTAAGTAATTGTAAGTTTAGTCTCTAAAATAATAATTTCAGGAGGAAATTATGGAACAATCTGCTCATCTTTACAATACGTTTCTAATTAACACAAGCAACAGCAAGAAAAAAGCTTTCATTTTTAGCTAAGACCACAAAAACCGGCTTGCTGCTGTTACAGGCGATCCAGCTATAACAGCTTTGCAGGTCTCTTTTGCTCCCGTCTATCTGGCCTATCGCAATGCGTATATTGCTCATCTTGTCGATGAGGGCGATTCCAAGACTGCTACATCTTTTACCGTTGATAAGTTTGACCAGCTTATTAAGAGAATGGATAAATGGGAGTCTGACTTCAGGTATGTTTTTCCAAAAACGACAGAAGATTACCAAATGACCTTTCCAAACGGGCGGCAGCCTTTTAATTCAGGTGCCCGCGAGCTTAGGATTATCGCGTTGGATGCTCTTCTTTCGAAGATCATGCCTCTGCCTGATATGGACGACCTTAAAGCGGAAATACAGGTGTTTAGTTCTGAAATAACTGCCCGTTTTTCATCTCAGCAGCAGCAGCAGGAGAGACTGCGCCTTGCAAGCAATGATCTTGCGGATGAACGTATATTATTGTGTGAGGAGCTTTATGGCAATCTCGGAACCCTTATGGCAAAGTACAAGAAAACTCCGGTCGATGTCGGACGCTTCTTTGATTTTGCAATGCTTAAGAGAGCCATCAGCAATGAGCATGAAATCTATACAGGCGCTGTCGATAGTGCGGCAACTGTCAATATCATAGAACAGGTATTTACTAACGGAAGCGAAGCACTTATCAGGAATACCGGAGTTACGGATCTGGCTTTTGCTCTTGTTCCCACCTCCGAAACATCCTGCATTAATATAGGTGTAAATTTGTTGCGGGATGAAAAGAGAACAATCATGCTGAGCGACCTCGGTAATCTGAATAATACATTCCTCAATGTTACTAATCTCTATGCAGTTGGACAGGGGAATTATTCAGTTACTATTTTGTAACATGAGTTCTTATTAATCTGAATAAATTCATTGCCCCGGATTAACCCCGGGGTAAAATTAACAGATATTTACCATATCTTTTCGTAGCTTTACCCTCTGAAAATCTAAAAGTAATTCGCATAAAAGCGAAAAACAGTCTTATCTATATTATAAATTATCTAAAATGATTAACGGAGTAGTTTAATTGTCAGGCTATAAGAAGAACCGCGGATTTGATTTTACAAAAATAAAACTTATTTTAACTGACATTGACGGCGTATGGACCGATGGGGGGGTGTATTATACCGAAGAAGGTATGGCTATGAAATGCTTTAACGTCAAGGACGGCATTGGTGTTGACAGGTTGCGCGACCAGGGTATCGAGACCGGGATAATCACCGGAGATGACTCTGTTATTCTTCAGACGCGTGCGCGAAAGCTGGGGATTGACCTCGTTTATACTGGTATCGCTGAAAAGACTATTGTACTTGATAAGATTTGTGCTCTGCGCGGGCTGAGTTATGAAAACATTGCCTATATCGGGGATGATGTGAACGACCTGGGCGTAATGGCAAGGGCTGGTTTTACCGCCGCGCCTGTTGATGCCGTTGATGATGTCATTAATGCGGTTGATTATGTATGTTCAAGGCGCGGAGGTGAAGGGGCTTTCAGGGAATTTGCGGATATTATCATCAAAAACAGAGATAAAATGCCTTCTCTAAGTGCCTGAAACGGTGCAGGCAATGTAAACCAGGAGCGCGTTAGTCTATTTATAGTTAGTAAACTGAGCGGGGAAGCTGAAGTCGCCACTTCTGATAAGGTTAATTATCTGCTGAAGGTCATCGAGCTTTGCTCCGGTTACTCTGACCTGCTCATCCATAATCTGCGCATTAACTTTCAGTTTGGAATCCTTAATAATTTTTACCACAAGCTTGGCATTTTCCTTCGAGATGCCATGCTGGAGCGTAATCTTCTGCCTTAGTCTGCCACCTGATGCCGGTTCGGCTTCTTCCATCTTCATTGACTTAATCGAAAGTCCGCGCTTAATGAATTTTGACTGAATGATGTCAATGGCGGCTTTAAGACAGTAGTCATCTTTAGAGTTTATGTCGATGAGTTTATCTTTTTTATTAAGTTCTACGGTGGTGCGACTGTCCTTCAGGTCATATCTTTGCTGAATTTCCTTAACGGACTGATTGACGGCGTTGTCAACTTCCTGAAAATCTATTTCAGAAACAACATCGAAAGAGTGATCTTGTGCCATATTATTGCCTGATGATTGTTGATAATATAACTGGGGTTAAATTATTCTGCCCGCTTAAAAAAAAATGTGTAGAACATTTATAACTGAGATGCTCTAAATCTTAAAACCAGACTCGCGAATAAACTTTTTTAGATATTCTTTATTCTTGAAGCTTTTTAGTTTAGTTTCTAAATGAACGGCTTCACTTCTGGTTTCGCAATTTTTACAGGCGAATAGTTCCCACGGTCTGCCAGACTTTGTAGAAACGGAAAGCCCGGAGTTGTGTTCTGCAAATCTTCTGCATAAGTTGTTTGTCTGACCAATGTAGAACTTATCTCTAGATGAACTGTAAAGTATGTAAACTACGAAATCCATATTGTCGGGGCGAGAGGATTTGAACTTCCGACTTTCCCGATTACAAATCGGGACACTCTAACCGGACTGAGCTACGCCCCGAATAAACAAACATAAAAAGGATTTGAACTTCCGACTTTCCCGATTACAAATCGGGACACTCTAACCGGACTGAGCTACGCCCCGAATAAATATTAAGATGATAAAGAACTTATTCGATTGAAAGCCGGGATGATCTAACCGGACTGAACTATTGTAATGCTGTCAGTTCTTATATATTGCGTCATTTAAGAGCTTATGGATTATTTATCTGTTTCGTCAGACGGGGCCTACTCATCGCTGACATATTCTGCTCCTTCAGGGCTTATGCGTTAATCCTGAAAAGGTGGAAGATAACAGCGCAGAGTAATGTCCTGTGAAGAACAGATATTTTTTCTACAATCCAAAGCCCTGAAGTGGTATAATAAAAGTCTGAGTGCTTAATCTGACAGTATCGTTGAACTATGTTCTGAATGAGCGAAACATTGCTTAAATACCACGCGCAAATATATATATTCTGAGCTTTAATTAACAACATTAAATAAAAAAATTTTGCTTCAAAAGTGAAATTAAATTATATTGAATATGTAATACACAGATAATAGTGTATTTAGTCTAAATTAGTCAAAAGGATTTATGAACGCGATAAAACAAATTATTCTGCCTCTATTATTATCAGTCTGGGTCTTTACCGGAAAAGATACATCTGCACAGCTTGCACAGGACAGCTGGGCGTTCGGTTTTGGTGTTAAATATCCTAAATTTATCAGTTCCGGGCTTTTTCCATCTGAAATTAACTATGGACTATTCGTGTCAGGGCAATGTAACTTTACTAAATATGTCGGGTTTAGACTAAATGCAAATTATCTTTACCTTGAAGGTAAAATTCCGGACAGAGGTATTACTCAGAGTGTTGATATGTTGGCATTGAATTATGAACTGCTCTATTACTTTATTCCTTATCAGTCTGTTTCTCCCTATTTTGTCGGCGGGTTTGGCAATACATTTTCAAAATTTAAGAAAGATATAAGCGGAATTCCGGGTAAATGGGATCTGGATTACCAGATGAACATGGGATTTGGCACCGAATGGGCTTTGGACGGTGAATGGAAGGTAATAACGGAGGTTGATTATCATACGTCAAATTCGGGTAAGATTGATGGTGTTTATAATGCGGGCAACGGGCTTTTGGGCGGGAATAATGATACATATACGTCTGTGCACCTGGGTCTTCAGTATTATTTCTTAAGAAACGAATCTTCCGGGTTAGCCGGTCTTTATGACGGCATTGCTTCTAAAGCTTTTGAAATAGATTATGACAGAATTGATGCTATTGTAAAAAAATATCAGTCGCATCCTGCAGAGTCCATAGATTATGGAAAAATCGAGGAGATAGTTAAAAAATCCGATGGAATGGGTTCCTCTCTCTATGCTTCCTCATCCAACTGGGTTCTGGTTGGAGTTAACTTTGGACCAAACAGCGCAAAGTTTGATGTTGAATCATATCCAATCCTTTATTATGCCGCTCAGACATTGTTACAGAATCCTGAAATGAAGGTCGAGATACAGGGATACTCTGACGATAAAGGGGAAGATATGGCAAATTTGAATATATCTCTTAAGAGAGCAAAAGCAGTTAAGGATTATCTTGTAGTCCGCGGAGTGAAAGCAGAGAGACTGACTGCAGTTGGGTTTGGCTCAAAGAATCCTGTTGGCGATAACAATTCTATTTCGGGCAGGCTGTTAAACAGAAGGATTGAGTTTAAGGTACTTAAATAGATATCCGCAAGGAATTATTTCAAAAAAAACCGCGTTGCAGTGGCTTTTTTTTTATATTTAGGACATGAAGAAATTAATATTATTACTGCTAATCCTTTCCTCTCCCATCTTTTCACAGACAATGACTTACGATGACTTCCTTGATGTCGCTAAGAAATCTCTTAATGTTGCCGCTCTGAAAGAATTGCGGATTATACTCCCTAAGGACTTTACTGTAACGGCTCTGGATATAGGGGACTTCTCAGGCGATGGTAAAAATGATTTCGGACTGGCGATAAAGCCTTCCAGATCCAACCGTGCGATATACGTCTATTTGTTTTGCGATTCTTTGGGGAGTTATGCGCTGGTTCATTCTGATACGCTCGACTTTGTGGAGCTTCCGATAGAAATAGGCTTCAGCATATCCAATCAGACATGCTTCCTTACTCATAAGATAAAAGATAAAAACTGGTCGATTACAGGCTATTCATATATAAGGAACGAGCTTGCCGTGACAGACCATTATAATACAGATGTCAGAAGTATTAAAAGAAACCTGATAGGAAAAGAGGTATATAATAATTATCAGACGCTTCATTCTTTTGAAGGGTATTATGACATAAATACACTCAATGAAATCAGAAAAAGCTATTTCCTGAGCCACCCGGTTTACGAAAGGAAGAGAAATATCTATAATTCATTTGTAAGGAGTTCTGTAATTAATGAATCATGGAGGTGGGACGATGCTGATACGTCAGTTAAAATGGAATATGGTAGAATTTCATTCAGCAGGGAAGCGGGTAGTTTAATAATCGATTTAAGGCTACATGAACAGTTTGCCAAAACTCTCGACAGCTCATCGTTGCAGAATATCTCTTTATTTTTTGACAGGACAATTAAAAGATCGCCAGGCTATTCCAGGAGAATTCCTGAGTTTAGGGATAAGCCGGATGAGGAAACTGGTTCAATAGATTTAACATGGAGCAATATCAGACCGGACAGCTCGGAATTACATGCCAACTGGGGCAAAAGTTATAATCATGAAGGGAAAGATGATATCAGATATGAATAATGAAGATGATATAAACTACAGACTTGAGTTACCCGTATCGCTTTTTAACTCTGACAGTATGCGGAATGAAGCAGGCATTTTCATTAAACTTGACCTGAGTCTGAAGAACAATACAAGGCTTTTGCTGACAAATTCAAATGGACGGAGCGATGATCCTTTTTCTTACGGAAGGCTGATATTCCTGGGTGATGGAGAATACTATGGTTCTGTCGGCAATGCGAAGTTCAAAAGGTTAATCAGGAAAATTATGGATAACGGATTTATCAATACGGGCAATCCATAATAATATTTAGATTCAGGCGGGAGAAATTATAGATATTTCGGGTTTGCTGGGAATAATTTGCTTTACTTTTAGGTGTAAATAGGATATTTTCGTATAAATAATTCCCTTTTAATTTATCCCCGTGAGGAAGAAAAGGAACAAATGAGTAGAAAATACATTCGAAATATAAATGGGAGAACCTCCGGGACCGCCTGATACAGGTTGCGTCAAGGGGGCTTTTTTGTAATGAATATAAAAGCAACGATAATTGATCAGGAAGGCATGAACAGGACGATAACAAGACTTGCTCATGAAATACTTGAACGCAACAAAGGCACAAAAAACATTGCCCTGATTGGTATGCGCACGCGCGGTGAGTATATTTCCAAAAGAATATTTGATAAGATCAGGGAGATTGATCACACGGAACCAGCTTATGGTGTGCTTGATGTAACGCTTTACCGCGATGACTTTCGTAAAAGGTTAAAGCAGCCGATGGTTTCGGTAACGAATATTACTTTTGACATCAATGAAAAAGATATTATACTGATTGACGATGTTTTATATACAGGCAGGACAGTCCGCTCGGCATTGGACGCAATTATGGACCTCGGACGACCGAATACGATTCAGCTTTGCGTGCTTGTAGACCGGGGTCATCGCGAGTTTCCTATCAGAGCTGATTTTATCGGTAAGAATATACCGACTTCTATTAATGAAGAGGTCAGAGTCAAGATGATCGAGAAGGATGATGAAGATGCCGTTTATCTGGTAGATATTCCCAAAGAGTAGTCGTTGCCGGCGAAACATTTGTTTCGCCTTTTCTTTAAATATTATAATATTAATGCTAACATAAGTGAGAATTAATCAATGCCTTTAACAAGCAGACATTTACTAGGCTTACAGGGAGTTCCGGCTGAGGATATACAGCTTATACTCGATACAGCCGTAACATTCAGAGAAGTGCTGGAGCGGCCTATTAAGAAGGTTCCTACCTTACAGGGGAAGACTGTCGTTAATCTTTTCTTTGAGAATTCCACGCGGACAAGGATATCATTTGAACTTGCACAAAAGAGACTTTCCGCTGACACGATTAACTTTTCAGTTTCAACAAGTAGCGCTAAAAAAGGTGAAACATTTAAGGATACTGTAAAGAATATCGAAGCGATGAAGGTGGATATGATTGTAGTCAGGCATGAATCAGCCGGAGTACCTCAGTTTCTTACCAGGATATCCGGTGCGAACATTATCAATGCTGGCGATGGCACGCATGAACATCCTACGCAGGGGCTTCTTGATATGTATTCGATAAAAGAGAAGTTAGGAAGACTCGAAGGATTAAAGGTTTGTATTGTAGGTGATTCAGCTCATAGCCGCGTGGCGCTGTCTAATATATTCGGGCTTAAAACTATGGGCGCAGAAGTATCTGTCTGTGGCCCCGCAACTATGATTCCGCGGGATATTGACAAGCTTGGCGTGAAAGTCTATCATAATATCAATGAAGCAATTAAAAACAGCGATGTGCTGAATGTACTCAGGATTCAGCTTGAGCGGCAGGCGGGAGCTTTATTCCCATCGTTAAGGGAGTATCATAATTATTTCGGAATCACATCCGAAAGGCTTGAGAAATTCAACAAAGATATTATCATTCTGCATCCGGGACCTGTCAACCGTGGCGTTGAGATATCTTCTGAAGTGGCCGATGGTCCTTATCAGATTATACTTGAGCAGGTTACCAACGGAGTTGCAGTCAGAATGGCAGTACTTTATTTACTTGGAACATTAAACGCTAAGGATATGATATGAAAATAGTATTAAAAGATATAATATTAATAAATCCGGAACAGAACTTAAATGAGCGGAGTAATCTGCTTATTACTGACGGCATAATATCCAAGACAGGTTCGCTGACAGGTAGCGATACCGAAGGGGCAAGAGTATTTGAGTTTAATGACAAATACTGTGTTCCGGGACTGCTTGATATGCATGTTCATCTTAGAGAACCGGGCAGGGAAGACGAAGAAACAGTTATTACGGGCAGTAACAGTGCGGCTGCCGGAGGCTTTACGGCTGTTGCCTGTATGCCTAATACTAATCCTGCTATAGACAGCGCTGAAGTTGTAGGTTTCATTAAAGAAAAAGCGAAGAATCATCTTGTTGATGTATATCCTGTTGCGGCAGTAAGCCACGGAAGGAAAGGTGAGTCCCTTGCCCCGATGGCGGAGCTTGCCGAAGCAGGAGTTGTAGGTTTTAGCGATGATGGAAATGTTATCAAAAGTGCTAAACTTATGAAGCTTGCTTTAGAGTATGCAGGTATGTATAACCTGCCGGTTATTGAACACTGCGAAGATGAATCGCTTGCCGGCGGTGCGATGAATGAAGGCGTTATGTCAACGTTCCTTGGACTGCCTCCGTTGCCTTCGGTAGCTGAAGATCTTATTGTAATGAGAGATATACTGCTTGCGGAATATACCGGTGGCAGGGTTCACATTGCGCATATCAGTACTAAGAATGCCGTTGATATGGTTCGTCAGGCAAAGAAAAAAGGAATTAATGTAACTGCCGAAGTAACGCCTCATCATTTTACGCTAACTGAAGAATCATTGAAAACTTATGATACAAACTATAAGATGAATCCTCCATTGAGAACAAAAGAAGATGTTGCGGCAGTACTGGAGGGGTTAAAGGATGGAACTCTCGACTGTATCGCAAGCGACCATGCTCCCCATTCAATTGAGGAAAAGGAGATGGAGTTTAATTATGCTCCAAATGGAATAATCGGTCTTGAGACACAGCTCGGTCTTGCCTTAAGTGAGCTTCTGCATAAGAAGGTCTTAACGATTGAGCAAATTATTGAGAAGATGTCTATAAATCCCAGAAGGATACTCAATATACCAGTACCTAAATTTGCAGTTGGCGAGAAGGCTGATTTGACGATTATTGATATTAACCAGGTTTGGACAGTTGATATTAAGTCATTCAAATGCCGTTCAAAGAATTCGCCATTTGATAAACGCCTGCTGACCGGTAAATCAGTCGCAGTAATCAACAAGTGCCAGATGTATTATGAAGACAGATTCTTCCGGTTATAAGAGATCTGTCAGACTTAAACAATTTTACATAACAGGAGTATAAAAATGAAAGACAAACTATATTATATTTTACCGGCAGGGATATTATCAGCCGGAATTATTATCTGCACAATAATTATTTCCTTAACATGGAGTGGTACAAGGAAATCTGATCAGACCATTACGGTAACCGGGTCGGCAAAGAAAGAAATCATATCTGATATTGCTTTCTTAAGGGGTTCAGTCTCAACACAGGCATCAACGGCAGAGATATCTTTTAACGAGTTAAACATAAAAAAAGCTGAGTTGCTGAAGTATTTATCCGGTAAAGGATTTTCACAGGAAAAAGTAAACTTCTTTCCTGTTGTTTCCTATTCCATTTTTGAATTAGGTACTGAGGGCAGACCGACAAACAAAGTTATTGCATATAACTATAGTCAGAGAGTGGAGATTAGTTCAACTGATGTTCAAAAGATTAAAGAAATATCGCTTGATATCAGTTCGCTGATAAATCGGGGAGTGAGTTTTATGGTTGAGATGCCTGAGTATCATTATACGAAGTTAGCTGATGTAAAGATTGAGATTCAGGCTGAAGCGGCAAAGGACGCGAAGAACCGGGCGGAGAAAATAGCTACATCTACCGGAAGATCATTAGGTATTTTGAGGAATGCCCGAATGGGGATACTTCAGATTACCCCGAAGTTTTCCAATATGGTGTCTGATTATGGTGTCAATGATGTAAGTTCCATTGAAAAAGAGATAACCGCTGTTGTAACGGCATCATTTGCTATTGAATAACGTATATGAATTATCAGCACCTGATTAATGCACTCATTATAACCTTGTAAGATAACTGTATTTTAAAGCTCTATATTATTATATTTGTACAGTTATTTATTGAGTGAAATGTGTCGTGCCTGATTAAAGAAATCATGCGGACTGGACAAAGAATCGTATAGAGCATATTTAAAATCTTCGTAGATAATAGTTCTCCACAAGTAAAATTTAAGCCTAAGAGCCGTTATACCTTAAAATATCTTGACAATGTAAGTCATATACTTTATATTCGCAAACAAATAAATAACACATGAACCGGACATCGATAAACAGAAACGCAAAAACATTAAGATATTATTCTGATGTAATATCCCTGGTTACGTATTCTGATACACCTCCTCTTACTCTGAAGAAGCGGATTACCGGTATTAAAGTCATTCACGCGATTATTACGCTAAATGATTAAGCAACCGGTCAATCCTTAAAAAGAATAACATATCATAACATTTCAATTCAAGGGTTGACCTGAAGACCGGATGGGAATAATTCGTAATTATTCTACATCCCGTATCGTATATTTATTCGAAAACTTAATTTGAAATATTAAAAACAATTGAATACAGACTGGAGAGATAATAATGATTGACAATTCGGGTTTTCCGGAACAGCAGGGTTTATATTATCCTGAGTTTGAAAAAGACAGCTGCGGAGTTGGATTTGTAACTCATATAAAAGGGGAGAAGTCGCATGAAATTATCCGAAACGGTATTAAGATATTAGAAAGCCTCAGTCACAGAGGTGCGTGCGGATGCGATCCGCTTACCGGCGATGGAGCCGGCATTATGATACAAATCCCGGATGAGTTTTTCCGGAAGGAATGCGCTAAGATAAATATCGACCTGCCTCCTGAAGGCGAGTATGGTGTTGGTTTTATTTTCCTTCCTCCGATATTAGAAGAGCGTAGTCAGATTCAGGTTTGGTTTGAGAAGGTGATAAAAGAAGAAGGCGGTAAGTTCCTTGGCTGGAGGGAGGTGCCTCATGATAGTTCTAAAATTGGAACAGTTGCGCGTTCTGTCGAGCCGGTTCTTCAGCAGGTATTTATCGGTCTTGGCAAAAATACAAAGCCGGAAGACCTCGAAAAAAGACTATATATTATCCGTCACCAG
>Ga0194060_10003230_pt1 | contig 11548 bp, 9 predicted proteins | sample SepL225m_MetaG_FD_163427 | JGI IMG/M metagenome (GOLD analysis project Ga0194060, IMG submission 163427) | Anoxic zone freshwater microbial communities from boreal shield lake in IISD Experimental Lakes Area, Ontario, Canada - Sep2016-L222-5m | ecosystem: Environmental > Aquatic > Freshwater >... | reverse complement strand
ACCAATACCAAGGCGGCTGGATAGTAGCATAATAGCATAAGAAGTCAAGGCTAAGAATCCGTTTTAAGGGCCGTCTCCATGTGCGAGTAGCGACTAATAGGCGAGAATGCTGATGAAAATTATCTTGACATTAAAATTGCTTGTGGGCTAAACAGCCCATGCATCTTGAACCATTAATGTTGTGAATCTGAAAGGGGGTTTCATGGCAAAATATGAATCAAAATCGCTTAAAAGTATAGCCATTATTGGACATGGCGGTACGGGTAAAACCTCACTCTGTGAATCGCTGATTTATGTTGCCGGCAAGTCGGATCGTCTGGGACGCGTTGATGATGGAACCTCTTCGCTCGATTATGAACCGGAGGAGCAGAAGCGGCGTATTTCCATCAGCGCGGCAGTAAGCTTTCTGGAATGTGAAAAACAAAAGATTACCATTATCGACACTCCAGGTGATTCAAACTTTGCCTATGATACCCAAAATTGCCTTCAAAATGTTGATAACGCCCTGGTCGTCATCGATGCCGTAGGGGGCGTGGAGTTTCAGACGGAAATGGTCTGGGAGTACGCCAAAGAATTCAAACTCCCCAAAGTCATATTCATAAACAGGATGGACAGAGAACGAGCGGATTTTTTCAAGGCTCTCGAAACAATCAAAAGTCGCCTGGGAGACAAGGTTACGCCGATTTTCCTGCCCATCGGTGAAGCCGAAACTTTTCAAGGCATCGTGGATCTGCTCGAAAATAGGGCAGTTTTCTTTGATGATCCGAAGGGTGCGGGTACGTTTGGCGATATCCCTCCGGAAATGTTGGATATCGTTCAAGAATATCGCAACAACATGACAGAAGACATTGCCGAGTGCGACGAACAACTACTGGATAAATATCTTAGCGACGGTGAGCTTAGCCCTGAGGATTTAAAACAGGGCATCAAATTGGGTATTTCTTCCGGATCTTTGATTCCTCTTATGTGCGGATCGGCCATAAAGCTTATCGGGGTCAGCTCATTAATAAATTTAATCGTGAATCACCTACCCTCCCCCGTTGAGCGAGGCCCTTTATCCGGCAAATTGCCCGGCACTGAGATCCCAGCCGAAAGACAGCCTGATGTCACGGCGCCTTTTGCGGCAAGGGTTTTCAAAACAATTGCCGACCCATACGCGGGACGTGTAACACTTTTTAGAGTCTATTCCGGTACGTTGGCTTCAGATACTAGTGTCTTAAACACGACCCGCAAGATTAACGAACGAATAGGCCATATCTTCTATTTGGATGGCAAGGTACAGAAACCTGCTGAATTGCTGGTGGCAGGCGATATTGCCGCGGTGGCCAAGCTGAAGGAAACTGTTACGGGTGATACGCTTTGCAGCGAAAAATCACCGATTATTTTTGATAAAATTACTCCAACGCCAGCCATCATGTCCTTCTCTATTGAACCTAAATCGCGGGGAGACGAGGAAAAAATCGTTTCTTCCATTCAACGGCTGATTGAAGAGGACCCCACACTTACCTTTAATCGTGATCGCCAAACGAAAGAGATGATCCTTTCCGGCATGGGACAGGTGCATATCGAAGTCACCATCGAAAAGATGAAACGTAAATTCGGTGTTGATGTTGTCCTTAACACCCCCAAGGTCCCGTACAAGGAAACCATCAAAGGCAAGACAACCATTCAGGGTAAGTACAAAAAACAGTCGGGCGGACGGGGCCAATTTGGCGATGCCTGGCTCGAGATTGAACCACGCCCGCGCGGAACAGGCTTTGAATTTGCCGATAAAATAGTCGGCGGCGTCATTCCCGGACAATATCGACCGGCCGTAGAAAAGGGCATTGTCGAGGCCATGCTGGAAGGAGTCCTCGCCGGCTACCCGATGGTAGACTTAAAGGTTTCCTTAATAGATGGTTCCTATCATACTGTTGACTCATCGGAAATGGCATTTAAAATTGCCGGGTCAATGGGTTTTAAAAAAGGCGTGCTATCCTGTCAGCCAACATTGCTTGAGCCTATTGTAAATATCAATATTGAGATTCCCGAAGAATATATGGGCGACGTCATGGGCGACCTGAACAGCAGGCGGGGCCGTGTCCTGGGCATGGACAGCAAAGGGTCGCACCAGATTGTCAAGGGACAGGTTCCTCTGGCAGACATCCTCAAATACGCGCCTGATTTAAGATCCATGACGAGCGGCCGGGGCACCTTTACCTATGAACACTCCCACTATGATGAAGTGCCACCGTACATCAGCGAAAAGATAATTGCCGAAGCAAAGAAGGATGAGGAGTAAATGACGATCAACGCCGGTGTCATAACTATCAGTGATAAGGGATCCCGCGGTGAACGGGAAGACAAGAGCGGCCTGGAAATAGTCAATACCCTGAAAAGTATGGACATCCAGGTTAGTCACACCCTGATCATACCTGATGAGATCGAGTTGATTTGTCAGGCACTGTTGGAATATGCCGACACTAAACAACTCGATTTAATTCTTACCACCGGAGGCACGGGGGTGAGCCCTCGTGATGTGACGCCCGATGCCACGCTGCAGGTCATTGATAAACAAGTTCCCGGGATGGCAGAAGCAATGAGACGCGGAAGCGCGCTCCTGACGCCGCATGCAATGATATCCCGGGCGGTTGCCGGCATAAGAGGACGCACATTAATCATCAATCTACCCGGCAGCCCCAGAGGCGTACGGGAAAATCTTGCCGCTGTAATGCCAGCCTTACGTCATGCCGTGGAAAAAATCAAAGGTGATGAGAGCGATTGCGGGTCAGGGTAATCTGTTGGTAACCGCCCGGGAAGAGAACTCAAGGCTCTCCAGCGGCGTTAGTTCCGTTTTTTTCATCGTCTCCAGATAGTATATCCTGCGTACGCATTTCTCTTCTCAGGTCGCGTACGGTTTTGCTCAACTGCCGGTTTGTTTTCGTCAGGTTCAATCTCTCCACCAACCCCATCAGCCCGGTAAAAATAACTCCGGCAAGAAAGGCAATAAACATTAACATGTAAGCCGGTAAGGTTACATTGAGGATATCGTAGTATTTCAACGGCACTGCAGATGCATTCTGCAGAGAAAAAGAAATGATAAAAATAACAATGCAAACGACGACAACAGTAAAAAAAATCCTCATTTCAGACCTCCTGACGAGACATTCTTTCAAAACATTCAAACAGATTATTGCGCGTTTGGGTAAGATCTTCCGACACAACACGCGTTGCGCCAGTCACCGTCATAAAATTGGTATCTCCGCTCCAGCGCGGCACTATATGGGTATGGATGTGATCATCCACACCTGCCCCGGCTACTTTTCCCAAATTCATACCCAGATTGAATCCATCCGGCTTGATCGTTTCAGCAAGCACTGCCACGCAAAGATCGATGAGATCAAAGATCTCAACCTTTTCCTCAGGGGTGAGCTCGTGAATTTTTCCCAAATGGCGACAGGGAATGACCAGTAAATGACCACAACTATAGGGATAACGATTCATTATGACATAAGCGGTCGTTCCTTCCCGCAACACAAATTGCTCGTCCCTTAATGAATTTTTGCAAAAAATACAGCCGTCAGGCTTTTTACCGCGAATGTAGGCGCTACGCCATGGTGCATATATAGCTTCCATCCCCCCTATCCTTCTCCCTGGAAAAAGTCCGGTACCACAGAAGTGTTAGCGACGATACTCGTATCTTTTTGCTTCACGTTGCTTCACGTGTTTCACCGAGATTATATCCATATGTAACAAAAAGACAAGTTATATTTCCGGCGCGACTGCTTTCATTTGACATTGCCAGGGGTGACGATTAATGCTACATTGCTTAAGCATAACGCTGATATAAAGATAGTGGAAACAGAGAAGAAAAATGCCACCAGAGAAAAAGGCCACTCCCGAGCAAAGTAGTCTGACGATTGATGCCATAAAGAATATGGATGAAACGGCAAAAAAAATCGCCTCGTTGCGGAGAGACATCGCTTATCATAATCAGAAGTACTATCAGCAGGATGACCCGGACATATCGGATGCCGAGTTCGACCGGCTTATGCTGGAACTTCTGACCCTGGAACAACAATTTCCGTACCTCGATACTGTTTCTTCCCCCACCCGGACAATTGGGAGCGCTCCACTGGCTTCATTTGCACCGGTAAGGCACTTGAGTCCTATGCTTTCGCTAAGCAATGCCTTTTCGGAAGCGGAAGTATTAGCTTTTGATCAAAGGGTGCGAGAAAAAATTCAGGAAGAGCAAGTTGAATACGCCGCGGATCCGAAATTCGATGGTCTTGCCGTAAGTCTTTTATACCAAAATGGTTTGTTGGTACGTGCAGCAACAAGAGGCGATGGTTATACGGGCGAGGACGTGACGCCGAACATTCGTAAGATCTCCTCAATCCCGGAGCGATTGATGGGGGAATCAGAAGAGCGGATACTGGAGGTTCGGGGTGAGATTATTATGTTCAAAGAGGATTTTGCTCACCTTAACCGCCTGCAGCGCGAAAAAGGCGAAAAGGAATTTGCCAATCCCAGGAATGCCGCAGCGGGGTCGCTGAGGCAACTTGACCCTGAGGTCACGGCCCGCAGGAGATTGAGTTTTTATGCCTATGGCTTGTCTGCCGGAACAGGCGAGCAGGATAAACAGTTATTGAGTAAAATAAAATTACATAGTGAAATCATGGACGCTATGGCTGGCTGGTCGATTCCCGTCTGCCCAGAACGTGCGGTTGTCAGAGGTGTGAAGGAGGTCCTGTCCTATTACGCTCGCCTGGAGTCAATAAGACCAAACCTGCCCTTCGATATAGATGGCGTAGTATACAAGGTCAACCTTCTTGAATATCAGGAACGCCTCGGATTTGTATCACGGGCGCCACGTTTTGCAATCGCCCATAAATTTACTGCTGAAGAAGCTGCTACCGAAGTGGCTGATATACAAGTGCAGGTCGGCCGAACGGGGACCTTAACTCCCGTTGCGCGCTTGAGACCCGTGTTTGTTGGAGGTGTTACCGTCAGCAATGCCACATTGCATAATGAAGACGAAGTAGCCAGTAAGGACGTCCGCATAGGCGATACGGTTATTATCCACCGTGCCGGCGATGTCATTCCCGAAGTAATCCGGGTTGTCATCGAGAAACGGCCTGCCACTGCGGTGCCTTTCGTCATGCCGGAAAAGTGCCCAGTTTGCGGTTCCGACGTTGTGAGGCTTGAAAACGAATCCGCACATCGTTGCATAGGCATCGCCTGTCCGGCCCAAATCAAGGAACACATAAAACACTTTGTTTCCCGCAACGCCATGGATATAGAGGGGATGGGGGATAGATTGGTCCAGCAACTGCTGGCAAACGGTCTTATTGCCGACCCTGCCGATATCTACCACTTGACCAAGGATAAATTGCTGATTTTGGAAAGGATGGGAGATAAATCAGCCGACAATCTCATTGCGGCAATTCAGCGTTCCCAAACTCCTCCTTTTGAAAAATTCATTTTTGCTCTGGGGATCAGGCATGTAGGAGAACATACCGCCAAAGTACTGGCAGAAAGATTCTCAAATATTTCCGAACTCATTGCGGCAACTGAGGAAGTATTGTTAGGCATCCGCGATATCGGACCGGAAGTAGCAGGAAGCATTATCACCTTCTTCCGTGAACCAACCAATATCAAGGTCCTCGCCAAATTGTATGAGGCCGGTGTGCGACCGCAACCAGTTGCCCTGCTAACGAAAGCCCCCCTGGCCGGAAAATCATTTGTCTTTACCGGCGCCATGAGCAAACTCTCCCGCCAGGAAGCAAGAAAGTCTGTCCTGGCGCTGGGCGGTCTGGTTACGGCTTCACTGACGAAAACGACCGACTACCTGGTTGCGGGCGCATTGCCGGGATCGAAATTGGCGAAAGCTCGGGAAGCGGGGATCGCTATTATTGATGAAGAGAGTTTCTCAAAGCTTATCGGCGAAAAGTGAGGGATATGAAAAGATTGCATATCCTCGTCACCGACGAACCCTATGCCGGGGATTATACGGATTTCAGCGTCCGCCTTTAATGCTCTTCATTACCTTCCCGAATCCTGCCATGGAGTTCACAATGGTGCCGTCTTCAACACAATACGAAATACGGAAGTAGCCCGGTCCGCAGAACCCGCTACCGGGCACTACGATTATTCTTTCCTGAAGCAGCAATTTAACGAACAACACATCATCGTCCAGGGGACTCTGGGCGAAAAGATAAAAGGCTCCTGCAGGCTTGTCAAATTGATAACCCAAGGCCGAGAGCCCGCTACAGAGAAGGTCGCGTTTGCGTTGATACTCTTCCACCGCTATCTGGGCCCCCTGCAAGTTGACAATCAGCCGCTGCATCAAGGCCGGCGCATTAACAAAACCAAGAATGCGGTTACACAGAATAGCCGCATCAATCACCTTATCCACCTCCTTCAGCGCCGGATTGATGGCGAGATAGCCGATTCTCTCTCCCGGCAGGGAGAGGTTCTTGGAGTATGAAGTGGCGACAATGCTGTTTTCGTAAGCGGCCAAAACACTGGGCACTTTAACGCCGTCATAGACGATATCTGTATATGGCTCATCGGAAATAAGGTAAATATCCACCCCCAGGGCGCTCGACTTGCGCCTCAGTACGTCCGCCAGACCATTAATTGCAGCGACATCATAAACCTTGCCGGTGGGGTTGTTGGGCGAATTAATCAGGACTATCTTTGTCTTTATGGTAATGGCGGCGTCAATAGCCTCCAGATCGAGAGAAAAATCGCTCTTTGTCTTGACCAGTTTGATTTCCCCGCCGGCATTGTCGACGTAAAAACGGTATTCTACGAAACAAGGCGTAAGAACAATCACCTCTTCGTTGGGATTGAGCAGCGCCTTGAAGATAACATTCAGAGCGCCGCCGGCCCCGCACGTCATAATAATGTTATTGTAGGAAAGAGCCACGTTGCGTACGGAACTCTGGTAGTCAGCCACTGCCTTCCTCGTCTCATAATAACCGGCATTAGGCATATAACCGTGCTTATTCGGGATAACAGCAGCAGCAATCTGGCTCAGCGCCGTCTTGAATTTTTCAGGCGGTTCAATATTGGGATTGCCGAGACTGAAATCAAAAACATTTTCCGATCCGTATTGTTTTTTCAGGTTATCGCCTTCCTCAAACATTTTTCTAATCCATGAGGAATTTGCGAGAATATCCTGAACCTTGTCAGCAATCGCCATCGTGTTTTCTCCTAACTTTTATCAACTTGAAGGTAATAGTAAATTTTCGTTGACATTTTACCGGGCATCATTAATAAAAGCAACCGACTAATTCGCCAAAACAAAGATTATATTGCTAATTATGCTGATAAAAAGTATTATCGCAACGTAGCACACTATAGCACGCAAAATACCCATGCGTCTAAAAAGATTATTTCCCCGGCATCGGAAATGTATAATAAGGTTGCAATTACTTGAAACAGAAACAACCGGCTTCGGCTGCCGAAACCATCAGCTTTGCAGACAATAACATCCTCCGTATACTGTTTGGCGAACAAGACAGCCATTTAAGGCTCTTGGAGAAGTTGTGCGGCGTAAAACTTATCGTCCGGGGGAACAGCATATCCATAGCAGGCGATGATCCGATCATTGTGCAGTTGAGCAAGCTCATTCTCGTCCAACTCTACGGCGTCATCACCAAGGGGTATAACGTATTTCCGGACGATATCACTTACGCACACCGGATACTCTCCGGAAACAGCAGCTCGGATCTCGAAAAAATCTTTCTGGACACGGTTTTCATTGCCTCGAAAAAACGCGTCATCACCCCGAAAAGCATTGCCCAGAAATTGTACATCGATGCTATGCGTAAACATGACATGGTGTTCGGTGTCGGCCCGGCCGGGACCGGTAAAACCTATCTTGCCATGGCGATGGCTGTTTCCGCGCTCCTGGCAAAAAAAATACATCGCATTGTTCTGGCCCGACCGGCTGTAGAGGCTGGTGAAAAACTTGGCTTTTTACCCGGAGACATTGCGGAGAAGGTAAATCCTTATCTGCGTCCCCTTTACGACGCTCTGTTCGATATGCTGGACTTTGATCGCGCCACAGCGCTCATTCAAAAAAGCATTATCGAAGTTGCCCCACTTGCTTTCATGCGAGGCCGCACACTGAACGATTCCTTCGTCATTCTTGATGAGGCGCAGAACACCACCACCGAACAGATGAAGATGTTTCTCACTCGCCTTGGCTTCGGCTCCAAGGCTGTCATTACCGGAGACATTACCCAGATTGACCTGCCTTTGGAAAAAGGATCGGGACTTATCGAGGCAGAAACAATCCTCAAAAATACACAGGGGATCAGCTTCGTTCACTTCTCTGAAATCGACGTCGTCAGGCATCCGCTCGTTCAGGATGTCATTCGCGCCTACCATCAGTTGGAGCAGCGCAAAAGAAATAAAGGCTGCTGAAACATGTATAACATACGCGTTGTTAAAGAAAAATCAGTCCGATTATTGAAAAAGATCAAAAACCAAGGCTCAATAATCGTCGCATCATCCACCCCGGTACTTCTCAATAAGTGGTTTCTGTTAGTGGTTTTGAGTTTATTGCTGGCTATTCTTCTGACTCCCCAGATCCGTTTTCAACACCCCGGATATAAAATGGGAGACATTGCCACCCGCAATGTCAAAGCGGATCGGGATTTTATAGCGGAAAATTCGGCCGCTACGGAACAGAAAAAGATGGAAGCCATGAACGAAATCCGCTCTGTTTATGATTACGACGACGATGTGGCGGCGCAGATCCTGAGCAACTTGGCCAACGCCTTCTCCCTGATGAAAGAAATTACCTTAGCAAAAACAGCCGCCTCCCCAGAAAGGAGCGGAGATTTCTTATTGCAGCTGAAAAATAACTTTGAAAGAATAGTTGGTCTTACCATCTCTGCCGAGGAATTCCAGGTTCTTTATCGGCATAAATTTTCACCCGCCCTTGCCGCAAAAATAGCAGGCTCTATTTCTGATGCATATCGTGACGGCATGATAACGAATGTGACTTTTTTGCCTCAGGAAAAGGACAGGGGGATTGTTGTCAGAGACTTAAGAAAACAGGCGGAAAAGGAACTAACCAACCTGTCTGCCGTCCGCCATATAACGGATATCGAATTGAGGATGTTGAAAACGGCGGATACCAACGCAGCGGACAAGGAGAGAGCCTCTCTGGACAAGGTAACGCTGACGATTGCCATAAAATTAATCAAGCCCAACCTGGTTTACAATAAAGATGCCAGCGAACTAAGGAAGACAGCAGCAGGCAAAGAAGTTAATCCAGTTTTCCTGAAGGTTGAAAAGTACGAAATGCTCGTTCGAGAAGGCGAAAAGATTACCCATGCCGCAATGGATAAACTGGATGCCTACTATCGGATAAAAGGAGAAAGAAAATTATCCAAGCTCCTTATCTTTACCGGCGTGTTTCTTACCATCGCCTTTCTCGGCATTATCCTTTACCACTACGCAAATAAAATGCATAAAATCGGGAAGCAGGATGTGTTGTTTCTCGGAGTGATAATTCTTATGCAGATCATGATTGTAAGAACGGGAATTTTCGTTGCCGGGGCTTTTGCGGAGGCTTTTCCTTCCTTTCCCGAAGAGGTATTCATCTACGCTGTTCCCTTCAGCGCCGGCGCCATGCTAGTGAGTTTGCTGCTAAACCGGAGTCTGGCGTTTGTTCTGTCCATATTTTTATCAATTACCATAACCTTCCTTTTTGATGGGAAGATTTCTCTGCTCATTTTTTCCTTTTTAGGCAGCGCTGTGGCGGCTTATGGCATTTCAGGCTGCAGGGAGCGGGCAGCTTTTTTTAAGGTGGGGTTGTTGCTGGGCGCCGTCAACGTAGCGGCTATTCTCTCTCTGGGCTTGATTGAGGAAAACATTTTCACCGTTAACACCGTTATGGGGCTCTTGATGGGACTTCTGGGGGGAAGCGCTTCCGGCCTTCTGGTCGCCGGGCTGCTGCCTCTCTTTGAATCGCTGTTCCAGTACACAACGGACATAAAACTATTAGAACTTGCCAATCTTAATCAGCCAATCTTTCAGCAAATGATCATGGAAGCGCCGGGCACGTATCACCACAGCATTGTTATGGCTTCCATGGTGGAAACGGCTGCGGAGAGCATCGGCGCCAACGTACTCATGGCCAAAGTCAGCGCCTACTATCATGACATCGGGAAAATGAAAAAGCCCCTCTATTTTATTGAAAACCAGCCCAGTGGCGGAAACAAACACGACAAGCTTTCTCCCAAAATGAGCTCGCTGGTGATAATTACCCACGTAAAGGATGGTTGCGAATTGGCCGCCAAGGCTAAGCTTCCTCAAGAAATCATCAATATTATCCGGGAACATCATGGCACAAGCCTGGTCAGTTATTTTTATGATAAGGCCAAAAAAGATAAGACCCCTTCCATCCGCGCCCTGCCGGAAAGTGATTTCCGCTATCCCGGTCCCAAGCCGCAAACCAGGGAGGCAGGCCTGGTCTTGCTCGGCGACGTGATGGAAGCTTCGTCCCGCACCTTGTCCAATCCAACACCGGCAAGAATTAAAACACTGGTCCGGGAACGTATCGAAAGCGCCTTAAGCGATGGTCAACTTGATGACTGTGCGCTCACGTTGCATGACTTAAATAAGATAGCCGAAAGCTTTACCATGATTCTCAACGGTACTTTCCATCACCGTATTGACTACCCGGAACCTATTATCAATGAACTGAATGGGTACAAGAGAGATAACAATTATGCAATTATTGATCGAAAATCGGCAGAAAAAAATAAAAATCGATCGGCGGCGGCTGCGACAGGCGTCGAATAACATTATTCGGGAGCTCGCCTGCCGCGACAAGGAGATCAGCCTGACGCTGGTTGATAACGATCAAATCCGGGAAATTAACAGACACTATCTCAACCGGGATTATCCCACAAATGTGATCGCTTTTTCACAGATTGAGGGAGATTTCGGCAATCTTAATCCCAACCTCCTGGGAGATGTGGTTATTTCTGTAGAACGAGCGCTTGCTGACAGTATTGCCGGCGGTATGACCGTAGAAGATGAGATTGATTTCCTTTTTATTCATGGCCTCCTGCACTTGTTAGGATATGAGCATGAAAATACCACAGAGGCAGAGGCACAAAAAATGAGCGAGAAAACAGGCTTTGTATTTTACCGTTTGAAAGGGTTCAATTTAGATTTATAATCCTTTTGAGGCCTATCTCGTGGGCGACTTCATCCGGCAAAGCGAATGGATGGCGCTTTTTGTTGAGCGCCATCCATTCGTCTGTGCGGTGCATTATCTGACGATGATTTCCACCCGACGGTTTTTTGGTTCATCCACCCCATCCGGCGTGGGAACCAATAGCTTCTCCTTGCCATAATATTCAATTTCGATAATGGTGCGCTCAACGCCTTTGGAGGCAAGAACATCGGCAACCGATTGGGCGCGCCGCTGCGATAACTTGCGATTATATTGAGCAGACGCAACCGTGTCGGTATAACCAAGCACCATGATTTGCCTTGATTTCTGCGACTTAATCGCCTCCAGAGCTTCCTGGAT
>Ga0194060_10003229_pt1 | contig 11551 bp, 4 predicted proteins | sample SepL225m_MetaG_FD_163427 | JGI IMG/M metagenome (GOLD analysis project Ga0194060, IMG submission 163427) | Anoxic zone freshwater microbial communities from boreal shield lake in IISD Experimental Lakes Area, Ontario, Canada - Sep2016-L222-5m | ecosystem: Environmental > Aquatic > Freshwater >... | reverse complement strand
GACCCAGCGTAGCGGAATCTTGGGTCAGGTGCGGTCGTATCCCTTCGCTCTCCACGCCGATCGCACCCCGCGCACCTGGGCTTTCACCCGCCAGGCCGATCCGGCCCTGGTCGAGGCCGCCCACCAGGAGGCGCTCGTGCCCATTCGCCCCGGCGAACCGGGTAAACGAGACTTCTGGACAGAGTATGCGCGAATCGGCGGGGTCTCCTTCCTCTATAACGATGATCAAACTTTTGCGATGAAAGACGGTCAGCGTCTGGTACAGAAATGGAAGACAGTGATGCCCTACGACGAGTACCGTCGCACCATTGGCCGGGGTGTTTGGGGTATTGGTGACTCCTTGAGTTGTATCGCCGCGCCATCATTCAACGTCGCGCCCATCCCGGGCGCCACGCACTACCGGATGTCGGTCGGCACGGCAAACGACCTGGGACGCCCATTTCCTGCACTGACCTTTGAGTCCCCTCAACCGTGGGCAGCACTTTCGCCGGTATGGGATAAGGTGGAATTCAAACCAAATGATGATAGCCGTAACCGGCGCTGGAGTCTCACCGTCACCGGTCTGGATGCCGCCGGCGCCGAGGTCGGCAAGTCGGTTAATATCCCCTTCCGACCCCGCGCTTTTTTCCAGGGCCCTTATCACCAACTAGAACGCACCTGGCGCCAAGCAGCACTAATGCATGGTCGTTGGATGCGCGACAACCCACGCAACATGGACATGCGGCAAATGTACGAAACCGTTCATCTCGATCGCGACGCCAGCGGTGACGGGCAAGTCTGGAACATCACCTTCAGCGCCTTATATGGTGCTCACATTGTCTCTGAAATGACCGACGACGCCCAGGAACGCCTCGACGCTCTCGTCATGATGCGCGAGGTCGCCGACAGTTGGATGAGGGACTTCCAGAAACATTACCTGCCGGATACCTACCAGGGCTGGGTCTTCGACCAGCATGTCTATGGCAACGCCTGGCTTGATCTTTTCCGCATAACCGGCGACAAGAAATATGCCGATGCCGCCCGTCTGCTGGCCGAACGTCTGGTCGCCAAACAACTGCCCAACGGTAACTGGACAGAGGTGGAACCAACTGGCGAATATAGTCACGACAAGACCACCGGACTCTACTATTGGTCCGGAAAATACGCATCCGAATGGCCGTCAGATATTGATCCGTCCAGTCTGTTAGCATTCCTTGGTCGTCTGCGGCTGGAACTGAAGACCGATGAATTCAAAACCAAGGAAGAGAAATGCTGGCGTTGGCTGCTTGATAACAGCATTGCCCGCTTCGACTTCCGCAAACATGGGCCGGGCGAGTCCACAAACGTCAAGATGCCCTGGGCGACCATCCCTGACTACGCACTCCACTGTTTCGACTATCTGGCCCTTGACCTGCCGGGTCGTGAAAAGGATGTGGCGCTGATGACCGACCTGTTGCGCTGGTGCGAGGACCGCGCGGTGGATTGGCAACGCAAGGAGGATTCAAAACTGGTCTATCCACGCTTTGTAGTGGGCGGCGGACATAACACCTTCACGCAGAACGGTTCCCAAATGCGCTTGGCTCTGGCCTATGCCCGTTTGGCCGCCATAACCGGCAATCCGCTCCACCGCGCCAAGGCCGAAGCCCTGGCCGGGACCATCGTTGTATCCCAGAACCCGGTCACCGGTCAGATCAGCGACAACTTCCTAACGATTGACCCCGCGCTCTCTGGAAGTGGCGATGGCGGATACCGGGGCGAATTCGCCGGTCGGGCGCTGATGCGCCTGGCGCAATTGTGGGAAGGGAACGCTCCGACGGGCAAGAAACCATGAACGCAAATGATGGCTGCCGCCTGGCCACCCCTACGCCCCCATCTCTTCATCCATGAACCACCATCCTGTCGAACCCAGCGAACCCACGCATCGGAAATCCCCGCTCAACAAGCGGGGCAACACCCTCACCCCGGAGACCACCATGCATAGAACCCTCACCCTCACCCGAAGAACAACAATCCTGTTGCTCATGGGTCTATTCGCCGGCGCATCTATCCTGCACGCGGCGGAGAACCTGCCTGCCGCGAAATCCGTTGAAGAGGCGAAGTTGGCTCAACCTGACATGTCGAAACCGGTCTGGGTGATCATCCAGTGCGACATGCCCAAAGACCTGTCGAAAATGACCATAAATCCGAATCACAAGGCGGCCCTTGGTGTGTTTTTCAATTCCCCAGCTGGCGTGGGTTTCGCGCTGGAGCAAGGCAAGGTGACGCGCCCTTGGATATCAACTTTGGAATGGTGCGGGAGTGGGTTGACCTCACCAGACACAGATCGGGACTTAAATCTGCGAGCTTGGTCTCATACACCGATTGCCTTCTTTGAACAAATTTCCAAAGAGAAACTTTCCGTGATCGAGTCCTTCAGGGAAGTACGGGCGGGGATCGCAGGCGGTCAACTCACCGCCGCGATCAGAGGTTCATGGAGCACCCAGAACAAAGGTCGTCCACTGAGCGACAAGAGCACTCCCGCAGACTTCGATCTGAATATCGTTGCAAGCATAAAGGATGCTTGTCTCGAAGGAACCTGGGAAGGAAAGGTTCTTGGGTATCCCCTCAAAGGAACCTGTGTTGGGGCGCTGGTCCAGGCTGCCTGCTCTGCTCTTGACCCGGCCAACGCCATCTACCAGATCGAGTACCAGATCGAGAAGGAGGCGGTCACCGTGGTCGTTGAAGTTCGCAAGGGCAAAGCGGTTTCCGCCTTGGCGCGGAGGAGGACCATATCGAAACCGGGGAATCAAATGACCACAACCTGCGCAGTAGATGCCGAAAATTTGAGCGTGACGCTTGCCCCGCCAACACTCCTCGGTCAAGGCGCGACGCTGCAAGGCACACTCAAGATCGCGGGCGCAGGCGAGATCACTATTCAGGATATGTTTATTACACCCACGGGCGATGGCGTGATGCCCAAGTCTGATGCAAAATCCAAGACCTCGGAAGTATCGCTTCGGGCGTACGCCATAGACGATCCGGTAGCCAGTCAGTGGAAACGCTGGATGGAAACGATTTTCAGCGGCACAGATCCTGTGGATGCGGGGTTGGCACAACAAGCCCAGCGCGAGGCCGACACCTTTGCTGTGATGCCGGCACCCTCAACCGCTTCACAGTTCATGCACAAGATACGCGGCATGTCGAAGAATTTCATCTACGCGCCGTGGTTCGATTTTGCGCCGGTGGCCGGAGCCAAGAAATATCGTTTTACGACGAAAACGGCGGCCTTCGACGCCGAGATTCCCACGGCGTCGCTGTTGCCTGTCTGGAACAAGGTGCCACTTGGACTAAGCACTGTCACACTCACTGCTTTGGATGGGTCGGGACAACCCGTGGGCGAACCACAACAACGCGTTTTCGAGAGGCGCGCACCTTTTGGCGGCGAGATCGCTCGTCCCTTGAACGACGATGACGGTGCCATGGAACTGGCACTACGTTATCCGCGCACCCTTGCCAGAAGATACTATACGATTGCCAATCTCTGGGCGGTCGCCCAAACACCACCGCATGATCGCACCCAACCTAACACTTTCCGTTGTGCGCATAATCCTTTCATGGCGCTGGCGCTCTACTCAACCGATCCGGCCGAACGTGCAGCGGCGCGAGTGCCCGCGAATGCTTGGGCGGAGAGGCAGGCACTCAGAATGACAGGTCCTTTCGGACTCATGGACAGTTACCACAGCTTTCCTCACGGTTTCATCGAAGAGGAGATGCAGGACATCCTGACAACCTTCGAGGCCACCGGCGATCCACGTTGGCAAGAAACTGCGCAGCACTTTGGGGGCATTCATGCGCGGCTGATCCAACCCAATGGTTCCTGGACTTGGACCATTAATCATTTCGACAAGAGCATCTGGTGGCCTTTTTCAAACGAATCCGCATATTTCGGCCGGGAAATCATGGACCCCAACGCCGCAATCTATGCCCGTTTCTTCGGGCGGCTTCGGCATCTCACCGGCGACGACCGCCTCCGCGATACAGAACTCAAAGCCGTGCATTGGTTCATGCACAATTCCTTGCGAAACGGTTATTGGGACCCTGGGTCACAACAAGGGCCGGGTATGGATAGTTTAAGCAACGCCACGGCCATCGAATGCCTTAGGTACTTGCTAGAATGGGCCCCTGCCTCAATCGCCAACACGGCGCTGGCCGAAGAATTGGCCCGCTGGATCGAGGACCGTTTCATCTATTGGGGACCCGTCAGTAAGATTGATCAAGGGTCCATGGTCAATACCGGTCAAGCGACGATGGCCATCTCTTATCTGTGCCTGTATCGCGCCACCGGCAAGACGCTGTACCTGGCGAAGGCCGAGGCCTTGTTCAAAGGTTACCTGATCGAACGCGATCCTGTGCTCGGTCTTACGAAAATGCGCTATGATCGATACCTGGGCGAGTTGGACGACCCAGTTGATGCTCTGCAATATGTTGCCTTGCGCCGCAAGTTGGTCCGGCGGCCAGCGGAAGCGCCCATAGTCCTGACAGCGGATCGCGCAACCGTGGTACTGACCCTTCACCATGCCATCGAGGCGGAGTTCCCCCTGGTTCTTCATCTGCATACCCAAAACGGCAAAGTAGATCGTGCCGTTGCTCTGACACCCACCTGGGATGGACCCGGCATTGCCTATACGCAACCGGGCCGTTTGCACTGGCGCGACGGCATGGTTTTGCATCACCAGGTGGACGTCTCGACATTGAACGCCGATGCCAAAGGCATCAAAGGCGAGGTGGTCGTCCAACTCAAATCTCCGTTACCTGACAGCAAACCGGTGGCCACCACGTTTCGCATTGAAGCGGCGTTGGATGGGCGGATGTTGGCCGGCCATCACGACGGCGGACGCGTGGACGGCGAACTGCGCCCGGCCGCGTCGGCCAAGGGCGATCGCATCTGGTTTGAGGTGGACCGGGCGGTCTCAGGCGGCGAAGCCTGGCAGAACTGGGCCTTGGCGAACATTGACTTGGAAGCCGGCGTTGCTGCCCGGAATCCGCAACGCCTTCCCTGGCAGTTGGCCAATGGCAACGCCGGTTGGTCCGCAGAGGTTCAGACTGCGGACCTGAAAATCGTGGACGAAAAAGTGATGGGGACCATGCGGGCAAAGGTAACTTGGTTCGGTTTTCGGGATGGTCTGAAAACCGACGCCAAAGCGCATGAAGAGGCTTGGGAAAAGGGACTTTCTTTCCTGGCTTACTGGAACACCAATGAGAAGTTCTTTGGCAAGGCCACCCCTGGAAATCCCAACGGTTACTGGGCCCCCCATATTTTTCCGAAACCCTTGGGCGAACAGGTCGAGTACCCACTCGCGGCGCAGCAACCGGTGCTTGCGGGTGTGTACGAATACCGTTTTGCCGGCCAGCGCCTTGGCGACGTGGTCGCCGGCACGGTGACGGTCAAAGGGCCGGATGGGAAGGAACGCCAGTGCCAGTTCCTCGGAGGTGTGGAATGAACGCTCAGTCACAATAGTCAACCAATACCCTAAACTTGAAATATGAATAGCCACCCATCTATAGATTGCAAAGCCAAACCCAAGCGCGGGATCCAGCCATACCCACCCTTCGCCGTCGCCCAGAATCCGGTCACCAGCCAGATCTATGACAGCAACCCAACTATTGACCCCGCTCTCTCTGGAAGAGGCGGTGGCGGCAACCGGGGCGAATTCGCCGGTCGGGCGCTGATGCGCCTGGCGCAATTATGGGAAGGACTGCCACCGATCGGGCAAAGGCCGGCGAAATGAGTACACCACCCTTCCACAGGAGATCTGTCATGTCTTTTCCCAAAGATTTTGTCTGGGGCGCCGCTGCGGCCTCCCATCAAATTGAAGGTGCCCGTGACAAACGCGGCAAGAGTGTCTGGGACATGTTCTGTGAAAAAGAGAATACCGTCTGGAACAAGCAAAATGGCGATGTGGCCTGTGATCATTACCACCGCTATGAAGAAGATGTGGCGCTGATGGGCGATCTGGGTCTGAAGGCCTACCGGATGAGTATTTCCTGGCCGCGTGTGTTGCCCGATGGCATTGGCGCAATCAATGCCGAAGGATTGGCGTTCTATGATCGCCTGGTTGACTGCCTGCTAGCGCGGGGGATCAAACCCTGGATTACTCTGTTCCACTGGGATCTTCCTTTGGCCCTGTATCGCACCGGATGTTGGAACAACCGCGACATCGCCAGTGCTTTTGGCGACTATGCCGGGATCCTAGCTGATCGCCTCGGCGACCGGGTTTCCCACTGGATGACCTTTAACGAACCGCAATGCTTCATTGGCCTGGGATCACACCAGGGTGGCATTGCGCCCGGTGATAAATTGGCCATCGCAGAAGCGCTCAACATGGGCCACAACATGCTGCTCGCGCATGGCAAGGCGATCCAGGCCCTGCGCGCCCGCTGCAAAATTCCTACTGTTTTGGGTTATGCCCCGATGGCTGGCGTGTTCTACCCCGCAAAGGCCGGCGCAGCGCATGAGGCAGCGGCCATTCGCGCCATGCTCGAAATAAAAAGCGACGGGTTGTGGAACAATACCTGGTGGATGGATCCGGTGTATCTGGGGCATTATCCTGAAGATGGTTTGGTTGCTTATGGCGCCAATGCACCAAAGGTTCTGCCTGGCGACTTTGACATCATTCATCAGCCGCTCGACTTCGCTGGCGTTAACATTTATTTCGGTACGCCGGTCATTGATGTGGATGGTGTCAAGACGGAAAAAATCAACTTTTCCCAAGGCTTTCCCATCACCTCCTGTGTCTGGCAGGTGGTTCCTGAAGCCCTGTACTGGGGTCCCAAGTTCCTCTGGGAACGGTACAAATTGCCTGTCGTCATCACTGAAAATGGCCTAACCAACCCGGACTGGGTCTCACTCGATGGTAAGGTCCACGATCCCCAACGCATCGACTTCACGCAACGCTACCTGCGCGAATTGCGCCGGGCCAGCGACGACGGCATCAAGGTCGCCGGTTATTTCTACTGGTCCATCATGGATAACTTCGAATGGTCCGAAGGCTACAAACACCGTTTCGGCCTGATTCATGTCGATTACCCCAGCCAGCGCCGAACGCCCAAGGACAGTTATTACTGGTATCAAGAGGTGATCCGGACGAATGGGGAGAATTTGTAAAAGGCCGGGTAACTACGCAGCGCGGCTGAGCCGCAAGAAATCCAATGAGTGCGTGAGATCCACAAGTCGCAGGAACTTGTGGGTGACAAACCAAGCGAAAATCAAGTAGAACGAAGATGAGGCAGTGTCTCAACCATAACCCAAGGAGAACGACAATGCACATGAACAAGAACATCACCCTCACCCTGCTGGCGGGATTGCTCGCCGGCGCGTCCATGCTGATGGCAGCGGAACCCGGCCCCGGCGCAACGCCGTCTAGTGTGGCAGCGAACCCGCCCAAGGTCGTTCATGACTGGCCGGAGTACCGCGGCCCCAACGGCCAGTTCGGCGACACCACGAAGGTGGCGCTGGCCGATTCCATGACCGCCATGACCCCGCTGTGGGACAGCGAGGAGAGGGGGATCGGTTTCGGCAAGTCTCATTCCGGTTATAATATCAGCTACGGTGACGACCTGGGGCCCAGCGGCATCTCCAGCCCGATCGTCGCCGGCGGCCTGGTGATCATGTCCTATTTCACCCCCTCGGGCGATGTGATCGACGAGTCGTTGAAAGCGGGCGTCAAACCGGAGGTCTGGGAGAAGTACAAGTGGAAGGCCAAGGTCGCCGCCGATGACGTGGTGATCGGCATCGATGCCGCCACCGGCAAGACGCGCTGGAAGCAGGTCTTCGCCGGCGCCGGCCGCAACGGCAGCAGCTGCAAGCGCACTCTTTTCGGCTGCACGCCCATCGCCCATCAGGGCAAGGTTTACGCCCTGGGATCCTGCGGCGCCATCTATTGCCTGGACCTGGCCACCGGCAAACCGGTCTGGCAGACCCCGAATGAACCGGTCCTGGAAGCGGCAAAAAAGGAAGCGTTGGGGTTCAAGACGTTCGGTTTCGGCAACAGCAAGGCTTGGGCCGGCATCCCGACCGGTTGGCTGATGGTCCAGGACGACGTGCTGATCGTGCCGGTCAAGACCGGTTACAACATTGTGCCCGGCAACACCCGCGGTGTCAGCCTGGCCGACGGCAAGACCCTGTGGGAAGTCCCGGGCCATCCAGGTCTCCTTGCCTATGCCACCATCGAGGGGCGCAAGTGCCTGGTGAACGGGGGCATCTGTATCGAGGCCAAGACCGGGAAGGTTCTCTGGCAACAGAAGGCCGAACAAACCTATAACGGCCCGCCCGTCGTGGTCGGCAACGTTTTGATCGGTTACGTTCCGCATCCGAAGTCCGACCCGCCTCGCATCATGGGACTCGTAGCCGGTTTCCAACTTGACCTGACTGGCGCGAAGAAGATCTGGACGCTCGACGAACGTTTCCACCGCGAGATTGTCTATGACGCCGGCGGCTTCCGTTTCTTTGCCGTGCGCGACGGTCTGCTCTACAACGTGACGCCCAGTAGCGACACGCCAGGCAAAAAAGAAACCGGCGTGAACGTGGTCCAAATCATCCGCCCGACCGATGGCACCATCCTGGCCAGCCATCCGGCTGATGGACTGTCGCTGCCTTTCCTGTGGGGCGACCGCTTGGTGCTGGCCGGCGACATCAGCCATCGGCCACGCGGGGCGAACCCGGAGTATTGGCAACTTTTCACCACCGATCCGAGCAACTTCAAGGCGTTGGGCCAGCGCTGGCTGGCCACCGACAAGCACCAGGGCACCGGCGGCTATGAGTTGCAGGTGTATGACCCCTTTGCCGACGGTCTGGTGTTCATGCGCGTGTTCGGCGGCATCCGGTGCTACGACCTCAGGGCGAAACAACAAAAATGATTCCGAACCATAACCACAACCCAAGGGGAACGACCATGCGTCAGATCATCACCACAAAACTCGGCAGTATCTTGCTGGCGGGCCTGTGTGCCTACTTGCCCATGCTAAGCGCGGCGGAACCGCCGCCCGGCCAAACAGCATCAAGTGTGGCGAGTCCCGTTATTCTCGACCGCAGCAAACCGATCCAGGTTGATCTGTGGTCTGGTCCGCCGAAGGAATTCAATCAGGCGGTGACCAAGGCTGGAATTGACCCCAAAACCATGAACGAACTTAGCGGCAAAGAACCGTCTCAAGCCTACAATTTGCCGATGCTGATCGGCGCCGTGCTGGTGGGGAAGGAAATCCATCGGCCATTTGCCAGCGCTTACGTGCAATGGTACAGCCCATATCTGGGGTTGTATAATACTGGCGGTAACTGCATGTATTCATTTTTCAACTTTCGGCATGTTAAGGAGGATGTCCAAGAATTTTCCTGCGTCATGGATTCGACCACTATTCGTGGTAAGGCCAAAGTTGACTATGGTGGGAAACAGCCCATCGAGGTGGTGTGGGAAGGAAAGGTCGAAGGCGACAAGATCACAGGGAGTTCGGCATTTCTTGTTGACGGTAAGCGTTTGGAACGATCGTTGTATGGTATTCTACGAAATACGGTTTATGTCGATTTGGATCACATGAATGCCATCTATCAGTTGCAGTTGGGAGAGCGCAGAGATATAGAGGTCGTGATCGAAGTTGCCGCTGGAAAACCGGTGGCCGCCCTGGCTCATCACATTGACTTACATTCGGGAAATGCGCTATTGGATGTCGATGCCAGCGGCTTGACGTTGGAACTTCAACCGGCAACGACGGCCGGTCGATCGGTCCTGTTGGGAGGGACCCTGGTGGTGGACAAGAAGTCCTTCAAGTTGAAACCAGTCCTGGTGAATCAGGTTGGACGAGTTCTCAGTCAGTTAAGTTACAACAATAGTGTCGATACCCGCGCGTATGCAAATACTGATCCGATTGCCAAACGCTGGAAAGAATGGATGACGACAGTGTATTCCGGGTCGCAGGCGCTGCCCGCCGAATTGGTAACCCAATCTATCCGCGAGGCGCAGGAACTTGATGCTCTGCCCGCGCCGGGTCCGGCGACTGCGTTCTTTCATTTTCATTACTATCAGGGGCTAAGCTTTATCTACGCTCCTTGGCTCGATTTCAAACCGGTGGCGGGTGCAGATCATTACCGTTTCGAGGTAACACCGAAGGAGACGAAGGCAACACGTACCTTCGAATCTCAATCCCCTACCGCGAGTTTTCGGCCCATATGGGCGGATATGCCCATTAATCGTCAAATTACTGCCGTCTGCACGGCCATGGATGCCGCTGGAAAACCGATCGGCCAACCGGAAAAGCGCTCTTTCGTGAAGCGAAATGCTTTTGGCCAGGGAACGCCGCCCGGCAAACCCATTCCCGATCCTATCGCCACGCAGTTGGCGCTGCGGTATCCCCGCGCACTGGCCGGGATTTATTACAATCACCTGCCTCTTTTCACCCAAGTCATGTCCTATGAACCAGGCGCGATAAAACACGAACGTAATTCGGATATAATCCGTGATCCCAATAGGTGTCTGAGTCGCTGGGGTGAATCGCCGTCGGAACGTGCTCTTGGCTTAAGTTCGGCTGAGACTTTTTTTCGCCTTATCGCCACGGAGACAGAAAGGGGCCCAATGGGATTCACGGAAGGGTACAAAGGTGGAGCTTATTTGTATTTCAGTATATTCCAGGATTGGGGTCGCCAGATCATGGATGAGTACGAAGCCAGCGGAAAAGCAGACCGCCTGGCAACCATGCGCGGAACCCTGGTAAAATTGCAGCGGATCCAGCAACCCAGTGGTTCCTGGACTTTCCTCAGATTCGTTGCCTTTCCGGACGGGACCGGAGGATTCACCTTGTTCGGGAACCCCTGGATGGATCACAACAGTGCGGCCTATGCTCTGGGATATGGCCGCTACCGGCGTCTTTCCGGCGATGGCGATTTCCTGGACGCGGAAATCAAAGCCAATCATTGGTTGGCGAGAAATGCCTTGCGAACAGGATACTGGGAGCAAGCGGAGCAGCAGGGAGGTCCTGGACAAGGTTTTATGCGCAACGTCTTCGCCCATGACTTCCTGTTGTATATGTTGGAATATGCGCCGCCAGACATCGCCAATCTTCCCTTGGCCGAGGATGTTGCCCGCCTCCTTGAGGACGCGTTTGTCCAATGGAACCCGATACCGTCGATCGATGGTGGCAACATGACCGAAACTGGTCACATGCGAATGGCCATCGTCTGGCTCCATCTGTATCGTCAGACCGGGAAGCCAATCTATCTTGCCAAGGCTGAGGCGTTTTTCACTTCGTATATGCAGTTGCGCAATCCGGTCGAAGGGTTGAGCAAAATAGAAGTCCACCGGTACGATACGGCAAAGGACGATCCGTGGTACGCTTTGCGTTATGTGGAATTGCGCCAGCAAATCCAAGCAGAAAAAACAAACCAGAAAGACCCTGCCAATGCCACGGTGGTGGTGAATCTCGACCAGGCGGTCGAAGGCCGGGAACGTGTCATCCTGCATCTGGACTGCCAGGGCGGAAAGGTTCAACGGGCAGTGGCGACCACGCCCACCTGGGATCACCAGGACATCCCGTTCACCCAACCCGG
>Ga0194060_10003228_pt1 | contig 11555 bp, 9 predicted proteins | sample SepL225m_MetaG_FD_163427 | JGI IMG/M metagenome (GOLD analysis project Ga0194060, IMG submission 163427) | Anoxic zone freshwater microbial communities from boreal shield lake in IISD Experimental Lakes Area, Ontario, Canada - Sep2016-L222-5m | ecosystem: Environmental > Aquatic > Freshwater >... | reverse complement strand
GCTGTATGACGCTACAATTTAGAATAACCGATTAACACTGACCTTAAAAAATTATGGTACACACTATATTGATAATTGATGATGACCCCGCAGTACGCGGTGCGTTCACTCTAATACTTGAAGATGCGGGTTATGATGTGCGTATAGCCTCTAGTGGCGCACAAGGCATTGAGATGGTAAACAAGCAACATCCTGATTTAATTTTTCTCGATTTGCGTATGCCCGATATGGATGGCGTTGAGACTTTGCGGCGGTTAAAAAATGTCGATGAGAGTCTCCGCGTTTACATCGTCACCGCCTTTGCCGATGAGTATATGGATCAACTCAAAGTGGCGCATAGCGAAGGGTTAGAGTTTCAAATCGCTAGCAAGCCATTATCATCGGCACAAATTAGACATATTGCTAGCTCTAGTGTTGAAAAACCGATCGAAATAGTGAAAGAGTATCCGCACAAATTGATATTGACTTTGTATGTTGTTTTACTGAATGATGAATTTAAGCAATATGTTGAACGACTCAGTAGCGAGTTGAATACCTGCTACGCGCCTGAAGATTGGAAGTTAAATATTGTTGAGGTGCTATATATGCCAGAGAAAGCCTTGGCTAATGACGTATTTGCTACGCCAATGCTGGTACGCGAGATACCCGTACCTGTGCTGCATGTGTTGGGTGATTTATCGAGAATGCCTTCTATCATCGCAGCGATTACTTCGCAACACAGTGATGGCTCTGATACCGTTGTGATGTAAAAAAACACTTTCATGTCCGAAGACATCTTCGAGAATCTCCAACTTATACCCGATACAATTACCGATGGTGTTGTGGTAAGTTCATCGTAATTAGTCGCATATATAAAATACGTCATTCTGGCAGGGATGCCAGCATCCCTGCCAGAATGACGATGATCTAGCTTGAACATTATAGTCATGCTGAAAAATGATTCCGTTCGTGGTGAGCTTGTCGAACCACTATAGCTCTTCGACAAGCTCAGGGCGAACGGCTTTATAATCACAAATACTGCGTTAGCTATAGCTAACCGTCGATAAATTAGGTAAGACAACTGTATGCCTACGCTGACACAGTTGTCTTATATTTAGACAATGTAACAAAACTGTAATAAAAACCGCCACTAAGCGACGATATACACCACTTATCCACAGAGTTATCCACAAAAATTGTGTATAACTGTGTATAACATAGTGTATTTAAGTCCCCGCACGGTCACGCAACTGTTGAGGCAGGTAATGACGGTCGCCCAATACTTCCAGCATAGGCCCATAAGTAGCAAATTTAATGACGCTAATCGAACCCGCTAGCGCGTTGACGCGATCACGGTAACGCCCAATATCCATGCCTAACAAACTACAAATAATGATACGAATAGTGGCTTTATGGGACACTATCAGTATGTTGCCACCGCTACTGTATTTGGCTTCAATTTCAGCAATCACGGCAAGCGCACGGTTAGCAATTTGTACCGACGTTTCACCGCCTGTGGGTGCATTCCACGCAGGTTCAGTCATCCAGCGAATATAGTCTTGTTCGTAGTTTTGTTTGATATGGTCTAAGTCTTGACTTTCCCACTCTCCATAATTGATTTCTTTCAGCCCGTCTCTAATTTGCATGGGTTTACCGATGGCATCACACAAAGGTTGGGCAGTGGCAATAGTGCGTTTCATAGGACTCACATAAACATCCGTCCAATCAATTTCGCTATAAGCATCGGCAAATGCTTGTGCCATTGCGTGACCTTCAGGGGTTAATTCGGCATCCAACGTGCCGCAAAACGCACCTTCTTGGCTATACGGAGTTTCTCCGTGGCGTAATAAATACAGTTTTAGACTCATAAATAATCTCGTGTGTGGATAAAATACCGTAGGGATTGCCGCTACATTCTGACTAAGCGTAGCAAACACTCAATTCATTCAGTTGAGTTAAATTGCCTTGTAAGGTAACGCCACGGCTATTTGCCGCCAAATGACGGACAATTTTGTAAACTATTTCAATCTGATCGCTTGCACCTACTTTTTCTGCCAATGTTGTTAATAACAACGGCTGATTTTCTGTTTTTAACACCGCCAACACGCGCCGTTGTAATGCCAGCAACGAGGTAGCAACTTTTTTACCCGCTTCCACACCTGGTTGATGGTAAGCGTTAATATGCACTAACGAGCCATAAAACCCCACAGCTCGTTCATACAAAGCAATTAATGCGCCAATAGTTTGTGCATCAACTTGATTAATGGTCACGGTAATGGAATCACGTTCATTTTCATACAGTGCTTCGCGTGTACCTTGCATAAAACCCGATAAAAAATCACCCGTGGTGGCATCAGGTTCAACTTCAATGGACACGCCATTACGGTCTTTTAATACTTCAATAAAGGTAACGAAAAAGTTAACTACACCTTCGCGTAACTGTTGAACATAAGCGTGTTGATCGGTCGAACCTTTATTACCATAGACAGTAATGCCTTGATGGACGACGTTACCGTCTAAGTCTAATTCTTTGCCTAATGATTCCATCACTAATTGCTGTAAATAGCGGGAAAATAATAATAGGCTGTCTTTATAAGCCAACACCACCATATCTTTTTCACCTTTGCCATGACCTGCGTGATACCACGACAAGGCTAACAAGGCGGCAGGATTGCGTTTAATATCGTGAATACGCGTGGCTTCATCCATTGCTTTTGCTCCTGCTAGCATGGCGCGTATGTCTATCCCTATCAAAGCCGCTGATAACAAACCAACCGCCGACATTTCTGAGGTACGACCACCGACCCAATCAAACATCGGGAAACTAGCAAGCCAATGTTCATGGCGTTCCATCTCGTCCATTTTACTGCCCTGCATGGTCACAGCAACGGCATAACGAGGAAAATCTAAACCTTGTTGCTGATAAGCGTGTCTGACTTCTAACAGTCCGTTGCGGGTTTCAGGTGTGCCGCCTGATTTACTGGCGACAATAACCAAGGTATGGTCAAGACTGTCATGTAAGCGATGCAAAATTCTGTCGATGCCCGCAGGATCGGTGTTATCAATAAAATGCGTGACTAACGGAGGAAAGTCAGGTGACAAAGCTTCGGCAACAAATTGAGGCCCTAATGCTGAACCGCCGATGCCGATAAAAATAATATCGGTAAATTTTGGTGCGTTCGGTGGACAAATCGACCCGTTATGAACCTTTGTGACAAACGCTTCAATTTGCTCTACAGCGTCAATAATTTCATGTTGCAAATCGGCAGGAGCTAATTCAGGATGACGCAACCAATAATGCCCCACCATTCTATGTTCATCGGGATTAGCAATCGCGCCCGCTTCTAATGCCACCATATCTTGGAATGCGCTGGTAAATTTTGGCTGCATGGTTGCCAAAAAATCATCGTCAAAGCGCATTCGACTAACGTCCAAATACAGTCCAAGGCTTTCGTGAAAATACAGCCAGTCTTGGTAACGTTGCCAAAGTTCTTGATTATTCATAATTCCTGTGTGTGCTAGAGTGTTTTTAAGAAGGTTAATTATTGATGCTAATTGTAGCTGCGTGGGAGTGATAGCAAAGGAAAAGCCGCTAGTTTTATCATTGGCGCAAGACTCGACCAATAATCGTTTACAGTAAGTACTCTACGGGGCTCTACCGAATGGGAATGGCGTACCCGTATTTTGGTTGGATTGATTAATGCTAGCCTGTGGTATAGCTTTCTGTTGTGGCAATGCGGCTTGCTGTTGATTTATTCGCCTATCCGCATCGGCTTTTTGTTGATTTATTAACTTATCCGCATCGGCTTGTTGTTGATTTATTCGCCTATCCGCATCAGATTTTTGTTGACTTATCAACCTATCCGCATCGGCTTGTTTCGCAGAGATATCTTGTTCCTGCGTTACATTATTAGTGCTAACCTGCTTTTCTTCCTGTTTTTGTTGTGATACAGCTCTCTGTTGCGATAATGCAACTTGTTGCTGATATATTAATCTATTCTCTTCAGCTTGTTGCTGTGCAGCTTCTTGTTCGACCTTTACTGTCTTAACAGTAGAGTGTACCAATTCCAGTGTTACATTCGCCGATGCTGGATTAGCGAATAAATATTGTTCTTCGCCCGACAAATAACCATCGTTATTCTTGTCGCCCTCAATATCCGAGGCTATCGCCGCGTTAGCGATTAAAGCTAACACCACTATCATTATTTTTTTCATTTTAACGCCTAAACGATAGGTTTTTGGATGGATAATAGTAGGGTGGACAAGCGTCTTTTTGTTTGCCCACCCTACATGACTGATAGTTTAGTAAGGCCAATACCATTGGTCATCTTCAGGTTTGTCTATACCATGCTCATAAGCATAGTTGCGGCATTCGATTTGATGATTACGCAATTTTTCTTTGACGTGCGCACCTGCTACTTGCAGAGCAGGAATGCGATCTATGGCATCAATCGCCAAACTGAAACGGTCGGTTTCATTTTGTATCGCTAATTCTAGCGGCGTATTGATGCTGCCTTTTTCTTTATAGCCGCGTACATGGAAATTAGGGTGATTATGACGGCGGTAAGTCAGGCGATGAATTAACCAAGGATAACCGTGGAAGTTAAATATCACGGGTTTATCTAATGTGAACAAGCTGTTGAAATCACGCTCAGATAGCCCATGTGGATGCTCGGAACTAGGTACTAATTTGTATAAATCGACCACGTTAATAAAGCGGATTTTTAGATTGGGGAAGCTTTCACGCAGTAATACCACGGCGGCTAAGGCTTCTTTGGTTGGAATATCACCTGCACTGGCAATCACTAAATCGGGTTCTACACCATCATCATTACTTGCCCAATCCCAAATACCTATGCCTTTGGTGCAATGCTTAACCGCCGCATCCATGTCTAAATATTGCAAATGTTTTTGTTTGTCAGACACAATCACGTTGATGTAATCGGTGCTTTGCAAACAATGATCTGCCACAGATAGCAAACAGTTGACATCGGGTGGTAAATAAATACGCGTTACTGCGGGGCTTTTATTCACCACTAAATCCAAAAAGCCAGGATCTTGATGAGTGAATCCATTGTGATCTTGTCGCCAAACGGTAGAAGTAATTAACAGATTTAACGAAGACACAGGCGCACGCCAAGGCACGGCACTGGACATTGCCAGCCATTTTGCGTGTTGATTAAACATCGAATCAATAACATGAACAAAAGCTTCATACGTTGAAAAGAAACCATGACGACCTGTCAATAAATAGCCTTCTAACCAACCTTCCAGCGTATGCTCAGACAGCATTTCCATGACGCGACCATCGGGCGATAATTCACCACCATCAGCATCTTCGGGTAAATAATCGGCTAACCATGTTTTTTTACTGACTTCGTAAATATCATCCAGCTTGTTAGAGCTATTTTCATCAGGACCAAAAACGCGGAAGTTAGTCATATTGTCGCGCATAATGTCACGCAAGAATTTACCTAATGGACGGGTATTTTCTGCACTGACTTTACCTGGGGCGGACAATGCCAATTGGTAATCTTTAAAATCAGGCATCCGTAACGCTTTACGCAACAAACCACCGTTAGCATGAGGATTTGCACTCATACGACGAGTGCCTTGTGGAGCTAAGGCTTTAAGTTCTGCAATCAGTTTGCCGTCTGCATCAAATAATTCTTCCGCTTTATAGCTGTGTAGCCATGTTTCCAAGGCGGTTAAATGCTCAGGTTTGTCTTTAATACTCGATAATGGCACTTGATGTGAACGCCAAAAACCTTCAACTTTATGACCATCAACTTCTTTAGGTCCCGTCCAACCTTTAGGACTACGCAAGACAATCATCGGCCAGCGTGGACGGCTGGCAACACCTGTACTACGCGCTTCTGCTTGAATACGGTGAATTTCGACTACGCATTGCTCCAACACATCTGCCATGAGCGCGTGCATGGTTTCAGGATCAGTTCCTTCAACAAAATACGGCGTATAGCCATAACCTTTAAACAGATTCTCTAATTCTTCATGAGAAATACGCGATAACAAAGTTGGGTTATTAATTTTGTACCCGTTCAAATGCAAAATCGGTAATACCGCCCCGTCACGAATCGGGTTTAAAAATTTATTTGAGTGCCAAGAGGTGGCTAATGGCCCTGTTTCTGATTCACCATCACCGACCATCACCGCCACTAATAAATCAGGATTATCGTAAGCCGCACCAAAGGCATGAGACACGCTATAACCTAACTCGCCGCCTTCATGAATTGACCCTGGGGTTTCAGGGGTACAGTGACTACCAATCCCGCCTGGAAAAGAAAATTCTTTAAAAAACTGCAATAAACCTTCTTCATCTTCACTTTTATTCGGGTAAATTTCTGAATAAGTGCTTTCTAAATACACAGGGGCAAGCACACCTGGTGCGCCATGCCCAGGCCCTGCCATAAAAATGGCATTCAAATCATATTTTTTAATCAAACGATTAATGTGAATATAGGCAAAGCTCAAACCTGGACTAGACCCCCAATGCCCCAGCAAACGGTTTTTAATGTGTTCTGGTTTCAGCGGCTCTTTTAACAAAGGATTGTCACGCAAGTAAATCATGCCAGCGGCTATGTAATTACACGCTCGCCAATAGGCATTGATTTTTTGTATCTCATCCGCACTCAGCGGTGTTATTACCGTGCTTGTTAGATCAGTGGTCATGTGAATACCTTTTAATAAGAAAGTGGATAGAATTTTGATTATCATAATAGCCGATATTCTGGCGTTTTGTATACCACAGTAATAACATAGTAATATTACGAGGGTATTACACGCTTATCCAATAGGGTAATAATTTTTGTCAGCATTTATCTAGTTTTTAATACCAATACCTTTATACAATAAGTATAAACTAAACAAAGTCAGAGTAATTATAAAGCCGATCATCATGATAAATGTCAGTTGAATATCAATATCACTGACACCAATTAAACCATATCTAAAGGCATTGACCATATACAAAATAGGATTACCCATTGAAATAGTTTGCCAAATCGGCGGCAGCATATCTACCGAATAAAATACCCCGCCTAAATAGCTTAACGGTGTCAGCACAAAGTTAGGAATAATAGAAATATCATCAAAACTTTCTGCCAATAGGGCGTTAATAAATCCCGCTAAAGAAAATAGCGTGGCGGTTAATAGCGCGGTACTTAATGCAATGGCTATATTATGTACAGCAAACTCAGCAAATAATAACGAGATTAATGCTACCACTGCCCCCACTAATAAGCCGCGAATAATTCCACCACTGATATAACCACTTAATATTACCCAATTAGGCACAGGTGCAACTAATAGTTCTTCAATATTACGTTGAAATTTAGTCGAATAAAAAGACGACACCACATTGGCGTAAGAATGACTAATTACCGACATTATAATAATACCGGGAACGATATAGTCCATATAACTGGCACCACTAATTGTACCAATACGGTCGCCAATTAGTTTTCCGAAAATCAAAAAATACAAGGTGGTAGTTATCGCAGGGGGTAATAAGGTTTGTGGCCAAATACGCAAAAAGCGATAAATTTCTTTAAAGACAATGGTTTTAAAAGCAATTGAATAGTTCATTTAGATGCCACTAAATCCATAAATAATTGCTCTAAACGGTTGGTTTTATTTTTCAGGCTCATGACTTGAATATTCTGGGCGGTTAATTGACTGAATAATTGATTTAGCCCTATTTCTTTGGGAATGGCGATAGCCAGTACCTTATCGGAGATTAGCTCAACCTGACAACCACCAATAGTGGGTGCGGTGTTCAAAGGTTCGGCTAAATCCAAAACAAAGTGATCGATATGTAAACGTGACAATAAACTTGCCATATCGGAATTTTCTACAATGCGTCCTTCATCGATAATGGCAATATTGCGACACAGACTTTCGGCTTCTTCCAAGTAATGGGTGGTTAAAATAATGGTTGTGCCTTGTTGATTAACTTCCTGCATCATAAGCCACATCGAGCGGCGAATTTCTATATCCACCCCTGCTGTTGGCTCATCGAGAATTAATAATTTAGGCGCGTGTACCATCGCTCTCGCAATCATCACGCGGCGTTTCATACCGCCTGATAAACGTCTGGAAACAGTATCACGCTTATCCCATAAATCCATTTGCTTAAGACAATGTTCTGTACGCTGTAACGCCAGTTTGCGGGGCATTCCGTAATAACCCGCTTGATTAAGAACAATGCCTTTTACGGTATCAAACTGATTAAAATTAACTTCCTGTGGCACAAGACCAATACAACTTTTGGCTCGTTCACGGTCGGTTTCTAAATCATGCCCAAAGATACTGACTGAGCCACTGGAGGCAGTCACTAGCGAGCTGATAATACCAATGGCAGTAGACTTTCCCGCGCCATTAGGACCTAGCAAGGCAAAGAAATCACCTTCCTCCACTTGCAAATTAATACCCTTTAATGCCTCAAAACCATTACTATAGGTTTTGCGAAGATTACCAAGAGATAATGCTTTCATGAAATTATCACTTAACGACAGCCTTTAAATAAGTTAAATTACACGCTCATCCGTAGTATTGGATGGGCTAAACTTTGGCGATTTTATCAGATATTAACTCGCTCCATACATAAAACGGATTCCTTGTGCCGAATAAAACACCCGAAATTGTTGCCGCTGTTGACTTAGGTTCTAACAGCTTTCACATGATTGTTTGTAGCCTTAAAGAAGGTAAGTTACAAACTATTGATCGATTAAAAGAAACCGTTAGACTCGCGGCTGGCTTAGACCAAGATGATATGCTTGATAGCGATACCCAACAACGAGCGTTGGCTTGTTTGGAGAAATTTGCCCAGCGCATTCGTCATTTTCCCTTGGAGAGTGTGCGTATTGTTGGCACAAACACCTTGCGAACAGCTAAAAATGCACAGCCCTTTCTAAGCAAAGCCCAACAAATTCTCAACCATCCGATACACATTATTTCGGGTATAGAAGAAGCGCGGTTAATTTATCAAGGCGTGGCTTACAGTTTGGGTAGCCAGTCACAGTTACGCTTAGTCATGGATATAGGCGGTGGTAGCACTGAATATATCATTGGTAGCGGCGATACCCCCAAGGAAAAAGAAAGTCTGTATATGGGCTGCGTGACGGTAAGCAATCGTTTTTTTAAAGACGGTGTACTTTCCAAAAGTGCGTTTGCGGAGGCAGTGTTATTTGCCCAGCAACAACTAGAGCCGTTTCAGAAAAAATTTCAGCGTAATAATTGGGATCAAGCCATTGGTGCTTCGGGTAGCTTGCGTTCGATTTCTAAAGTATTGCAAGCTAAAAATTGGAGTAATAACGGTATCACCAAAGCAGGTTTAGAATTGCTGGTTGCTCGCATTCATCAGTGCAATCACATCAATGAGCTGAATTTGCCCGAACTCGACGAGGAACGTTTACCAGTGTTTGTCGGCGGGGTAGCGATTGTTTATGCTACCTTTAAAAGTCTTGGTATTGAGCAAATGACGGTTGCTGACGGTGCATTACGCGAAGGACTGATACAAGATTTATTAGGGCGACTAGAAAACGATGATGTACGCGCTAGCACCGTTGAACTCCTAGCTCAACGTTATCGTACTGACAAAGACCACGCGGCGCGAATTAAACAAACTATCAGCACTATGCTGGCGCAGCTAAACAACAAACACAGCTGGTCTTATGATGAAGATGTCGTACAGTTTTTACAATGGGCTGCCGATTTGCATGAAACTGGCATAGACATTGCGCACAATCACTATCATAAACACAGTGCTTATTTAATTGAAAACAGCGATTTAGCAGGTTTTTCTAGGCAAGATCAATTGATATTAGCGACAATTGTCCGAACACATCGACGCAAATTTTCCAATGCAATTTTTTTCGATTTACCCGCGCCTTGGAATAAACAAGCCGCCTGTTTAACCTTGGTTTTGCGCTTGGCTATTTTACTGCATCGCAACCGCGATGAACAAAGCTTGCCAGACTTTAAAATAACCCTGACCAAAACAAAAATTACCGTAAAATTTCCATTCAATTGGCTAGCACAGTCTCCACTCACTCATGCGGATTTGACTCAAGAAGCAGAATATCTTAGGGTCGCTGGTTACAAACTGGAGTTTGGTTAAGCTCCTTTTATGAAAATTTTATTACGCATTTTTCTGTTATTGCTGTGCGCATTGATACTGCTTTGTGTCATGCTGGTTATTTTTGGTGTCAGTGACACGCCAGAAATTGAATTAAGCTGGTCACTGACGCGAGATGATATTGTTAGAGCCAAAAAAGTGCTTCATGAAGGGGCTAAAACCAAGCCTGATGAAATTGCTACCATTGAGTTAAGTCATGCCGACCTTAACCTTGCCGCTAATTATTTATTAAATCGCTACAGCAAAAGCGCGGTGCAAATATCGCTGAAAGAAAATAAACTAAAATTTGTGGTGACCACTACCTTACCCGAAAATCGACTGGGTAAATATTTAAATATCACCTTTAGATTAGGCAATGAAGAAGGTGAATCTTTGCCTACGATCACTAAATTTAAAGCGGGAAATTTATTAATCCCTGCCAAAATGGCGGGCATTATTATCAATGCTATTATTCAGCACAGCTCGTTAAATAACTATTTCATCTTAGCAACTAGCCCGATAAGAGGCGTTAAAATTGAATCAGATAAAATAATCATTAGTTATTTTTCTAACTTAGAAACCCTAATACATACGCGCAACGTATTAACGCGCACCGATAACAGCCCCGCTCTGAAAATTTATCAACAAAAAATTGCCGATATTATCGCTCATCATGATCCTGCGTGGCGTTTGTCTCTAGCAGATTTATTAAAACCATTGTTTGAAATCGCTTATCAACGCTCTACGCTTGACAATGCTATTGATGAAAACAGGTTAGTCATTATGTCGGTCAACGACTATGTCAATAAAAAAGAGACCAAACCGTTTTTGTCATCAGAAAAACCACCTCAAGGTAAACAATATGCGGCTTTTTTATACAAACGTAGCGATTTAGCGCAGCATTTTATTGGTTCTGCTGCATTGACCACATCGGTTGATGATGAAGTTGCCAAAGTTGTTGGCGAAGAAAAAGAATTAAGCGATGCCCAAGAGGGAGGAAGTGGCTTTAGTTTTATTGACTTAGCGGCTGATAAAGCAGGTACGCGGTTTGGTGAAATAGCGACAGCCAGCCCTGAAAGCGCACGTCAGTTACAATTGGCTATGACAAAAATAAAAGATTACACCGACTTTATGCCCAACCCTACGGATTTACCTGAAAAAATGAATGCTGCCGATTTTAAAAATCGCTATGGGTCAATCAATAGCAAAGCTTATCAGGAACTATCGAACAAAATTGATGCGCGTATTGCGGCAATACCGCTTTATAAGGTGAACTAAATAATTGATGTTGCGTACCGTCCACGAAAAATTTTAGGTAGTCATAAACAGTGAGTGATTTGATATTATTATAAATTTAGCCGAAACGAGCAGTGAAAAATGCAGTGTCCGTATTGTGAACATAGCGATATAGTAAAGAACGGTAGTAATAGAGTTGGGACAG
>Ga0194060_10003226_pt1 | contig 11557 bp, 7 predicted proteins | sample SepL225m_MetaG_FD_163427 | JGI IMG/M metagenome (GOLD analysis project Ga0194060, IMG submission 163427) | Anoxic zone freshwater microbial communities from boreal shield lake in IISD Experimental Lakes Area, Ontario, Canada - Sep2016-L222-5m | ecosystem: Environmental > Aquatic > Freshwater >... | reverse complement strand
GCTATTACTACAGTTGTAAATATCTTCGCAGAAAGGCTCCCGCCGATCACCCCCCCTAGCCCCCCCGCAAGCGGGGGGGGAACCAACCAATGCATTGTCCCCCCCCGCTTGCGGGGGGGCTAGGGGGGGTGATTCAAACTACAACTGTAGTAATAGCCGATAGTCGGGCATCAGCGGCCATGTTCATCGGGTGCTGTGCGGCGAGCCGCATGGTTGTCTGATGTGAAAATAGCCGATAGCCGACAGCCGATAGCCGATAGTCGGGCATCAGCGGCCATGTTCATCGGGTGCTGTGCGGCGGAGCCGCATGAACGTCTTTTGCGTGATGGTGCCAGCGAAGCTGGCACCATCACGCAAGGACTGATTAGCACAGCGGGGCTGTGGCAGCGAACGCGGCCCGCAGGAGGGCTGGCTCTTCCCAGGGGCGGGCGACGAGCTGAAGCGCGAGCGGCAGGCCGTCGGCGCTGCTCCCGGCGGGGATGCTGATCGCGGGCCAGCCCAGGCAGTTGAAGGGGCCGGTGAAGGTGGTGGGCGTGGGCACGCCGAGGGGCGGCGCGAGGTGCGGCACGCTGGGCAGGGCTAGGATGTCGATCCGCTCGAAGATCGCCGCCATACGGCGGCGCAGGGCCGTGCGGGCCTGCTGGGCTGCGACGAAGGTGGTCGGGCCGTAGACGAAGGCGGCCAGGATACGCTGGCGCATGAACTCGCCGTAGTCGTCGATGCGGGTGCGCAGGTTTGGCATGTGGAAGGCGGCCGCCTCTATCGCCAGGATTACCGGGTTGATCACCTGGAGCATCGCGATCTCGGGGATGTCGATCTCGACCAGATCGGCTCCGGCGGCGCGCAGAGCCTCGGCCCCACGCTTGACCGCTGCCAGGGTCTCGGCATCGGCCAGGGGCTTGCCGGTGCCATCGTCGCCCAGCAGGCCCACGCGCAGTCCACGGGCCGAGCCGTCGAACCCGCTGGCGCGGAAGGCCGGGGTTGGGCGCAGGGTGCGCCCGTCGCGGGGGTCGGACCCGGCGATAGCCTCCAGCATGATCGCGGCGTCGGCCACGCTGCGGGTCAGCGGGCCGAGGTGGTCGAGCGACCAGGAGAGGGTGACGGCTCCGGCTAGACTGACCCGCCCGTGGGTCGGCTTCAGGCCAACGATGCCACACTGAGCGGCGGGAATACGGATGGAACCGCCGGTGTCGGAGCCGAGGGCGGCGAAGACCAAGCCGTCGGCGACGGCGACTGCGGAGCCGCTGCTGGAGCCGCCGCTGTCGCGCTCCATGTTGTGCGGGTTGGCCGTCGGCCCGTAGTGGGCGTTGTTCGAGCCGGGCGAGTAGGCGAACTCGGACATGCGCGTCTTGCCGACGATCACCGCACCCGCCTGACGTAACCGGGCCACACCCGTGGCGTCCTGGGACGCGATGCTGGCGGCCAGGATTTTTGACCCGGCGGTGGTGGGTGTACCGGCCAGGTCGAGCAAATCCTTCACCGCCACCGGTACGCCGTGGAGCGGGCCGAGATACGCACCGGCGGCGATGGCGACCTCGGCGGCGTGGGCATCGGCCATCGCCTGCTCGGCCAGCACAAGCTGGAAGGCGTTGAACTGCGGGCTACGCTCGGCGATACGGGCCAGGGCGCGCTCGGTCACCTCAACAGGTGAAACGGCGCGGGCGCGGATCTGATCCGCGATGTCAACGATGGTAGAGACGCCCCGATGGGGCGTCTGCGTCTGTGAAGAGACGCCCCGGCGGGGCGTCTGCGTCTGTGAAGAGACGCCCCACCGGGGCGTCTGGGTAGAGACGCCCCACCGGGGCGTCTCTACCGGAATAGGCAGCGATCCCGCATCAAGGTAGTCGGGCAGATCATCGCTGGGCAAGCTGGCGATCATCCGCTCGACATCGGCCACGCGGCTCAGGAAGCCCTTCTCGATAATACCGGCGAAGTCGTCCTCGGTGGCGGGGATACCGGCGGCGCGCAGGTTGGCACGCAGGTGGTCGATCAGGTTGGTCAAGGGGAGAGATCCTTTGGCTACGCTATACTCCGTAAGGCATGTTTCAATCTAGCGTGACAGTTCAGCGCCGAGGCGATGAGGCGATGACTCGATACGAGCGCCTCATCGCCTCGGCGCATCATCGCAAGACTGTCACGCTGAATGTGCCCATTTTGAAACATGCCTAAGACATGGTTCAGAACAGCTTGACAGTGTGCAACGTTCGTAGTAGGCGCTTCAGCGCCAAGCGGCTGAATCCGCCACTACGAACTGTCACGCTGCCACCTGACACCTGACACCTTGTCTGGAGCCTCAGCATAGACAGCCTCAACACGGTCGAGCATGCGGCTCAGGCTGAACTCGGTTTCGGCGCGACGGCGGCCAGCCGCGCTGAAGGCACGGGCCAGGGACTCGCTCTCCATGATCACCCGGATCGCCCGCGCCAGAGCCTGCGGGTCGGACGGAGGCACCACAATCCCGGTCTGCCCGTGGAGCGTGACGTAGCTCGTGCCGGTGCCGAGCTCGGTGGCGATCACCGGCAGCCCGGCGGCCTGGGCCTCGATCTGCACGATGCCGAATGCCTCGCTGCGCTCAACCGAGGGCAGCACAAGCAGGTCGGCAGCGTGGTAATAGGCTGGTAGCTCGGCATCGTCCTCGACCGACAGGAAGTGGACACGGTCGGCCACGCCGAGATCCTGGGCCAACTGCGCCAGGTCGGCCCGGCGCACGGTGGCGTCCGCGCCAATGATCAGGGCGCGCCCAGGGGCGAGTGCCATCGCCCGCACGAGCTGGTCAACGCCCTTGTAGTAGCGCAGCCGACCGACGAAGAGGGCCAGGGGGCCGGGGTAGCGTGCGCGGATGGCGGCAACTTTGGCCGGGTCGGGGCGGGCGAAGCGGGCGAGGTCGATCCCGTAGGGTACCACGGCGCAACGTCCGGCAAGGGGCGCGAGGAAGGGCGAACTGCGCACGTAGGCCGGGCTGGCGGCGATGATCCGGGCGGCCCGGCGCAGGGTGCGTCGCAGCAGGGGCGCGTAGAGCGTGAGCAGGTGGCGCTGACGCACAATATCGCTGTGGTAGCTGACCACCAGCGGGGCACGCGGGCCAGCCAGGGTCAGGGCTACGTCGCCGGTTGGGTCGGGCATGTGTAGGTGGACGAGGTCGGGCCGCTGGCGAGCCGCGTGGGTCAGCAGGGCCGGGCTGAGCGGGGCCGAGGCTACGGTGGCCAGGCGTCCGGCAGCGATCACCCGCACGCCCCCAATCTCGTAGATCTCGTCGTGCCGGGTACGCCCGCTGGTGAGTACGGTGACGCGGTGACCACGGGCCACAAGCCCCTCGGAGAGCATGCGTAGGTGGTTCTCAATCCCGCCGAGGATGGGAAAATAATCTTTGTAGACCTGGAGGATGTGCATGGTGACGCATGGCCTGACTGACCGATTATAGCAATCCTCTTGGGGTTGTTGTGTGGAGTCAAGGCTTTAGCCGGATAAGGCCGCCTAAAGGCTCGACTCCTTTTCATAACCAGTTTAGGATTGCTATAAGTCGGCCCCCGTACTTCCGGTGTGTACGAGCAGAGCTGTTGCAAAGTCACCGCAACAGCTCGGTATGTCCTAGAGAGCCGATAGACTTCTCGAATAACTGGGGATATGATGTTGCCACATTATACATGTTTGGCGTTGTACGTGGAGGAGCCAATGGCAACCACCGAGTCGTCTTCGTGATGCCAGCATAGGGATATGGTATAATTTGGAACACGAGTTCGCTTTTTTTTTGATTGTAGATTTTTGATTGTAGATTTTTGATTGACCTTCGATCAACGTTGTGAAGAGGAGTCACGGCTCCAAGACGATTGCTATACAATCGAAAATCGAAAATCGAAAATCCCAGAGGTTCACCAAGGTGGCACAACGCCGCGAATTCACCGCATTGAACGCATATACCTACGACCAGCGCAGCACGGGGCGCTGGATTTTCTCGCATATCCGGCGCTACTGGTACTTCGCCCTGGGCTTCTACGTCTGTTTCACCATCGCCTGGAGTTGCTATGCCGGTGCCCAGGTGCTGATCGGCCGCGCCGCCAACGAGGTGATCAACCCCAGCGCGCCCAACGGCCTTGTGATCGTCGCCCTTACCATCCTGGCGGTCATGGTCAGCGACGGGTTCTCCGGCCTGCTCGGTAGTCTCTCCGCCGAGAGCGTGGCCGCCCGCTTCGAGGCCGATGCCCGTCAGGAGCTATACGAGAGTCTGCTCGGCAAGAGCAAGGGATTCCACGACCGCCAGCGCGCTGGTGACATCATGGCCCGCGCCACCGATGACACGAACCAACTCTCGAACATGATCGTCCCTGGTGGAACCCTGGTATCCGAGACGGTCATGGGTATTGTCATCCCGCTGATCTATATCGCCTTCATCCGGCTGGAGTTATTGCTGGTGCCGCTCTGCTTCGTGGCCGCCTACATTATCACCGCAAAGGCGTATGTGCGGCGGCTCAACCCGGTGGTGCGCGATCAGCGTGAGCAGTTTGGGGTCATGAACGCGGGCCTGGAGGAGACGATCTCGGGGATTGAGGTGGTGAAGGCCAGTGCCCGCGAGGGCTTTGAGCGTGCAAAGTTCCGCCGTAACGCCCGGCTCTTCCGCGACTTTTTCGTGCGCCAGGGCTATATCGAGGCTCGCTACCTGCCCCTGCTGATCTACGGCGTCGCTCTGGGCCTGAGTTTCCTGCACGCCATGTGGCTCTACCGCCAGGGCACCATCGCTATCGGCCAGGTGATCGCCGTAGTGGGCCTGGTGAACGTGCTGCGCTTTCCTACCTTCATCTCGCTCTTCGCGTTCTCGTTGCTTCAGTCCGGCATCGCCAGCGCCAACCGCATTCTGAAGATCGTCCGCGCCGAAACCGATATGGACGAGAACAGCGGCGGCTACAGCGCCCAGATGCGCGGCGAGATTGTATGTGAGGATGTGGGCTTTAGCTACGAGCGACAGGAGTCTGACGCCTCACGCTCCACGCCTCACGTCTCACACGTTCTCCAAAACATCTCCTTCCGCATCGCGGCCGGACAGACGGTGGCAGTGGTTGGGCAGACCGGGAGCGGAAAGAGCATCTTGACCCATCTGGTGAACCGCACCTACGACGTAAGCGCCGGGCGGGTGCTGATCGACGGTGTGGATGTGCGCGCATGGAGTATGGACTCGCTGCGCTCACAGATCGGCACGATTGAGCAGGACATCTTCCTGTTCTCGCGCAGCATCGCCGATAACATCGCCTTTGGCGCACCGGAGTCCAGCCGCGAGCAGGTGATCGTCGCCGCTCAGGCCGCCCAGGCTCACGACTTTATCAGCACATTTCCCGATGGCTACGATACGGTGGTGGGCGAGCGTGGCATGACCCTCTCCGGCGGTCAGCGCCAGCGCATCGCCCTGGCCCGCGCCTTCCTGAGTGACCCGCGCATTCTGATCCTCGACGATAGTACCAGCGCCATCGACAGCGCCACCGAGGACCAGATCCAGCAGGCCATCCGCAAGGCCCAGGAGGGCCGCACGGTGCTGCTGATCACCCACCGTATCTCGCAGATTCGCTGGGCCAACCTGATCCTGGTGCTGGAGGGCGGGCGGATCTCAGCCGCCGGAACCCACGAGCAGCTCTTGCACAGCTCGCCGCTCTATCAGCGGATCTTTGCCCGCTTTGACATTGCAGATGGTTGATTGCAGATTGCAGATTGTTGGTCAACCCGCGCCCTGCAATCGGCAATGAGGAACTTCTCATGGGTTTTCTCTTCGACGGCCTCGACGCCGAGACGTATGACCGCAGCTATAGCGATGGCGACTTGGTGCGGCGCATCCTGGGCTATTTCCAGCCGCAGGCCCGCAAAATGGGCATCGCCGCTACGATGATCGCTATCGCTGCCCTGCTCGACGCCGGTATTCCCATCTTTATCGCACGTAGCATCGACATCCTGAGCGCCGATACCACCGTCAGTCGGATCGCCCTAACCTCCCTGGGCCTGGCTGCCCTGGGCGCGACCTCGTGGGTTTTTAACCTGGTGCGCCAGACCCTGGCATCCCAGGCGGTGGGCGATGTGGTGCTGAAGATGCGCGAGGACGCCTGCGACTCGGTGCTGCGCCGCGATATGTCGTTCTACGACCAGTTCTCGTCGGGCAAGATCGTCAGCCGCGTCACCTCGGATAGCGCGGCCTTCTCGCAGGTGATGAACCTCTCGATGGAGTTGATCAGCCGACTGCTGTTGGTGTTCGCCCTGATCGGCTACCTGGCGACCGTGAGCCTCAAGCTGACTGGCATCCTGGTGGGTCTGGCCCCGTTCATTATTGGCGCAGCCCTGGCGTTTCGGGCCATCGCCCGCCACACGATCACCGCCTCGCGGCGCATGAATGCCGAGGTCAGCGGCCACATCCAGGAGACGGTGAGCGGCATCGGCGTGGCCAAAACCTTCCGCCAGGAGCCAGCGATCTACGCCGAGTTCCTCACGGTGAACCGCCAGTCGCAACGGGTGAACCAGCGCACACGCTATGTCTTCAGCAGCATCTTCCCGATTATGAACATCCTGTCCGCTATCGGCACGACCGCCCTGGTCTATGTAGGCGGTCTGGATGTGCGCAGCGGCGCGATCAGCGCGGGCACGTGGTTCCTGTTCATCCAGGGTCTCCAGAGCATCTGGTTCCCGCTCACCAGCATTGCCTCGTTCTGGAGTCAGTTTCAGATCGGTCTGGCCGCAGGCGAGCGAGTTTTTGGCCTGATTGACGCCGAGCCACGGGTGGTGCAGTCCGACGACCTGAAGCTGCCAACGCTGCGCGGCGAAATCCAGTTTGCGCAGGTAAACTTCGAGTATAAAGACGACGAGCCAGTACTCACGGACTTCAGCCTGCACATCCGCGCTGGCGAGACCCTGGCTCTGGTAGGGCATACCGGCTCGGGCAAGAGCAGCATCGCTAAGCTGGTGGCCCGCTTCTACGAGTTCCAGGGCGGCCAGATCAGCATTGACGGGGTGGACATCCGTCAGCTCGACCTGGGCGACTACCGTGCGCGGCTGGGCATGGTCACGCAGTCGCCATTCCTTTTCGACGGCAGTGTGCGCGAGAATATCCGCTACGGGCGGCCCGACGCGGGCGACACGGAGGTGTTGGCGGCGGCCCGCCACGTGGGCGGCGACGAGTGGATCGCCGGGTTGCCCAACGGCCTTGACAGCCAGGTCGGCGAGCGCGGGGCGAGCCTCTCGATGGGGCAGCGCCAGCTCGTGTCCCTGGCCCGCGTGCTGCTCCAGGATCCGGCGATCATCATTCTGGACGAGGCCACCGCCAGCGTGGATCCGCTCACCGAGACACTGATCCAGGAGGGGCTAGACACGGTACTGGCGGGGCGCACGGCGATTGTGATCGCCCACCGCCTAAGTACGGTGCGTCACGCCAACCGGATCATCGTGCTGCGCAAGGGCGCAATTATCGAGGAGGGCAGCCACCGCTCACTGCTGAAGGCCAACGGCCACTACGCCGAACTCTACAACACCTACTTCCGCCACCAGAGCCTGGAGTACATTGAGCAGGCCCGCAAGACGGCGTGATCCTGACTGCCTTATAGCAATCCTAAACTGGTTATGAAAAGGAGTCGAGCCTTTGGCCTTATCCGGCTAAAGCCTTGACTCCACACAACAACCCCAAGAGGATTGCTATACGCCCCTCATCCCCACCACTCTCCCTCACGGGGCATATAACGATTACTTTACCGTTCTGTGCGACCCTCACCCCTTGCCCCTCTCCCTCACGGGGAGAGGGGGCTGGGGGGTGAGGACTGTAAAGTATCGGCGAACCTTGTCTCAAGCGAGAATGCAATGAGGCGAGGACGCGATAACATCGCATCCTCGCCTCATTTTTCATCGTGGTGATATGCGCCCGGCGCATGTAGCACGGTCTGGTTGCCGCAGACTACGCCTCAGCAACAGCAACGGGGGCATCGCCCGACTTATCGCTCTCGCCCACGCGGCGCAGCGAAAGTCCCATGCGCTGGCGCTGGCGGTCCAGGCTGATCACCTTCGCAGTGACCTGCTGGCCGGGCTGGAGCACATCGCGGGGCTGGGTCTGCGGATCCACATCTAGCTCGCTGGCGTGGATGAGACCCTCGACGGCGTCCTCAACCTGCACAAACGCGCCAAAGGGAGTGACATTAGTCACCGGGCCGCTGACCAACTGGCCGAGGCTGTAGCGCTGGTCGATGGTGTCCCAGGGGTTGGCCTGGAGCTGGCGGAGCGAGAGGCCGATCCGCTCGCGGTCGCGATCAATCTCGACCACCACCACCTTGACCTCTTGGCCGGGCGAGAGAACCTCACGGGGGTGATTAACCCGCTGCCAGGAGAGCTCGGAGATATGGGCCAGACCATCGGCGCCGCCGAGGTCAATGAAGGCACCAAAGTTCGTGAGCTGGTTGACGCGGCCCGAAAGCACATCGCCGGGCTGCAACTCGGTGAGCAGGCGATGCTTCTGCGCCTTGCGCCACTCCTGGGTCGCGCTGCGCTCGGAGAGTACCAGCCGGTTGCGCTCGCGATCCACCTCGATCACCTTGAGCGGAATCTCCTGGTTGACCATCTTCTGGAGGGCTTGCTGACGCTCCTCGGCGGCGGTGCGACCGTGGAGTTGGGCCACCTGCGAGGCCGGTACAAAACCACGGATGCGGTTAAACTGAACCAGCAGACCGCCCTTGTTGAAACCGATCACCTTACAGCGGACGATGCCGCCCTCGGTGAACATCAACTCGGCGTGTTCCCAGTCCTTCGCTACCTGAACCATCGTCAGCGAGAGAATCAGGTCGCCTTCGCGGTTCTCGGGCTCCTGCACATAGACCTGGATCGTTTCGCCAATGCGCAGGGCACCGACAAACTCATCGCCCATCTGGCGCAGATCTTGTGAAGGGATCACGCCCTCGCGCTTGGTGCCGATTGAAACCAGCACCCCGTTGTCCTCAATTTGCATGATCATGCCGTCGCGCAGCTCACCACGCTGCGGGCGGGCGTAATCATACTCATCAAGCAGCTTCGTCCAGTCGAGATCCTCAAGGTCCTCAAACGTCTCTTGTTCCGGTTGCACAGACATGCTAACGCGCCTCCTGCCAGAGATTTTGTTCGACTCCGCCCCGTCCGACCCAACAAAAAAGCGCCACCTGCTGCACAGATAGGCGCGCTCGGTTTTCGCGTTTTTGCTCTGCGTGGTGGCCCTTCAGCTCCGCCTGTGCGTTGGCTGAAAATACACCCTAAACCGGCGCCTACATTAGGCTCCGCAATGTGGCTTCTCTCCTACGCCTCGTAATTAGATAAACCGGGCTGGAGGGTCGACCGTGGCGGATGTCAACACTATGTTTTACAATGCTGGGAATTATAGACGAGCTTGTGATAACTGTCAATAATAACGGGGCCGCTGTGTCACTCATCTTTGTCTTCCTCGATGGTGTAGGACTGGCCCCCAGCGCGGTCGAAAACCCTCTCGCCGCCGCGACGATGCTGAACCTGCGCGCCCTGCTCAATGGCCCACTCACCCGCGAGCATGTGCAGGAGCGATCTGACCTGCTCCTGCGCCCGATTGACGCTGCCCTCGGCGTGGATGGGCTGCCCCAGAGCGGCACTGGCCACGTGGCGTTGCTGGCCGGGGTGAACGCGCCCGCGCTCCACGGTCGTCACCAGCCGAACTTTCCGCCGGTGGCTCTGCGCCCGCTGCTTGCCGAGCGCTCGATCTTCCGTCTCGCCCGCCAGGTCGGCCACGCGGTTGCCTTTGCTAATGCCTTCAGTGTGGGGTACTGGCAGGCGATTGCGGCCCGCCGCATCCGCCGCTCGGCCAGCGTGATCGCCGCCGAGGGCGCGGGCGTGCGCCTGCGGGACAGCGACGACCTGCGGGCGAATCGCGCCCTCAGTTGGGACATCACCCGTCAGGCGGCCCACGAGCGCGGCGAGACGGATCTGCCCCTGATCATCCCCGAGGCCGCCGGGGAGCATCTGGCGAGCCTAGCCCACGACTACGCTCTGGTCTTCTTCGAGTGCTTTCTGCCCGACTTGGCTGGACACGGGCGCATGGGCGCGGGGGCGGTGCCCGAGGTACTCACCCGGATCGACCGGCTGCTCGGTGGTCTGCTTGCCGCCCGTCGCCCCACCGACACCATCCTGATCACCAGCGACCACGGCAATATTGAGGATGACCGCACGCAGAGTCACACCCGCAATCCCGTGCCGCTGCTGGTGATCGGGCCACAGGCCCAGCGCTTTGCCGATGTTGCGCGGATCGATGCGGTCGCCCCGGCAATCCTGGCTGCACTGTGAATTGCAGATTGCAGATTGTAGATTGTAGATTGTAGACTCGACAATCTGAACCAAGGATTCATCTATAGCAATCCTCGTGGAGCCATAAAAGAGGAGTCAAGGCTTCAGCCGGCTAAAGCCTTGACTCCTCCTTACACAACCGGAAGAGGACTGCTATATAATCGCGTCATCATAATCTGCAATCTGCAATTCACACGGGAGCATCAATTAGATGGCTGCATTTCATCCCATCGGAGTCCTCTTCGTCTGCATGGGCAATATCTGTCGTTCGCCAATGGCCGAGGCGGTGTTCCACCATATGGTTCAGGAGGCCGGGCTTGCCGACCACATCCACACCGACTCGGCCGGTACCGGCGGCTGGCACGCCGGTGAGCGGCCACACCCGAGTACCCTGGCTGTGTTGCGTCGGCACGGGATTGATGCCTCTGGACAGCGCGCCCGTCAGGTGACGATCAATGACTTTACCCAGTTCGACTATATTGTTGCGATGGACAATGACAACCTCGTGGATATGGCCCGCTTTCACCCTGAGGCGCACGTTCGTGCATGCCTGTTGCTAGACTACGTCCCGGACGTGCCCGTCCGTGAGGTGCCTGACCCGTATTACAATGGCCGCTTTGAGGAGGTATTCAATCTGGTCACGGTCGGGGGGCGTGGGCTGCTCCAGCACATCCGCGAGCGCGAGCGGTTATGACCCCGATCTTGACCCACGGGCGGATCAGTGTGGGGAATAGAATCCTGGCCCTGGCCCGCCCGCTGCTCGCCGCGTTGCTGCTGGGTGTGGCTCTGGTGCTGCTGTGGCAGGCCACTGCTCAGGCCGCGCTGCTGCTGAGCTACCCCTACCCGACCGACACGTTGGAGGGGACGCTGCTCCACGAGGCTCGGCTGCTACGGGCGGGTGAGCCGCTCTACCAGCCTCTGGAACTCTACCGCTTTGTCTCCGCGCCCTACCCGCCGCTGCATCCCATCCTCTTGGCCCAGGTTGATCGTCTGGTTGGGCCGCATATCTTCTGGAGCGGTCGGCTGATCTCACTCGGCGCGGCCCTGGTCGTCGGACTGCTTACCTTGCTGCTGGTGCGTGTCCTCTCTGGCTCCTGGTCCGCCGCCGCCCTGGCCACGACGATCCTGCTCAGTGCGCCGCCTTTCTATCTCTGGGCCACCCGGATTAAGCCCGATTTGCTGGCGTTGATGTGGACGACCTTGGGGCTGACCCTGGCTACATGGGCGAGGATTGGTACAACATCCGCCTTGCCCCCCTCACCCCCTGCCC
>Ga0194060_10003224_pt1 | contig 11559 bp, 6 predicted proteins | sample SepL225m_MetaG_FD_163427 | JGI IMG/M metagenome (GOLD analysis project Ga0194060, IMG submission 163427) | Anoxic zone freshwater microbial communities from boreal shield lake in IISD Experimental Lakes Area, Ontario, Canada - Sep2016-L222-5m | ecosystem: Environmental > Aquatic > Freshwater >... | reverse complement strand
GGGCAGCACCCTGGTGTGGCACCGCCCGCGCTGTCTCGGCCCTCTGCGGCGTCGCCACGGTTGTGTGGACCTACCTGGCCGCCCGCATCCTCTGGCCGGGCCGACAATCTGCCTCGCTCATGGCTGCCGCCCTGGTGGCGTTCAATCCCCAGTTCCTCTTCATATGCGCCCTCGTCAGCAACGATCCGCTCCTATCCGCCCTTAGCGCGGCCATTCTCTGGCGCTGCCTAGCCCTGGCCCGTACCCCTGCCTGGCCCGGATTCGTCTTGTGCGGGCTGCTCTTTGGCCTCGCCCTGCTCACCAAGCAGAGCGCCCTACTGCTCGGGCCGTTGCTGCTCTGGGTCGGTTGGCGTGCCGCGTGCGGCACCTGGCTCCGTTTCGTTAGGTACACCCTGGCATGGACACTCACCGCCACACTGGTGGCGGGTTGGTGGTACCTGCGCAATGGGTACCTCTACGGCGACATCTTCGGGGCGGCCATGTTTAGCGCCGAGTTCGCCGGTCAGCCCTTCGCCTGGGACAACCTGGCGGCATGGGCCGGGGCGATGGGCCAACTCTTCGGCTCGTTCTGGGCGTGCTTCGGCTGGATGAGCGTGGTTCCTCCCGCTTGGACCATCTGGATTTACGGAATACTGAGCGGGCTGGCATGCCTCGGATGGCTGTTCAGAAGGAACCGGGAACCGGGAACCGGGGCGCTATGGGTTGGCCCGCTGATTTTACTTGCTATGGCCTGTGCCTGGACACTGAGCTTCGCCGCCGCTGCCGGGTTGGTGGCATGGCAAGGGCGCATGCTCTTTCCTGCGATCAGCGCGGTGGGTATTCTGCTGGCGGGCGGAATAGAGAATGTACAACCCGCCGGGGGGCTGAAGCCCCCGGCTACGGGTGACGAAGGCCGCCTGCGCGGCCTGCCTGAGGCCGCGCAGGCGGCCTTCGTCACCCGTAGCCCGCCCGTTTACGGGCCGGGCGGCTGGGATGACCGCGTAACTTCTACGATAGTGTGCATTATCCTTTGTGCATTGGCACTCTACATGCCCCTCGCGGTGATCGCGCCTGCCTATACCTGGGCCACCCTGCCAGCGGCCCATGCCCAGGCGAACCTTGGCACGCCGCTCTACCTGCGCTACGCCGAAGGTTGGGAACAGGGTGTCGTACTACGCGGCTGGCGTCTGGATGGACTTGCATCTCCCGGCACGGATCTGCCGATCACCCTGATGTGGAACAGCCTCGAACCCATCCCGCGTAGCTGGACTATATTTATCGAGGTGGACGACGCTGATGGTCAAGTCGTGGCCCGTAACGAGAGCCGACCCCACAACGCCACGCTGCCCTTCATATTCTGGACGCCCGGTGATTGGGTGGCCGACCAGCACCGCATCGCACTGCCAGCAAGCCTGCCGCCCGGCCCCTACCGCCTCATCATCGGCCTCTACCGGCCTGAGAAAGATGGCATCCGCCTGCCGGTTTGGGCCGAGGACGGCAGTTCCATCGGTGATCAGGCCGATCTGGGCGTGGTGATCGTTACGCTGCGGCGGTCTTCGACAGAAAGTTCAGCACCAGCACCCCAGCGATAATCAGCGCGATACCAATGATCCGAGCCAGATCGAGCGACTCCTTCCAGAGCAGCACACCCACGGCCACCGTGGCAGCAGTCCCCAGTCCCGACCAGATTGCGTAGGCGACGCCGAGGGGGATCTGCTTGAGGCTGAGCGACATCAGGTAGAAAGAGAGTCCGTAGCCTAGCACAACCATCAGGCTTGGCAGGGGTCGGCTGAAGCTATCCGAGAGCTTGAGCGAGGTGGTTCCAACTACCTCGCTGACGATGGCTGCGAGCAGGACGAGGAAGGCGTTCATGTTCATAAAAGAATCTCCCATTATATTTAGTTTAGATTAACCTCAAGCAGACATATTATCAACTATCAGCGAGTGCAATGAGTTGGGCGCAGACGTGTGCGCGAAGATCCGCATTGGGCGGTGCAAAGCCCATCAGGTCGGCAAACCAGAGTCCGTCGGCGGCGAGGCGCACCCTCTAATTCTATCGATCTACGGCATAGCTGTGCTATAATACTGGCTTATAGTCTACGGAAATCGTGTAAAATAAAGAATGTGCGTGCTGAATTTTCGCACCCAAAGGTGAGCTATCCGATGAGCGATGCAAAGACCTTCGCCGAGCGCTACGACCCCGCCGCTATCGAGAGGAAGTGGCAGGATCGCTGGGCTGCCGATGAATTGTATAAGACCGCCCCCACCGACGAGCGCCCTAAGTACTATATTCTGGACTTCTTTCCCTACCCCAGTGGCGAGGGTCTGAGTGTGGGCCACTGTCGTAATTACGTCCCCACCGATTTGGTCGCCCGCTACTACCGCATGAAGGGCTACAACGTCATGCACCCGATGGGCTGGGACGCCTTCGGCCTGCCCGCCGAGAACGCGGCAATCAAGCTGAAGACTAACCCGTCTGTCCTTATTCAGCGCTTCGCCGAGAATTACAAGCGCCAGATGAACCTGATCGGGGCCAGCTACGACTGGAGCCGCGAGATTAACTCCTCGACGCCGGAGTATTACCACTGGACGCAGTGGATCTTCCTGCGCCTCTATGGCTCCTGGTATGACTCCCGTGCTGATAAGGCTCGTCCAATCACCGAACTGGAAGCCGAACTGACGGAACACGGCACCAGCAACCTGGGTCTGGCCCTGTCTGACCAGCAGGTGATCGCCGCTGAGTGGAATGCCTTTTCGCCACGGGAACGCCAGGACGTTCTCAAACGCTTCCGCCTCGCCTACCGGGGCGAGGCCACCGTGAACTGGGATCCGGTTGACAAGACGGTGCTGGCCAATGAGGAGGTTCTGCCCGACGGCACCGCCTGGCGCTCGGGTGCTCTGGTCGAGCGCAAGACGCTGAAGCAGTGGTTCTTCCGCATCTCGGCCTACTCCGACCGCCTGGATCGCGACTTGGACACGGTAGACTGGCCGGGCCGAATCGTGACCATGCAGCGCAACTGGATCGGTCGCTCGCAGGGCGCGGAGGTGATCTTTCAGATTGCAGATGTGAGATCGCCGATTGTAGCCGAGGATTCTGAACAGGATCAATCGGCAATCAACAATCTGCAATCTGAAATTATTGTCTACACCACCCGCCCCGATACGCTGTGGGGCGCGACCTTTATGGTGCTGTCGCCTGAACACCCCCTGATGCCGAGCGTCACCAGCGAGGATCAGCGCGCTGCCGTGGAGGCATACGCGGCCAAGGCCAAGGTTAAGGGCGCGGTTGTAGTGGCGGTGGAAGATAAAGAGAAGACCGGCGTTTTTACCGGCGGCTACGCGCTGAACCCGGTGAACGGTACGCGCATTCCGATCTGGGTGGCTGACTATGTGCTGATGGGCTATGGCACGGGCGCGATTATGGCCGTACCTGCCCACGACGAGCGCGACTTCGCCTTCGCCTTGAAGTTTGGCTTGCCGATTATTCCGGTGATTGCCCGCAGCGATGATGTGGCCCGCTCGCTGCTGCACCCTCATACGTATGACGACGCCCTGCCCGCAGCCCTGCACGCGGCTGGTTATGCCTTCAGCGACGATGGCAACGGCACCCTAACTGTCACCCTGACCGGTGCCCAGGCTCACGCCTACGCCGAACTGGTGCGCCCGCACCTCGTCGAGGGCTGGACAGAGGTGGTTGGCTCCGGCTGGCTGGTGATCTTCCCCGATGCGGTTATTCCCTTCGACTCGGTGGCCGCCGATGAGCAGATCTGCGACCGCATCCGTACCGCGCTACAGATTGATGCCCTGCCCAGCTTTATGGCCTACCTGGCCACGGTGCCTGCCTACCAGGATCTGATCTACCACAGCGAGTACAGCTCACCGATCAACTCTGGGCCGATTAACGGTCTGCCCGGTGATCAGGCGATCAGCAAAACGATTGCCTACCTGGAGCAGCAGGGCCAGGGACAGGGCCGTCTCAACTATAAGATGCGCGATTGGCTGATCAGCCGCCAGCGCTACTGGGGTACGCCTATTCCGATCATCCACACCGAGGATGGTCTGGAGATTCCCGTACCCGACGACCAACTGCCCCTAACCCTGCCGGGTGTGGAGAGCTACGAACCCACGGCCACCGGCGAGTCACCCCTGGCCCTGATCGAAGATTGGGTGCAGGTGACGCTGCCCGACGGTCGTAGTGGTCGCCGTGAGACCGATACCATGGGTACTTTCGCTTGCTCGTCCTGGTACTACATGCGTTACACCGACCCGCACAACCCCAGCCAGATTGCCACGCCCCAGGAACTGAGCTACTGGCTGCCGGTGGACATGTACGTCGGTGGGGCCGAGCATGCGGTGATGCACCTGCTCTACTCGCGCTTCTGGACGAAGGCGCTCTACGACCTGGGGATTGTCCCGTTCTTCGAGCCGTTCAAGCGCCTGCGCAACCAGGGCTTGATCCTGGCCCCCGCCCGCGAGGTAGATGGCCAGTTGGTGATCGAGAAGATGTCGAAGTCGAAGGGCAACGTGATCACGCCCGATGATGTGGTTGCGAAGCACGGCGCGGACGCCCTGCGCGGCTACGAGTGCTTTATCTCCGACTTTGAGGCGGCGGTGCCCTGGAATACCGACGGCGTGCCCGGCGTTCGCCGCTGGCTAGACCGGGTCTGGCGGATTGTCCTCAGCCCCAGCGATGAGTCTGACCAGTCCGGTGACTTCAGCGAGCGCCAGTTGCGCCGCGTTACCCATCAGACAATGATGCGGGTTGAGCGCGATATTGCCGAGTTTAAGTTCAACACCATCATCTCGACCCTGATGGAGTGTACCAATGCCATGTACAAGGCCCGCGACGCAGGACTCATCGGCACACCGGCATGGGCCGAGGCAACCAAGACCCTGATGTTGCTGATTGCCCCGGTGGCTCCGCACATCGCCGAGGAATTGTGGGCGCGCACCGGCCACGGTTACAGTATCCATCAGCAAGCATGGCCGGTGGCCGACCCCTCTCTGGCTGCCGAGGATGAGATCGAGGTGGTGCTGCAAGTGAACGGCAAGGTACGCGACAAACTGACGGTGCCGGCGGATGCCAGCGAAGATGACCTGCGCGCCCTGGCGATGGAGAGCGACCGGGTACGCAGCCATATCGGGGACAAGGCTATCCGCAAGGTGATCGTGGTGCCCGGCAAGTTGGTAAATGTCGTCGTCGGATAAGCCATACGTAGAGACGCCCCGGCGGGGCGTCTCGGCGGGGCGTCTCGGCGGGGCGTCTACTGAGACGCCCCGCCGGGGCGTCTCTACTGAGATGAAATGCCAATCTTTGAGAGTCGGATCCTGCGCACCTACGTGGTAATTGCCCTGGGTGCCATCCTGTTCATGCTTCGCCGCTACGCCTTGCCCACATTCTTCGACACCGAAGGGCTACCCTTTGATATTGCCGGGCCATCGGCGCTCAACTCGTGCTACGACGCCATCGCCCTCAATACCTGCGCCGACGGCGGCATCGTCCTCTTCACCATCATCGGCGTCGTTCTGTCTGTAGGCTGGGGGAGTCTGGGAATGGCAATTTTCGCCGTCATCCTCGCGATCCCGCCCCTCGTTCTCTACTTCGCCCTCAGCCCGATCTGGGCACCGCTACTGAGTCTGCTGCTCATCCCCGTAGCCCTTGAAGTGGGCCTGCGATTCCTCTTCCCCATGCCAAAAGATGCCCTACCGCAGAAGTAAGGCTGTTAGGCGGAATGAAGCGAGATTCTTTGCGCCCTTGCGCCTTTGCGTCAGACGAGCGCTCGTCTGACGCAAAGGCGCAAAGGCGCAAAGAGTGAGAAGGGTTGCGGACGGGATGCTTCGCCCTACTCTGTATTAGGACGATCTCACCGTGCGTTGGTCCTGACTGAGCGGCAGCGCGAGCGCAAAAATACTTCCCTTACCTTCTGCGCTTTGCAGCCAGATTTTGCCGCCATGCGACTCGATGGCGAGTTTACAGAAGGTTAATCCCAACCCTGTACCGCGCACCTTCCGACCACGCACCTGGCCGAACTTCTCAAAAATACGCTCGTGATACTGGGGCGGAATCCCTGGGCCGTGATCACGCACCCAGAACACCAGCCAGTCGCCAACATGCAGCGCGGGGATGCGCAAGGGGAGGCCATCAACGACATCGGGATGAACCCCCTCCGTAATGTGCAGGGCGACCGCCCCCAGCGTCACGGTGGCTTCCATCGGCGAAAACTTAATCGCGTTATCGAGGAGGTTCTGGAGGACGCGCACCAGTTTCTCCCGATCTGCCTCCACAAGCGGCAGGCCAACCGGGAGTTGCTGCATCAGCGGTATTCTCTGATCACGGGCCGAGACCATCAGGCGGTCAAGGGTCTGATCAATCAGTGCATAGGGCGAGAGCGGCTCCACCTCCAGGCTCATGCGCCCCTGCTCCATTTTTGAAATATCCAGGAGCGTGTTCACCATCTCCAGCATTGTCCGGCTGCCCTGGTGCGCAATGCCCAGCAACTCTTGCTGCTGGTCGGAGATCGGTCCGCCCAGGCCGCGCTTGACCATCATGATCCCATTCATGATCGCTGTCAGCGGTGCACGCAGGTCGTGGATGAGCATCCCGGTGTAGTCTTCGCGCAGTTGGGCCAGCTCGCGCTCCTTCGAGATGTCCTGAAACAGAGCCAGACGGCCAATCTCTGCGCCGTTCACTTCGCGTACGGGCAATGTGTAGTGACGGATAAAGCGCGCCTGCGGGCTACTTAGTTCCAGTTCTACCACCTGATCAACGGCGTCATCCTCGTTTAGCCACGACGGCGTACTCACCGCGAGGGCGCGTGCACTCAACTCGGCCAGCAGATCATTGATCTGACGACCGATCAGAAGCTCCTTGCGACACGAGAAGAGCTGAGCCGCCATCGGGTTGGCCGTCACCACGGCACCGTGCATATCGGCCATCAGGATGCCATCATTTGTCGAGTTCAGGATCGCCTCAAAGCGGTCGCGCACCGTCGTGACCTCTTGGAAGAGGTGTGCGTTCTCAATCGCCACACCAATCGTGGCCGCCATCCGCATCAGGCGGTTGGCCTCCTCCTCCGTGAAGGTGCCATCGCGCTTATTGAGCAGTTCGATCACGCCGATTGTGCGATTTTTGACCACAATCGGCACGCACAGGATCGTTCGCACCTCATAGTTTACCGACTCGCTCACCTTCGCGTAGAAGCGCGAGTCGTGCTGGGCATCGTGGATAATCTCATATTGCTGCGACTGAGCCACCAGACCAACAAAGCCTTGGCCCTGAGGCACGCGCACGCCAAAGAGTTTTTCCTCGCCCGCCTCCAGGGTCATCACAAAAACCAGTTCGTTCGTCTCGACATCAAGCATCAAGAGCGAGCCGGCGTCCACCTGAAAATACTCGTTGAGCTGCTCCATCACCAAGTGGTACACATCGCGGGTGTTCAGCGATGATGTGACGGCAGCGGCGATTTTGTTGAGGGTGGCCAATTCGGCGGTGCGCCGCTGTGCGCGTTCGATGATGCGGAATGAGGTGGTGGCCGTTGCGATCTGACTGGCCATCAGGCGGGCCAGAGCAACCTCGCTCTTGGTGAAATGGCGTGGCTCTTCCATCGTGGCGAAGAGCAGGATGCCGATCACCCGATCCTGGGCCACCAGGGGCAACATCAGCACCGAGCAAATATGCTCGCGGTCGAAGAGTTGGATGAACACCTGCGTCGTCGCACTCGCGTCAGAGCCAAGTAGTTCGTTATGGTGGATATTATCAATCTGGACGACCTGGCGTTCGGCGAAGACCTGATGTAGGAAAGGCGTATCGGTAAGCAGAAACGGCGTGGGCAGGCTCACCCGAGGCGGGTGCGCGTTAGCCACATGAGCAGTAATGCCATCATCGCTCACAAAGAGGACGCAACTAGAAGGCAGATGGAGGATCTGCGAGAATTCGCTGATGCCGAGCATCAGCAACTCGTCGAGAGTTGCCGCCGTCTCAATCACTGAGGCGATCCGCAGCAGCGCTGCGGTGCGTGTATCAACAGGATCGTGATCGTTGTCGGAACCTGCTACCGTCGGGGTGTCCTTATTCTTCATTCTCCCACCTCACACCTCGCCCACGCAGCAGAGAGTCCGTTAGTGGGATGAACGTCTCGCCACCATGAGTTAGCAATCGCCCCGTGCCGTACAGCTTCCCGGAAGTCCGTAGGCAGGTGTGTACTCGTCCCGTTCGCGAAGATTCGGTGGCCGGTGGCCGGTGACCGGAACCCGGCCACCGAATCGTGGACACAGCAACCATCACCAAACCCGATTGGTATTTCTGGGAAACAGTACTCGTACCATGCACAGACAGGGCACAGTATAGCTTGTGCCCTAGCAGACGGCAAATGTGGTGTAGAGCTGAACGTGGCGACGGGTAATAATGTGCAATTTGACACGTGTGTACTAAAGTGCTACTATGGTCACTGCCATCTTGCGGATTTTTCCAAGATACTACTGGCAAACCCCCAACCAGTGCCAAGCTGTGCCGTGCAGTAGCAGTGTGACTAGAGTTAATAGGTCAAGGCAAAAACGATGAACTTTATAGAAATGGAAACGGCCCAAAAGCTGCGCGGTGGCTACTACACTCCGCCTGATATCGCCTCCTTTCTTGTTCGGTGGGTAAATGAGATCAACCCTACGCGGATGCTTGAACCGAGCTGTGGTGATGGCGTACTTTTCACCGCGTTGGCGGAGGTTGAAGGCTTTCAGCGAACGGCTATAACCGGATTTGAACTTGATCCTGAAGAAGCCATAAAGGCACAAGCGTGCGCCATTGCCGTTGGTCTAAAGGATGCCCATATTTATGCCGAAGATTTTCTTCAATGGGCGCTCGACCATCTAAACGACGGCACTCAGTTTGACGCTGTTGTGGGAAATCCGCCTTTTGTACGTTACCAGTACCTTCCCGAACCCTTCCAACTTCGCGCTGGGCAGATATTTAAGGAACTTAATCTTTCTTTTACCAAGCATACAAATGCGTGGGTGCCATTTATCCTTGCGTCAATGTCGCTTCTACGACCAGGGGGACGCCTCGCAATGGTTGTCCCTGCTGAGATTATTCACGTTACGCACGCTCAATCGCTACGCTCCTATCTTGGTCGCGAATGTCGCCGTTTGGTGATCATTGATCCAGAAGAGCTTTGGTTTAGCGACACACTTCAAGGGGCGGTTATTCTCCTTGCCGAGAAGCGGCAAAGCACATCGGTGAGAGCCGAAGGACTTGGCATGTATCCCGTAAAAAGCCGGGAGTTTCTTATGCTCAACCCATCAGCCGTTTTCAATGCACCCTCGGCAATCAACGGAAAAACGGTAGAAGGTAAATGGACACGGGCGTTGCTCGATTCAAAAACACGGGCGTTCTTAGATGAGCTTGAAGAACATCCTGGTATCCATCGGTTCAACGATATTGCCAAGGTTGATGTTGGTATCGTCACCGGTGCGAATAAGTTCTTTCTTGTGACCAACAAGATTGTAAAGACCTACCATCTCGAACCTTGGGCACACCCAATGTTTGGGCGCAGCGAACACTGTCCTGGCATTATCTACGATGATCATCAGCATGCAGCAAACGCACTCAAGGGGAATCCGACAAATTTTCTGTGGTTTCGAGAACATACCACCAAGATCGATGCTGCCGCAAAGGCGTATATCCAACTTGGTGAGGCCCAGTACCTGCACACTCGTTACAAGTGCCGTGTTCGCTCTCCCTGGTATACGGTGCCTTCGGTTTACTCGACCGAGATTGGTATGCTGAAGCGCTCGCATGATACGCCACGTCTGATCATCAATCAAATTGGTGCATATACGACTGATACGGCCTATCGCATTCGCACACTCAATGTAGTGGCAGAGAAACTCGTTGGCTGCTTCATCAATCCGCTAACGGCATTGAGTGCAGAGTTGGAAAGCCGTCATTACGGAGGCGGCGTACTCGAAATGATTCCATCCGAAATTGAACGACTCCTCATTCCACTGCCTGCGAATGTGAATATCGATCTTGTTGACTTGGATAAGGCGATACGGACAGTATCGACGCATCAAGTACTCGCAAACCAGGGAAAAATTGTGCTAGGAGCACTGGGACTGTCGCGTGGACAGCAGGAGTGCCTGCTAGAAGGCTGGAGAAAGCTGCGCGACCGAAGACACCGCACATCAAGCGAGCCATTAGCTGAGGAAGATTAGTCGATTTCGAGTATAAAACGGGTTGGATCGACCTTGTCGCGATAAAGCGCCAGCGTCCGACCGAGCAAATCTTCCCTAGCAATATGCCTGCGTATAGGACCCCAACTTAGACGAGTCATGGCATTTCGCTGCATGTAAGTTTTGCTTGTTATACTCGTTGTATGGCGAATAGCTAGGTCATATTCACCGTAACTAATACCCTTGATAATAAGATGAAATTTTGCATATGCTACGTCAGTGGTCAGTGTATTTTTCGACCATGTAAGATAAGAAAAGACCTCTTCACGGAAAAAGTGCCGATGATCTATATCCTCAGAAAGTAAGCCTTTATCTAAACTCATCGCAGCTTGATGTGTTCGAGCTGCCTTAGGAATCAGCAGATCTCGTCTCTCAAGAGGCTTACTCTCCCAAACGAGTTCAAATTCAAGCCCGACTGTTGCAGAAACTGGACTGAGCAAGTCCGCTTTTGTCGTTTCAAGAATTTTGGGAACTATGGGTTCTTTTTTTGATGTAACCTTTGTGGGAGTACGATGCAAAGGGTTTACCTTCAACTTTATCCGGGCAACCGTATCACTGACACCATTTTCGCCAGCCGATGTCGATGGTCGGGGCGGCGGAATAGCCATTTCATCAACGATTCGACCGCTTGCAAGCATTTCGTCGAGAACTGAAATCGCATCAACTTTCACAATATTGTTGGGATACTCCGTGGGAAGAAGAGCGAATTGCGCTTCGATCTCATTAATAAAGGTCATATCGGCGGAATTTGTCATATCGAATTCAAGAAACATCCCAACCTCGATGTTGTTATGCAACCCGCCAAGCGTAAGGTTTGCGCTACCCACCACTAAACGAGCGAAACTCTTCCCTCGCACCAAATAAATTTTGGGATGAAAAACGATCATCCGAGAACCTGTATCAACCGTATAAAGCTCACCTCCTATGCTATGCAGACGAACAAGCCCTTGATATGACGTGATGTCGTTCCGAATCCCGACAAGGATGGTTACATATGCCGCGTGCGCCTTCAGCTCAGCCTCTATTTGCTCTACGCCACGTTCGCTAACAAACGCAACACTTAAGAGTACTCGCTCAACATCAGGAATATCGAACAGTTCTCGCACGGCGTCTGCATGCGTGCGTGCCGTGAATCCTTGGAGAATAAATTCTCGCTTTATCACATCTACCCTCGTTTCTTCAATACGATTTCACTATAGAACTGAACATGGCGACGGGCGATCTCGGGCCATGCAAAGGGGGCGGCAGCGCGGCGACCGGCGGCGGCGAGATCGGCGCGCAGGGTTGACGAGGCAGCAAGGCGAGCCAGGGCTGCAGTCAAGGCGGTGGTATCACCAGGAGGGGTAAGTATGGTAA
>Ga0194060_10003223_pt1 | contig 11560 bp, 13 predicted proteins | sample SepL225m_MetaG_FD_163427 | JGI IMG/M metagenome (GOLD analysis project Ga0194060, IMG submission 163427) | Anoxic zone freshwater microbial communities from boreal shield lake in IISD Experimental Lakes Area, Ontario, Canada - Sep2016-L222-5m | ecosystem: Environmental > Aquatic > Freshwater >... | reverse complement strand
CTCTGCCAGCGGGCGGCTCATCACGTTGGCACCGAGGGTGCCGTTGCCGGAGATGAGCCCCTGCTCCCAGGTCTCCGCCGGGGTGGAACTGATGAAGCCTCTATCAGGAACCGTGAAGCCCGGCGGCTTCTGCGCTTGTGCCATCCCGTGGCCTCCGCTCAGAAGACCGGTGAAGAGGGAAATGAGATACTTTTTCATGGGTCGGCTTGGAGCTTAGGATTTCTTCCCGCTGTGTCAAGGGTTGGCGGGCCAGCGTGTTGTTCGAGTGAGCCGCCGTCCACATCCAGATGGATCAGCGCGGCCGCCAATGCCGCGCGGTGGTGACGGGGTCATTGCGGATGGGCGCGGCTGGCGAGGTTTGCACTGGCCGCCCGGAGGCCGGCAGAAAAAAGTGTTGCTTGCGCATGGCATGGTGGATTAGCCTGTCGCGCTGTCAGGGGCCGTGGAGGTTCGGCAGGCGAACCCCGCCAGGACTTGATCGTAGCAACGGTAGTTTGTCCGGATTTGCCGCGGATTCCCTGGCAGCACTTTTTTCCCAGCTTTTGATTTTCCTTGCGCCGATCCGGATCGCGGTGAGAATCCGCGCCCCGCGCTGCGGTTCCACCCCATGAGCGAATCCCCTCAATCTGTTAGCTTCATGTCGATCGGCGAGGTGCTGCGCCAGCACCAGTCGTTTGTGCTGCTGAGCCACGTGCGCCCGGACGGCGACGCGATTGGCTCGCAGCTTGCCCTCGGGTTCGCCTTACTGGCGGCTGGCAAGAGCGTCCGCTTGTTCAACGAGGACGGACTGCCGGAGAGTCTGAGCTTTCTGCGGGGATCGGAACGCATTGAAGTCCCGCCCGCTGAACCGGTGGTGGCGGATGTGGTCATCGCGCTGGATACGGCCACCCGACCGCGGCTTGGCGAGCGCTGCCTGCACGCGGTTGCCAACGTGAAGCTGTGGCTCAACATCGACCACCACATTTCCAATCCCGGCTACGGCGACCTCAATCTGATAGATGCGACCAGCCCCGCAACCGGCGAAATTCTCTACGAACTCATCCTCGCCCTCGGCCTGCCGCTGCCGGAGGAATCCCGCGATGCCCTCTACGTCGCGGTTTCCACCGATACCGGATCGTTTCAATACCCGTCCACCACCGCCAAGACCTATGACATGGCGGCTGATCTGATCCGCCGCGGACTGGATGTCGGAACGCTCAATTCCAACACTTACGACAACCATCCCTACCGGCGCCTCGAGTTGTTGCGTGCCCTGCTTAACACCTTGGAACGCTCGGCTGACGGTCTGGTCTCCCATTGGACGCTGCGCGAAGCCACCCGCCGCGACCTGGCCCTCAGTGCCGAGGACAGCGAGGGTCTCATCGATGTGATCCGCGCCATCCGCGGGGTGCAGGTGGCCGTGTTTTTTGAAGAATTGCCGGACGGCAAGACCCGCATCTCGATGCGCTCGAAGGACCGCCGCTACGATGTCTGCCAGATCGCCACGGAATTCGGCGGCGGCGGCCATTGCCTGGCGGCAGGCATCCGCATGCAGGGCCCGCTCGATGTGGCCAAAGCCAGCGTGCTGGATGCCATCCAGCGCCGCATCCAAGCCGCCCACGCCTGAGACCCCGGTCATGATTGTTAGATAGACACCATTCCACCAGCCCCCCATGGAGTAATGGAGTAATGGGATCGAAGACATCACACCACTCCACCACTCCACCACTTCACTTCTTCACTTACCCACCTTATTCATTATGCGACCCAATCCCATGGAACTGGACGGCCCGAGCGGCGTATTGTTGATCGACAAAGCCCCGGATATGACCTCACACGACGTGGTGGCGATTGCGCGCCGCGCGCTCAACACCAAGAAAATCGGCCACTGCGGCACGCTTGATCCGATGGCCACCGGCTTGCTGATGTTGGTGATTGGCCGAGCCACCAAGATTCAGGATCTGCTCATGAGCGAGGACAAACAATACCAAGGCACCATCACCCTGGGCAGCAGCACCAGCACCCAGGACCGGCAGGGCGAGACGCTTGAGACCAAACCCGTGGCGGATTTCACCCCCGACCAAATCCGGGCGGTTTTCGATGCCTACGTCGGGCCCTTCGAACAAATCCCGCCGATGGTATCCGCCATCAAAAAAGACGGGGTCCCCCTCTACAAACTCGCCCGCAAGGGCATGGTCATCGAACGCGATCCGCGCCCGGTCCATATCACTTCCTACGAGGTGACCCGCGTGGCTTTGCCCGAAATCGATTTCACTGTCAACTGCTCGAAAGGCTTCTACGTCCGCACCTACGCCCACGACATCGGCGAACGCCTCGGCTGCTGCGGCCATCTGAGCGCGCTGCGGCGCACCCGCTCGGGGAAATTCACCCTCGAGCGTGCGGTCACCGTGGCCGACTTGAAAACCACGCCGCGCGAGGCCTTGCTCAAGGCGATGATTTCGCTGGCGGAGATCTCACTGATGCGCGGTGCCTGATAGATTCCAACCCACCTCCCGACCATGGCCATTCAGATCCGTTCCATCGTCAAGGCGCTCACGCCCCTGATGGCGGCATCCAGCGGACTGGCCGGATTGTTAGGCGAGCGGACCGGACAAAACCGCAATCTGGCAGCGGACGAGCGACTGAAGAGACTTGAAGACGACCTGCTCAGGATGGGGGAAGTCTTCGGCGCCGCAGTGGCACGCTTGCAGGCCGCCGCGCAAGAGCTGCAAACCCAAGCCGAGCTTTATGAATCCCAGCGTGCGCGGTTGCGCTGGGCCTGCATCCTCTCCGCCCTGGCCCTGGGCGTGAGCGGGGTGGCGGTGGGGTTGGCCATCTTCCTGTAAGAACGCTCTGATATGGCCATGCCCATGGTCCGGCAGAGTGCCCTGCCATGGTCCGGCATGCCCGTCCTGCACTCAGCGCCACCGCAGAGTCCGGCTCAGGAAGTCTGAAGCTGTCCTTGCGTCCGCGGTGGATTCCGCCTAAGTCTTGCCTGCCATGAGCGACGCCGCCAGCCCGCAGACCCATCCATCCACTGAAGCCGAATTGATCGCCGTGCGCCGCGAGAAACTCGGGAAACTGCGCGAGCTTGGAGTGGATCCGTTTGGCGCGCGCTTCGAGGTGACCACCACGCCCGCCGCGCTGCACGCGGAATTTGCGGAAGGCCTGCACGTGAGAGTGGCCGGGCGCATCACCGCGCTGCGCGACATGGGCAAGTCGTGCTTCATTCAGGTGGGCGACATCCACGGGTCGATCCAGGGCTATGTCGGAACCAAGAATCTAACGGAGCAGGAGGCGGCGGTATGGAAATGTCTGGATCGTGGCGATTGGATCGGCATAGAGGGGGAAACCTTCATTACCCGCACCGGCGAACCGACGATCAAGGTGGGGAAATTCACGGTGTTGTCGAAGTCCTTGCGGCCGATGCCGGACAAGTGGCACGGGTTGGCCGACCGCGAGCAGATTTACCGCAAGCGGCATCTGGATTTGATGGGCAACCCGGAGAGTGCGGCGTTGTTTGTGAAGCGCTCGCTCATGATCGCCGAGATCCGGCGGTTCATGCAGGATCGCGGGTTTTTGGAAGTGGAAACGCCGATGCTCCAAGACGTGGCCGGCGGGGCTGCCGCCCGTCCGTTCGAAACCTATCACAATGCCCTGGGCATGCCGCTGACGTTGCGCATCGCGCCGGAGTTGTTCCTCAAGCGCTTGTTAGTCGGTGGATTCACCAAGATTTTCGAGCTCAACCGGAGTTTCCGCAACGAGGGGATTTCGCGCCGCCACAATCCGGAGTTCACCATGTTAGAGGCGTATTGGGCGTTTTCCGATTTTGAGGGCATGGCGGATTTGGTTGAAGAGTTGGTCTGCCATCTGGCGGAAAAATTCTGCGGTGGCCTGCAAATCGGGCACAAGGACGAGGATGGCAACCCGCTGCGCAGCATCAACCTCGCGCGCCCGTGGCGGCGCGCCGACTATCACGAGCTGATCGCCGGCGCGGCCGGCGCGGATTTCTTCGGTCTAACCGCCGCTGGCCGCCGCGACCGCTGCGAGGGGTTAGGCGTGCAGATTTCCCCGGAAATGGAGGATCACGAGGTCATCCAACAGGTATTTGAAAAGCTCGTGGAGGAAAAAACCTTCGACCCGTGCTTTGTCACACGGGTGTCCAGCCAGTTGGTGCCGCTGGCCAAGGTGAGTCCAGGCGGCGCGACCGTCGAGGTGTATGAACTCATCATCAACGGTCAGGAGATCTCGCCCGGCTATTCCGAACTCAACGATCCGGACGTGCAGCGCGAACGCCTCGAGCACCAATCCGGCGAGGAAACCCAAAAGGTCGATTACGACTTCATCGAAACCCTCGAACACGGAATGCCCCCGGCCGGCGGCATCGGCATCGGCATCGACCGCCTCTGCATGATGCTCACCGGCGCCCCGACCATCCGCGATGTGGTGCTGTTCCCGCTGTTGAAGCGGAAGTAATGATTTCACGCTGCTGCCGGCCGCGTCCATTAGAATCCATCAAACGCGAGTCACCACAACCCTATGAATTACATCTTCTGTCTTGTTAGCCTGTTAGGCGCGTTTCTGCTCTTCCAAGTGCAGCCCATGATCAGCAAGTTCATTCTACCGTGGTTTGGCGGCAGTCCCGGGGTGTGGACCACGTGCATGTTGTTTTTCCAGATGATGCTTTTTGGCGGTTACAGCTATGCGCACCTGCTATCCGGGCGCAGGGCGGCCACGCAGGCGTGGGTGCATGTGGGCTTGCTGGTGGTGGCGGCGCTGCTGTTGCCGATCGTGCCGGTTGCCGCGCTGAAGCCGCTGGGCTCGGAAAATCCGTCCTGGCACATTCTGGTGGTGTTGTTAGCCACGGTGGGATTGCCGTATTTCGTGCTTTCCGCCACCAGTCCGCTGGTGCAAGTCTGGTATTCCCGTGTCTATCCGGACCGGACGCCATGGCGTTTGTATTCGCTGTCCAACGCCGGTTCGCTGACGGCCCTGCTGTCCTATCCGATTCTCATCGAGCCGCGCTGGGATGCGGTGCAACAGGCGTGGATCTGGTCGGGCTCTTTCCTGCTGTTTGCCTTGTTGATGGGTGCCTGCGCCATGGGCGAATGGAAACGGGGCACGGCCGAGGCCGCGCGGTGCCTGCGTGAGGAAGTGGTGAAGGACGCCCAGACTCCCGGGCCGGGCGTGTGGCGCCGGCTGGGGTGGGTTCTGCTGCCGGCGTTTGCCTCGCTCATGCTGTTAGCCACCACCAATCACGTTTGTCAGGATGTGGCGGTCATCCCCTTTCTGTGGGTGGTGCCACTGGCGCTCTATCTGGTGACCTTCATCATTTGCTTTGATCATCCGCGCTGGTATGTGCGCCCGGTGTGGGCGCTGCCGGCGATGCTGGCCATCGTGCTCACCTCCGGGATGTATGGGATTGCATGGGACTGGTCGCCGGGATTTGTCACGGAGCTGGTGATTTACTTTGCGACGTTGTTTTTCATCTGCATGGTGTGTCATGGGGAGTTGGCCCGCTTGAAACCCAGCACGGCGCATTTGACGGAATACTATCTGCTGATGTCTGCGGGCGGGGCGTTAGGGGGACTGGCGGTGAGTTTGGTGTCGCCCATGGTGTTCAAAACTTTCATGGAATGGTCGCTGGGGCTCGTCATCGGGTTTGTCATCGTGACCTGGGTGGCCTATCGTGGCTTGGTGGCAACCCGCACCCGGCGCACGCAACAACTCGTCGGCGGGGCCTTCGCCGTGGTGGCCGTGGTGGCGCTCTATTTCATCACGGACTGGGAGTTTCTCGGCTTTGGCGGCGCGCTGGATCGATCGCGCAGTTTCTACGGCACGCTGCGGGTTGAGGGCTGGACTGCGGACGATGGCACCACCTACCATTCGCTTTATTGCAGCGGCACCGAACACGGCCGCCAAAACATGGACCGCGTTATGCGCCGCGACCCGCTCACCTACTACGGTCACGAGACGGGCATCGGCATGGCGCTGGATGGCTTGAAAAACCAGCCGGAGGCCAAAGTGGGCGTCATTGGCATGGGCACCGCCACGGTCGCTTGCTATGCCGAGCCGGGACAAACCTACCGGTTTTATGAAATCAATCCCGCCGTCGTGAGCATGGCGCGGAAATGGTTCACCTTCATCGATGACCTCGAGGCCCGCGGCGCCAAGTATGAACTGGCCCTCGCGGACGCACGTCTCTCACTCGAGCATGAGCCCGCGCAAAACTTCGACGTGCTCATGTTGGATGCCTTCAGCGGTGATTCGGTGCCGGTGCATTTGCTCACGCGTGAGGCGTTTGCCATTTACCAACGGCATCTCAAACCCAATGGCATCATCGCCGTGCATATCACTAACAAATATCTCAACCTCGCGCCGGTGGTCGAGCGCCTTGCCAAGGAATTCGGGTATCTGACGACGCGCCAGTGCATCGACCCTGGCGATTTACCCGGCCACTACGAACCGGACTACCTGTTGCTGACCAAGGATGCGGAATTCATCGAAGCCCATCCGGCCGTGCCGCCGGAGTATGCGCGGGCGTTGGAGGTGCCGCTGTGGACGGATCACGCGCACAATCTGTTCCAGATTCTGGAGCGGCGTTAGAGTGGGCACTCAAACCCCGAGCATCTGCCGGAACTGGCGTGCGCTCGCCTCATCTAACAGGCGCAGCGCGGATTCCACCGGCAGGTCCGCGGCGATGATCTCGTGAGCGGCTTCCAGCGCGGGATAGGCCGTGCGCCGGAATTCCAACACCCGGGTGTCCGAATCCCACAAGGCCCAGCCCGCACGCAGGTCGCCATCGCGGGGTTGGCCCACGGAACCGACCATGACGGCGCAAACCACGCCCTCGGGCAGATGCACGCGGGTGGGGTTGATGCGTTCCGGGGTGACCGGCTCGGCCGGATCAAAAAAAACCTCCTGGCAGTGGGTGTGGCCGAAGAAGCCGATCCCGTGCCCTGAGGATCGCAAAATATCGAGTGTGGGAACCGCATCACGAAGCGCACGCATGTAAGGCCATTCCTCCGGTCGATGCAGCGCGGCGTGCGCCACCAAGCCGCCGGGGATTTCCAACAACCGCGGCAGGTCGCGCAGCCAAGCCGCATTCTCGTCGCTCAAGGTGCGGGCGGCTTCCTCGACGCCGGCCCAGACCGGGTTTTTCTGCCAATCGCGGTTGGCGGGCAAGGCCGCAGGGTCCCGCCGCAGGTGGTTGGTGTAGAAATCGTGATTGCCCATCACGCACTGCCCGCCCAGCGCACGCACCCGCTCCACGCAGGCATTGGAGCTCGCCCCATAGCCCACGGTGTCGCCCCCCACCACCACCCGACTGGCCTTAGCCTTGGTCACCTCCCGCAGCACCGCCTTCAACGCCGGAAAATTGGCGTGGATATCGGATAAGATGGCGAGCTTAGGCATCGGAGACCCACTCTAGCGCAGCCGTCAAGCCCGCGGGGCGCGGGCGCTCAGCGAGCGCATTTAGTCCCGCAATCGAGGATTTTTAAAAAAAAACCTTGATTAGGGGCGGGGAGCGTGTTGATCTCCCCGCCCGCCCACAACGGCGGAACAACCCCACATTTCCCCACACGGCCATGGCCTACGCAGTGATCAAAACCGGCGGCAAACAATACCGCGTCCAACAAGGCGAGAAATTCGACGTCGAAAAGCTCGACGCCGAAGTCAATTCTGAAATCCAGTTCACCGAGGTTCTGCTCGTGGGCGAGGGCGAGAGCGTGAAGGTCGGAGCCCCGACCGTGGCGGGAGCCTCGGTCACGGCCAAGGTCATCAACCAATATCGCGGACCCAAGGGAATTGCCTTCAAGTTCAAGCGCCGCAAGGGCTTCCACAAGACCAAGGGTTTCCGCCGTTCCCTCACCACGCTCGAGATCACCTCGATCGCCGGTTAATCCCATACCTAACACCTCACTTCCATGGCCCATAAAAAAGGACAAGGCTCCGTCAAGAACGGTCGCGATTCCCGCAGCAAACGTCTCGGCGTGAAAAAATTCGGCGGGCAAGCCGTCATTGCCGGCAACATCATCATCCGCCAGCGCGGCACCAAGGTGCATCCCGGCGTGGGTGTCGGCATGGGCCGCGACCACACGCTCTTTGCCCTCGTCGATGGCAAGGTGCTGTTTGACCGCGAAGGCCGCCGTGTCAACATCGCCGCCCCCGCGGTCGTTGCCGCCGCCAACTAACACCCACAATCTCCACCCAGCCGCACTCCCCACCGGAGTGCGGCTTTTTTGCGCGCGGCGGCCGCACCCTGGCGCGGGGCCGATCGCCGACGTTTGGTTTGTGACATCGGTTAGATTGACCCCGAATTCCACGCAAGGGGATAGTGCGGGTCCATGGCGAGCCGGACCATGGCGTTGCCGAATCCCGCCGCCCATGTGCTCAGACCTCAGCCTTGCCGCTCTCATGCAAGATGCGCAAGCCTTCGCGGACATAGTCCACGCCGGACCACACGGTGCAGACGGCGGCAAGGAGGCACGGATAGATCGGTGAGAACGGCACCACCTTGAGCATGATCCAGCCGATGGCCACCATCTGCGCCACGGTGCACACCTTGCCGCTCCATTGCGGGGAGATATTGACCTGATGGCCGGTGAAATGGAGCACGTTGATGCCGCCCAAAATGATGCAATCGCGCACGATGGCCAAGGCGGTGAACCACAACGGCAGGTGCCAATTGTCCGGCCCCCAATCCACCGCGGTGAGGGTGATGATGGCGGTGAGCAGCAGGGACTTGTCGGCGATGGGATCGATGATGGCGCCGAACTGCGAGCGCTGGTTGAAGCGGCGGGCTATCCAGCCATCGAGCCCGTCGCTGGCCGCGGCCGTCACAAACACCGCCAGCGCCGACCACCGCAACCATTCAAGTGGGGCCTTGTCCGCCACACTGTGGCCATAGTAAATAGCCAGCACAGCAAACACCGGCACCAGCAGCAACCGTGACAAAGTGATCTTGCTTGCGAATGTCATTCACCTGATGCAAGCATAAAGCCCAGACTTTGGAAATGCAAAATCGCCGCCCGGCCGAAAACCCCTGCTTGATTGCCCGACCCGATCCACTAGGCTTTCCCCGCAACGATGCGTTCCAATCAACTCCGCTATGCCCCGGGACATGTCTTGGTCACCGCCGCTTTCATCGGCAGTCTGGCGCTGGTGCTGGCTGCCGGGTTGCACGCTTTGGGCCTAACGGACCGGGTCGATGCGGCCATCGCCGGCCTGTTGTGCCGGACCTTGCAACAGGATGGCGCGGCGGGTTTTCCCAAAGCTCTGCCGCCATGGGCGTTGTGGCTTGGCACGGCCATCATCGCCTACGGGCTGGCACTCACCCTGCTCGGCGTGCCCGGCACCTGGCGGCGGCTCGTGTTGTGGTTGACCACACTGGTGTGGGTGGCGGCATGGGCTCCGGTGTTAGGTTTGGCGGCGCATGCCCCCGAGATTAGCGCGTCACTGGTGGCCGCGCTGTGGTCCGGCGCCTGCGCGCTCGTCTATGTCCACTCCCACCGCATGCCCTGCGATGAAGGGCCGGTAACCTGATGCCCGCCCATCCTCATGTCCCAGGCCGATTTTCCCGAACCCGTCAAAGCACTCATTGGTGAATTGAAGCACCTGCCGGGCGTGGGCCCGCGCAGTGCCGAGCGTATCGCCATCTGGTTGCTCCAAAACCCGAAGGCCGATGTTCCCGCGCTCGCTGCCGCTCTCACCCATGCCAAGGCCCACATCGTCGCCTGCCCGGTCTGCGGGTTTTTCGCCGTCCACGGCTCCTGCCAACTCTGCGAGGATCCCAAACGCGAGGATCTAACACTTTGCGTGGTAGAGCAAGCCACCGATGTGCTGCCGCTCGAACGCTCCGGCGCCTTCCGCGGCCGCTACCACTGCCTCGGCGGCAAACTTTCCCCGCTCGACCGCGTCTCACCCGAGGACCTGCGCATCCCGTCCTTGCTGCAACGCATCGATGCCGCACCGGCGGAGATCGAAGTGATCCTCGCGCTGGGCGCCGACGTCGAAGGGGAAGTGACCGCCAACTATCTGGCCGGCCTGTTGCGTGGCCGCAAGTGCCGGGTTTCCCGCATCGCCCAAGGCCTGCCAGCCGGCGGCGGCCTCGAACATGCCGATGCGCTCACGCTCCTGCGCGCTATCCAAGGGCGGCGGGACTGTGGCGGCGCTTAGCTTCAGACTTCCTGAGCTAGGCATTGAATTGTCGAGGAATTGGTGCTGAATTCCGGAAAATGACGTGGCACTTTTCTTGAGGGTTTGGTCGTGATTTAACGAAACGCAGAACCGCGCGGAGCGTGATAGACTTGAGCGGAGCGAAAGCCCCGCAGGGGGACCGCCGGAGGGCGGGATCAACCGCTGAGGTCGCGGAGGGATGCGCGGAGATTTTTGATAGAGATTGGCACCGGGTCGTCTGTCCCCAGGATGGCATGAAGCTCACCGAAGGAAACTCTGCGATTTCCTCTGCTGACTCCGCGCCTCCGCGTTTCGATCATTTTGTGAACCTTTGAGCGTCAAAACGTGCCAATTCTTTTTCCACCGAACTCAGGAACTGTGAAATTCCGCTTGCCAAAGTCAAATTAAGGATATACGTATATCCGCATGACGACGACGGTTTTCATCTCGGGCGGCTCACAAGCCGTGCGCATTCCCAAGGAGCTGCGGTTCGATGCCAAGCGCGTCGAGATCGAGCGGCGGGGTGCGACTTTGGTGCTCCGTCCATTACCAGACAGCAATTCCTGGCCTGAGGGTTATTTGGAATCCTTCGCTGCCGGCAGGGTTGATGACAGCTTGGTGCGTCACCCGCAGGGGGAACCCCGGGAAATTGTTTTCTGATGTATTTGCTCGATTCCGATACCAGCATTTTTTTCTTGAAGGGCCACCCGGCGGTGATCGCACACTTCCGGAAACACGGCCCGAAAACGCTGTTTTTGTCATCGGTCAGCTATCACGAATTACGCTATGGAGCACTGCATTCAAACGCGGTGCAACGCCACCTTGGCGCGGTCCAGGATTTCGTGGCGCCGTTGACCGTGCTGCCCTTTACGCAAGCCTCCGCCGATTATTCCTCGCGGGTCCGGCAGGATTTGGCCGCTATCGGGCAGACCATCGGTCCACTCGATATGCTCATCGCAGGTCACGCTCTTGAACACCGCCTCACCCTCGTCACCGGTAACGCTCGCGAGTTTTCACGTGTCCACGGCCTGTTGTTGGAAACCTGGATCTAACGATATCTGGGGTGGCCGTGTATCAAAGCCTCCGCCGACTCTCCTGCCGCTGCTTTGCGCCAATTGCGCCGATCCGGCTTGCCGGCGGCGGGCGGGCAGGGCAGCTTTTCGGGCATGTCGCTTGTGCTTGCCTCTGCCTCGCCGCGCCGCCGCGATTTGCTCACGCGCGCCGGGCTTGAATTTGAAGTGGTGGTTTCCCCCGCCGAGGAGATGCATGACCCGGCCATGGCCCCGGACCGCTTGTGTGAGGGCAATGCCTTGCTCAAGGTGGCGGCCGTGGCGCACCAGCACCCGCAGGCCACCATCATCGGCGCAGACACCTTGGTTTTCATCGATGCCGAGGTGCTGGG
>Ga0194060_10003222_pt1 | contig 11563 bp, 11 predicted proteins | sample SepL225m_MetaG_FD_163427 | JGI IMG/M metagenome (GOLD analysis project Ga0194060, IMG submission 163427) | Anoxic zone freshwater microbial communities from boreal shield lake in IISD Experimental Lakes Area, Ontario, Canada - Sep2016-L222-5m | ecosystem: Environmental > Aquatic > Freshwater >... | reverse complement strand
CCCATAACCTCACCAATCCCTTTACCGGACGTACCGGTAATTTCCGTGACTTCAGGTTTCTCGGGAAGTTTGGTGATGTGGTTTTCAGCGGAATAAGCGCAAAGAGCTACAGAGAGGCACTTGGACCACACGCGGTCTATATGTCCCTTCTTTTTCTTGGTTGGGCTCTTGTGATGTGGTTTGTTCTTGGCCACGATCCATTTCCTGATTTCCAGACCATCAATGCCGAGACCTTCATGTCTTTTGTCTTCTCGGTGGTCTTTTTTTCGCTCGGTATTTACTGGTGGAAAAATCCGCCGAATGCGGCTACTCACCTGAATGATGATATGAAAGCCGTATTTTCTGTTCACCTTACAGCAATTGGGTATATAAGTATTGCAATAGGGTGTATCGCTTTTGTTGCATTCCAGCAGCCATCGTTTGCCGCCTATTATAAAGAGCTTGACAATCTTGCTTTTTATCTTTACGGTGAGCCTTTCAACCGGGTAAGTTACGATTTTGTTCAGGAGGGTGGCAAAATCATCTCCGGCTCGAAGGAGTTTATGGACTTTGAAGCTTATGCAATTCTTCCGAAAAACGGGAGCACCTTCGGTATGGCGAGGACGGTTATTGACCTTATAACCTTCAACCACATCATTTGCGGTGTTCTCTATGTTTTTGCAGGTGTCTACCATGGCGGTCAGTATCTTCTCAAGATTCAGCTTAATGGCCTCTACAGCCAGATCAAGTCGGTCATGGTTGCCAAAGGGCGCGATCAGGAGGTGCAGGTCAAGATTCTTGGTTCGATTATGGCTCTCTGTTTTTCCACCATGCTCTCAGTATACGCTGTGATCGTCTGGAATACCATCTGCGAGTTGAACCTGTTTGGTACGAACATCATGATGTCATTCTACTGGCTCAAACCGCTTCCAATATTCCAGTGGATGTTCACCGACCCAAGTATCAATGACTGGGTTATGGTTCATGTTATTGTTGCTGGTTCACTTTTTTCTTTAATTGCGCTTGTTCGTATTGCCTTCTTTTCTCACACGTCGCCTCTTTGGGACGACTTGGGGCTGAAAAAGAATTCTTACTCTTTCCCTTGTCTTGGACCTGTTTATGGTGGTACCTGCGGTGTTTCTATTCAGGATCAGCTCTGGTTTGCCATGCTCTGGGGAATCAAGGGGCTCTCTGCTGTAGCATGGTATATTGATGGAGCATGGATAGCATCGATGATGTACGGTGTTCCTGCTGCGGATGCCAAGTCCTGGGATTCAGTGGCCCATCTTGCTCACCACTACACCTCAGGTATTTTTTATTACTTCTGGACTGAGACGGTGAACATTTTTTCAAGCTCTCATCTTTCGACGATTCTGATGATTGGTCATCTTACCTGGTTTATCAGTTTTGCCGTATGGTTTGAAGATCGCGGTTCCCGGCTTGAGGGTGCTGATATTCAGACGAGAACGGTTCGCTGGCTGGGAAAAAAGTTTCTCAATCGCGATGTCAACTTCCGCTTTCCCGTTCTGACGATTTCAGATTCGAAGATGGCAGGCACATTTATGTACTTTGGTGGTGTGTTTATGCTGGTGTTCCTCTTCCTGGGTAATGGATTCTATGAGACGGACAGTCCACTTCCGCCTCAGGTTACTGACGCTGCGGTATCAGGTCAGGTTTTGTTGACCCAGGTTGTAGACTATCTTGTGAAGTTGATCGCTTGACACATTATCCAGGTTTGAGAGGGTCGGGATCCTCTCAAACCTGGAGTTTTGCTTTTACAGTTTATCATGTAATTAAAGAGGAGGGTTTTTATGGCCGATCCTGTAGTTAAGTCAGATATATCGTCATCATCATTAGCCAAGGATTCCCAGAAACAGACTGGAAAACTTCGGCTTGATCCCATTAATATCAATCTTGGGAGAACAGGTCTTCCGCAGGAGTCACGTCTTCCTTTCCAAAAAGAGGCTAAATTAGCTCCGAGTCCGGCTCCGGCGGTTCCGAAGGCAGCCGCTGCTGCAAAGCCGGCAGTGGGAGCGAAGCTAGTGGCTGGTGCTAAACCCGCAGCCACTGTATCGAAACCTGAAGCCAGCGCAAAGCCTGCCGCACCGGCCGCCAAGGGTGCACCTGTAGCCAAAGCCGCTCCGGCCGCTAATGGTTCACCTGCGGCCAAAGCCGCTCCACCCGCCAAAGGTGCTCCTGTGGCCAGCGCCGCTCCGACCGCCAAGGGTGCTCCTGTAGCCAAAGCCGCTCCAGCCGCCAAGGGTACTCCTGTGGCCAAAGCCGCTCCACCCGCCAAAGGTGCTCCTGTGGCCAGCGCCGCTCCGACCGCCAAAGTCGCTCCACCTGTGGCCCCAGCAGCTCCTGCCGCGCTGAAAAAGGCAGCTCCAAGGGAAAAAGATCACTTTTTTATTATTGAAAACCTCTGTGTTGGTTGTGGACTCTGTCTCGACAAGTGCCCACCAAAGGTCAAAGCTATCGGTTACAAGTTTTATGGTGATGTTCAGGAGGGAGGGTTCAGGGCTTACATTGATCAGGATGCCTGCATCTCGTGCGCCTCATGTTTTAATGCTGGAGAGTGTCCTGCTGCAGCACTTGTCAAAGTACATCCCGATGGCGAGGTTCTTGACTATGTTTATACACCACCCGAACGCCTTGATTTTGACCTGAGATTTCTTCACAGGTTTCACAGAGAGGTGCGCTAACAGGGCTGTTGCCAGTCCACTCTTTTAAAAAGCATTGCTTTCTTGAGGCAATGCTTTTTTTTTGAATATCGCAAAAACTCATGCAGGAACACCACAGCGAAACTCCTTGGCAATCTCACAAAGAAAATTGCGGACAAAAAGTGATGAGCGTGCAGACTCTTGTTATTATTCCCACCTTCAACGAAGCTGAGAATATTGGCCGTCTCCTTGGCGAACTTGCTGAACGGTATCAATCAACGTTAGATATTCTTGTTATTGATGATAACTCTCCCGATGGCACTGCAGATATCGTCCGCGCCATGCAGGGAAGTATAAAGTCGCTTTACCTGCTGAGCCGTGAGAGAAAAATGGGACTTGGGACAGCATATATTACTGGTTTCCGGTATGCTTTACAGCATGGTTATCGCTATATCATAGAGATGGATGCCGATTATTCTCACGATCCTGCTGTTGTACAAACCTTTCTTGACTCCATGGCCGGAGTGGATCTGCTTATTGGTTCTCGATACATGAACAATACGGTTAATGTCGTCAACTGGCCACTTGGCCGATTAATACTGTCCAAAATGGCAAGCATCTATACCCGTCTGGTCACTGGAATGCCTGTTGATGATCCGACAAGTGGTTTCAAATGCTTCAGAGCTGAAGTGTTGCAATCGCTGGGTCTTGAAAGAATAAACTCCCAGGGCTATTCGTTTCAGATAGAGATGAATTTTAGAGTATGGAAAAAAGGGTTCACCATCAGGGAGACTCCAATCATCTTTGTTGATCGTACCGTAGGGAGGTCGAAAATGAGCAGAAGAAATATTCGTGAAGCGATCTGGATAGTGTGGTGGCTTACCATAAAAGCGTTTTTAGGATTTCTATGAACCGAAGCGCCAGATCAAAAAATCTTCTGTTCCGCACAACAGAAAGGGCACAACAAGGGCAGGCGCTTATAGTTTATCTATTCGCTCGATAAGAGAGGTGCGTTCAGGGCGGAGTGAAGGGTTTTTGTGTGTTCCGCCTATTTCTCCTTGCACCCATGAGTAGAAGGAGAAAGTATCAGGGGGTGATTGCTGAAAAATCAGGTGGACAATAAAGGACTCGAACCTTTGACCTCTCGCGTGTGAGGCGAACGCTCTAACCAACTGAGCTAATTGTCCATAATTTCGAGTTGTAGTATAGGCTTTGAGAGTCATTTTTGCAACGAGGGAGACAGTTATTTTTATAATTTCAAGAAAACAGGGCATGAAAAGAGAGAAACGGGTAGCCGAGTCGAAAATGCAGAGGCGCTGCTTTTATAAAAAGGGAGCACCCCGTTCAAGAATAACAGGGTTGCTGGTACTCTTTTCACTTCTCTGCACGAATACCCTGGTTGCCAGTGACACTCTCGAAAATGCCGGCAATATTCTCCAGGTGGTGCTGCCAGTTAGCGGAGCAGGTTTAGCGATTGCCAGCAATGACAGGGTGGGCCTTCTGCAGCTTGCAAAATCAGGTGCACTGACGCTTGGTTTAACTTTTGCGATGAAGTATTCCATTCCTGCTATAAGGCCGGATGGAGGAGAGCACTCATTTCCATCTGGACACACCTCCATCTCGTTCTCATCAGCAGAGTTCATCCGTGAACGATATGGCTGGAATTATGGTTTTCCTGCTTATGTCGTTGCTTCATTTGTGGGGTACAGTCGCATCGAAGCAAAACGCCACTATGTTCGTGATGTCTTGGCCGGAGCTTTTATTGGTATAGGCAGTTCTCTTTTATTGACTGAGCCATATAAGGATTGGAAGATTCAACCTCAAGTTACCGCCTCTTCCTATGGGCTCTCTCTTGCTCATGTTTGGTAGCACTTTTGCATGCTTGTTGCATTGCTGCTTTTTTTTATTGATATTATCATCTAATACTATGAAATATAATCAATTGACTTCTGAAGAAGAGCGAGTTATCCAGCACAAGGGTACTGAAATGCCGGGTAGCGGTCAATATTATCTTAACAAGGATGATGGGCTCTATCTTTGTCGTCGATGCGATGCGCCACTTTTCAACTCCTCTGATAAATTCGACTCAGGCACAGGTTGGCCCAGTTTCGATGATGCAATTTCAGGAGCGGTCAGGCAGATTCCTGATGCTGATGGACGACGCACGGAGATTGTTTGTGGTCGATGTGGTGCGCATCTTGGTCATGTTTTTTTCAGGGAGGAGCTGACAGAGAAAAATGTTCGCCACTGTGTGAATTCACTTTCCCTGAGTTTTTTACCGCAGACAATATCCGCCGGTGTAACACAAAAGGCGATTTTTGCAGGGGGGTGTTTCTGGGGGGTTGAGTACCACTTCAGTAAAGTTAAAGGGGTTCTTTCTGCCGAATCGGGCTATACAGGTGGTCTCGTTGACCATCCGACGTATAAACAGGTATGCAGCGGTAAGACAGGACATGCCGAAGCGGTAGAGATCGAGTTTGATCCAGCTCTTGTGAGTTATGAAACACTTGCAAAGCTCTTTTTTGAGATTCATGATCCGACTCAGGTAAACCGTCAGGGGCCAGACATTGGCACGCAATATCGTTCGGCTGTTTTTTATGCTGATGGCGAGCAGAGGAAGATTGCTGAAAAATTGATTGGGGAGTTAAAGAGCAATGGATATCATGTTGTGACAACTCTTGAAAAGGCTGGAAGATTCTGGGAAGCTGAGCCATACCATCAGGAGTACTATGCCAAAACCGGCCATCAGCCCTATTGCCATATTTATCATAAACGTTTTTAAGTTTGGGATGAAGTTGTTTCAGAACTCTTTTATGTTTGGCACGTTGCCTTCACTCGTTGTGCCATCGAGACTGGTTCTTGCAGGGAAGAGGACTTCGTATACCGCACATTCAAAAGAGAGCGGTTTGCTCATTCACATCGTCACCAACCTCTCCAGGGTATGATCAGCGGATACGACCTTGTTAGTGTGTGGCGTGAGTACAAAAAGCTGGAGAGTGGTCAGGTGGCGGTGGATATGAATATTGGTGATTTCAGGGGGTATGTGGCAGGGGTGTGTGATGTCTGTAATCGCTGGTTATTTACAACCCCGGAGGGGACTAACCAGGGGCAGGTTTGTGCTGTTGTGGGAAAGTGGCTTGAGGAGCATCCTCAACGGTGGCATGAACCGGCTATGCCGCTGGTGATTCAGTCGCTTCAGGAGGCCTTTCCCTATTACCACAAAAAACGGAGAAAAAAACGGGTTATTTTTCTCTTTGCGGACAAACCGCCATCTTCATAGTTGCGGTTCAGTAATTGAGCGTGATGCTGTCCGCCGCACGCTGGTAGATGTAGGTTTTCGGCTCTTCTATTTTTGTAACGGTAAAGAGCTTTGACGCTCTCTCCCAGAGGTCGGTATCTTCAGCATATTCAAGATCTCTGAATCCGTCAAGAGCGAAGAACGTCTCTCTTTTCCCGAAGATGGTACCGCAAAGAATACACTCCCGAATATCGATAAGCCTGTCAAGATTGTAACAGTCTTTTACAAAGGTCTCTTGATCGCAATGAAACCCGCCACAGAGCAGTGCGACATCAGGCAGTGCTTCCATCAGCGTCATTCTTGATTCAAGATGGGTCTCAAGATAGTGGTCGTCACTGTCGAGAAAAGTGATATGGTGACCAAATGAGGCCTGAATTCCCGCATTTCGTGACAAGGCAGCTTTCCGGTTCTTGTGTTTCATATACCGGATATTGGAAAAACGGTCAAGAAATGGAGCGATGATCTCAAAGCTCTTGTCTGAACTGCCATCATCAACCACAAGAAGTTCCCAGTTGACAAATGTCTGTGCGATGACGCTCTGCACGGCCTTTTCAAGAGAGGAGGCCCGGTTAAAGGTGGGCAGAATGACAGAAATATCCGGTTTGTAGCTGAATCTCATGGTTTTCCTGCCCTTATGGCAAAAGCACAGACCAGCATTCCTGCAACCAGAAAGTTCTGGGCAATGGCGTTATAGCGCACATCCATTTTTGCCGGTGATTTTACCAGAGAAAACTGTAACAGAAATTGTGGAAGAATGAGTGCGCCAACGACAATACCATAAGTGGATTGTCCAATCATGAACATAAAGAGTGCTGCAAGAATCTGGCCGGCATTGATGAGTACTGCCGCAATGATTGCTGCCCTGGTTTCACCGAACACAACGGGAAGTGTTCTGATGCCAACCTGTCGGTCTCCCTCAATGGATTTGAAATCGTTGATGGTCATGGTGCCAGTGCTGGAAAGGGTGAACAGTGCCGCCACAATCAGTGACGGTTGCAGCGAAGAGAGAGTAACTGATGGATTATAGGCAATCTCGCCCGCAATCCAGGGAATGACAAGATAGGAGACTGCCACAATGATGTTGCCCGCCCAGAGCCGCTTTTTCAGCTTGACGGGATTTGCGCTGTAGAGATGCGCATTGACAATACCAACGATGACGTAAAAACCAATCAGTGGATGGATCAGATATCCGGTAATGACCGAGAGAACCGACCAGATAGCAATCAGAATAGTGGCATTTTTCAATGATATCGCTCCACCGGGTATTGGGCGGTTCGGTTCGTTGATCTCATCAAGATCGCGATCAAAATAGTCGTTCAGCATCTGACAGGTACCACTGGCAAGTGGCCCGGTCAAAAGCATACCGAGAAGAAACTTTTTGCCGTATAGATCATCCCAATCGAAGGTGCCACTTGCTACCGCACCACATAAAAAACTCCAGATAACCGGAATCCAGGTGACTGGTTTTAGAAACCGTAGAATCAGTGCCAGCTTCGAGAGACTCTCAGCGGGCATTGGTCTGGCCGGTACAAGCTTCCGGACACTTAATGGTGTTCGGAACTCACCACTCTCCTGCGGTTGTCCTGAATTTCTGGAAGTACGCAAATCACTCACGCTTACTGACTTAATACATTTAGAGAGATAGGGGTGAGGGAAAATAACAGGTAAAATGGAATAAAGGAATTACCTGTAACAAAACAGCTATTTTTCTCGCCACAAGAGTATGAAAAGAGCGTGGTTGTTCCATTACTATCGTTATTCAAGGGTCAAAGCGTCCCTGATGATCTGCTGGTGCAGAGGAATTCGTACTTCGGGAAGAAGGTGATGCGTAAAAAATCCCGCATCAAAGAGTTCGTGGTTGATCGTAAGAGTATCATCAGCCACCATCACCCTGTATGCGATAACAAGCAGGGAGCCATACATCTCAACCTCGCGGTGGTAAATGCCGATCATTCGATCAATCGTGCCGTTGAGGGAGGTCTCTTCCATCAGTTCACGCAGGCACCCTTCATGAGGTTCTTCGCCTGCTTCAAGAAATCCGCCCGGAAGTGCCCACTCATTGAGTGCAGGTTCATGAGCGCGACGTATCACCAGAAGCTCATTTTTTTTATTGAGGGTATAAGCAACTGCAACCGGCAAAGGGTTGATGTAGTGTACCCACGCGCACTGTGGACAGAACATCCTGTCGCGCCCATCAATCAGGGCTTTGTCAAGTTTTGTACTGCAGAGAGGGCAGAAGAGATAGTGTTTCATGAAAGCAAGAAACTTTTTGCGTGAGCAATTGATTTAATAAGAGCAGTCTACAGGAGATAAAACGATTTTGTCAACACAATAAGTTTCATTGATGTCAAGAGCAATTTTACAAGAGGGTGTTTCGGCCCCGTCAATTTCAGCCAAAGATCAGGATGGCAAGTCAGTTGCCCTCGAGGAGTACCGTGGTCGTAAGGTTGTGCTCTACTTTTATCCAAAAGATGACACTCCGGGATGCACAAAGGAGGCTTGTGCTTTTCGTGATAATTTCCCTAAATTTAACACTGTTGGTGTTGATGTCCTTGGTGTCAGTGTTGATGATGAACGCAAGCATAAAAAGTTTGCCGAAAAGTATCAACTGCCCTTCAGGCTGGTTGCTGATACAGAGAAAAGTATTGTTGAAGCCTATGGAGTCTGGGGACTGAAGAAATTTATGGGTCGTGAGTATATGGGAACGAGTCGGGTGACCTATCTGATTGATGAACAGGGTGTGATTGAACATGTGTGGCCGAAAGTCAGCCCTGAGAAACATGCGGAGGAGTTGCTCGCTTATTTGCCGCAAAAAACTTGAGAGAAGATGATGGTAAACGAATTTGAGCAGCTTAAAAGCGGAAAACTTCTGCTTGCTTCAGCCAATATGCTGGAATCAAATTTCAAGCGGACGGTGTTGGTCATGTGTGAGCACAATGAGAAGGGCTCTCTTGGTTTTATTCTGAATCGTCCGCTGGAATTCAAGGTTTGTGAGGCCATTGCCAGCTTTGAGGAGGTCGAAGAGCTGCTGCACAGGGGTGGTCCCGTGCAGGTTGATACGGTTCACTTTCTCCATTCCAGAGGGGATCTGATCGAAAATTCCCATGAGATTCTTCCCGGGGTATTCTGGGGAGGAGACAAGGATGAGTTGAGTTTTTTGCTCAACACCGGTGTGATGCTGCCATCCGAAATCCGCTTTTTCCTTGGTTATTCGGGTTGGAGTGCAGGGCAGCTTAAAGCTGAGTTTGAAGAGGGTGCCTGGTACACGGCTGAAGCGTCGAGCAGGATCGTTTTTGGCGATGCCTACGAGAGAATGTGGAGTCGCTCAGTGCGTTCAAAGGGGGGTGAGTATCAGCTTGTTGCCAATGCTCCCGAGCTGCCGGGGTTGAACTGACCCTGAAGTGTGGAGAGGTTTAGCCCGGATGTGAGTCGTCTTGTGAGTTGGAGCCTCTCTGGAGTGAGTCGTTCAAGGATCTGTGGTGCGAAATGTTGGTGGCATAGCCCAAACCTTGCTTCGAGAGTCTTGACTGTTGAAAATTGAGAAATAAATCAACGAAGGCACTCCGATCTGGTGGGATTATTGTTGAACTATTCGCTGAAAAAGTATATATAGAGGACTGTTCTTTGACGTTCTGGGGATGACAGGCTTTCGACAGGGCAGGTGTAAGATGGAGTTGCACTCCGAGTTTCAGCATGGATGGACTCGTTAAAGAAGTCTATGCAACATTATATGCAGACGATTATTCGTATGCAATGGCTGCCTGATTAGCACAAGTTAATTAATCAGCCATCGTCCGGTGGGGGAGGCGCTTACTCTGAAGCCACCGGATGGCATAACCAGCGCTTGAGCTTCGGTTCGCGCAAGTAAGCTCCGACTGTTTTTGCCCGAAAAAACAGGAGGGTGATACAAAGAGGGATAGTGAACCAAACTTTACAGGTGTAGCACCGGTTCATGAAACAACGAACACCTGAGATGAGTGTGGTAGCTTTATTGAGCAGTGTTCTGGACGCGGGTTCGACTCCCGCCATCTCCACAGAAGGCCCGTTCGAAAGGACTGGCTTTTTTGTTTGTATCACCCCGGTGACAATCTTTATCAGTAAACGCTGCAGTGGAGTGCTTTGGTTCTCTCCTGGCTTTTATTGAAAAGTCGATGGGTTTTTCATGGAATGGCTGAGCCGGTTGTATTATTCTTCGCGAAACCCTATATTGACGATCGTTAACACGTTCTTTCTCCATTACTGGTCATCAAGAAAGGCTGAGGGAATAGACCCGGTGAAGCCTTGACAACCGATTCCTGTTACAGTGGAACACGGTGCCACATTCTACTTTTGCGATCTATGCGTCTGGCTTGTTGAAGCCGGATGAAGCAAAAGAACGATGAGTGAAAAAGAGCTTTTTACAGTTTCTTTTTTCAAAACAGGCGGGTTGCTTTCGTCGCTGGCCATAAGAGAAAAAGAATTCTATTAAAAAACCTCTTCCTTGCTTATCAGGGAAGAGGTTTTTTAATGTAATTTTCCTTTTCATTTTTCCAAACGAGCTGTTTATGAGTTTTCAGACCGATACAATCCATGCCGGTGTAGGCCCCGACAAGGCTTACGGTGCCATTATGACCCCGATTTACCAGTCTTCAACCTTTGTGTTTGAGGACATTGGCAAGCATCGGGGGTTTGACTACACAAGAAGCGGCAACCCGACCCGCAAGGCGCTTGAAGATAATCTCTGCGTCCTTGAGGGGTGTTCTTCTGCTGTTGCCGTCACCACGGGTATGGCTGCGATTACCTCGACTCTCAGCATTTTTCATTCAGGTGATGAGATTATCTGCACCGATGACTGTTATGGCGGCACCTCCAGATTGATGAAGACCGTTGAAGAGCATTTTGGCATCAAGGTGCATTTTGTGAACATGCAGAGTGCGGCAGATATTCTCCCTTATGTCAATGAGCGCACCAAAGCGGTCTGGGTTGAAACTCCATCCAATCCACTCCTGAACCTTATTGATATTGCTGAAGTGGCGGCACTTGCCAAAGAGCGAGGCCTTTTGACGATTGTTGATAACACCTTTCTCTCTCCTTACGGGCAAAAGCCTTTCGAACTTGGAGCGGATATTGTAGTGCATTCAACAACCAAGTATCTGAACGGCCACTCTGATGTGGTGGGCGGAGCGGTTCTCTCGAACAGTGAGGAGCTGGATGCGAAGCTGAAGTTTACCGTCAATGCGCTTGGCACCTGTGCCCAGCCGTTTGATTGCTGGCTGGTGCTTCGCGGAATCAAGACACTGGTCGTTCGCATGAGAGAGCATGAGATCAATGCATTTGCGGTGGCACAGTTTCTGGAGCAGCACCCCAAGGTGAAACGGGTATTTTATCCCGGTCTTGCCAACCATCCCCAGCATGAGCTTGCCAAAAAGCAGCAGAAAAGTTTTGGCGGCATGGTCTCCTTCGAGCTTGATGGTACTCTGGATGATGTCAATCGTGTGCTGACAGCCACGAAGCTCTTTGCGCTTGCCGAAAGTCTCGGCGGTGTTGAGTCACTGATTGAGCATCCGGCAACCATGAGCCATGCTTCGATGGATAAAGAGCATCGTGAGGCGGCGGGGATCACCGATACCATTATCAGGCTTTCGGT
>Ga0194060_10003221_pt1 | contig 11565 bp, 11 predicted proteins | sample SepL225m_MetaG_FD_163427 | JGI IMG/M metagenome (GOLD analysis project Ga0194060, IMG submission 163427) | Anoxic zone freshwater microbial communities from boreal shield lake in IISD Experimental Lakes Area, Ontario, Canada - Sep2016-L222-5m | ecosystem: Environmental > Aquatic > Freshwater >... | reverse complement strand
ATCGTTGCTGACTCCTTTCGATTGGGACGCCGTATTAAGCACCGGGTGCCGCCGCGAGATGTGGCGGAACTGTGAAATGTTTGGAAAACGGAGGAATACGCAGCAGGAATCACGCCTTGCGGCGGCCGCGGGCCACCGACTTGCTGGATTCGCGGCTCAGAGCCGGCGGTTGCGTGGGTCGCGTCCCGAGACGGGGCGCGGGAGGGGCCTCGCGCGAGCAAGTTTCATCCGCTCAGCTCGGGCCACTCGGAACGATCGGGTAACAATCGGGTAATAATCGGGCCGCTTGGCCCCCCCCGGGGTCACTCGGGCTTGTCGCCCGTGTGCGGCTCCTGTCTGTCCGGCAGGGATTTGGAAAAAAGCAGAATGCCCAGCGACACCAGTATGCTGATCCAGGCGACGGTACCGGCGAGGGCTTTCCCCAGCCACAGCTGCGTGAACCAGTGATTGAAATCATCGAACATCACAAGCGTTTTGCCGCCAAAACGCTCCAGTTCGTGCTGGTACATCTTGTAGTCGCGCACCGAAAGCGGGTAGGCGGTGCCGTTCACCATCTGATAGCCGAGGGAGTCATCTACGACATCTTCGGCGAACTGGTAAATCAATGCCGCGCTGCAAAGTCCCGCCATCAGGATAATCAGGCAGCTGAGGCGCAGGCGTTTTTTCAGTTCCGAATTGCTCATTTTTCTCCCATGCCTCAAGCGGGCGCCGCGCCGCCGCCGGGACTTCGGAACACGGCCGGTGCCGCGGCCGGCAATCCCGGGAGGAGTGTCGCGCGGCGCGCACTGCATTGTGCCAGGCAGCAGATCGCCGCGCCTCCTCCAGAGCGAAGCATGACGCGCAGGAACCGGCAGCCTCATTGGAAAAACGGCAAGATACGGATAAAGTCGCAATGTGCGCGTGGACTACCCACGCACGTCGGATATGAAGGAGTACCACCATGCCGGTTTGGCGCAAACTCGCCATCGTCATCATCGCAGGCCTGCTGGGCGGCGGCTGCGATGCCCTGAAACGCGACTATTCGGGCATCGAGCTCACCGGTGCCAACTGGGGCAGGGATTTCAAACTGACCGATCCGGACGGCCGCGAGCGCACGCTGGCCGATTTCCGCGGCAAGTATGTGATGGTGTTTTTCGGCTACATACAATGTCCGGTTGTTTGCCCGACGGCGCTGGTGCGGGCGGCGGAAGCACGCAACGCACTGGGCGCGGACCGCGAGCGCATCCAAGTGATTTTCATCACGCTCGATCCGGAGCGCGATTCGCCAGCGCTGGTGAAGGAATACGCGGCGGCGTTCGATCCGAATGTCATCGGGCTCAGGGGCGACCTCCAGCGCACCCGGGAGGTCGCCAAGGAGTTCCATGTGTATTACGAAAAAGTCCCCAGCGGAAGTTCCTACAGCATCGACCACACCGCTATCACCTACATCTATGACGACCAGGGGCGCCTGCGGCTGGGAATGCAGCACCAGCACACCACCGAGCAATATGTCGCCGACATGCGCACGCTGATGAAATCAAAGTCATGAGTCGTCGATGCCCGGCTTCCCTGGATACGCGATGAAAGCGCTTGCGCTGCTTGTTTTCAGCTCGCTCCTGGCTGCAGCGGCCGGCGCGGGCGCCCAGGTCGCCGTCAGGGAGCCTTGGGTGCGCGCGACGGTTGCGCATCAAAATTCGACCGGCGCATTCATGCGGCTTCAGTCTCCCGGCGACACCCGCCTGGTCGAGGCGCGATCGCCCGTGGCCAGGACCGTGGAAATCCACGAAATGAGCATGGAGAACAACGTCATGAAAATGCGCGCAGTCGACGGCGTGGACCTGCCGGCCGGCAAACCGGTGGAACTCAAGCCCGGCGGCTATCACATGATGTTGATAGGGCTGACCGTACAGATCAGGGAGGGCGATTCCGTCCCGATTACCCTGGTTTTCGAGGGCAGGGACAGGAAGCGCCAAGTCATCGATATCAGCGCGCGCGCGGCGCCCCTCAACACGGTTCAGGGCATGAAGCACTGACCGGGACACCTTGTGTTCCTGGCAAGCGGGTGTCGATTCATGCGCTGAAGCGTCGGCTGTGGGTGTGTTGCTTGCGCTCCGGGCGCAGGCGAGGCTGGCCCGACGCCTGTCACACCGACCTGCGGAGCTATACTGTTCGATGCTGGCCGTATGGGCAAGGCTGGGTTCCCGGTGGAGTTCCTGAATGGGCAAGATCCTCTTTTTTCTGGTTCTGGCGTTTGTCGTCTATGCTGTGATCAAGGCGGCCGGCCGCCGCCGCCGGCCGCCGCCGGCCGGCGAAAGGCCTTCGGAACATATGGTCGCCTGTGAGCGCTGCAAGGTGAACCTGCCCAGAAGCGAAGCGCTCGAGGATCGCGGGCATTTCTACTGCAGCGAAGAACATCGCCGTCCGGGCGCGGGGTAGGCGACGGCCCGCATGTTTCCCCGCATGTTTCGTCTCCCGATCCTGAATTTCCCTTTTCCGCCCTCCTACGGAGAGGTGACCGAGTCGTTCTGGGCGTCACTGCGCTACTTCAACTTCTACCGGGCGGCGGTGGCAGCGGTATTCCTGGTCAGCCAAGTGGTCTACCCGGAGACGCTCAATCTGGGCAGCCACGATCCGCGCGTGTTCATGTATGCGAGTGCCATCTATCTGGTTCTGGCCGTGGGTTTCCATCTGGCGCTGCGCAGGTGGAGGGTGTATTTCAATGTGCAGCTGACGCTGCATGTCATCACCGATATCGTGGCCCTGACGCTGCTCACCTATGCCTCGACCGGGATTCGCAGCGGCCTCGGCGTGATGCCGCTGATATCGCTCGCCGGTGCCGCCTTGGTGAGCCGTGGCACGCTGATGTTGTTCTACGCCGCACTGGCTTCGATCGCAGCGCTGCTTGAGCAGGCCTATTGGGTGCTTGTGTACGACGCGGGCACGGCGACTTTCCTGCAACCGGGGTTGCTCTCCATAGGATATTTCGCGACGGCGCTGATCACCAACCGCCTGGCGCAGCGCCTGATCATGAACGAGCGCGTCGCCCGCCAGCGGGGCGAGGACCTGGCAAATCAATTGCGCATCAACCAACTGGTAATTCAGGACGTGCAGGACGGCGTGCTGGTCGTCGATCCCAACGGCCTGGTGCGCCAGCAAAATCGACAGGTGAGCGTACTGCTCGGACGTCCCGCGCCAGAACTCGACCAGATCGAGCAGTACTCGACGGAACTTGCCGGACAACTGGATGCGTGGCGGGCGCAAAGCGGGTCGTCGACGGTGACGTTGAGGCTGTCCGAAAGCGGCCGGCTGGTTCGGGCGCGCTTTGTCGCTGCCGGTGTGTCCGGCGGGAGTTTCACCCTGGTGCTTCTGGAGGATCTGTCGAAGGTCCAGGAACAGTCACAGCAACTCAAGCTGGCGGCGCTGGGTCGGCTGACGGCAAATATCGCGCACGAGATCCGCAATCCCCTTTCCTCGATCACCCATGCCGGGGATTTGTTGCTGGAGGAAAGCCAGGGGTCGGGGCGTGATCGGCTGGTGCGCATTATCCGCGAGAACGCGAAGCGGCTGGACCGGATGGTGCACGACGTGCTGGAGTTGTCGCGCCGGGATCGGGTACGACCCGAGAAGATCCGGCTCAAGAGCTTCATATCAGGATTCGTAGACGATTTCGTGCAAAACGAGGGCATCGCGCGCAGCGCCTTCGCGATCGAGGTGCCCGACGAGGCAATGGTCGAGTTCGATCGCGTGCACCTCAACCAGGTGCTCTGGAATCTGGTGCATAACGCCTGGCGGCATTGCCGGCACCAGACCGGCAGCGTGGTGTTGCGGGTCCTGGTGCGGACCGGTCGGGTAGAATTGCAGGTGATGGACGATGGCGACGGCGTGGACAAGGAGTTGCAGGCGCAGTTGTTCGAGCCGTTCTTTACGACCTTCAGCGGGGGGTCCGGGCTGGGCCTGTATATCGCGCGCGAGTTGTGCGCAGCCAATGCCGCTGGCCTGGAATATTTCGATCACGGTACCGGGGCGGATTTCAGGATTTTATGGCAATTAGCGCAGTGACCCGGCGGGCGGAGCGCCGCACGGCCGGCGTGAATACCACTGTCCTGGTGGTCGACGACGAGGCCGACATTCGCGAACTGCTCGAGTTGTCGCTGGTCCGGATGGGACTCGGCGTCGAGAGCGCCGGTTCGGTCGCCGAAGCGAAGGCGCTGCTCCAGAGCCGGACATTCGACTTGTGCTTCACCGATATGCGTCTGCCCGACGGCGACGGGCTCGAACTGGTGCGTCATATCGGCGAGCACTGCGGTGACTTGCCGGTAGCGGTGATTACAGCCTACGGCAGCATGGAAAACGCTGTTTCGGCGCTCAAGGCCGGTGCCTTCGATTACCTGACCAAGCCGCTCGCTCTGGAACAGTTGCGCACGCTGGTCAGGTCGGCCCTGTCCCTGCCGCAAAAAGACGATCCCGGACGCGAGCATGTGCTGCTGGGGGACAGCCCGGCCATCCAGCAGGTCCGGAGCATGATTGAAAGACTCTCCCGCAGCCAGGCACCCATATATATAACCGGGGAGTCGGGCAGCGGAAAGGAACTCGCGGCGCGCCTGATCCATGAAAAGAGCGCGCGCCGGGACCGCTCCTTTGTGCCGGTCAACTGCGGGGCCATTCCGGAAAATCTCATGGAGAGCGAGTTTTTCGGTTATCGCAAGGGGGCATTCTCGGGGGCGGAATCGGATCGGGAAGGGTTTTTCCATGTCGCCAGCGGCGGCACGCTGTTCCTGGACGAGGTGGCGGATCTGCCCCTGGCGATGCAAGTCAAACTGCTCCGGGCCATACAGGAGAAGCGCGTGCGCAAGGTGGGCGCAACGTCGGAGGACCCCGTCGACGTGCGCATCATCTGCGCCACGCATCAGAATCTCGCGGCGCTGGTGGACGCTGAGAAATTCAGGCAGGACCTGTACTACCGGCTGGCGGTGATAGAACTCAGGATGCCGGCGCTGCGTGAAAGTCGCGAGGATATTCCGTTGCTCGCCGCGGCGATCCTGGCGCGGCTTGCGAAAACCGGCAGTCTCGGACCGACGATGCTCTCCCAGAGCGCGCTCGAGGCGTTGCGGCGGTATGATTTTCCGGGTAATGCGAGAGAGCTCGAGAATATTCTCGAGCGAGCAGTCGCCTTGGCGACAGCGGAGGAGATCCGTCCGGATGACCTTCAACTCGCGCCCCCGGTGTATTGGGCCGGGGAATCGCCTGCGCCAGAGGCGCAGAGCGCACAGCACGCGCATGCGGTTCAGCGCGCCCCGAATGCCAAGTGGCCGCTGCAGGATTATCTGGATAGGACCGAGCGCGAAGCTATCCTGGAAGCGCTGGACCAGACCCGATTCAACCGGACCGCTGCGGCGAAACTGCTCGGGATCACCTTCCGTGCCCTGCGCTATCGCATGGAACGGCTTGGCATCCGTTAGGCGGGCACCGGGCCGGCGTCGAGCGAGTCCAGCGACTTGGGCATTTTCAGAAACGTTCTGGGCGGCAAATTCCGGCACCCGCGAAATCTTCGGGCGGCGCTAAGGTGATGCTTGATCAGGAGGGCGTCCTCGGCTGGGCCATCCAGGTCCCCTCCGCCAATTGCGACGAGCGGCCCGATGGTGAAGCCATCTCGCTGGTGGTCATCCATGCCATCAGTCTTCCGCCGGGCGAATTCGGCGGCGACGCGATCGAGCGGCTATTCACCAACACGCTCGACTGCGCGGCGCACCCGTATTTCGAGACACTGCACGGGCTTCGGGTATCGGCGCATTTCCTTGTCCGGCGCGGGGGCGACGTCGTGCAATTTGTTCCGTGCGGCAAGCGTGCATGGCACGCCGGCGCCTCGCGCTATGCCGGGCGCGAACGCTGCAACGATTTTTCTGTAGGAATCGAACTCGAAGGAACCGGGGACATCGCGTACACGAATGCGCAGTACGAGGCGCTGGCTGTGTTGGTCGGCGCACTTGCCGCCCGTTATCCCATCGCCGACGTCGTGGCCCACAGCGACATTGCCCCCGGAAGGAAGACTGATCCGGGCCCCGCATTCGACTGGGAGCGACTGCGCGCTGTGCTGCGCAGCGGCTAGACGGCGGAGGTGCGCGGTCGGTGTACGTCAGAAACGCAATTCATGCGCGTCTCGCAGAGCATGTTTGCGCGTTCCGGTTCTTGCATTTTCGAGACGCGAGTCTGCCGCATCGCGGTTTCCAATCTGAATCCGAGTCGTAGCTTCGCATCGCGCTTGCAAAATGAAATAACGCGCACTAGAATTAGTTGCATATATTTGTCAAGATACTATATATTGTGGTTGATGCTGTTTTTAGGGCGCGCGCAACACAGTGTCCGCGTCGTGAGAAGAGAACAGAGCAAGAGAGGCGTTTTAGGAGACCCTAAATGCAGATAGCCGCAGAAACCACGATATCTCAGTCTCTGCTCAGCTATACGCTTTCTGAATTCTCGGGTCTTTTCCGAAATTTTCTTTCACCCCGGTACGAGGCGATCCGCCGCAATGGTGCGGTCGCGGACTTCGAGCCGTTCAATATTTCCGTTGCGGCGACCAACGCATTATCCGATGTCAACCGCGGGCAGGCTGTTGCCATGGAAGAGTTACAACGCCTGGGGCGTCGGCAGTCGAGCGGGCATATGGCCCCGTCTGCGTGCGGCAACGGTTATTTTGAATCACGGAATCCAACTGGATCCGGAAATTATGTATCTGGATCTGCTTTCGGGCAGGTCTGGCATGAGGTTCGGTTCATCGGGGCGTGCCCCGGGGACTGAATAGCCTGCGCTTGTTTGGGCAGGTTTAGCTTGTAGTTCCTTTAACTCTTGATGGAGGTAGTTATGGCCACGAAGAAGAAAGCGAAGAAAGCAGCGAAGAAACCCGCAAAAAAGAAGGCTGCGAAAAAGAAGGCTGCGAAAAAGAAGACTGCGAAAAAGAAGACTGCGAAAAAGAAGGCGGTAAAGAAGCCCGCCAAGAAAAAAGCGGTAAAGAAGCCCGCAAAAAAGAAAGCGGCCAAGAAAAAGGCCGCCAAGAAGAAGAAGGCGAAGCCCGCTGCGAAACCGGCTGCGCCTGCGATGGCCCCGGCGGCTCCGGCCCCGTCCACCGCGGCAACGCCTGGGGCAAGAACTGCCCTAAACCCCGCAGCAGCTTGGCCGTTTCCGACAGGCTCAAGGCCTTAGCGGGTTTGCGAATGAACTGCGGACAGTTCGGGGCTCATCCCGGGCTGATCCGCAGGCATTCGACGATTGGGGATAGCTTCCCGGCTATGCTGCCGAGATTGGCCTGATTTTATCAGGTGCTCGTGCGCTGATGCCGGGTTTTTTTTGAGCTTACGTCTCCGGAGTCGAGATTTCGCGTAGTTGCCGCCAAAGCTTAACTCATTGATGCAATGCGGGATATTTAGCTTGACCTAATGTAACTTCTTAATTAGAATGCGTTTTGCGCATTTCGTCATCTAAATATTCATTTCGTTGAGGTCTGGCCGTAGCGGCATCGTCCGCTCAGACCGCTGCAGCGCCGTTTTGATTCCTGCCTGACCGGCGGACCCGACATGGGTTCGAGGCTGGCAATAAATAAACAAATAGTAAAGCAAGAGGTTCCCCAGGATTTTCTTGGGTGGCCTAAACGGGCTGCAGGATCCCGGCAGTACGCTGCCGGAAAAATGGAGGTGTGTGATGAACACGACCACATTGAAGCAGTACGTTGAAACTGGGCTCGGAAGGGCATACGGCTTGTTGCATAACAGCTTGGCCTTGCTTGGTCTCGCGGCGTTGCTGGTCCTGGCCCTACAACAGGGCGGGCGTTACATCTCTCCAGAGCCGTCGATAGGCAAGGCGACCGCGTTCGGGACTATTCGCTACGACGGGATTTCACTTTTCGAGCCCGCTGATCCGGACAACCCAAAATACCGCGTGATCGCAAACTATCTCTCGCGCAAGTACAAGGTTGCAGCGGCTGCGACCGAGCAGTTGGTCGGCGGTGCTTTCGATGCGGGTCAGCAACTCGGGGTTGATCCACTGCTGATTCTGGCCGTGATGGGTGTGGAGTCCAAGTTCAACCCCATTGCCGAAAGCGTGATGGGTGCCAAGGGACTGATGCAAGTCATCCCGCGGCACCACCAGGACAAGTTTGTCGAGCATGGCGGCGCCGATTCCGTACTTGACCCGATGACCAACATTCTGGTCGGAGCAAGAATCCTCAAGGAATACACCCGTCGCGCCGGCAGTCTGGAGGCGGGACTGCAACTCTACAGCGGTGGACTGTCGGACACCTCAGGCCAGTATGCGCAGAAGGTCATGGCCGAAATGGACCGGCTCCGCCAGACCATCACCCGGTATGAGCGCGCGCCGAGGAAGGATGCGGCGGCCTGAGGCCGCGCGGTCTTACTGAGACCGGGTTCTGCGCTTGTCAGGCGGGTGGCTGCGCGGCCTCACCTGAGGCGCTTCCAACAGGAGTGTCTGCCGAACAGGCGTGCCTCTTCCTGCGAACTCGCCGGGGAGCAAGCAATGGCGGCCGTTCAGATCATCCCCGACGGCCGAGCAGGTTCGCGATTCGCCTGACACCCTCCTCAAGTTGCTCCATCGATTGCGTATAGGCAATGCGCACGTGCCGTTCCGGCTGGTTTGTGCCGAAATCAAGGCCGGGTGTAATCGCGACGCCAGCCTCTTCGAGGACGCGAAGCGCAAACACCGAGCTGTCCTGGCCGAACCGCTCGCAACCGGCATATATGTAGAACGCGCCCTGCGGCACGACAGGGATCCTGAATCCGAGTTCGCGCAGCGCGGGAATCATGAAATCGCGCCGGCGCTCGAATTCCGCGCGTCGCTGTTCCAGCAGCGCGATCGTATCGGGACGGAAGGCCGCCAAAGCTGCGTACTGCGCCGGTGCTGAAGCGCAGATAAACGCGTTTTGCGCCAGCTTTTCGATATCCCGCACATAGCCACGGGGCACGACCATCCAGCCCAGGCGCCAGCCGGTCATGTTGAAGTATTTCGAGAAGCTGTTGACCACGAATATCTCGTCGCTGAACGCGAGTGCAGTCGGCGGTGGACCGCTATCCTTGCCATAGGTAAGGCCGTGATAGATCTCGTCGACCAGCGCGAAGCCCCCTCTTGAGGCCGCGCAATCGATAATGCCGTGGAGTTCCTCTGTAGGGATCGTAGTGCCGGTGGGATTGGACGGCGAAGCGAGCATGACCCCGCGCACGCTTCCATTCCATTCACGGCGGACCTCCGATGCACTGAGCTGATAGGACTGATGCTCGTCGACCGCAATCATGCGTGCGCGTCCTTCGAACAGGCGCACGAAGTGGCGGTTGCACGGATAGCAGGGATCGGGCATGAGCACCTCGTCGTTCGGATCGACCAGTGTGCCCAGCGCCAGCAGAAACGCGCCGGAGGCGCCTGCGGTGACGACGACGCGCTCCGCGGGGACCTCCACGCGGTATCGCGCACGATAATAAGCGGAGATCGCTTCGCGCAGTTCCGGAAGGCCGAGCGCTGCGGTATAGCCGAGGGATCGCTCGCGCATGGCGCGGGTCGCCGCCTCAATGACTTGTGGCGGGGCTGAAAAATCGGGTTGCCCGATTTCCATGTGAATGATGTTGCGTCCCTGCGCTTCGAGTTCATGCGCGCGGCTCTGCACCTCCATGACGTGAAATGGTTCAATCGCGGCGAGTCGGGCCGCGGAGCGGAGTTGTTGATCGCGGTTCATCGAAGTCTGACCCCTCGTGCGATGGCTGGAACGACATTGTCTTGCGTCTGCCGGACAACACAAATGCGGGCTTTGCCAGTCCTGTGCGGAATCGGGAGCCGCCTGACCAGACGGCTCGAGGCACGCGTCATATGCACTATACTCATCGGGTTCGATGTGCAGGTTCTCACAACGTGGAGCGGTTCGAGATGGATGAGATGTTACGCAAGGCGGCGCTTGATTATCACCGGTTTCCGAAGCCGGGCAAGATTGCGGTGGAGCCAACCAAGGGGCTGGTCAATCAGCGTGACCTGTCGCTCGCGTATACGCCGGGGGTTGCGGCCGCCTGCGAGGAGATCGTGCGCGATCCGGCCGAGGCGCGCAATCTCACCTCACGCGGCAACCTGATCGGCGTGGTCACGAACGGGACGGCGGTGCTTGGCCTGGGCGCCATCGGACCGCTTGCGGCCAAGCCGGTCATGGAGGGCAAGGCCGTCCTGTTCAAGAAGTTCGCGGGTATCGATTGCTTCGATATCGAGATCGACGAACGCGATCCGGAAAAACTCGTCGAGATCATCGCCTCGCTCGAGCCGACCTTCGGGGGCATCAATCTCGAAGACATCAAGGCGCCGGAGTGCTTCTACGTTGAAAGGAAGCTGCGTGAGCGCCTGAAAATCCCCGTGTTCCACGACGACCAGCACGGGACGGCAATCATCGTTGGCGCTGCCATATTGAACGGCCTGCGCGTGGTGGGCAAGCAGATAGGGAACGTCAAGCTCGTCACTTCCGGGGCGGGCGCCGCTGCGCTGTCCTGCCTGGACCTTCTGGTGCGCCTCGGGCTGCCGATAGAGAACATCTGGGTCACCGACATCAAGGGCGTCGCCTACGAGGGGCGGGTCGAGGAGATGGACCCCAACAAGGCGCGCTACGCCAAGAAGACCGATGCGCGCACGCTCGCCGAGGTCATGCCTGGTGCCGACATCTTTCTCGGACTTTCCGCCGGAGGCGTGCTCAAGGCTGAAATGGTCAAGTCGATGGCCGACCGGCCGCTCATTCTGGCGCTCGCCAACCCCGAGCCCGAAATCCTGCCCAGCATCGTCAAGTCGGTGCGTTCCGACGCGGTGATGGCCACCGGCCGTTCGGACTATCCGAACCAGGTAAACAACGTCCTTTGCTTTCCTTTCATTTTCCGTGGAGCGCTCGACGTCGGCGCCACGCAGATCAACGAGGCGATGAAGCTTGCGGCCGTGCGCGCGATCGCGGACTTGGCGATGGCCGAGCAGTCGGAGATTGTCTCCGCGGCTTATGGCGAGCAGAACCTGCGCTTCGGCCCGGAATACCTTATTCCCAAGCCGTTCGATCCGCGCCTGATTGCGACCATTGCGCCGGCGGTGGCCTGGGCTGCGATGGAATCCGGTGTGGCCACGCGCCCTATCGCCGATTTGACCGCCTATAGCGACTCGCTGCAGCAGTTCGTCTACCACTCGGGGCTGATCATGAAGCCGCTGTTCGCTGCGGCCAAGGCCGGGTCGCGGCGGCGCATCGTCTATGCCGAAGGCGAGGACGAGCGCGTGCTTCGGGCAGCACAGGTGGTCGTCGACGAGGGGCTTGCCGCCCCCATTCTGGTGGGGCGCCCGGCCATCATCGAAAAAAGCATCGAGCGGTTTGGCCTTCGCATCAAGCCGGGTATCGATTTCGAAATCGTCAACCCCGAGTACGATCCGCGCTACCGCGACTATTGGCAGGAGTACTACCGCCTCACCGAGCGGCGCGGCATTTCGCAACAGTACGCCAAGATAGAGATGCGCCGGCGCCTTACGCTCATCGGGGCCATGATGCTCCACCGCGGGGAGGCTGACGGCATGCTCTGCGGCACC
>Ga0194060_10003220_pt1 | contig 11567 bp, 6 predicted proteins | sample SepL225m_MetaG_FD_163427 | JGI IMG/M metagenome (GOLD analysis project Ga0194060, IMG submission 163427) | Anoxic zone freshwater microbial communities from boreal shield lake in IISD Experimental Lakes Area, Ontario, Canada - Sep2016-L222-5m | ecosystem: Environmental > Aquatic > Freshwater >... | reverse complement strand
ATTTCGGTGGCCACCTCGGTCATGGGGTTTGAATATGGAGGCAAACGGGTCAATATTCTCGATACACCCGGCCATAAAGACTTCGCAGAGGATACCTATCGAACCCTGACCGCCGTCGACAGCGTCATTCTTGTCGTTGACTGTGTCAAGGGGGTTGAAGAGCAGACCGAAAAACTGATGGAGGTGTGCAGGATGCGCAATACTCCGGTCATCATCTTTATCAACAAGATGGATCGAGAGGGTCGAAATCCCTTTGAACTGCTTGATGAACTGGAGCATAAACTGCATATCGTTGTCAGACCCCTCACCTGGCCCATCAGCCAGGGGCAGACATTCAAAGGAGTCTACAACCTCTATAAAAAAGAGCTGAACCTCTTTGAAGCCAATACCACCCGCATCAGCGAAAGCCAGATCAAGGTGAACGACCCGAACGACCCTGAGCTTGAAAAATGGATTCCTGAAAGTTTCTGTGAAAAACTTCGTGAAGCAGTGACGCTGATTGAGGGGGTGTATGAGCCATTTCATGTGGAGAGCTATCAATCAGGCGCGCTGGCGCCGGTCTTCTTTGGCAGTGCAATCAACAACTTTGGCATAAGAGAGCTGCTCGAAACCTTTCTTGCTATGGCCCCAAGCCCGGATGAACGTGAGGCTAATGAACGGATCGTCAAAGCCTCGGAGGAGACGATGAGTGGATTTGTCTTCAAGATACATGCCAACCTCGATCCCAACCACCGCGACCGCACAGCATTTTTTCGGATCTGTTCAGGCAAATTTGAGCGCAATAAATTTTACTATCACACTCGCCTTCAGAAAAAAATCCGCTTTTCAAGCCCGACCCACTTTATGGCCAACGAAAAGAGCGTCATTGACGAGGCGTGGCCCGGCGATGTGATCGGCCTTTATGACAATGGATCCCTGAAAATCGGCGACTCTCTGACGGAGGGCGAGGAGCTTCACTTCCGTGGTATACCAAGCTTTTCACCCGAAATCTTCAAGGCGCTTGAGAACCGCGACCCGCTGAAAGCAAAACAGCTCGACAAGGGGGTGCGCCAACTCACCGAGGAGGGTGTCGCCCAGCTCTTTATCCAGCACGGTGTCCGCAAAATCATCGGCACCGTCGGCGAACTGCAGTTTGACGTTATCAAATTCCGGCTTGAACATGAGTATGGTGCCCAGTGCGACTTCACTCCCCTGCGCTTTCACAAGGCATTCTGGATCACCGGCAAGAACAAGGAGATGCTTGATGAGTTTATTCGCCGAAAATGGAATGCTGTCGCTCGTGACAAAGAGGATAATCCGGTTTTTCTGGCCGAGAGCGAGTGGATGCTGAAAATTGCCAGGGATGACTATCCTGAACTTGAGTTCCATACCACCTCGGAGATGTGATGAAGATTGCCATGAAAAAAGTCCGAGCATCTGCCCTGCTGTTGCTCTTTGCACTTGCCTCTCTCCCCGTAAAATCAGAGGTGAAAAGTGCGCCTGCTGAAGATCTCCATCTTCTTGTTGCGGCTGCTGTCACCAATAATCCAGAGGTGAAGTCTTCGGAGGCTCGCTGGAAGATGTTTACCAGCAAGGCAAAACAGGCGACAGCACTTGATGATCCCATGCTTATGCTCAAACTGCAGAGTGTTTCTCCCACTGAACCATGGGTGTTGAACAGGGATCCCCAATCGGCAAAGGTGATTGGGCTTTCGCAGCAGCTCCCCTTCTGGGGCAAACGTGCTCTCCGTCAGGAGGTTGCCAACCATGAAGCTGAATCCTGGAGATGGGCTGTTGAAGAGCGCAAGCTTGAGTTGACGAGAATGGTTACCGAGAGCTACTACCAGATTTGGGGAATCGACAAAGAGCTTGCGGTTCTTGATAAAAACCTGAAACTCCTCGCCGATTTTGTGGCCATCACCGAGTTGAAATATTCGCTTGGGCAAGGTGTGCAACAGGATATCTTTAAGGCCGGTCTCGAAAAATCAAGGATGCTTGAAATGCAGATATCCCTGCAGCAGCAGCGGAAAAGCGTGGAGGCGAACCTCAATTATCTTCTTCATCGTTCTGGCAACACTTCGGTCGGAACCGTTGCTGACTTTGCTCTGCCTCAGGTAACACTCTCCCCTGAACAGTTGTACACTACGGCGACAGAGAGGCGACCCCAAGTCAAAAGCCTGACCAGCCTTGTGCTCAAAAGTGAAGCGTCGCAACGGCTTGCGGAGAGAGAAAAATATCCCGATTTCAACCTCTCCCTTGAATATATGTTCCGCGAACCGGTCTCGACCACTATGGCACCCGACCCTGGCGACGACATGGTCACGCTTGGCGTAACCTTCAACCTCCCCTACCAGCAGGAAAAACGTCGGGAGATGCGGAGTGAATCCGGTTATGAACGAATTATGGCAAATGAAGAGCTGAATGCCCTGAAAAGCTCCATTTCACTCACCATCAACGAAACCCTTGTTCAAATGGAACGTCGCCGCAAACTGGTTGAACTCTACAAGGGCGGGATTATTCCCCAGGCAGAACAGTCGCTTGAGTCTGCGCTTATCAGCTATCAGGTTGGCAAGGTTGATTTTTTGACACTGCTCGACAGCCGTATGAACCTCTTCAACGCTGAACGGGCGCTCTATGATTCGCAGGTAGAGTATATGATGAAACTGGCTCAACTTGAGGCGGCCACGGGAACTGAACTCGCCACACCATCCAAACCACCACATCCTTAACAAGAACGATATCACGCTTTTTATCATGACACTGAACAAGAAAACCCTGATTCCTTTGCTGCTGCTGCTTCTGTTTGCCGCAGTGGCGGGTGGCGGCTGGTTTCTGTGGCAGCAGCAACATTCCGTAAAGATTGGAACACCAACTGCGACCGAGAGCAGGCAGCTCTATACCTGCTCAATGCATCCCTCAGTGATCAGGGACAACCCCGGTCTTTGCCCCATCTGTGGCATGGAGCTGATCAAGAAGATTGATCATACCCACGAGGAGGCTCTGCCAGCTCCTGCCAAAATGGTCGATCGCATCTCGCTCTCCCCTTCCCGACGAGTTATGGCCAATGTTGCCACTCTTGAGGCTAAAAAAGAGAGCTTGAACAAGGAGATTAATGCTGTGGGTATTGTGCAGTATGACCAGTCGCGACAGAGTAAAGTGACCGCCTGGATTGCCGGACGCCTTGACAAGCTTTATGTCACCTCGGTCGGCTCTCTTGTGAGCAAAGAGAGCCCAGTCGCCGAGATATACTCTCCCGATCTCATTGCTGCCGAGCAGGAGTATCTGCTGGCCATCAAGAGCCGCGAGCAACTCAAGAATTCACCATTTACCTCTCTTGCCCAAAATGGCGAGGGGCTGGTCGCGTCGGCAAAACAGCGCCTTCTGCTCTTTGGTGTGAAAGAGAGTCAGATTGCAACGCTCGAAAAAACAGGCCGTTCCGATATCAGGATCCCCATTTATACGCCTCAATCCGGCGTTGTGATTGAAAAAATGGTGCAGCAGGGTCAATATGTCAATATGGGTGAAGCACTTTTTAATATTGCCGACCTCTCGGTGGTGTGGGTGGAGATTGAGGTCTATGAGAACGAATTTGCCTCAATGCATCTGGGTAAACAGGTTGAAATTCGCTCCCGCTCTTTTCCTGACAAGCTCTTTACCGGCAAAATTTCTTTGATCTACCCCTTTCTCGATCCAAAAACAAGAACCATCAAGGCTCGGGTGGAGATGGCAAATTCCGGCCTGAAGCTGAAGCCCGACATGTTCGTTAATGCCACCGTCCGCATTCCTCTCTCCCCCGCCATTGTGCTGCCGGTGACGGCGGTGATGGATACCGGCAAACGGCAGGTTGTCTGGGTAGAGAGTTCACCGGGTACCTTTGTATCGCGTGATGTTCAGGTTGGAGAGCGAATGAATGACAAGGTGCAGATTTTGTCGGGCATTGCCGTTGGCGAAAAGGTGGCCGTGTCGGGAGGATACCTTATTGACTCTGAATCCCAACTGAGATGATAGAGAAAATCATAGACTATGCCGCCCGAAACCGGGTTGTCGTGCTGATGGTGTTCGGATTGCTGATTGCCTGGGGTGGCTGGTCGGTCTACAACACTCCGGTCGATGCCATTCCGGATCTCTCCGATAACCAGGTGATTGTCTTCACCGACTTTCCGGGCCGATCTCCCCAGGTGGTTGAAGATCAGGTGACCTATCCGCTGGCCGCAAATCTTCAGGGGCTTCCCCAGGTGCGCGCCGTCCGGGCATCAAGCGCCTTCGGTTTCTCCATGATTTACGTGATTTTCGACGATAAGGCAGATATCTACTGGGCAAGAACCCGTGTGCTCGAACGACTGAACTTTGCCGCATCCCTGCTCCCCCAAGGGGTGGTTCCCACGCTTGGCCCCGATGGCACAGGTGTAGGCCATGTGTTCTGGTATACGCTTGAGGCAAAAGGTTATGACCTGGAGCAGCTCCGAACTCTCCAGGACTGGTTTGTGCGCTACCAGCTCAACACGGTGCCGGGCGTGGCCGAGGTGGCCTCTATCGGCGGTTTTGTTCGGGAGTATCAAGTTGATCTTGATCCCAACAAGCTCTTTGCCTACAACATCAAGGTGGCCACCGTCATGGATGCCATCAAGGCCTCCAACAGGGATACAGGGGGAAAGCTGATTGAACAGGCGGATGCCGAATACCTGATCAGGGGAAGTGGCTATATCAAATCGAGGGCTGATCTGGAAAACATTTCAGTTGGTGTCGATATGCGAGGCACACCCGTCTTCCTGAAAAACCTTGGCACGGTTCAGGTTGGTGGCGCTCTACGGCGGGGTCTGCTGGATATCAACGGTGAGGGTGAAACCGTTGGTGGCATTGTGGTGATGCGGTATGGGGAAAATGCCAGCGAAGTCATTGAGCGAGTCAAGCTCAAGATCAAAGAGCTGGAGAAGGGGCTGCCTCCAGGTGTAAAGATAAAGATCTCCTATGACCGTTCCGATCTTATCGCAAGGGCTGTTGATACGCTTAAGAAAAACCTGCTGGAAGAGTCAATCGTGGTCTCGCTGGTCATTCTCCTCTTTCTGCTTCACTTCAGAAGTGCTCTGGTGATTGTACTGACGCTGCCCATCGCGGTGCTGATTGCCTTTATTGCCATGAAAGTGATGGGTGTCAGCTCCAATATCATGTCGCTTGGCGGTATCGCCATTGCCATTGGTGTGCTGGTGGATGCAGGGGTGATTATGGTGGAGAACTGCTATCGCCACCTCTCCGAAATTCCACCGGAGGAGAGAGCCGCAAAACGGCTTGAGGTGGTCATTATCTCGGCAAAACAGGTTGGAAGGGCGATCTTCTTTTCTCTGGCAATTATCATCCTCTCCTTTGTGCCGGTCTTTATGCTGGAGGGGCAAGAGGGCAAGCTCTTCCATCCGCTCGCCTTCACCAAGAGCTTCTCCATGATGGCCTCAGCCATGATTGCCATCACGCTGGTGCCGGTATTGATGTACTATCTCATGCGGGGAAAGATGCGGCCTGAGAGCGCCAACCCCGTTTCAACCTTTTTTATCAAGCTCTATGCGCCGGTGATCCGCTGGGTGCTGCTCTGGAAAAAAACCACCATTGCCCTTAACCTTCTGGCGCTTGGAATTGCTGTGCCGATGTTCATGAATCTTGGCTCGGAGTTCATGCCGCCCCTCGACGAGGGTTCGCTGCTCTACATGCCGGTAACGCTGCCCAATGTCTCCATCACCGAGGCGAAACGAATTATCCAGATACAGGACAAGATCATCAAGAGCGTACCGGAAGTTGAGCAGGTGCTTGGCAAGGTTGGACGGGCCGAGACTTCCACTGATCCGGCACCGGTCTCCATGTTTGAAAGTATCATTATTCTGAAACCCAAAGAGCAGTGGCGTGCCGGAATCAAGAAAGCTGATATCGTGGCAGAGCTGGATGCAAAGCTTCAGCAGACCGGTGTCCGCAACGGCTGGACCCAGCCCATTATTAACCGCATTAACATGCTCTCAACTGGTGTACGCACCGACCTTGGTGTCAAGATTTTCGGCAATGACCTCAATGTGCTGAAGGAGCTGGCTCTTCAGGCTGAGGCCATTCTCAAGCCGATCAATGGCTCCGCCGACGTTGTTGCCGAGAGGGTTACCGGGGGGAACTACCTCGACATCACCATCGACCGACAGGCAGCCGCACGGTATGGGGTGAGCGTCAACGACATTCAGGATGTGATTGAGACTGCCCTTGGTGGCGAGATTCTCTCCACCGCTGTTGAAGGGCGCAACCGCTTTCCCATCCGCCTCCGCTACCTCCGCGATTATCGCGACAACATCCCGGCAATTGGTCGTATTCTGGTCGGCGGCATGGAGGGCACCCAGCCTCTCTCCCTGGTTACAACGATGAAGATCACCACTGGTGCGCCGGAGATCAACAGCGAAGGGGGGCTTTTACGGTCGCTGGTCTATCTCAATGTTCGTGGCCGCGATATGGGAGGCTTTGTTACTGAGGCAAAACAGGTACTGGAACAAAAGCTCAAGCTGCCCTCTGGTTACTACGTGACATGGTCAGGCCAGTGGGAAAACCAGATCAGGGCAAAAGAGCGTCTCCAGGTGCTGATACCGCTTGGCATGGTGATTATCTTCATTCTTCTCTACTTTACCTTCCAGTCACTCCTTGAAGCCTCGATGGTGATGCTTTCGGTGCCTTTTGCCCTGGTTGGAGGAGTCTATCTGCTTTCAGCTCTCCAGTACAACCTCTCGGTTGCCGTCTGGGTCGGCTTTATAGCTCTCTATGGCATTGCTGTTGAGACCGGCGTGGTGATGGTCATCTATCTGCACGAAGCACTCGATAAAAAATTGCTTAATGGCCCCTGCAGCGAACAGGATATCTACGATGCCGCCTTCGAGGGGGCCGTACTTCGTCTGCGCCCAAAGCTGATGACTGTGGCGGTTGCCCTGCTGGGGCTGATTCCGATCATGTGGTCGAGCGGTACCGGAGCTGATGTGATGAAACCTATCGCCGCCCCGATGATAGGGGGAATGATTTCATCGGCAATTCATGTGCTTATTATGACCCCGGTCATTTTTGTGATGATGAAAAAACGGGATCTTAAAAAAGGGAGGCTTCGCCACTCAGGAATGAAACACTGATTAATGAGAGGATAATATCCCGAGCTGGAGCTCGGCGTTCCCGGGTAGAAACTCAAAGATGTTGATACATCATCACCATTGTTGTTCTGAAACGATCACAACAAAAAGAGCGTTCTTTTCTCTGTTGATGGTTCTGATGGCACTGCTAAATTGTGTACTTGCATACTGAACAAATTTTAAACGAGATAATAATGGATAGAAAGAGAATAATCATACTTGCAGCAGCACTCATGACTCTCGCTGCGCCGGCCACCATGTTTGCAGCAGAGGGAGAAAAAACATTTTCCATTAACTACACGAAGTCGAAAGATATCGCTCCGAACTCCTTCACCGTCAAAGCGGGTGAGAAGGTGCGCCTTGAGATCAACCCCACCGATACCGCATCCGGCTGTATGAGCGACATCATGATTCCGGGTTTGGTGGAGAAGCCCCAGCCGCTGGTGAAAGGGAAAATGGTGGTTATGGAGTTTACGCCGCAAAAAACAGGCACCTATAAAATAACCTGTGCCATGGGTGTGCAACGTGGAGTGCTTCATGTGCGATAGGCTGAACAAGCGATATCAAGGTGTCGCGTCAAGGTACTGGTTTTTACTCAGTTGTTTGTGCAATAAGAAGAACTTTGAGTGCGAAATATATCCCGCAGAGATTGCATGAGCAGTGAGACCTACAGCGTCAAGGGGATGCACTGCGCGAGCTGTGCGGCCATCATCCAGAAAAAGCTCTCCAAAGTTGAGGGCATCAGGGAGGTCAATGTCAATCTGGCGACAGAGAGAGCCACGCTGGAGTTTGAGGGTAATGATCTGACACCTGAGGTGCTGAACGAAGTTGTCAATAAATATGGCTACTCACTGGAGGTTGAAAAGCCTCCAGTGACCTTTGCCACGGTCGTTTCCGATTCCACCAGGAAGAGGGAGGAGAAGGAGCGAGAGCTGCAGACTCAGCTCCGAAAGGTACAGTTTGCACTCCCCGTCGCTCTGTTTGTTTTTCTCCTCATGATGTGGGATATCGTCTCCATGGTTGTGCACGCCATACCGCATCTGCCCATCTCCATGGAGCATCTGAATATCCTCTTCATGCTGCTCTCTACCTGGATGGTCTTTCGTACCGGCAGGCCATTTCTGCATGGCATGGTGATGTTTTTCAGGAGCGGAGCGGCAAGTATGGATACCCTGATCGGTATTGGAACCGTGACCGCCTACCTCTACAGTGCGCTCATCACCCTGATTCCGCCGGTAAAAGAGTTTCTCCATGCGCCAGACTCGACCTACTTCGATGTCACCATTGTGGTGATCGGCTTTGTCCTGCTTGGCAAATATCTGGAAGCCCGCTCAAAGTTGAAGACCGGTGAGGCTATTGAGAAATTGATCACTCTTCAGGCAAAATCGGCTTTGGTACAGAGAGGGGGAATAGAGCTTTTGATTCCAGTTGATGAGGTGAGAAAGGGCGATACACTTCTGGTCAAGCCCGGCGAAAAATTGCCTGTGGACGGCATCATCACCTCAGGCGACTCCTCCATTGACGAATCGATGGTGACAGGTGAGTCCATACCGGTCGATAAAAAATCGGGTGACAGGGTGATTGGTGGCACCATCAACAAGCAGGGTTCATTCACCTTTACCGCATCGAGTGTCGGCTCTGACACCGTGCTGGCCCGCATCATCAGGATGGTGGAGGAGGCGCAGGGGTCGAAAGCGCCGATACAGCAGATTGCCGACAGGGCTGCGGCCATCTTTGTGCCGATTGTGCTGCTGCTTGCCGCACTCACCTTTTTTGTCTGGCTGACGGTGGGAACTGCATATCTCGGCTTTTCCAGCAGCCTCTCGTTCGGCATCATGGGGATGGTGGGTATTCTGGTGATCGCCTGCCCCTGTGCGCTGGGGCTTGCCACACCGACTGCGATCATTGTCGGCATTGGCAAAGGGGCTGAATATGGCATCCTCATCCGCAATGCCGAAAGCCTCGAAAAACTCAGCGCTATTGACACCGTTGTGTTCGACAAGACCGGCACCATTACCACCGGAAATCCAGAGGTGACTGACATTCTTTCGCTGGACAAAGAGAGAAGCATCACCTCCCTGCTGCAGCTCGCCGCCACGATTGAGAGCCGTTCAGAGCATCCGCTGGCAAAGGCAATTGTTGAGGCGGCTCGAAAGCAGCAGCTCACCCCTGGCGAGATCACCGACTTCAGGGCGCTGGAGGGGATCGGGGTTTCAGCGAGCATTGCCAATGCCTCTGTCGCTGTTCGCAAACCGGTTCAGAGTGAACTGTTGCTGCCAGAGCTGCAAAAACTTCAGGAGGAGGGAAAAACAGTTGTTTTGATTGAGGAGAATGGCAAAACCACTGGATTGATTGCCCTCGGCGACACCGTCAAGGCTCTGGCTCGCGAGGCAGTTGCTGCGCTGCATCGCCAAGGGCTCAAGGTGATCATGCTGACCGGCGACAACCTTCCTGCGGCAAACTTTATGGCGCGTCAAGTTGGCATTGACGAGGTTATCGCCAATGTGCTGCCACAGGAGAAAGCAAATAAAATCAGGGAGTTGCAGGCGCAGGGGCGCAAGGTTGTGATGGCTGGAGATGGTGTGAATGATGCCCCGGCACTCGCCCAGGCTGATGTTGGCATTGCCATGGCCACCGGAACAGACGTTGCCATCGAATCTGCAGGTATCACCCTGCTCAAGGGCGACATCAACAAGGTGGCGCAGGCTGTCACCCTCTCGCACGCCACCATGCGGGTCATCCGCCAGAACCTCTTCTGGGCCTTTATCTACAACATCATCGGCATTCCACTTGCCGCCGGAGTGCTCTTTCCCTTCTGGGGTATTTTTCTGAACCCGGTCTTCTCAGGTCTTGCCATGGCAGGCAGCAGTGTTTCCGTGGTCAGCAACTCTCTGCGGTTGAAGCGAAAAAAGCTCTCATAAGGGGAGAGCATCGGTGCCATAATACAGGTCAGATGCAACCCTAAAAATTAACCCTTGCGCCAATCATATATTTGAGGCCGGAAACCGTGAAGGTCGCTGGGGTAGAACCGGAGAAGTCTGTAACATCTCCAGTTTTGTAATAACGTCCTGAAAGATCGAGGGTAACACGGTCAGAAACCTTCAGGCCTGCACCGGTGCCAATTTGCCAGGCAAACACATTTTGGTTGACCCCGCCCGCCGTCACATCAACCCTTGCCCCACCAAGACCTGCCATCAGATAGGGGGAAATATTTGAACTCCCCATACTAAAATCGCGGTAGCCATTAGCCATAGCTGACAAGAGTGAAAGGTCAGAACCCGATATGGCACCTCCGCTTTTTTTATACACTGGATTTGACTGATAACCCAGGATACCCTCCAGACGGTATGCGCCTGAAGTGATACCCAAACCGACACTCATGAGCACTCCCCTCTTGTACTCTGAAGCATTGGGATAGAGAACACCTGAAAAAGTAGCATTTGAGTTTGCTGGCAGAGCAAATCCTGCTGAGCTGGCCATATAAGGTGCGGCCTGAACCGGTGTCGTCAACATACCCGAGAGGAGAAGTGGCAAGAATATTTTTTTCACGGTTACAGACTGATAAAGAGTTTATAAAAAATATCGATGGCGCTTAATATATTCTCATGAACCGAGAAAAAAGTATATTTGCTGACGATGCATAATGTATTTTCCGGGGTTGCCATCCCGTTTTTCAATGACTCCCTAACCGATTGGCCTGAATGAACCGCTGTTATCCTTTCTGTTTACTGCTCACCTTTCTTTGTTGTGCCGGTTGTGGTTCGGTAACATCACAACATCCCGCCCTGCAGAATCGTGAAACTCAGTCGGCATCTGCGTATGCGCCTGAACATGGAACGCCCCCCCCGGCTCCTGTTCCTGCAATCATCCCTGCTCCGGCACCCGCACCTATGGTGGTAGCTCCCCCGCCACCGCCGCCACCACCTGTTGCAGCTTCAACAGGCAACAATGCAAAATCCATGAGTTTTGGTGAGGGTATTATTGGTGTCGGAAAAGGTGGTGGTGGCACAGGGTCAGGACAAGGAATCGGATATGGTAGTGGAAATGGTCGCGGAGGAGTGCTTCCCAAAAAAGTCACGGTAGCCATTGCAGCTACCTCATCAACAAAAGAGAGTGATGAAAAGGCGAAAAGTATGCCAAACTTCCCCTGGCCACCGCCAAAAGCTTCAGCCCGAGAGGTTATTCCGGACGCATTTCTTCGCCGCACTGACCATGGTGTCGTGCTGTTTCGTGATGTAGAGAGTATCCTCCATTCAGCCCTCGACAACTGTGGCTATTCGGAATCCTCATACTTTGCGGTACCAGGTGGCTTTGCTATTGCTACCCGCATTGAGCAGATCAACAAAAATGGAATACCAAAATCCGGAGAGGAGCGATGGGCGTTAAAATCTTCTCCAATAAATCCTTTTACGAATTTTTCTGCCTATGTCAACGCGCTCTTTAAAGGTAATCCAG
>Ga0194060_10003219_pt1 | contig 11568 bp, 10 predicted proteins | sample SepL225m_MetaG_FD_163427 | JGI IMG/M metagenome (GOLD analysis project Ga0194060, IMG submission 163427) | Anoxic zone freshwater microbial communities from boreal shield lake in IISD Experimental Lakes Area, Ontario, Canada - Sep2016-L222-5m | ecosystem: Environmental > Aquatic > Freshwater >... | reverse complement strand
CAGAGAGATGATATGATATGACCCATCCAAACGAGCGGAAAGGAGCGAGGATGACGCACTTACGAGTGAAGGAGTTAGCGCAAGAGCAAGGATTGAACATCCTTACGCTCTCACAAAAGGCGCGTCTGGCATACGGGACAGTGCAGGGGTTATGGCACGACAAGGCAGAACAGTACAACCGCAGGACACTTGATCGTGTCGCAGTTACGCTTGGAGTTCGTGTCCCTGATTTGTTCGGGGGAGAGCCGGAGGAAGACCGGGGGCCGAACATCCCGCTACCATGAAACTCACCGCCCAACTGAAACTCACCCCCACTCCTGCGCAGGCCGACGCCGTGCGGCGCACCCTGGAGGCGGCGAACGCGGCCTGTGACACCATCAGCCGCACGGCCTGGGAGACCAAAACGTTTCGCCAGTTCGCGCTGCACACGCTGGTGTACTACGGCATTCGTGCCGATTTCGGCGTGTCGTCCCAACTGACCGTGCGCTGCATTGCCAAGGTTGCCGACGCCTACAAGCTGGACAAAAAGACGTTGCGCACCTTCGCCCCCGTGGGGTCGGTGGCGTTTGATAGCCGCATCCTCACGTTTGACGTTGCCGCGTCTACGGTTGCCATCTGGACGCTTGACGGGCGGCAAACCATCCCCTTCGTGTGCGGCGCACGCCAGCGGCGGTTGCTGGCCACCCAGCAGGGCGAGAGCGATCTTGCCTACCGTGATGGGCAATGGTATGTGTGTGCCACCTGTGCGGTGCAGACGCCCGCACCACAGGTTCCAACCGGCGTGTTGGGCGTAGACCTTGGGGTGACGAATATCGCCGTGGATAGCGATGGGGAGATCCACAGCGGCAAGGTCATCAAGAACATTCGGTACCGGCATCGGAGCTTGCGGAACAAGCTCCAGCGCAAAGGCACGTTGGGCAGTCGGCGGCGACTGCGCAAGCTGGCGGGCCAGGAACGCCGGTTCGCAACGTGGGTCAACCACACCCTCAGCACGAAGATCGTGGCGAAGGCCGAAGGCACAACGCGGGCGATTTCCCTGGAAGACCTCAAGGGCATTCGCACGCGAGTAACCGTTCGCAGGTCGCAGCGCGCCACACTCCATAGCTGGGCCTTCTTTCAACTCCGCGCCTTTATTGTCTACAAGGCGGCACTGGCGGGGGTGGACGTCCATCTCGTTGATCCTCGCAATACGTCGCGTACCTGTCCCAAGTGCGGGTGTATCGCCAAGGCGAACCGCAAGACCCAAGCCTCGTTTGTCTGCACACGCTGCGGGTTCGCTGGCCACGCAGATGTGATCGCTGCCGGGATTATTTCCGGCAGGGCACCCGTAAACGTGCCGTACTGCTCGGAGGCAGGTTCGCCTGTCGCGCCAGAGCAAAGCCCCCTCCTTTAGGTGGGGGTGGTTTACCCGCACGGCCTTTCCACCTGCCGCCCATGTTGCTGATGTGCTTGCGCTGCTGGATGCTGCCGAAAACGGGCTGACCATCCCGCAACTCGAAAGCAAACTGAATATCAGACACTCGCAGATCGAGAAGGTGTTGAAGCTGCTGCTGGTGGAAACACCATCGCCGGTGAGTAAACGTGGAACCTGCTGGTTTGCGAATCCGATAGACTACGTGCCGAACCAGGCCAAGGTTGAGCAACTGACCCGGCTGCGCCGCGTTGAGCAGGATCGTATGCGGGATTATCTGCATAGCCGTGAGTGCCTGATGCGATTTCTGAGCCATGAACTTGATGATCCCACAGATCAGCCTTGTGGGCGTTGTGCCGTTTGTGTCGGTCACCCGCTGATTTCGGAGTCCTACGCGGACGAGTTGGCAATCCAGGCTGCCGGGTTTCTGCGCCGACTTGATCAGGTGATCGAGCCACGCAAGCTATGGCCAAGTGATACCCTGGTTACGGCGCACGGCTGGCGTGGAAGGATTAGCCTCAACCTACAGGCCGAAGAGGGGCGTGCGCTTTGTCTTTGGGGCGATGCCGGCTGGGGCACGTTGGTCAAGCGCGGCAAGCAGGTGGATGGTCACTTTGACGATGCCCTTGTCCAGGCCATGACTGATCTTATCCGTGTCCGCTGGCAACCGACTCCAACTCCGACGTGGATCACCTGTGTTCCATCGGGCAACCACCCTGGCCTCGTCAGAGATGTTGCGCAGCGCCTTGCTGATACGCTTCGCATCCCTTTTGTCCCGGTTGTTCGCCGCGTTCGTGCGACCGCACCGCAGAAAACAATGCAGAATAGCGCACAACAGGCGCGTAATCTGGCGGGAGCGTTTGTGGTTGACCCTTGGCCACGTATGGCCGGGCCGGTGTTGCTGGTAGACGATATGGTGGACTCGCAATGGACGTTCACGATCATCGCAGCGTTGCTGCGTGCAGCAGGAAGCGGGCCGGTCTTCCCGGTGGCATTGGCGCAGGTGCTGTCGTAGCCCGTACCCTGGCCGTCAGTCAAGAGGTGAGCGATCATGAGTGTCACCAGCCATATCCTTCATCCAGATACGCAAGCAATTCTGTTGCTCTGTGGCAGCCTGGGCCGACCACGGGCCAGCGAGTCTCCGCTTACCTTGGGTGAGTATAATCAGGTTGCCCAGTGGCTTCAGCAGCAGGATTTACGCCCGGCCAATCTGCTGGAACCTGAGGGAATCACGCGGGTTCAGACGGCTGGTACCGAATTGCCGTTGGGCGAACGAGTTGTGAGTCTTGTCGCCCGAGGGACGGCGCTGGCGCTGGCGGTTGAGAACTGGACACATAAGGGACTCTGGGTGGTGGGTCGCAGCGACCCGCGCTATCCGCAACGGTTGCGTACACGCCTCGGTCGTTACTCTCCACCGATCCTTTATGGTGTCGGTGAACGATCCCTTTTGGACAGCGGTGGCCTCGCCATTGTTGGCTCACGGGATGCCGACGAGGAAGCTCTCGACTTTACCCGCGCCGTCTCCCTCGCCTGCGCCCGTCAGGGGGTGGCGGTGGTCTCTGGCGGTGCGCGTGGCGTAGACAGCGAAGCCATGCAATCCGCCCTCGACTGCGAAGGAATAGTGCTGGGCGTATTAGCCGATAGTCTGGCTCGCGCAGCCGTAGCGGGAAAGTATCGCCCAGCGTTGCGGGCGGGGCGGATGGTGCTGGTCTCACCCTACGACCCGGAAGCTGGCTTTAATACCGGCAATGCGATGAATCGGAACAAGGCGATCTACGCTCTAAGTGATTTTGCCCTAGTTGTGAGCGCCAGCCTTGCAAAAGGCGGTACCTGGGAAGGCGCAATCGAGAATCTGCGCCGGTCATGGGTGCCGCTCTTCGTTCGTAGCGCCGATCCGCATTCTGGAAACCAGCGCCTGATCGAGAAGGGTGGCAATGCCGTTGATCGCACCGTCTTGACCCACACTGTTAGTCTGGATTCCTGGCTGAATGGTCGTGATCTGGCATCGGCTACTCCGCTTCCCTTTGACTCACCTACGCAGCCGGTAGCTGCTGTCGTGACAGATATGATTGTCCCGGCACCAGCGGAATCAGCCCCTGCGCGGCCCAATCCTGAAACAGTGGAACCCGTGCTGACCGCAGACAGAGATGATCCCACTGATCTGTTTCCCATCGTGTGGCCGCACATCAAACGTGCGCTGGCGGCTGCGCACACGGAACGGGAGGTAGCAGAACTTTTTCAGCTAGAGATCAAACAAACCCAGATCTGGTTACGTCGTGCCCTTGATCTTGGCCACGTACGCAAGCTCAATAAGCCAGTCCGCTACGTGGCCGAGGAATCGTCGATCCAGGCATTGCCTTTGTTTGATTCCCACGATGAGGATTGAGGAGATTCGCCATGCCCCGCCATAAAGGCAGCAGATATAACGAGAGTTGGCCGGAGCGCCGCCCGCGCATCCCCGCCGACGGGATCAAGGCCAAGAGCCAGCGCGGCGACTTCGGCGAGTCGTGGTGGGCCAAACGCTGGATCAGCGTGCTGGAGGGATTCGGCTTCGGCAGTCGGCTCACCCGTGGCCGCAGCTACGCCCGCAACGGGTCTGTGCTGAATATCGATATCGCATCCGGCCAGGTAGCTGCGCGTGTGCAGGGTTCGCAGCGCACACCCTACAAGGTGACGATCTCGATCATTCCGCTCTCAAAGGCGCAGTGGGAGCAGGCCACCGATGCGATGTCCGAGCAGGCGATCTTCGCCGCCAAGCTCCTGGCCGGCGAGATGCCCCAGGAGATCGAGCAGGCGTTTGCGGCGGCGGACGTTGACCTGTTCCCGGCGCACTCTGGTGACTTGGCAACCACCTGCTCGTGCCCAGACTTCGCCAACCCTTGCAAACACATCGCCGCCGTCTACTTCCTGCTCGGCGAACGCTTCGACGAGGATCCCTTCCTGATCTTCGAACTGCGCGGGCGCAGCAAGGATCAGATTATCGCCGCCCTACGCGCCCGCCGGGCCGAGGCGACCGATCCGGTCAGCGTGACGGTAGCGCCGGTCGAGGTGGTGCCCGCCCTGGCCGACCAACTCGGCTCCTTCGACGAGCCTGGCCCCGAACTGGCCGAGTTGACATCGCATATCGTCGCCCCCGAGGTGGAGACGGCCTTGCTACGTCGCTACGGCCCGCCCCCCGGCGAGAGCGAACTAGCTCTGCGCAATATCTACCGCGCCCTCAGCCGGGCGGCCATCGAGCGGATCTTCCGCGAGGGTTAGCGCACACGCCTCGTACACTACCCTGGGCGCCTCGGCGGGCGCTGGCTCCCACGTCGGCGTGCGCCGCGCCGCCACCCGTAGCCCCGCCGCGCCCAGGGCCGACACCACCTCGTCATCGCTCCACCAGCGCTCCTCGTGGATCTCCTCGCCGCGCCACCAGTGGTCGATCTCGCGCACAAACCAGACGATCCGCCCCCTGGCGATGCGCTGCTCGGCGTCGTAGCTCAGTTGGTTGTAGACCAACATGTCGGGCGAGTCACAAACAACCTGGTCGGTTTCGTCCCACATCTCGAACTCATAAACCGTGTTTAGATCGAACACAAACCGACCGCCGGGGCGCAACATGCGAGCCACGCCCGCGCAGACCGTCGCCAGATCGTGCGGGTCGGCAAGGTAGTTGAGGCTATCGTACAGGCAGGTGATTAGGTCGAAGGAGGCCGGGCGAAGCGCACCACGCGCCGCCGTGCGCTGACCCAGGCTGCGCATATCAGTGGCCACCCAGCGCACCGATAGGCCGCGATCACGGGCGCGGGCACGGGCGATCCGCAGCATCGCCGACGAACGATCCACGCCCACCACCTGCGCCCCGGTTGCAGCCAGAGCCAAGGCCGCCGCCCCCGTGCCGCACGCCAGATCCAGCGCACGGCGCGGCGGTGCGGGCAGCGATCCCAGAATATGCACCGTCAGGTTCTCCGCGAACGCGCCCTGGCCGATGGCGTCATAAATCGGGGCGTAAGACTCGTAGATGCTCAAGGGACTCCTAAAAACAATACCTTTCACATAAGCCGATCCTGCATCGATCTTGCCCCTCTCCCTCACGGGGAGAGGGGAGATTCCGTATCAGGATGCGTCCGACTCCCCCTCTCCCGCTCAGGGAGAGGGGGCTGGGGGGTGAGGGCTGAAAGGTATTGGTGTGAGGATCACACCTGCAAAAGAACATAGCGCCAGTAGTCAAGCGCGGCACGCAGCACATCGAGGAGATCCAACGACGCTGACGGCGTCGGTGATCCATATGCCTGGAGACCCTGATCCTGCGCAACCTTCAGGCTCAGCAGTTGGTCGGCAGGATCGCTCACCACCAGCAGGCTCTGCGCGTCGCCACGAGCAACAGCCAGAGCCGTGAACAGCGACTCACCCTCGGCGGCGACCACGAGGGCCGACTCCGGCACCCCACGGGTGAGCAGATCGGCCTTGGCCCGCCCGCGCCCCGGCCCAACCAGAGCCAGATGCACCGCGTAACCCCGGTGGTAGAGGTCGAAGCTATGGTCGATCAGGGCGGCGGACGGCAGATCTGGTGCCATCACCAGCAGCAGATCCACGTTGCGCGTCTCGTCGTGCTGAACTTGGATGGCGATCACAGCGACGGCAAGGCCCAGCGCAAGGAGCCCGATGACAAGCAGCAGCGAGGCCAACCGCATCAACTGGACGCCGACTGACTGCCACATCACACGCCGCCGCAGTACCTTCATCAGCCCACCATCGACGTCAGCACATGCTGGACATTGATCTTGCCGCGCTGAAGATCGGCGATCAACTGACGCAGGCGTGTGGCGTCAAAGGGCTTCGCGACAATTGCATCCACCCCGCGCAGATGAGCCTCGGCGGCATCGATCTGCTCACCCCAGCCGGTGATCAGAATCGTCATCATCCGGGGGTACGTGGCGCGAGTATGGGCGATCAGATCCCACCCCGACATTTCCGGCATGCCAAGGTCGGTGCAGAGCATATCAAATCGATCAACCGCCAACACCTCAATCGCGCTGTGGCCCGAGGCAACATCAACCACATCGTGGCCAGCCCGACGCAGAATCTGCACCAGCACCCGGCGCACCGCTTCGTCGTCCTCCACCACCATAATGCGTATCGAGTGGACTGGCGTGGACACCTCCGGTATCGGCGGTGTGAACGTGCGCGGAACCATATTGCGCACCGGCAGCCGAACCTGGAAGGTGCTCCCGTGTCCCGGCACGCTCTCCGCACTGATACTGCCCTGGTGGCGCTGCACAATGCCGTAGGCCATAGCGAGACCCATTCCGGTGCCACTGGATCCCTTGGTTGAAAAGAAAGGGTCGAAGATGCGCTGCCGCACCTCGGCGCTCATACCCACGCCCGTATCGGACACCTCAATCAGCGCCGTGGGTTCGTCATCGTTTAGCAGCGCCGTGCGCAGGTGCAGTTCGCCGCCACCCGGCATCGCATCCAGGGCATTCAGAATCAGATTCGTCACCATGTCCCGCAGGGCCGGGCCGTCGCCCACCATGAGGGGCAGGCCGCCAAGCGACTGGATGATCTGCAGATGGAACCCCTGGCTCTGCAAGCTATCACGCCAGCGCGGGCGGGTGATCGCCAGACTTTCAACAATAATCTTATCGATCAGCACTTCCTCGGTCGGCAGCGAACGGTTTGTCTGGGCGAAGTTCTGGAGGCGGCGCACGGCGGCCGCGCCATCGTGGGCAGCCTGCTCGATGATCCCCAGCCCCTCGATCATCACTAGATCCCGCGTCTCACCGATCAGCAACTGGGAGTGACCGAGGATGCTCGCCAGCAGGTTGTTGAAATCGTGGGCGATCCCGCTGGCCAGTTCGCCCAGAGCGCGCAGCCGCTCGCCGCGCAGTAACTGCTCCTGAGTGCTGCGCAGTTCCTCGTAGCGCAAGATATTCGCCAGCGCCACCGCCACCTGCCCGGCCAGCGACTCGGCTAGGTAGACATCGCTCTGATTAAAGCTTCCGCTGATATTACCCTCAATGTCGATGACGCCTAAGATCGTCTGGCCTTGCCGGATCGCCACAATCAGCTCCGAGCGCGTGTCGCTCAGGCGATCCACCGCAACGTAGCGCGGATCCTTGGACACATCATGCACCAGCAACGTCTCGCCGTGACGGGCCACCCAACCCGTCAACCCGCGCAGCATGCTGATGCTCTTAAATGCGCCAAACTCGGCGACATCGTTCACAATCCCCCGCGCCGCCCTCAGCACCAGATAATCGCCCTCTATCAGTGCGATCCCCACCTGGTAATAGCCAAAGGAGCGATGTAAGAGGCCCGCCACCTTATCGAGCAGAGTCTGCACATCGCTGATCGCATTCAGTTGCTCACTCAACTGATGGATCACATGGAGTTGGCTCGATCTCGTCTTTGCCTCACGTAGCAGCCGGGCGTTATTGATCGCAACCGCCATGTGGTCGCCAAACATCTGGGCCACCTGCACATCAGCGGTGTCGAAGGCGTCGGGAGTCCATTTGTCGATGGTCATCACGCCAATCGTGTCCTCGTTGACCAGCAGGGGTACGCCAATCCAGGCCCGGATGATCCCGCTGTTGGACACGCTTTGCCAGTCGGCAATTTGCTGGACATCGGGGATGTAGACGGTCTGATGGTTATGCTCAACAACCCAGGCGGGCGAACCCGGCCCGGACATGAACACAATAACCTGGCCGTTCTCGTGGTGATAACCGCGCCCAGCCACCAGTCGGGCGTACTGAACATCGTGAAAAAGAAAGACCCCTGCCGAGTCGTAGGCCACAAAGCGGGCCAGTTGCTCAAGGATGAAGTCAAGCACCCGATCCTGGTCAATTATGGCGTTACAGATGTTGGCCAACTGGCTGAGGGCCGTCGTCAGATCCCGTGAGCGCTGCTCACGGGCGGCGGCATAGCGCAGAGCTGAGGTCGCGTTTGCGTTTGCAATCGCGATTGCGGCGTGGCCAGCAAAAATCTCGACCCCCTGTATCACATCGGGGCTAAACGGCTCAGAGCTGAAGCGCCGAGACAGGTTCAGCGCGCCGAGCGTGCGGTCGTGAACCCGCAGCGGCAGCGAAAAGAGCACCTGTTGCGCATCAGGCATGAGCTGTGTGTAGCGCGGGTCTCTGGCCGGATTCACCACATGAACCGACTGGCCGTGTAGCACCGCCCAGCCAGCGATCCCATCGCCAATCCGCAGACGCAGACGCTCACAGATCTGCTGGTCAATCCCCTGCGACGCAACGATGATCAGGTGATCGCTGCGATCATCAAGCAGCATTATCGAGATTTCTTCGGCCCCACTCAGGTCTGCAACAGCCGCGATCACCCGGTCAAGCACCTCATTCAGGTCAAGAGATGCACAGACGAGACGGCTCAGATCAAGCAGGGCTTCCATCGTAGTTGGTTGCATAGCTAGATCGCCTATGGTGAAACATCACATCAGGCCATTATACGTCCCCGCAAAGCTCGGCGCAAAGGCGTAACCTTCCCGCGCCCCTACCCGGTACAGATAGCGACGCCGACAGATGTGTTGGCCTACGCGAGCCGACGGAGACGCTCGGCCCATCTACAGGAGGATCGCCGTGAACGCAATCAAGGGAACTCTGAACCAAGTCGAGCTGATCGGCCGCCTGGGAGCCGACCCGGAGATGCGTTTTCTGTCGAGCGGCAAGGCGCTGTGCCGCTTTAACCTGGCCACCAAACGCTCGGCCGGCCAGGATGAGCAGGGTGCCCGGCTCTACGAAACCGACTGGACCCACATTGAGACCTGGGAGCACCTCGCCGAGCTGTGCAACACCTATCTGCACAAGGGCCGCCGCGTCCGGGTGGTCGGCAACCTGCGCAATGACAGTTGGGTTGATAAAGAGAGCGGCCAGACCCGCTACCGCACCTTCGTGCGCGCCCAGGAGGTGATGTTCCTCGACCCACGCCCCGAGCAGGTTGACGCCCCGACGGAGGTTGCCGAGGAGGAGGTGCCCTTCTAGTAGCAATACTTTTCAAGTAAGGAGTCTGCTGCCGCTCAGCCCTCACCCCCTGCCCCTCTCCCTCACGGGGAGAGGGGAGATTCCGCAGCAGGATGCCTCCGACTCCCCCTCTCCCGCTCAGGGAGAGGGGGCTGGGGGGTGAGGGCTGATCGGCGACAAACTGTAAAGTACCTGCAAACCTTGTCTTTGTAATGGTATGATGCGCCATCATGGACACACTCAGAGGACTCAACCCCGAGCAGCGGGCGGCGGTGGTGGCCCCCATCGGCCCCGTACTCGTGCGCGCCGGCGCGGGCAGCGGTAAGACCCGCGTGCTCACCCTGCGCATCGCCCACCTGATCGGGGGTGGCGCAAAGCCCACCCAGATCCTGGCCCTCACTTTCACGAATAAGGCCGCCAAGGAAATGCGCGAGCGCCTGCGCGCCCAGCTCGGCGGCACATCGCGTGGCCTGGTGGCTGGCACCTTCCACGCTGTCTGCGCCCGTATGCTGCGCGAGCAGATCGCCGGGCGCATTGGCAACTACACCGCTGACTTCAGTATCTACGCCGGTGATGAGCAGCTTCAATTGGCCACGACCGCCCTTGAGGCTGCCACCGAGCGCCCACCTATGCTGCTGGAACCCGACGAGGTGCTGCGCCGCATCTCGCGGGCTAAGAGCCGACTGCTCACCCCGCGCCTGATGGCCCGCTTTTCGCCTGACCCGGTGGATCGCTTTGTGTCCGGCTGCTATCGGCGCTACCAACGCGCCTTAGAGCAGGCCAACGCTCTCGATTTTGACGACCTGATCCTGCTGGCCCACCGCCTGCTCACCGAGCACCACGATGTGCTGGAGCAGATCCAAGACCGCTGGCGGCATGTGCTGGTGGACGAGTACCAGGACACGGATCCCAGCCAGCACGCTCTGATCGAATTGCTCACCCGCCCAACGGGCGGTCGCCCGCGCTCGCTGTTTGTGGTCGGCGACGGTATGCAGAGCATCTACGGGTTCCGCAACGCCGACCACAGCATCATCACTCGCTTCGCCCACGACTTTCCCGAGTCCCAAGTCGTTGAACTAGACACTAACTACCGTTCGCGCCAGCCCATCCTCGACGCGGCCTTCGCCGTGATCCGCCATAGCCAGGCGGTTCCACCCATGGCCCTGCGCGCCGCCGGGATCACGGCCCCCGGCGAGCGCTGCGTACTCATCCACGAGTCGAAGGACGGGCGCGAGGAGGCCGAGCAGATCGCCCGCAGTATCAACGAACTACAGACGGCGGGCCGTCGCCTGCGCGAAATAGCCATCCTCTACCGCACCCGCCACATGAGCCGCGTGATCGAGGCCGCCCTGCGCCACGCCAAGATTCCCTACAGCGTGCGCGGTAGCGTTGGTTTCTACGACCGGGCCGTGGTGCGGGACACCCTCTGTTACCTGCGGGCCATCGCAAACCCCGCCGATAATCTCAGCCTGGTGCGGATCATCAACGTACCGGCGCGTGGCCTGGGAGCCCAGGCTATCGCCAAACTCTCCGCCTTCGCCGCCCAGCGCGAGATCTCCCTTTCTGAATCCATGAACCAGTCCGAGGCCATCAATCTGCTCTCACCGAAGGCCGCCGAGGGTGCCCGGCGTATGGCCGCCCTGCTGTCCCGTTGGCGGCGCATGGCTGCCGGCACCGCCTCGCCTGACCACCTGCTGGCCGATGTGCTGGAGCAGAGCGGCTACATGGCCGCTCTGGAGAGTCGGGTCAGTCCCGAGGATCTGCCCGACGCCCGTGGCCACCTCCAGGAGCTAATGGTCGCCGCCGAGGAACACGAGAGCCTGTCGAGCATGCTCCAGGAGATCGCCCTGGTTACCTACGCCGACGAGAAGGAGAGCGAGCGCGATCAGGTACAGATGCTCACCATCCACGCCGCCAAGGGTCTGGAGTGGGCCTTCGTCTTCGTGACTGGCCTAGAAGAGCGCACGCTGCCCCACGAGCGCAGCCTAAGCACGCCCGACGGCATCGAAGAGGAGCGACGGCTCTGCTACGTGGCCCTCACCCGCGCCGCCGAGCGGCTCTACCTCTCCTGGGCGCCGGGCCGCAACCGAGGCCAGACCCTCAAGCCCTCGCGCTTCCTTGATGAGATTCTTGCCTACGGCAGAGAGCACGTTAGGCGGTAGATACGGGGTAGGGGGGGGGGCTAGGGGCAATACT
>Ga0194060_10003218_pt1 | contig 11570 bp, 13 predicted proteins | sample SepL225m_MetaG_FD_163427 | JGI IMG/M metagenome (GOLD analysis project Ga0194060, IMG submission 163427) | Anoxic zone freshwater microbial communities from boreal shield lake in IISD Experimental Lakes Area, Ontario, Canada - Sep2016-L222-5m | ecosystem: Environmental > Aquatic > Freshwater >... | reverse complement strand
GGTGATGAAGACACCGTCGCCCTTGCCGCGCTCGACCACCTTGGTATCACCGGTCACCACCGGCACGCCCGCTGCGCGCGCCGCGTGCGCCATGGAGGCGACGATGCGGGAGAGGTCGGCGAGCGCAAAACCCTCTTCCAGGATGAAGCCCGCCGCCAGGTAAAGCGGCGTCGCGCCCATCATCGCCACGTCGTTCAGCGTGCCGTGGACCGAGAGGCAGCCGATGTCCCCGCCCGGAAAGAACAGGGGCGACACCACGTGGCAGTCGGTGGACATGACCAGCCGTCCGGCTTTGCCTTCGATGACCGCGGCCGGCAACACGGCGCCGTCGTCGCCCTGGCCCAGATAATCGTTGCCCAGGTGCGTGGCAAACAGTTCGGCCACGAGCTGCGCCATCGCGCGTCCGCCGGATCCGTGCGTCAGATCGACCCGGCCGTGTTCCAGATCGAGCGGCCGCACGTGGTTTCGCGGACTTGGTTTTGCTTTTGCCTCGCCCATCAATGCATGTCCTTGTGGCGACCGTAGCTGTAATGCGCCGCGCAAGCGCCCTCGCTGCTGACCATGCAGGAACCGACCGGGTTCGCCGGCGTGCAGACCGTGCCGAATATCCTGCATTCCCGGGGCTGTTTGACCCCGCGCAGGATCGCGCCGCATTCGCAGGCTTTGTTGTCGGGCACGCTGCGGTATTCGAGTTCGAAGCGCCGCTCGGCATCGAACGAAGCGTATGCTTCGCGAATCTTCAGCGCAGACTCGGGCAGCACCGCGAGCCCGCGCCACTCGAACTCATGCCGCAGTTCGAACACCTCGGCCATGCGTTCCTGCGCCTTGAGATTGCCCTCCCGGCTCACCGCGCGCGAGAATTCGTTCTCCACTTCCGCGCGCCCTTCGTTCACCTGCCGCACCAGCATCAGGATCGCCTGCATCAGGTCGAGCGGCTCGAACCCTGCAATCACCACGGGCTTGCGATACTCCGCGGCGACGAATTCGTAGGGCCGGCTGCCGATCACGGTCGACACATGCGCCGGCCCGATGAAACCGTCTATCGCGACTGCGCCCCCCTGCCCCGGCCCGGGTGATTTCAGAATGGCCCTGATCGCGGCCGGCGTCAGCACATGGCAGCAGAGCACGCTGAAATTGGCGAGCCCTTCCCGCTGCGCCTGCTGGATCGCGAGCGCGGTCGGCGGTGTGCTGGTTTCGAAACCGATGGCGAAAAACACCACCTCCCGCTGCGGATTGTCGCGCGCGATGTGCAGGGCATCCAGCGTCGAATAGACCATGCGAATGTCGCCACCCCGCGATCTTGCCTTCATCAGCGACATGCCGGCGGAAGCCGGCACGCGCAGGGTATCGCCGTAGGTGCACAGGATGGCGCTGCGGTTCGAAGCCAGATCGATGGCCATGTCGAGGCGCCCTATCGGCAATACGCAAACCGGACAGCCGGGGCCGTGCACCATGCGCACGGCGCCTGGCAGCAGGTCGGACAGGCCGTAACGCGAAATGGCGTGGGTATGGCCGCCGCAGAACTCCATGAAACTGTAGCTTCGTCCGGACTCGACGCTCGACGCAATCTTCCCCGCCAGGGTTTGCGCGACATCGCCGTTGCGAAATTCGTCGACGTACTTCACGGCCTGACTTTCCCGGCCTCTTTGTTCCCGATCTCTTCGCTGTCGAGCGCCTGCATCTGGGCAAACAGCGCCAGGGTTTTCTCCGCCTCCTCGGGATCGAGTTTCGACAGCGCGTAGCCCACATGCAGGATCACGTAGTCGCCTACCTGGACGTCATCGAGCAGGGCCAGCGATATTTCCTTCCTCACTCCGTCAAGATCGACGATCGCCATATCGCCGGCGCCGAGTTCCATCACTCTGACAGGAAGCGCAAGGCACATTTCATTGCTCCGAGGAATTCATCGCCACCCAGGCCTGACCGAGCGCAATGCCGGCATCGCCGGGGGACACGCTTGCCGGCGCAAGCACGCGAAAGCCGCGCTGCTCCAGATTCTGCCTGAGTCCGGCGCACAACAGGGCGTTGAGAAAGCAACCGCCGCCCCAGGCGAGCGTGGCTATGCCGCCCACTTGCGCCGCCTGCGCCACCCACTCGCCCAATGCGGCAACCAGCGTCGCATGCAGGCGGGCCGCGGCGAGGTCCGCGTCGGCCGCGGCGTCCAGCGTCGCCAGTAGCGGCAGCAGATCCAGCCGTCCCTGCGCGTCGATGACCCAACCGCCCGGCATCGCCTGCGGCCAGCCGTGCAGCTCGATGTGGCGCGTCGCCGCCTGCTCCACCAGGATCGCGGCCTCGGCTTCATGCCCCATGCGCGCGCACAGGCCGAGCAGTCCCGCCGCGGCATCGAATACCCGGCCCATGCTCGAAGTTCGCGGACAGTTGATGCCGCGCTCGAGCATGGCGGCGACCGTGCCTGCGCCGGCTTCGGGCAATCTTGCGGCGATCTCAGCGTTGCGGCCCAGTTCATGCAGCACCGCCGCCGCCATGCGCCAGGGCTCGCGCGCCGCGCGATCGCCGCCGGGCAGGGGCAGCGGCCGCAGGTGGCCCAAGCGTTCGCACTGCGCGCCATCGACCCATAGCAGTTCCCCGCCCCACGCCGCGCCGTCCGGACCGAGACCGACGCCGTCCAGCGCCAGGCCCAGCACCGGGCCCTGCCGGCCGTGCTCGGCGCAGACCGCTGCGATATGCGCGTGATGATGGGCCACGGCCACTGCGCGCAGGCCGTGGCGGGCGGCAAAGTCGACGGCGGCGCGGGAACTGTAATAGTCCGGATGCAGATCGTGCGCGACCACTTCCGGTTTGACTTCGGCAAGGTCGAGCATGCGTACCAGCGCCTCGTCGAATGCGGCGCATGCGGCGGCATTGTCGAGATCGCCTACCTGCGGCGACAGAAACGCTTCGTCCTCCCGTGTCGCGCAAACGCTGCTCTTGAAATAGGCGCCGAACGCAAGCACCGAAGGGCCGGCATGCGCCAGGCGGATGCGGCGGGCGATGTCGGGCAGGGCTGCGTTCAAGGCGGGGACCGTTGCAGCTGCACCTCCAGCTGGGCAATCCTGCGCCTGAGGCCGTCCACCGTTTCCTGCTTCGCCGCGTCCGCCGCGGCCAGACCGTCGCGCAGAAAATCCAGCCATTCGTTCAGGCCTTCGCCGCTCCTGGCGGATACGCGGATGACGCGAATGTTCGGATTGACCCGGCGCGCGAACCCGATGGCCGCGTCCACGTCGAAATCGAGGTGCGGCAAGAGGTCGGTCTTGTTCAGCAGCATGAGGCTCGCGGCGCGGAACATGTCGGGGTACTTGACCGGTTTGTCTTCGCCCTCGGTGACGGACAGAATGACCACCTTGTGCGCCTCGCCCAGATCGAACGCCGCCGGGCAAACGAGGTTGCCCACATTTTCGATCAGCAGCAGGGAATTCTCTTTCAGGCCCAGCCGTTCCATCGCATGCCCGACCATGTGTGCGTCGAGATGGCAGCCTCGGCCGGTATTGATCTGGACCGCCGGCGCGCCTGTCGCGCGAATGCGCTCGGCATCCAGATCGGTCTGCTGGTCGCCTTCGATCACCGCCACCGCCTGCCCGGCGAGCAGGGCGACGGTCTTGCACAAAAGCGTGGTCTTCCCCGAACCGGGGCTGGATACCAGGTTCAAAGCGAATATGCCGCGCTCGGCCAGCGTCTCGCGATTGCGCTTCGCATAGGCGTTGTTCTTGGCCAGGATGTCCTGCTCGATCTGCACCATGCGCTTGGCGCCCAGGCCGGGTGCGTGCGCATGCGCCGGCGCATGGCTGTGACCGTGGCCCGCGCCGTGTTCGTGATCGTGCTCCGCGCCGTGATCATGCGCGTGGCTGTGAGTCGTTCCGTCCGCATGCACGTGCTCATGCCCGTGATGCGCGGCGGTACCGTCGATTTTCACTTCGCCCTCACCGCAGCCGCAGGTCGTACACATGACTTCTCTCCTACACGACTTCAAGTTCCTTCACGCGCATTTCGGTGCCGCCCGTCACCTGCACCTGATACGAGCCGCACTGCGGACAGGCGCCGAACGGCTCGCTCAAGACGACGCTGGCCGAGCATTGCGTGCACCGGCCTGAACCCGCTGTCGCGATGATCTCAAGCTTCGCGCCCTCGGCGATGCTGCCGCGCGCCACCGCCTCGAAACAAAACCGCATCGACTCGACCTCGACCGCGGCAAGCCGGCCGATTTCCAGCCAGACCGTGCTGACCTTCGAGAAATCCTGTTTCCGCGCCGCGTCCTCGATCAGTTGCAGCACGCCTTCAGCCAGAGACATCTCATGCATAGATGGAAGGTGGAATCGACATCGCAATCCACATCATCGGCCAATTTTCCCGGGTCGGCTTGATCGGTATCAAATGCGATGGCGGCTGAACGGGCCGCCACCCGGGCGATGTCAGGACGCAGCCGCGAACTTGTGTGATATCTTCCAGGCAATATGCACATTCCCGCTTTGAATCAAGCCTGAGGCGCCGCGCATGGAGTTGCCCAACGACTGGATTGCCCTGCTCGCGCTGGTGTTCGTGTTCGGCGCGAAGCACGGACTGGACGCCGACCATCTGGCAACCATAGACGGACTGACCCGCTACAACCTGCGCCGTGCGCCTGCGCGCGCGCGCTGGTGCGGGTCGCTGTTTTCTCTGGGCCACGGGGCCGTGGTCGTGATCATCGCGCTGATCGTCGGCTTCGCCTCGACCCGGTGGCAGGTACCGCAGTGGATGGAAAGCGTCGGCACCTTGATCTCCATCAGCTTTCTCACCCTGCTCGGACTGCTCAATCTGCGGGCAGTGCTGCTGACCGCCCCGGATGCCGTGGTCGCCCCGGTGGGCCTCAAGGCCGGTCTGCTCACGCGCCTGCAATCGGCCTCGCATCCGCTGGCGATCGCCGCTGTAGGCGCGCTGTTCGCGCTGTCGTTCGACACCATGAGCCAGGCCACGCTGTTCGCGCTAACGGCCACCCGTCACGGCGGCGGCGCCCACGCACTGGTACTCGGACTCGCTTTCACCGGCGGCATGCTGCTGATGGACGGCATCAACGGATTATGGATCGCCCGCCTGCTCGGACGCGCGGATCAGCGCGCGCGCATCGCCTCGCGCGTGATGGGCCTGATGGTCGCCGCCATCAGCCTCTCGATTGCCGCGTTCGGCCTGGCGCGATGGCTGCACGCCGACATCGCCGTCTGGTACCAGGGAAAAGAACTCGGGCTCGGCATCGGCGTGATCGCGCTGCTCGCCTTGAGTTTCGTCGCAGCGCAGGGGCTTTCGCGCCCGGCCGTCGTGGCGAATACTGCGCGCTAGCGCGGTCGGGTACCTGACAGGCTGTTGAAATTCGCTTCCCAAAGGGAATATTTGGCATTTGCGCACCCCCTCTCAAAGGGAAGCGAATTTCGACAGCCTCCAATTTGGGGGATATGAAAGGGGGCGCGCCCCCTTTTTCAACACCCTTCTAATTTCCGAGCCGTTTCCATTCGGGCGGCATCGGCGTCAGCGGCAGGCCGCGGCTCTTGAGGACGCCCGCGTCATTGGTCAGAATCCTGCCCCCGCTCGCATCCCTGGCGACATACAAAAGCGGCGGCGGTCCGTTGAAGCCGCCGACGATGGTCAGGGTCGGTCCGGTCGCGGCGCGAAACTTGTCCAGTCCCTCCGATGACTTGATGTTGCGGGAACAACTGGCGCTTTCCGACTTGTGGTCGGCCTGAAACAACGCGACGCAAAGCGATACCCAGGCATTGGCCAGTTCCGGGTCATAGGTGACCGCTTTCTCGAACGCATCGAGCACGTTTCGCTTCGACGAGCGCGACATCTGCAGTTGCAGCCCCTTGTAATACCAGGCGGCCCCGCTTTCCGGGAGTTGACCCAGCCAGTCCGTCACGTGCGCCCTCAGGGCCCTGCTTTTCTTCGCCGCCACCAACTCCGCCGCGACCGTGCCGAAGCGTTCGTTGGCCGCAGCCTGCTCCCCCGCTGCAACGACCAGCCGGCGCCGGCTGCTCTCTTCCGCGACCACACGCTCCAGAATCGCCAGCCGTTCGTCCCAGCCGGGATGCGAGCCGAAAAAATCCGCCGCCCGATTGCTTTCCTGCGAATGCGCGATCATGCGCGTGGCCGCTTTCAGCACGCTGCCCGGCTCGAAGCCGGCCCGCAGTATCGTCCTGTATCCGATGTCATCCGCCTCTGCGTCCAGATTTCTGCTGAACCGCGTCGCCAGCGCGTCAGACGCCTGCCTTCCTATCAGCGCACCCGAGCCGTCGCGTCCGGACTCGGGGTCATTTTGATTTCCGGCAAGCGCAGTGCCCGGTGCGCCACCCTGATTGACGGCGCCCGGCTGCAGCGCGTGGCGCGCCAGGAGATGGCCGATTTCGTGCCCGATAACGAAGGCCGCCAGGTTCTCGTCCGAGCCGATCAGTTTGAGCATGCCCGGAAACAGGAAAATAATTCCGGCCGGATGCGCCGCCGCCTGCGCCTCCCCGGTGTCGCACAGCCGGAGTTGCGGCGCCATGTTCGCGACCTGCGCGAGCCTGGCGTTCACCTTGACCAGCATCCCGGCCTGGCTTTCGGATACGGCGCCGCTTTTCTTCGGCGCCCGGGCTTCTGCGTCCAAAGCCTTCGCCTTATCCGCCGCGCCCTTGTCGCCCGCCCCCCTGTCCGCTGCGGCTTCGGTCGCGGCCACAGTCTCGGCAAGCGTGCACTCCAGGCCGAAGCTGCTGCGCGCGAAGAGCAGGAACAGCACTGCACCGGCCAGGCCAATCCATATTTTCATGCTGCGTTCCGATCCAACCATATGCAGACACTGCCCTTCAATTCGCCGCCAGTCAATCCGCTGCGGTATCAAAATGCGCGGTTTCGAGCGGAATCTTGATTTCTGTCAAGCCCAATACGCGACGCATTGCGGCTGCATCCGATCCATCGCATGATTTCCGGCGCCACTGATGCCGCAGGCGATCATGCCGCCCGCGATCGAAGTATACTGGGGACGCCCCTTCCGATTTCACTACTGAGGAGAAACCATGCCCGACCTGATCACCGGCGGCTGCCTTTGCGGGAAGATTCGCTACACGGTAAGCCAGCCCCTGCAGAACATCATCGCCTGCCACTGCACGCACTGTCAAAAAGCCTCCGGCACCGGCGCCAGTCACAATGCCGTGGTTCCGACAAGCGCGGTGAGCTTCACCTCCGGCAAGCCCAGGCTCTATGCCGACACCGCCCAGAGCGGAAACACCCTGAACCGGTATTTCTGCGGCGATTGCGGTTCGCCCATTTACAGCCAGAGGGCCAAAGTACCGGAAATGATGGTGCTCAAGGTGGGCACCCTCGATGCGCCCGCCGACATGAAAGTGATCATGAACATCTGGACCAACAGCGCGCGGCCCTGGATGTACATGGACCCGGCCACCGAGCGCCATCCGGAGAACAGGCCGGTAAAAACGTAGCCTCCATGGCATTGCAACCGGAGGAATAGATGACCCGTGTCCGACGCAGGCAGTTCCTGATCGCAGCAGGCGCGCTCCTGGCCGCGCCGATCGCAGGATTCGCGCAGTCCCGGTACCCGGTCAAACCGATACGGGTCATCGTGCCTTTTCCGCCCGGCGGACCGACGGACGTGTTCGCGCGCCAATACGCGGTGCGGCTCGCCGCCGTGCTGGGCCAGCCGGTGGTGATCGACAACAAGAGCGGCGCCGGAGGCGCGATCGGCGCGGTCGAAGTGAAGAAGAGCGAACCGGACGGCTACGTCCTGCTCTTCGGCTCGGCGTCGAACCTCGGCCTCTACAACCTGATGAGCAGCGCGCCGCTCTACGACGCGCTCAAGGACTTCGTCCATGTGGCCAGCCTGGGCGGCGCCCCGGCGGTGTTCGCGGTGAATCCTTCGATGCCGCAGACGCTGAAAGGCGTGATCGAAGCGGCGCGCGCAAAGCCGGACAGCATTCAGTATGGCTCACCGGGCCAGGGCACCTACCTGCATCTGGCAGGCGAGCGTTTGAAGCTGGAGGCGGGAAACATCGACATCCAGCACATTCCGTTTCGCGGCAGTTCGCAGACGATCGCCGCCCTGCTCGGCGGCCAGGTCGGCATGACCGTCGAGACGCTGGGCACCGCGCTTGCGGGACACCGCGCAGGCACGCTGCGCATCGTCGCGGTCGCGAGCCCGAGGCGCTCGCCGCTGCTGCCTGAAGTCCCTACCGTCGACGAAGCAATAGCCACCAAAGGCTTTGAAGCGGTCTTATGGAATGTCGTGGCGGCGCCGACCGGCACGCCCGCGGCGATCATCGACGCGCTCGCGGCGGCCACGGGCAGGGTGCTCGCCGACCCGTCGCTCAACGAACAACTGGGGAAACTCGGAATTCAGCCGACGACCGAGTCCAGCCCCGCGGCCGCAACGTCATACATCCGGACCGAAATCGAAAAATGGCGTCCGGTGGTGGAAGCCTCCGGCGTCAAGATTCAGTAGGCCGAAAGCAAGGCCGCGCGCTTACTTCGCCACGACGGTATCGAGCCGGCGTTCCGGACCGACGCGTCCGACCAGGGGCAGCTTGAGGGACGGATCGAACGGGTTGATCCCGAAAGTCAGGCCGAGCACGTTGAGTTCCAGGCCTTCGACGCCGCTTGCCGCTACGCCGAGCACCCCGCCGAGCGAAAGTTGGTGACCGCTGCCGCTGGGAGCGCTCGAAACGACGCCATCGCCGAGGTAATCCTTGCCGATGGCCGTCGGCGGCAGGTCGGCCTTCAGTTCGGGCACGGCACGCAGCACCCAGGCGGTGAAGGTGTTCGAATTCGGTCCCGGCCAAGCCGTGTATCTGTCGGCGTACGGGTATGCGGCGGCCGCCTTGTCGATGCGTTCGATGATCGCATCGACGCCCGCTCCGCGCTTCTGTGCGATCACTTCGGGAAGACTGCCGTACCAGCGTGCGTCGGCAGGGCGCTCGCTCGCCGCGACGACCGACCGGCCCGAACGCAAGCGCCAGCCGATCACCTCGTACACCGTGTATGCGCCCGCACCGGATGGCTTGACCGCAATCCAGGTATGCACGCCGAAATAGCCGCGCCATCCCCACGTACGGGCGGCATAGACCTGCACCAGCGCTTCGCGCACGACGAGGGGATCGGGGGCCAGCCCCGCCGGCTCGGAACTCGCTGTGCGCCAGTCGCTCGTGGTCGTGCATGCGCCCGCCAGAACCAGCGTCAGCGCGATGGCGACGACCACGGCGAAAATCGAACGAACTCGGTGCATGACTGGTTTCACCCTGGTTAGTGCGTCCCGGAGGTCAAACAGTTCAACCACGTCGGCGCAGCGCTTATCCCGAATTCTGCCTGGGGCCCCGGAAAAGCGCTGACGCATACAAAATACAGGCAGGGCCGCGCCGGCCCTTGCCCCTGATTCCAATCAGTAATCTGCGGCGAGCAGCGCCACCCTGCATAGTTTTTCGATACTTCGCGCGCGGAATGACCAAAACATGCGCGGAAGTCCGATTGCAAGGAATGGATTGCAATCCTCTGAACCCAATAGGGTTTGTCGGAACTGCGCAGCGCCATTTCAGCACTGGCACGACCTATGCTAAGGATAGGGTGAGCAACAATAAACGAACACCTCGGAGAACATCATGAGCACCCGCACACTGACAATGAATGCACCCGAACTCGCGCTCGCGAATCTGGAAGCGGCGGCCGAGAAGTTCAACGCCGCCACCGAAAACATGACGGCCGCGACCAAGACCGTGCTGATGCTCGCCGGCGCGCCCCTCCTCGGCCTCGTGCTCGTCCTCGCACTGCCGATAATCAGCGTCGCGCTGACCGCGTACTACGGCGTGAAATTGATGGCCGCCCGCTGGGCCGGGATCGCCGGATACGCAAAGAACGTCGCACTGTTCCTCGTGTCGCCCTTCGTCGGCCTGGCATACATCACCGCCCTCCCGTTCGTCGGCTTCGGCACGCTGGCTTACCTCGCAGTGAAAGCCGCCAGGAAATAGCGCCACTGCGCGGCCGGCTTCAAAGGTAGATCGGGCGGCCCTTCGGGGCCGCCTGGCATTTGCCGGCCAGGCGTTCGCGTTGCAGCGACCCTAAGCCTCGCCCTTCTTTCGCACCTGCGCCCGATGGGCGTCGCCCGGTGTTGCAAAGCGCTCGGCGACCTTCACCTCCTGCGGCCCCGATTGGCAGAAAAACAGCCACAGCAGGGCGCCGTTGAAAAGGATGAACACGACCTCTACCCAGAGCATGGCGGCGACAATCACGCGCCTGGAGTTGTCCCCGAACACGAAATAGAAACCGTCGAACGAGGGCAGCAACGCCTTGGTCGCAACATAATGATCCTGGAACGGCGGGAACAGCAGCGCCAGCAGCAGGTTCAAGGCCACTCCCAGGAGCATCAAGTGCTGCCGGTCCAGCCGGCGCCGCATGCGCCCGCGCGAACGCAGCAGCAACCAGCCGATCGCAGCGTTGATCAATACCGTGAAAATCTCGATGGCGAGGAAATTGCTGTTGAGCGTGCGGTTGGGATGGTCGCCGAACACGAACAGGAAACCGTCGAAGTTGGGCGCGTTGGTATGCACGCTGACGTAGTCGTACGGCGGGAACGACAGGATGAGCAGCAGATTGATCGCGCCGACGAGCAGCATGATCCCCTGGTATTTGTTCATCTTCTTGCTTTCATCGGCGCCATTCGCATGGCTTGTCAGTGTCGCGCAGTTCCCGCGGAAAGAGTGTTAAAAATTACCGGAACGCCCCCCGAATCCTGGAATTCCGGCGGGAGCACACCCTCATTTTGCAACGGCCCCCCGCACTCGTGCATTTTTCGACCGGACGGAACTTCCCATCCTCTATACTTGGCGCCTGTCGACATTCGGCACGGCCCACGCGGTGAATGTCGGCATACCCTGGTTTCATTTTCCTGCAATGGGGCGAGAAATGGAAAACATTCCCGTGGAAACCCGTGACCGTTACGGCTACTGGGTATCCGTTGCCACCCGCTGGATGGACGGCGACCCCTACGGTCACGTCAACAACGCGCAGTACTACTCATTCGTCGACACGGCGGTGACCCGCATGCTGATCGACAAAGGGGTGCTGCGCGGGCCCGATTCCAAATCCATCGGCCTGTGCGTGGAAAGCGGTTGCCGGTTCCTCGCGCCGGTGAGCTTTCCGGAAACCATCGACGCGGGCGTGCGGCTCGGCCGTGTCGGCAATTCCAGCCTGCGCTATGAAGTCGGCCTGTTCAAGGCGGGCGGCGCCGAGCCGGTGGCCGTCGCGCATTTCACGCATGTCTTCGTCGATCCGGAAACGCGCCGGCCCGTGCCGTTGAGCGAGGAAGTGAAAGCGGCGATGCGCGCGCTGATGTCTGGCGCGCAGGACCAAGGATAGACCCTGGAACGCGGCGCGGGCCAGTGTCGGGCCATGATGGTAAGGCGCGATGGCGCCGGTACAATGCCGGCATGTGCGGCCGCTACGTTTCCCCCGAACAAGGCGCGATAGAGCGCGCCTGGCACATCGGACGCGGCAGCCCCGGTGCCTTTGCAGCGCGCTACAACGTCGCCCCCCAGCAGGGCAATCCGGCCAACTACATTCCCGTGGTGCGC
>Ga0194060_10003217_pt1 | contig 11575 bp, 8 predicted proteins | sample SepL225m_MetaG_FD_163427 | JGI IMG/M metagenome (GOLD analysis project Ga0194060, IMG submission 163427) | Anoxic zone freshwater microbial communities from boreal shield lake in IISD Experimental Lakes Area, Ontario, Canada - Sep2016-L222-5m | ecosystem: Environmental > Aquatic > Freshwater >... | reverse complement strand
GTTCGGGATGCGCGCCTTCCAGCCCTGCGAGTTCGCGAAACAGCCGGTCGTATTCGGCGTCCGTGATCTCCGGAGCATCGAGGACGTAATAGCGGTAATTGTGGTGCTCGATCGCCGCGCGCAGCTTGTCTACGCGTTCGGTGACGCTGGGTACCGCCATGGAGATCAGGAAAACAGGCGCAGTGCCGCTGGCGTTCCGGGCGGAATCGATCGGGCGGCCATGGCGCGTTGCACAGTCTGGATCTGGCTGGCGATCTGCTCAAAGGCAGCCGGCGAGACGGGATGTCGCTTCTCGTCGACGATGCTGGCTTCAAGCGCCTGGACGAGTTGGCGCGCCAGTTCCCGGAACTGCTCGAAGGCCCGTGCCGGCTCCGGCGCGCGCGCCACATCAAGTTCGAGGGTGATGCCTGAAACAGACATCGCCCGCATGGCTTCGGCGCGAAACGGCGTCGCGTCCATGTTGGCCATTTCGTAGAGCGCGCGACCCTCGTCGTCGCGCCGGCGGAATCGCCCGTCCTGCTCCAGAACCAGTCCGCTGGCCTCCGCGAGCGCCCGGACCTTGGTGCCTGGGAACGCCGCCGCCGCGGCAACGACATGCATTGCGATCAGGATATCGACTTGGCTGCAGAACTCGTCGAGTTCCGCAGCGCGGGCCATGGCGTCACTGCGATCGGGTACGGTGGCGAGTGCTCCTGCCGCCGCCGCCGCCTGCTGCACGCTTGCCCCAAAGGTAGCCAGTTCGCCGTCACTCACCGGACCCTGGCGATCGACAAGCTGGAGTCCGGCGCGCATCAACGTGTAACGAGCGCCCGGCCGTAGCGGCTCCCACACCGCCCCCGCCGCATCAAATCCCTCGAGTCGAACGGCCTTGGAAAAGCCTGCCAAAGGTACGGCGGCAGCCTCGATTAGCGCCTCGCCGTCAATGTCTTCGGAAGCTTCCAGCGTTACGATGAAATCCGTCGATTCCCCAAGTATCGGCGCGGCAGACGATGCACTTTCTGAGGTGGCAGGTCGTGTTTCGGTGCTATCGAAAGTCGGCTCGATGCGCTCTTCGCTGCGCCTGCCGCTTGGGCGGTCCGCTGCCGGTGAGGCGGGCGTGGACGCCGCGGCACCCGCGCTTGCCGTAGCTGCCAAGGGCGAAGTTTCCGCAGTTCCCATCAATACATCATCATGGTCCGGCCCGAGCCGGGCTTGCGCTTCGCGGCGGAACCTGGCCTCCTGCCACTTATTGTAGGCGAGCACAGCAGCGACGACGACGCCGCCGATTGCCAGCAGTCCCATTTGAAGATCGCTCATGCCGCCGCCTCCGAAAAGTAGGTCCGACGTTCCGCATCGCGCTGTCGGCGTTCTGAGGCAATCGCCATGCTCGCATCCCCGCTTAGCGGGGCCCCTGCTCGGTGGCTCATGCCGCTACCTCTTCCCTCAGTCTTAATGCCTCCCCGATGTCCACCGCTACCACGCGGGATACGCCCTGCTCCTGCATGGTGACGCCGATGAGTTGCCCCGCCATCTCCATGGTGAGCTTGTTGTGGCTGATGAACAGGAACTGTGTCTGCTGCGACATTTTTCGCACCAGGTCGCAGAACCGCACGGTATTTGAGTCGTCCAACGGCGCATCCACCTCGTCGAGCAGGCAGAACGGCGCCGGATTGAGCTGAAACATCGAGAATACAAGCGCGATGGCCGTGAGCGCCTTTTCCCCACCGGAGAGCAGGTGAATGGAGGTGTTCTTCTTACCCGGCGGCCGCGCCATAACCTGCACGCCGGCGTCTAGAATCTCCTCGCCCGTCATGATCAGGCGCGCTTCGCCGCCGCCAAACAATGCTGGAAACATTACGCCGAAATGCTGGTTGACCGTGTCGAAGGTCGATTGGAGCAACTCCCGCGTCTCCCGGTCGATCTTGCGGATGGCGCCATCCAGAGTCTGCAGCGCCTCGGCGAGATCGCCGGCCTGCGCATCCAGAAACTGCTTGCGCTCCTGGCTGGCCACCAACTCCTCGAGGGCCGCCATATTGACGGCACCGAGTTCCGCGATCGCATTGGCCAGTCGCGTGATCTCGCCCTGCAGCGGCGCCGCTCGCTGTCCGTCCCTGAGCAAACCCAGCAACGTGCCTTCGTCTGCGCCGGCCTCCGCCAGTTGGGCAGCGAACTGCTCGTAGTTGATGCGTGCGGCCTGTTCCTTCAATCGCAGCTCGACTATCCTGTCTCGCAGCGGCTGTAGTTTCTGCTCGCATGCAAGGCGATCTTCCTCCGAGGCACGCAGCTGATTGGCAGAATCCTCCTGCTGCATCCGCGCGGCTGACAGCGCCTGCTCGCAACCCAATCGCGTCTGCAGCGCCTGCTGCAGCGAATCCATCAATCCCTCGTCGTGAAGGGTGCCGAGTTCGCCCTGTAGCATCTCGATCCGATCAAGTGCTGCACGGGTTTGCTCGCGCAGCGACTGCAGCGATCGGTCGATTTCGCCGATCTTGTTGGCGCATTCCTTTTCCGCAAAGGCCGCCTCCTGGGCGGTGCGCTCTGCCTGCTGGAGCATCCGGCGCTGCGCCTCCAGTGCCTGGCCCGAGGCCTCGTACGCGATTTTCGCGTCGAGCAAACTCGCATTCAGCTCTTCGAGAGCGCCGCCGAACTCGGCCAGGCTCGCCTCCGAAGCGGCGCGTGTGTCCTCCTCTGCGGCCTTCTGCATGCCTATATCCTCGAGCTCGCGCTCGATCTGGCCGCTGCGCTGTGCATAGCGCTCCTGACCCTGGGCCAGCTTGACGTGCTCGAGTTGGGACTCGTGGTAGCGCTGGCGCAATGCCACGACGGCCGCGCGCAACGCAGTCACCTCTTCGAGGTGTTCCGCGAGCGCCTGTTCGAAACCCGCCAACTCCTGGCGGGCGTGCACGATGCCTTCGGCCATGGCGTGCGCGTCTACGGCGAGCGATTCGATTTCGCGTTGGCGGGCGAGAATGCCCGTGTCCGAGGGATCCGGGGCGTGGAAAGCCACGCCATAACGCCCGAACTGGTGTCCATCGCGGTTGACCAGCACCACCCTTGGGTGCAGTTCGAGTCGCATCGCCAGCGCCGGCACCCCCTCTACCGCATAACAGTCGTGCAGCCAGGCGGCAAGTACCGCACCGACTCCCGGTTCCAGGGGCCGCACCAGCTCGGCAAGCGGGCGCAAGCCATGCTCCTGCTCCATCGCAATCGACTCGCCGCTGGTGAATGCGCTGACTTTGGCGGGCGGTGGATCATCGACAAGGCGCTGCAGCGCTTCGTAGTCACCCAGCTCGAGCGCGTGGAGTTTTTCGCGCAGGACCGACTCGACAGCGGACTCCCAACCTGGTTCGACCCGTATTTTCTGCCACAGCCGGGCATGCGTGCTCAACTGGTGGCGCTCGATCCAGTCATGGATCTTGCCGTTCTCCTCCACCTGGCTCTGGATCCGCTGCAGCGTCAGCAACTGGGCATCCAGCGCCGACAGTTCTCGTTCCAAGACTTGCAGGCGCTCCTGCGCGCCGGTCTTGCTCGCCTCGACTCCGGTGCGTGCACCCTCGACCTGTGCCAGAACTTCGCCCTGCCGACGCAATTCGGCATCCCCTTGCTCGAGGTCTTGCCCCAGTCGCGCAAGGTGCTCAGGGTCGGGCGCAAGCAACTCGCCCCGCTCCGCAAGCAACCGCTCCTCGCGTGCAAACAGTCCCTGGAGCACCCGGTCCGCATGCGCAACATGGGTTTGCTCGAGTTGAATCGCCCGCTCGGTCCCGGCAATCGCCTCGCGCTGCTCGGCAAGGCGCGACTGTGCGTCGCGATACGCTTGTTCGGCCTCCGGCAGCCGCGTAGTTTCGTCGTCGAGGCGCTGCACCGCTTCGGCCGCTCGCTCGCTCGCCTGAACCGTACGCGCTCGCCACATGCTCGAGGCTTCCAGCAGTTCGGCCTCTTGGCGGGCACCGGTCTCCTGCTGGCCGCGCAACTGGGACAGTTGCATCTCCAGGCGCTGGCGCGTCTCCGACATATGTCGGATTTCCGTCTCCAGCCGGGATACTTCGCTGTTTGCACTGTAGAACTCACCTTGGGCGGCATTGACCGTATCGCCCGCCGCGTAATGTTCGACGCGCACTTTCTCCAGTTGGCTCTCGATTTCGCGCAGCCGCGCGGTCTCCGCTTCCAGTTCTGTGCCGGTGCGCTCGATATCGCGCGCGTGGCGCTGGGTTTCACCCTGCGCCTCGTTGCGGCGCAGCAGCCACAGCAGGCTTTGCTTCTGCTCGCGCTCGGCGTTGAACTCGTTGAACTTTCGCGCCACCTCGGCCTGCTTCTCGAGCTTCTCTATCTGCGTGCCGAGTTCCAGGCGAATGTCGTCGACCCGAGCGAGGTTTTCCCGCGTATCGGCGAGCCGGTGCTCCGTTTCGCGGCGCCGCTCCTTGTATTTCGATATGCCCGCCGCCTCTTCAAGGAAAACCCGCAGATCCTCCGGTCTCGCCTCGATGATCCGCGAGATCGTGCCCTGCTCTATGATCGCGTAGGCGCGCGGACCCAACCCGGTGCCGAGAAAGATGTCCTGTACGTCGCGGCGCCGGACATGCGTGTTGTTGATGAAGTAGGAGGACTCGCCATCCCTTTGCAGGACTCGCTTCACCGAGATTTCGGCGTATTGAGACCACTGTCCCGCGGCTTTGCCCAAGCTGTTGTCGAACGCCAGTTCCACACTCGCGCGCGCCACCGGTTTGCGCAGCGAGGAGCCATTGAAGATCACGTCCTGCATGGAGTCCCCGCGCAGGGCCGAGGCACGCGACTCGCCCAGGACCCATCGCACCGCGTCGATGATGTTCGACTTGCCGCAGCCGTTGGGACCCACGACGCCGACGAGTTTGCCGGGCACGTTGATCGACGTCGGATCGACGAACGATTTGAATCCGGATAGCTTTAAATGGGTGAGGCGCACGTTCCTACGCGTCTTTTTAAAAAGAAAACCGGCTGGCGCCGGAACAGGTTCATGAACTACAAATAGCGGCGCCTATAATAGCATTTTAGCCGTCGCGACCGGGCCGCCATGCCAAGCAAGCCGAACAAGACCTTCGAGACCTTTCCCAATCCGAATCCCGGACGGGATTACCTGATTCACATGCAGATTCCGGAGTTTACCTGCCTTTGCCCCATGACCGGGCAACCGGATTTTGCGACTATCACCCTGGATTACATCGCCGACCGGAAATGTGTCGAATTGAAGAGCCTGAAGCTGTATATCTGGTCGTTTCGCAATGAAGGCGCCTTTCACGAGGCTGTCACCAACCGGATACTCGACGATTTGGCGAGAGCCATGGCCCCGCGCTTCATGCGCGTCACGGCCAAGTTCTTCGTTCGCGGCGGCATTTTCACCACCGTGGTCGCGGAACACCGTAAACGCGGATGGAAGCCGGCGTCGCGCATCGAGCTACCGGCGGTAGACGAACAGTCCAGCACCCGGTTCTAGCCTCGGGTCATGGATACCAATCACAAAGTCCAGCAACCGCTTGCCTTCGCTCGACATCTCTCGACACCCAGAAAATCGAGAGCAAACGACTATCTTCAGCTGCTTGCAGCCCACCTCGGTAACTCACTGACAGCAAACGCGCTTTGATGCGCCGGCCCTGTGAGCACCATCCCCAGGTCTACAGTTTGGAAAAATCCAAGGTCGCAAAGTAATCGTCTATTGTTTCCGCGCGCCGAATCTGCATGACGGAGCCGTCTTCGCGCAACAGTAGCTCGGCAGAACGGAGCTTGCCGTTGTATTGAAAGCCCATCGCGTAGCCGTGGGCGCCGGCGTCGTGAATGACGAGCAAGTCGCCGGCACTGATTCTGGGGAGTTGCCGGTCAATTGCGAACTTGTCGTTGTTCTCGCACAGCGAACCGACCACGTCGTAGGTGCAGTCTTGCGGCGCGGTCTCTTTTCCGAGAACCGTGATGTGGTGGTACGCACCGTACATGCCAGGCCGCATCAAGTTGGACATGCAGGCATCAACGCCGACGTATTGTTTATAGGTGCTCTTGTGATGAATCGCCTCGGTGACCAGGTAGCCATACGGTCCAGTGATACAGCGGCCGTTTTCCATGAAAATCTTCAGCGGATGCAAACCCGCCGGCACGACGATCTCCTGATACGTCTGCTGGATCCTGCGGCCGACAAAGGCGATGTCGACAGCTTTCTCGCCAGGCCTGTAGGGAATGCCGATGCCACCGCCGAGGTTGACGAATTCGATTCTCACGCCCGGATCGCGGGCGAGTTCCGCAGCCAGCTGGAAGAGCATCTTCGCCGTCTCGACAAAGAACTCGGGATTCAGCTCATTTGACGCCACCATCGTGTGCAGCCCAAAGCGGCGCACCCCCTTCGCTTTCAATTGCCGATAGCCTTCCACCAGCTGCTCGCAAGTGAAGCCATACTTCGCTTCTTCCGGCTTGCCGATGATGGCGTTCCCCTCTCGCAGCTGGCCTGGGTTGTAGCGCAGGCAAATCGCCTCCGGCAACCCGATGTGCTGCTCCAAATAGGGGATGTGAGTGATGTCATCGAGGTTGATGAATGCACCCAGTTCTTTGGCTCGGCGGTATTCTTTCGCCGGAGTCTCGTTCGACGTGAACATGATGTTCTCGCCGGTCATTCCGGTGCGCTCGCACAGCTCCAGTTCCGGCAGGCTCGAACAGTCGCCGCCCAAACCTTCTTGCCCCAGGATCTTCAGCAAGTGCGGATTTGGGGTCGCTTTGACGGCAAAATACTCCTTGAACGCGGCCCACGCGAACGCCTGGTTCAACCTCCGGGCACTGGCCCGGATCGCGGATTCATCGTAAATATAAAACGGCGTCGGGTAAGTGCGAACGATCTCGCGGATGGCCCGCTCATCAAAGGGAAGTGGCTTGTCGATCATGATGGCTCGTGTGTTCGGGATGCTTTTTCTGGGAAACTATCTGGCGGGCAGAGAGTGTAACTCGCTACGCCAAAGGGTGGCAATCCGCCATCGCCGTGTAAAATGAGGCCGACATGAGATTAGGTGACCTCTGGGCGAAGCACGGTGGCGGCGCATTGCGGCCAGACTCGCCCGAAACCAAAGATCTATTCATCTTCGGTGTCACGGACGATTCCAGAGACGTTCGTTACGGCACCCTGTTCTGCGCGCTGCCGGGCAGCACGGACGATGGTGTTGCGTTCTGCGCCCAGGCCGCCGCGAAAGGCGCACAGGCTATCGCGGTACCGGAAGGCACGCGCGACGAAGCGCTGGGCCTCAACGAGTACGAGCGCGAAAAAATTGTCGTCCTGCGAGTCCGGAACATTCGAGGATTCTATGCGCGACTGGCGGCCGATTTTCACTCCGGCCGTCCCGGCACGATTGCATCCGTCACCGGCACCAATGGCAAGACCTCTACGGTGTGCTTCCTGCGCGACTTGTGGGGCGAAGACGGCCGCAACGCCGTAAGCCTGGGAACCCTCGGCCTCCAGGCTCGCGACAAGAGCCACTCCAACCTTGAGGCGGGGCTGACCACGTACGACGCGAAAACGCTACACATCATGCTCGGCGAACTGGAGCGTACGCACGGCGTTACTCATCTTGCGATGGAGGCTTCGAGCCACGCACTCGATCAGCAACGCCTGGCCGGCGTCGCTTTTGACGCAGCAGGTTTTACCAATCTCACCCAGGACCATCTCGACTACCACCTGTCGATGGAGGCCTATTTCCAGGCCAAGATGAGGCTCTTCAATGATAGGCTCAAGACCGACGGCGTGGCGGTCATCAATACCCGCGACACGTGGGGTATTCAGATCGCATCGGCAATGAGGTCGAGACGTACTCGCGTCATCTCCTATGGCGAAGCAGACAGCGGCGCCGACCTTGTGGTGCTCAAGCGAATCCCGCATGTGCAGGGGCAAACGCTGAAATTATCGGCCTTCGGGGCCTCATATGACGTGGAGGCGCCCGTGGCAGGTGCTTTTCAAGCCGAGAATATTCTATGCGCACTCGGTCTAGCCGTAGGCACAGGCGTGCCAGTCGGGCGCGCGATAGCCGGTATCGCTCGCCTGGCTAGCGTTCCAGGGCGCCTTGAACTCGCCGCCGTTCTCGCCAACGGCGCGGCAGTCTACGTGGACTACGCGCATACGCCCGATGCTATAGGCAACGTTCTGCGCAGTGTGCGCCCGCACGTCGGCGCGAAAGGCAAGCTCCACGTGCTCTTCGGATGCGGAGGCGACCGCGATACGGGAAAGCGACCCATCATGGGCCGCATTGCTGAAGAACTCAGCGATTGCGTTTGGGTGACGGATGACAATCCACGCACCGAAGACCCTGACAACATCCGCAGACAAGTTCTCTCGGGTGCCGCGGGTGCAACGAACGCCGGCGCGCGTCGTGGTGCGTTGCAGCTCGCGCTTGGCGCGTTGCGGTCGGGAGATGTTCTGGTCATCGCCGGCAAGGGCCATGAAGACTATCAGATCGTACTCGAACGAGACTCCGGAGGCCTGACTAAGCATGATTCCCGGGGACGCCCCGTGACGAAGAAGATTCCGTTCTCCGACGCCAAAATCGTTCGTGAGATCATCGCGTCGATGTAGCGGAGGTCCCCCAGGAAGTGAATATGGCCGCTTTCTATGATGCCCGTGGCAACACCTATTTTGTGGCCACACCGGAGGAGATTCGCGGCTTCGCCGAATTTCCACAAACGGCTCCTGAAGCTGCCAGGACACGCGAGCGTTGGGCACGAAGCGCCATCGATCCCATTTGTGGTCGCCTGAACGTTTCTGAAGGAATCGAAACGGGCGGCGCCAAAAGGTACCGGTCGGACGGCTTGCTAGTGGGACCGTTCCTGGACGAACACGCTTTCGCGTTGTTGATCGTAAACACCGACGGAACGCTCGCCGAGCGCAGCAGGAACGGCCTGGCGATCTTTTCGCAGTGTCGCGGCGAAGGCCGACCTTGTCTTCGGGGTCAAGCGCCACGGCCGTAGCAGCCGCAGCACGGAAGCTGGGGCTACTCGATGCAAAGACCGTAAATGTTAGAATGCCTGGAGGCGTTGCGCCGGTGCGATTCGATGAATGCAATGGAGGCCTGAAGCGAGTGATGTTGTTTGGCGAAGCGCAGCAAGCGAATCAACCAGTTTAGAGGTTTTGATAATCGATTATGACCTACGTTAATGAGCACTATCTCAAGCTAACCGCCGGTTACCTGTTTCCTGAAATCGGCCGGCGGGTCCAGGCATTCTGCGACGCAAACCCTGCCGCGAACGTCATAAGGTTGGGCATCGGTGACGTCACCGAACCTCTTGCCCCCGCCGTGATTCAGGCGATGCATGCGGCCGTCGATGAGTTGGCCGAGCGATCGTCGTTCCGTGGCTATGGACCTGAGCAGGGCTACGATTTCCTGCGCGAAGCCATTGCCAAACACGATTATCAAGCTCGCGGAGCCAAGGTCGATGCGGATGAGATCTTCGTCTCGGACGGTTCGAAGTGTGATTCGGGGAATATCCTGGATGTCTTCGGAGAAGATAACGTCATCGCGGTGCTGGATCCTGTCTACCCGGTGTATGTGGATACCAACGTCATGGCCGGACACACTGGTCCGGCGGATGCCAGTGGCAGCTACGGCGGCTTGGTTTATCTTCCGGTTACTGCCGCCAACGATTTCATTCCCGAACTTCCCCGGCAGCGGGTCGACCTGATTTACTTGTGCTATCCCAATAACCCGACTGGCGTGGTTGCCACCAAGGAAATGCTGAAGCGCTGGGTCGAATACGCGCAGCAGAACGGTTCGGTGATTTTGTATGACGCCGCCTATGAGGCTTACATCACGGACCCGGCGATTCCGCACTCGATCTATGAAATTGACGGAGCCAGGGAAGTCGCGATCGAGTTCCGCAGTTTCAGCAAGACGGCCGGCTTCACCGGTGTGCGGTGTGCCTTCACGGTGATTCCGAAGGGCCTCAAGGGAAAGACGCGCGATGGCCGTCAAGTCTCGATTCATCCGCTCTGGAATCGACGGCACTGCACCAAATTCAATGGTGTCTCGTATCCCGTGCAACAAGGCGCCGCTGCGATTTACTCGCCAGAAGGCAAGCGGCAGGTGCGGGAAACCATAGAGTTCTACCTCTCCAATGCCAAGCTGGTGCGTGGAGCGCTGACGAAACTGGGGATTCAAGTCTACGGCGGGGTGAACGCACCTTACGTGTGGCTGAAGACTCCCGGCAATTTGAGCAGCTGGGACTTCTTCGACAAGCTACTGCAGGAAGCCCACTTGGTGGGAACGCCAGGGAGCGGTTTTGGCGCCTGTGGGGAGGGCTATTTCCGTCTGAGTGCCTTCAACAGCCGAGCCAACGTCGAAGAAGCGGTACAGCGCTTTGCGAAAATCATGTAGGGCTCGATGACTTGCGTGAGGTAGATCTGGCGGATGCAGGGCAGCGCCTTTCCCCGCGTGGTGTTCTGGTGGTAGAGATCGGCAGGAACGTGCACCTGTCCGGGGGGGCATCGGGTGCGTGCTCGAACCGCCGCAGGCCAATCCCACCATCATCGAGGACAACTGCTTCATCGGCGCCCGCTCCAACGCGGTCGAGGGCGTGATTGTCGAGGAGAACGCTGTCATTTCGATGGGCGTTTTTTGTTGGCCAGAGCGCCAAGATACTGAACCGCGTCAGCGGAGAGATTCTCTACGGCCGCATCCCGGCAGGGTCCGTGGTGGTGGCGGGAACCCTGCCCTCTGCCGACGGGAAATACAGCGCTATACTGCGCTGTGGTAGTGAAGCAGGTGGACGCAGAAACGCGCGCCAAGACCAGCATCAACGAACTGCTGCGCGGCGATTAATCCGCTCACCTCGAGTCCAGACAGCCCAGGCCATTCAGGCAGTCCTGGCAGTGCAAGCCGTGCAAGATTAGGCAACAAGGAGACCGTACCATGTCGGCAATGAAACGCCTTTTCCAGCTCATGGCGGAAAAGAAGGCCTCCGACATTTTCATGTCCAGCGGGGCGCCGATCAATATAAAGATCAACGGCATCGCCATTCCGGTCAACCAGCAGGTCATGGACGGCAACAGCATACAGTCGTTGCTCTACGAGGTTCTGACGGAAAAGCAAAAGAAGGAATACGAGGACACGCTGGAACTCAATGCCGCCTATGCGATGCCGGGCATAGGCAGCTTCCGGATCAGCGCGTTCCGCCAGAAGGGCTCGCAGGCTGTGGTTGTTCGCTACATCCCGGGCGAGGTCCCGAAAATAGACAGCCTGGGCGTGCCCGAAGTGCTCAAGGAAGTAATCATGGACAAGCGCGGCCTGATCCTTATGGTCGGCGCGACCGGATCCGGAAAATCGACCACGCTGGCCGCGATGCTCGATTACCGCAACGAGCAGAAGTCCGGCCACATCCTCACTATCGAAGATCCCGTCGAATTCATTTTCCAGAACAAGAAGTGCATCGTGAACCAGCGCGAAGTCGGCACCGATACGCTGGATTTCAAGATTGCGCTCAAGAACGCCCTTCGCCAGGCGCCTGACTGCATCCTGATAGGCGAGGTGCGCGACAAGGAGTCGATGACTGCGGCGATCCAGTATGCGCAGTCCGGGCACCTATGCATGGCCACGCTGCACGCCAACAA
>Ga0194060_10003216_pt1 | contig 11577 bp, 18 predicted proteins | sample SepL225m_MetaG_FD_163427 | JGI IMG/M metagenome (GOLD analysis project Ga0194060, IMG submission 163427) | Anoxic zone freshwater microbial communities from boreal shield lake in IISD Experimental Lakes Area, Ontario, Canada - Sep2016-L222-5m | ecosystem: Environmental > Aquatic > Freshwater >... | reverse complement strand
CTTACTGGCGTCGAAATACCGAACGCGTCGGCTGACGTGATAACTCGTCTTCAAGAAGTACCCGGATTAAAAGGATTAAAGATAGGAGAAAAGGGTGGACTAGATTTTTCGCGCACTTCACTGGCGTCAAAATTGAATGCCGGTGAAGCCAATCAAATCAACACCGCTTTCGAGCACCTACAGGGTGGCGATGTGGAGAAATTACACCTATTCAGACAGGAACTCTTTGAGTATCTTGGAGGAAAAAAGAAGGCAAATATCCAGACAACCGATACCGTGGATAAAGCGTTCGAGGCAATCCGCAGAGGTCTTGGTGACTCTATTGATTCAGTCAGCCCAGAATATAAGGCACTAAACAAGAAGTACGCGCAGATTGCCGATCCGCTCATGCGTTTGAAAAAGTTTTATCGTGGCCTCGAAGGTGCCAGCTACGATATTCTTGATGAACGTTCAGGCATTCTCATGCGCCGTCTTACCAGCAATGCACCGTCGGGACAGGAATTGAAGGCATCTATTGAAAAGCTAAACGCCATTCTCGCTGAAAACGGAATGAAGTCAAACGTGAATCTCCAGCGGATTCAGGATTTTCAGAATGCTCTCGAACGGTACTACGATATTTCCAAGGATACTGGATTCGCCGGTCAAACTGGGGTCGGTATTTCTCGGGCTTCCAGCGGTATTAACCGAATCGTGGATCCGATGATTGATCTCATTACAAAAAACTCTGGTAATACTCCGGCGGTAAAACAGAAGGCTCTTGAGGAATTACTTGGAGTCAGTGAAACCAGACTCGGAACGCAAGCGGCAGATATTGTCACAGACTCATCAATCAAGTTTCCACCAAAAAAATAGAAGGCGCGAGATCTCCGAAAACTATCAGTAAGGTAAAAGATCAGCGAGAACGTCTGCCTGATATCAAGATAAACTTGCGGGATTTTTACGATAGGAATATCGCAGAAATGGCTGACGGGAAAAATGTTGTTCGTAAAATGATTGCTGCTGGAATCCTAAGCCCAGAAGATGCGGCATTGATTGGAGCGAAAAGCCAAGAGGCTCGCATAAGCAACGTTTCGTTAAAGCATGTTCACGATACGCGCCCAAAAATTGCAAGAAGCGTTGTAAATGTATTACCTGATGCTGTTTCTACGCCATCAAGAATCGGCATGAACGTAGACAAAGACAAAATCGTTCGTCCAGGAAGCTTTGTAATGACGAAGAAGGCTGGTGAGAATTATTCTACGGTTTTGGATGCAAAACACAGGTGAAATCACAACCGTGTTTACAGGTCGTGATGGATCATTGAAAAAATACCCAGAAATTAAAAAACCACCTTCCCGGTAGGCCTGCGACCTACATCTGCCCTGCCAGATTCAGAGGATATCACTCTGCTAGGCGACCCATTCGGGTACTCGGCTTGGCGGCGAGCAGGAGCCAACAAAGGCTATTTCCGCTCTTCGGGTGGTGGTTTTCTATATAAAACGGTACTCCTCTTTTAGTGTTTTGTCAAGTATCTTCACCCTAACTGATCGAATATATCCAACCACCAACATAAGCCGCTATTCCTCCGATTAACAGCGCATGGATCGGGTACTTTCGCACCAGAATCGCCACACAGACGAGCGCGGCGATAGCCAGCACTATTCCGCATATAGGCAGAATAAAAGGCGCCAGCGCAACGCCAAGGGCTACAGCGACGATTGCAGCAGCAAATGCCAGACCGTGATTAGACCAGTAATATTCGATATCGGTCATGCGATCCTGAATGAATTGTTTTATGTTATTCATATGCGCTTTGCTTAGCATTTTTTAGAGTTTCTGTCAAGACTGACGACTTTTATTAGGAAGTTTTGTTTTACCCTTCCAAGCGCACTTCCCACAAACCCACGTCCCTTTGCGTATCACAATCTTTCCAATGATTGGCTTACCGCAGGCGCAGATTACGTATTGGGGAATAAACTTCTCACGTTTCATACTTTCTTCGGCATTTTCTCCGCCGTGATTTGAAGCAATCCGTAAGCTGGACATTTTGGAGTTGTGCAAACATGAATCAGCGGCATCTCCACGCGGGTATTGATAGTAGAGTGCATTTGCTTGAAACAGTAATTGCAGGTTGAACCGCTCGGTTTCTTTTTGGTGGGTTTCATATTCAAGGTTTTTTCCAACAAATTAACGGGGAATCATGAATCACAATCGTGTCGCGCACTGGGTAATCCCTCCACCGTACCTCTCGCAGTGTGAGCAAGACATTCAGCGTCATGGCGAAGAAAAAGAAGATTGCGCCGAAGAGAAGAATTAAACACGTTGCGCCTTTGAGAAGTCTATTGAGGTCTTCACTGCTCATAGAGTATTTTGCTACTTAGCTGGCTTAATGATACTATTTTCAAGCAAAGCAACGCTAACGAAAACGCATATGCAACGTCCCGCAAACGGTTCCGGTTCGTCCGATGACAAGTACGGTATCAGTTTCGTTCAATGGAAACTGTGTTTCAATCTCATGCACAATGCCCGTGAGACAGCCGTGGCTCGTGCCATGGAGGTCATCGAGGGAATGGGATTGAGAGACACCCAAGAGAAAGCGGTGAAATCCCAAATCAAGGATATTATTCGCCAGTTGGCTATCGAGCCAGCGAACCAGCTTTGGGAGAATGTTTGGGAAGATGAAAAGTCCAGTGACCCGCACATGGTTGGTATGCCAAGCCAAAAACTCAATGAGCTTGATCGCGACATTTACGAATCACCTTTCCGCCCAGAATAAATAAAATCAAGTTGCTTTGCAGGAATATGCCCTACTGGGCATTTTTCTTTTTTAGTGCGATTGCGGAATGGATTAGCTTTTCGAGGGACATAGTTTATAAAATAGTCCGCTCATATACCGGAGCGGTACGGTGTTACTTCTCGACACGTGCCTTGATTTCAGCCTCCTTGGCTTTCATCTTCTTGGCGTACTCAACCTCGTCCAGACTGTCTTTCTCGCACAGCCCGTAGATGTCGTATTTCTTCGGATCATCGTTCTTGATGAAGCCGCAGACCTTGCCACAGGTTGCGCAGTGGACTTGGAAAGACATTAGTTTGCATCTTTCTTCGCCTGCTCCAGGGCGATGTGGCGGGTGAGTTCAGCGAGCGTGAGGTTCGGACACTTCTCCTTGTAGCATGAAAGGTGCAGAACCCACTTGCTCTGAATAATCAGAACGGGGGTACTCGCCTTGACGTGCTGGTGGCAAAGGACACAGACGTTGGTTTCGATACTCTTCAACATCGGGGACTCCTTTCGACCATATTACCGAGGTCGGGAAAATGGTTTGTCATTCGCTTCTCTGGGAAGGAAGGAATCGAACCTTCAACAATCGCCTTAACAGGGCGGCGCTCTACCGTTGAGCTACTCCCCAATGAAACGAACGACTTGTAGAGAACGGTTTACTAATTTTACATTGACTGCATTGCTTTTCTACATCTAGGACAAACGTCCGACTGAAACACCCATGATGGTAAAAGTATATCTGCTATGAAAAGCAGAAATAACTTTGGTGTTTTCACAAAATAATCGCATCTACAAGCTTCACATCTTCTTTGAATCATATTTTTTCACTTCCCAAGAGCACGAAATGAGTTTATGCACTAGCGCATATACCTAGTGTGGCTGTGCCGATTGTTCGACGGCTATTTGAAACTCGTATCCGTGCTTTCGAGAAATGAAGGTTAAGGGAATTATACATCATTCGGGTTTATCCCAAGCTCACTAGCAAATTTCTCTAAACAGTTTAGAGCTACCATAGATGCGTCGGGTTGTGCGCTGGCTCTCAGCAACCGTCATTCCACGAGTGTGTTTGTCCGTCGGAAGTTTCTTTGAACATATTTATTCGTCCTCTTTGACGGGTGTACCCCGCTCTAAATAAAACCTTTTTACGCTAGCGCCAACACCTTTACGCCAGCTTGCAATCAAGACTTTCAATACATCTCTACGTTTTGTTTTCAGTCTTTTGTGTTTCATACTAATTACGCCAGCTCGCTGTGTCGCCAGAGTGCTTACCGAAGACATCATTTATTTTTTGAGTTTCATGCGGAGACATATTAGGAAAATACTTTCCAATACTACCTCCGTTATTCGTTTCCTGATAAATTATCTTTCCGCATTCCTTGCATTTATTTCTTTTTGCAAGACATTCTGCACAAATATCTGGTTCCCAAGAGCCTGTCTGTGTCATCATATTTTTATCTGCAACCCTCATCAGGGTCGCGGTAGCATTCACCTATAAAAACTAATTCTTCGAAGCATTCATCGCAATACGTTTCATCTTTTTCCAGCGACGCGTCTTCATTGAAGTCAACACCACATCTTCGACATTCGTAGAGCATATTTACGCCATGTTAGGGATTAAGATTAAACGGCTTACACAAGCGGGCGGGCGAGACCTCGGCTTGGTACTGGACGCCCGCTTGGAGTTGCTAGTGGACACCCGATTAACCACACCAGAAATGTGATTAAGGCTTCTAGCAACCCCGAGTGGACGCTCTTCTACTTCGGATTTGTCGCAGTATCTCTTTGCATGACTGAGAAGAGCGTCATCTCCACCAAGGTGGAAACATTTTGTCATGCTTTTTTAATACTGCTAGGGCAATTCTATTCGCCCGCTTGGAGGCTTATGTGAATCGGACCAACCACACAAGCCGCCGAGCCGACGCCTGACGAAGTGTCAGGAGGCCTTTGGCATTTCAAATGCTTTCAAGTTTTATTTTGCTTGGCGCCTGCAATATTCTGCAATCGCGAAACTATCAGTCAGTCCATCGAACGCTCCTCGGCATCGTGGTGTTTCTTTCCAATCCTCCAGCGGCTTTGTTTGTGTAGCGAACTGGATCGACTTCTCTTTGGAATCGCCACCTGACTGCACGTTCTGGAATATAATCTTTTGCCAGACGGGTGGGCGCACAATTATGTGTGGCAAGCGCAGGGCTGTAAGCACCCCGATTATCAGGCCATGGCCGTACCCAACTGATATTGTACTAGATGACGACTGCGAAGGCATGGCGATGATGTCTTCCACCGCTGTGAGCGCAATCTTACATAACATCGAATGGGTTGTAATCCACTGCGCTATTCCGGTTGCATCATACTTCCGGCGCGTGCCTTGACCCTTACCTTTCTTCACTTCAATCACAGGCATTAAGATTTTATCGATGATGTTTCCCTCTGCGTCTATGAGGCACATGGCCCCTCCCAAGCCGTTGTCAACACCCAAGTAGCAGGTCATATCTTTATTATTTATTCTTTAATTTCCGTAGCCACTGCGTGCTTCCATGCGTGAGATGAGTGCTACCTTATCCCGCTGGAGCGCACGGAGCTTCTTCAGATTCTCAATCGTACGCTTCTCAGCGAGCAAGAAGTTCATGGTCTTAACTAGATCGGCGAGTTCTTGTTTCAAATCCTCCTTGGGCATATCAGGATTTAGTTTTGGATTTCTCAAGCCGGTCCAGTTGAGTGTTTATCTGGCGCATCCGTGAGACCAGAGCGTCGATATCAGCCTTGGTTTCTACTTTGAGCGTGTGCAAATCATCATCTATCTGTTCCTCGAGCCATTTGGAATAGCCGGCGAGGATCAGCGCAACGATTGAAAGAACGATTGCAAACATATTTTTTATACTTTAGGTGCTTCTATTTTAGCAGGTTCATAACTCGCATGAATGGTCGCAATCATTTTGGTGATGAACTCGCGGTCATCTTTCGGTACTTCCATAATTGGAGGGAAGCAGTTGAAGCGTGTACCGGCGTCGATTTTCATATTCGGTTGAAGCTGGAGAGTGCGCTTGCCGTTATTTTCAACAGCGTAGTATCCGACGATGTCCATCATGTTGCGAAATACCTTCGGCAATTCTTTACCAGGCAATTGAATCGAGCGAAGCTGCACACCGTCATCAGGCGTGAACGTGTCATGAGCGACGAAGATGACGTGCTTGCCGGTGAGTGTCCAAGCGCGTACAAATTTCTTGAACTTCTCGATTGCGATGCCCCATTTCTGTAAGGTCATGCCGGACGGACCGGCGACATCGTCGATAAGCGCGTCCATAAAGGCGCCGAGCGGATCGATGATAATAGTTTCGTAATCCTTGTTATCTTTGAAAGCCTCGTAGCACTCTTGAATGTCTTTCCAGGTACGAATCGCGACGTATGGCACGCTGATAGCGGAAGTGCGAAGACCCTTCACGCCGTTCTCACCGTCTAAGACTAGTGGCTTTGGCGCAGTCGTTGCGAGTGTGGTCTTGCCAGATTTCCCTAAACCGTACAGACACAAAACTAACGATGGCTTAGGACAATCGGCTGTGTTTTGAATGTTTATCATAATTTTCTTCCCTCCATGAGGGATCGGAGTTATATAAGAGTCCTAAATGCCTCCAGAACATATCTTCGTATCGTTTCACCAACGCCGGAGTAGCGCAGAAACTTTTCATCTTCAACTCGCAATAGGTCATCATCTCAAGTGCGTTCGCGCGCTCCGCCATGGTGAGAATACTCATACAGTTATTTTGAGATATTGCTTGCCTTGCTTTTCTTTATAGAAACCTTGCTTGTCAGCGGTGTCTTTCGCCAACCGGAGTTCATCCGCAATCATTTCAATCTCCGGACCGTAGACCTTGGTGTTGCGAGAGACGGCAGTAAAGCGAGAATCCCCGACGGTGATGCTCTTGATGTTCAACTTATTGAAGGCGTCAAGTATCTTCGCTTCGGTTGCTTCGGAAAGCGCTTCCAGTTTTTTGAGCGTAGCACGTGTGGTTAAGAGCGCCTGGAAATCGCTTTCGTATTCTTTCGCAAGGGCGAGCTCGCCTTCGGTTGGTTCGTGGGGGACAATTATCTCGGCCTCACCTGGCATTTCGAAAGTTGGCATATTAGTCTTCTCGATCAGCGGGTTCGATTTCCCATGAGTTAGGACGTGAGCCACAAGCTGTACAAAGTTCCAGTTCGCCGTCGTCGGAATAAATAGCGACGTCTTTATCGTGGGCACACATCTTTTTTTGTAGCGCCGCGAACATGGCCGGCTTGTTCAGTCTTATCCCGATTAGAGCCTCCTCTAGTGGGGAATGATAGATCATATTGTGTAGTAAACGATTAAAGCAGCGATAATCGAACCGATGAGCCAAGTGCTATCAGGATTACGAAACCATGCACGAACTCTCCTCCGAGTTAGCATAGTAGTTGTTATTGTGAGTACATACCGTCCACAAGTGCGTGTCAGAAAGCCGGAGCCTTGTGAACGCACTCGTGTTGGAGTCCCCAGGTGGGGCGATGCCTTGTTGAGCATGAAGATAGCTTAATCTGCTTTCGCTAGCAGGTCAAGTTTTTGTGTGGATAACTCCTTACGTTTAGCGACTCCTAATTTAGACATCTTTATATAATGGTCTTTTCCGTATTTTTTCTTGGTAGCGAGTCCGGTCTTTCGATAATGATTGGTGCCATATCTTTCTTGAAGGGATGCAGCTCCCTTTCTACCCAATAACGCGGCGGCTTCACTAACTTTGATTTCGTCTGTTTTATTTTCCATAATTCAAATTCTTTAACTGTCATGTTTCTCTTCTTAATGTTGCATGAAAAGCAACTAGGCACTAAATTTTCTAGGTCATCCGTACCACCTTTCGTGAGAGGGACAACGTGATCAACGGTTGGTTTGAAAGAAACATTAACGTAGGGATAAAGACGCCTATATGACTGTGAGCATTTGTAGGTGTAAATTAAACCCAAGGTTTCTCCGCAGTACCAACAAGTGCCGTCCGTCTTTTCAAATACTTTATCTCGAACATGTTGAGGAATTAGTTTTCTTTTCATATTATCCACAGTGTACCTGCTTGCGCTAACAGGCGTCAAGCGTAATAATACCCGAGCGCAACTTAAGCGCTAACCAATTAGTAGTATGTCCTTGTACTCCAAGTTCCCCGCAGCCGGTGGCAATAAGTATTTGAAGTTTGAGGAAGGCGTGCCGATGAAGTTGAAGCTCGTGAATATCGAAACTAAGGAAGGCGATCCAACCAAACCAGAGTTCTGTGATGATAAGGGAAACTTCGTCGAGTTCGAGTTTTTGGCGGAAGACGGAAGCCAAAAGTTATTCTCCCGAAAGTCGCTCGCAGGCTTCGGTTACCAGTTGCAGAAAACGGAAGTAGATGAGAACGATTGGGTTGAAATCACCCGTACCGGTTCCGGCGATGAAACTCGCTACGCCATGACTAAGGTAGAAGCCCCGGCGGTTGAACCAGTTCCCAGTTCAGCAGAAGTTCCGGCTACGCCGAAAGTCGAAGAGCCTTTCTAAATCCCTCCCCGTGATCCCAAAGATAGACGTTGAAACCTTTATCGCCGAGAATCGTGGCGATGCGGACGATGCTAATAATCCACTCATGCTTTGGTAGCCTATGAAAAACTCTGATGCTCGCGACCTGCTCACAATGGTCATCATGATCCTTGAAAAGGATTACGATGACGCCGAGATACATACGATGTTCGATGAAGCACTTGAAAGTCTGGACGGTGAAGAAGACGAGCCGGAGTGTGGTTGTCGCTAGGATGAGAAAAAAAGATACTAGCTTAGTCGCTAGTATCTTTTTTAAGTTTAGTCATGACATCGACATGCGCAATACACGTTTGGGGGCATCGGTTTTTGCACAATAAGTTGAGCATGTATTGAAGTTTTTAGGTAAATAATAGGTAAAGCCTTACCATTTCTTTACCTATTGTATACTGTGCGAATAAAGCGGATGTTTTAACTTTGTGGCCTGATGTTAGCTTGGTACATTTTTGGCACTTGGCTATACTCGTGTTTGCATTCCGGACATTTGTTTCCTTCCATATTATAATAATTCAGTGTGATATTCATAGTAGCTCCCGGTATTAACTTTTGTCACGATGAGGGCCTCGATAGCTCTAGTGGCTCCTACGTACCAAACTCGACGCTCGCTGTCGGGGTTTTCTTCCTCATGTTCTTTCGTTTTACGAGATACATTTGTGATAAGGATCACGACATTCGCTTCTTTGCCCTTTGCTGAGTGTATTGAGGACACTTCCACCGGGTGAACTACGCCTTTATTTGCGACGATTATATCGAGGAGGCTAGCGCAGGCATCACGCTTGCTCTTAGTAAATCTCTCGACGGCTGGGTAGCCTCTCTCGACGTCCTCCATAAACTCCTTGTTTACACCGAGGATGTTAGGGGCTTTTGAAACTTCGCAAACGATACCTTCGCCATCATGCTCGGCTTCCAGGATCGTGCCATACACCGCAAGCTGGTCCTCGGTCATGTTTGCGATGTCTTTTTTATTCATCGCAGCCAGAAAGCCACGCGGCCAGTACGCTGTTTTTGACAGACCATCCTGTTGGCTTTCCGGAGGCATGAGGATGCGAAGCGTATTTACTGAAATCATGCCGGTACTTTTCATCTGCTGGAATGCGTAAACTATATCCTGCATGATTAGAAGCTGTGAAGTTTTCGTGGCAATTCCGTTATCATGCAGGACTCTGAAAAGATTTCTTTTGACAAAGTTGTTTCTGACCAGGATCAGAACTGATTTTTTCTTTCCGGTGGCGTTCTTGATGCCTTCGACGCATTCTTTGAATTCTGAAATCAGGCGAACTCCTCCCGGACTTTTCTGAGCCGAAGTCTTGGTGATTGGGCTGCGCTCCTTTACCGGTTCAATGATTTTATTTGCGAATCTCAGCACTGGTTCAGAACATCGGTAAGTCGTCGGTAGCACAAATAACTTATCGCACTTAAACTGCAGGAATCCTTGATGGTTGCCTCCTTTATATTCATTGATGGCTTGTTTATCGTCTCCGACCATCATGAACCCTTTGAGGACGTCGCTCTGCGCAACCTTTTCAAAGTATGCGTGCTGTATCGAGCCGTTGTCCTGACCTTCATCTACGAATAAATACTTGACCGGAGGTACGAGGTTCATCTGTATACATTTTTGAATCACTCGTGAAAATGTTATCTTTCCAGACTTCACCTCTGTATCGGCAAGGAATCCTTTTAGCTTTGTTTCAATCGCATCTAGGTTCTCGTCCCCGCAATAAATCTTTCGGTCGAGGGAATCGAGTGCCAAACCGTACTCTGTTTTTTTGCCTTCCAGGTCTTCTTCGTTATCGCTTTCTCGGAGCCGGAATCCGTGCTCCTCGGCCCACTGTGATAGACCCTTCTTCTCAGTCATGATGCTGTCTGGCTTTACCCTCAGCAACTTCATACAAATGCCATGGTGAGTATCCATCCACATTAAATCCTGCTTCGTATATCCCTTGTCGATGAATCGGGAACGGAACTCATCAGCCGGATCGCGGTTATACAGAATGTAGCCGATGTCGCTGGGGACTACCCCGCTTTCAATGAGCTCATTGATAGCTCGCTCAATCGTGAATGTTTTACCGCACCCGGCTGAGGCTACGCCTTTCCAGACCCGCGCGATGCTAAATGGTAACTCCGGAACTGACTCAAGGTAGATTTGGTCATTCGATGTCATAGGTCCAGTAATTAAAGGTTCTTGATTTATTGTTCACAGCACCGATTGAACGTAATGCGGAAGCTATCGAGGAGTTGTCTACTCCGTAGAATACACGTTCGTTTTGAAGCAGCGAAACTTTGAAGTAGAACTTGCAACCGAATATCGTGGATGGGTGGCGTTCGAGTCGCTTCAGGGCGTCAATTTCATTATCACACACAAATGAGTCCTGAGACTTGGCCATGATAATTTCACGGCAACGCTCTTCCTTTGTGATTCCCATATTGGAAATCTTCTCGATTTCGAATGATCCGATGAATTGTTCATACGAATCTGGCCTGATTGCCCCGGGGAGTTTTCTTGTCGCCGCAAAAATAGCGGTCCGGAACTTCTTTTGGACTAACACGTCGTCAATCTTCATTTTGGCCTCGATGCCGTCGGCCAATTTGAATACTAGAATATCGTTGACCTGCTCAACTTTGGTTATTTTTATATCCGCCCACTCCTCCATGTCCTCGGAAAAATGGCGCTCTTTGCGCTCATCCTTAGTCTTTTTTGAAAGAAGCGAATTAAATCGCTGGCCAAGTTTTGAATGTGTATTCTTAGTTTCTTTTGCTACAAAATCATTAAACATGGTTTCCCACTCCTCATCAGGGAACTCTCCTTGGAACTGCGCGGCCATGACGCTTTTGAACTTCTCCTTGAGCGAAGGCAAGTCTTCAAGCTCCCTTGCCTCGCTGACCAGACGTCCAATGAAGCTCGCGGCGATGTCGTGTCTGGTACCCTCGCTTATCATGGCTCCTTTCAGTATCTTCAGATATTTCTTTTCTTCACCAGATTTACGGACCCCGGCTAAAAATATTTCGGGAATAGCCGGCAAATCATATTTATCTATGATGGCATGTGTTTTATACACTGACTTCTGTTTGGCAGCCTGGTTCCCTCGTGGATCGCTATCCCACGTCGGTGTCGGACCAACCACGGCTACACCGCCGTCGCCTCTAATGTCCACAATGGTGTCGCCGTTGGTTTTATTCCCGGCGAATATATTGGTGTGATTCTTGGTAAAACTCTGACTTGAGAAGTAGGCATGCAAACCGCCGCCTCCAGTTG
>Ga0194060_10003215_pt1 | contig 11579 bp, 11 predicted proteins | sample SepL225m_MetaG_FD_163427 | JGI IMG/M metagenome (GOLD analysis project Ga0194060, IMG submission 163427) | Anoxic zone freshwater microbial communities from boreal shield lake in IISD Experimental Lakes Area, Ontario, Canada - Sep2016-L222-5m | ecosystem: Environmental > Aquatic > Freshwater >... | reverse complement strand
TCCTTCTTGCCCTCCTCCGCCGCAAACAGTGAAGAACTCGCCAACAACACCAAACCTAGGGCCAACATGCAAAGGGTAGTCATCATTCTCTTCATGGTTCAATCTCCTTTCTCCGTTAATTTCCGCAGACGGCTATAAAAAATCAGGAATTGCTGTCTATAGTAACGTACACATTTTCCCATTTTAATGACAGGTGTATTCGATAGCAAATGACAAGAAGTGGCGGCAGCTTTAATCCTTGAACATATTGTTGAAGATTGCCTGCCATTCGTCCATGTTCTGGGCAGCCATAGGTGGGCTGATATAATTCGCCTTAAATCCCGATCTTAGTGTTGGGTCTGATATTTCGACCCTGGTATTAGCGGGTAAGTGGCTGGCCTGCTGTAGGAGAGTCTGGCCTTCAACAGAGAGTACGAAGTTTATCAATAGCTTGGCGGTGTTCGGGTGAAGCGCATCTTTGACGAGCCCGATGTTGTTTGAAAAGCCCATTAGCGGCTCTATTTTGAGCCAACCGACATTGAAGCCCTCTTCCCGTCGCAGCAGCGTGTGATGGTTGGCAGTCTGGAGGCCAAGGGCGTATCTGCCTTTTGCAACAGCCACAAGAATCTCATTGGCACTGACGGACATTTTCGCAATATCCTGCTTTTTGAGTTTGTTGAGGTAGGCCATGCCTTCTATCTGACCCATTATCAGAAGGATATTACCAACAAAACCGGCGCCCGCTGTCAAACCACTTTGGTCGCTCCACAGCATCTTACCGCGCCATTTTGGGTCGAGGAGATCCTCAAAAGTCTTGGGCTTATCGTTTTCGGAAACAAGGTCAGCATTAAAACAAGTGGTAAAGAAGTATAGGACGGTAGCAGTCCAATGCCCACCTGGGTCCTTGTAGCGATCAGGAATGTCACTGGCTGAATTTGCCTTATAAGGCTGCGTCAGGCCGGATTTCATAAGAATGGCAGCTGTAGTCGTCCCATCGAACAGATCGGCCAATGGCTTGCCGGTTTTCGACTCTGCGATTATTTTGCTGGCGTTTCTCATGGCGTTCTCACGGATGACTTCAATCTTAATTTTGGGGTAACGTTTCTCGAATGCGGCTACCAAAGGGGATGTGGCCTCGGGTAGTAACGTCGTATACCATCTGGTTTGCCCTTCACATCTTGCAGCTTCAATGAGCGAGTCGTTGGTTGCCAGTATGCTCTCTGTTGAAGACTGCGGCTTCAAGAGCTGCCCAGAGGCATATCCGTTTTCATTTATTTTTCTTATCAAGGATTATCTACCCTTTGACTGCAATGGAGTTAGTCCCGTAGAGTAACGAAATCATTCCTCCTTCATCCAGTTCACGAACAAACCTATTATCCACAAATATGCCGGGATCTACCGATGCCGCCGCAGGTATTTGCTTTGACATGACCGTTAAAACCTTTTGTAGTGCCTCGACAACAGGATACGGTGACTTCGGCATTCCTGGGCAGGACATATCAAAGGTCTCTTCTGCTATAGATCGGTCGGAAATTCCGCTATATTCCTGTTGGACCTCTACTGCAAAGGCTCGGTCGGTCTGGTATCTGTGCATTCCTTCCATGTAGGCTCGAATAAATTTCCTGGTAACCTCTTCGTGTTCTCGGATATAAGAACGGCGGGCAGCTATACCGCCTAAGCTAAAGTTCAACCCATAGTCGACAAAATCAACCAATATGGAACAGCCCTGCCGTTTCGCCTCTATTGCCTCAGGCGGAGTTATGATTTCGGCATCGTGCTCTCCTTTGAGCAGACTCGACATTCTTTCTCTTCCGGAACTTGAACCCGCAACCAATTGGATATTGCAGACACCTTCTTCTGCCAATTGATCCACGATAAAATAAGCTAGAATGTCATTCAAACCTCCATCACCTGCAAAGCCGATTTTACCGCCAGCCAACTGTTCTCGGCTTTTGATACCGGGTCGTCCCATTAAGAATTGCTGATTGATGCCGCCAGTTAAGAAGACAAGGTCCGCACCCTCTAACAGATCAGCGCGAAGCACTGAAGGTGCGGCCAGATTCCCGAACTGAATCTCCCCGCTGATCAGACCTCGCACTACACCATCCGCCCCATGCATAAATCGTGTTTCAACATAGAGCCCATGCTTGGCGAAATAACCTGCCCGCTCGGTTACCATCATAGGTCCAGCCCCCTGTCCGATTGTGGCGTATCCTGCAACTAAAGAGTACACGGTATTCATTTTATATCTCCTTCGAAAAAGCGTCTTTAACGGAAGTATTTTTGGATTATTGGATTAATCTCTTTTTCTTTTTCAGCCGTATCGATGTCCGTAACAATTAATTTGTATTTATCCAACATTTTCTTGTTTCTCGATCCGACATCAGACCGGATGGGAGTTCGGCCCCATTGAACAACCGATTGCTGTCCGGTTTCAGTTAACAAATAATTAATAAATAACTTTGCTGCATAAGGGTGGGGGGCATTTGCTGCTAGGCTGCTTGAAACAAAATAAATAATAACGGGTTCCAAGGCAACCCAGTCAATCGGCATCCCCTTATCCTTGCTTTCCAACATCCTATATTCATAGGAGTCCAGAAGCATGCTATACTCCCCGGCAGCAAGAAGCTGAACGGAAAGCGACTGCCCGTCCCTCATCGAGGGACGTTGTCGAGACAATTTCTCCAAAAAACCTTCTCCTTTAATCTTTAACAAAGTGGAGAACCATTCAATATTATTTGAATCTATTCCTAATTTCCCCTTCCACTTTGGGTCCAGCAAATCCTCGTAAGTCTTCGGAGCCTCTTTAGAAGAAACTAATCGATTGTTATAGCCACAGAGCATTCCCGTCAAGTATACCGCATGCCAATATCCCTGGGGATCACGTGATTCCTCCGTAAGAAATCTGCCTTCTGGTGGGGAATACTTTTCCAGAGCTCCCTCCTTTTTGAGGATATTGGTCTGGATCGCACTCATAAGGGTAACATCTGCAGTATATCTCTTAAACTTATGTTCCATGAGAATTTTTGTGAGAAGTTTCACTTTTCCTGCTCTATAGATCTCGGTCTTCATAAAGGGATATTTTTCTTTAAACCTTGAAAGAAGCGATATTGTTTGGTTAGCATCCCCAGATGTGTATACCATCAAGTGTCCATCTTTTTTTGCTCCCTCGATTAATCTATCTGTGTCATCAAAATTACTTGCAAAGATGCTTGTGCTAAAGCAAATTAATGCAACGATTGATAAGAAGAGTGTTACTAAACTCTTATAGGCGTTGATTACCTTCAAGTGTTCCATTTTCACGCTCCTTCGCCTCATTTTTTTAAAAGTAGCACTCTGGTACGATTTATTACCACTCGCAATAGTGTATATCCGTTGAGAGAACCGGATGCTCTCTTTCAGGAAAACATCTTACCGCCACTCATCCGAAAATGACAACCCCATAAGTGAATTTATCATAGAGTTGTCAACAGAAATTCGGAGTCGCTCTTCCTTTGTCGACAATAATAAATTCGAATGTCTTCTGAAATATCCCGGATAAATCTTGGCCGGATAAATGAAGTTTAAGGATTTATTCTCTTCTCAATGGGAATATCCCCGGAGGCTGTCCTTGAAAAACTGGTTCCTCGCGGGCGAGATCCGCAGCCTTATCGGGCGGTAGCAATGGATCCCACTGCTTGCCTACAAAACGGCATCCACTAACCTCATCCGAACGAACGGATGCCAGCCAAATGATCAGTGGATTCATAATGTCCACCGGGAGTAGGACCATTCCCGGTTTCTTGGGTTTATCCGGAAGCGTGTCTGCCGATCCTCCAGGCAGGAGTGAATTTACGGTGATGCCGGTTCCTTCGAGATCGCGTGCCCATATCTGGGTTGATGCCTCGATTGCCGCCTTTGTTACCCCGTAGGGAGCATCGTTACGACTGTAGGCATGCCACAGCGATGTGGTAATGTTGATGATCTTCCCCTTGCCCTGCTTGAGAAAATGTTCTACCGCAGCGCGACTTATGAGGAAAGTGCCCACCACGTTTACCATTACCGACTCCTGGTAAAAATTAGGGTCCACCTCACTGAAAGGGAGGTTATTTTCAGGGCGCGCGAGATCCGGTCCACGTGTAAGGCGACGGGCGTTATTTACCAGCACATCGAGACGTCCTGTCTTTTCCAGTGTTGCCCTAACCAGGGAACGGCAGGATTCAAGATCCGTTATGTCAACGAAATTGACGATGGCTCGTCCCGATCCGATTGTTTCGATTTCCGAGGCAACAGCCTTAAGTCCTGCTGTTGCCGGGGAGGCAAGTACTACCGTTGCGCCGGCACGGGCCAGTGCGAGGGACATCGACCTGCCAAGACCTCTGTCAGCACCGGTGACAATCACCACCCGTTCATCTAGCCGTATATCGGGAAGCTTTATATCATTCATATGGGTAATCCTCATTGCTTTCTCTTATTGGCAACGCTAATGAATTTCTACTTTTTCAAGAAAAGTTCGTTGAAGAGGTCGTTCGATTTTTTGAGCTCATCCGTAGACTCGACACCGTAGAACTTTTTATATGGCCTGGTGAGAGGAGTAACATCTTTACGAAAGGATTGGTAGCCCGCCCGTTTAAGAATCTCTCCATTGACTTTTGCAAGTTCGAAGTCTGCTAACAGCAAGGCGGCATAGGGAGAAGGAGGATCCTTCGGCAATGCTATTTGGCCTAAATTAACGTGGACAGGTTCCGTTGGTATCCATTCCACAGGGGCTCCGCTCTTTTTACTTTCAACCACATGAGAATCAAAACTAGTAGGAGAAAAGGCATATTCTCCAGCGATAATCAGATCCATAAGCGATCTGGCTGAGACCATTTGGACGGAGATATTCTGCTTGGCTAAGCGTCTAACAAAGTCCTCTCCATACATTTTATACATAAGCCAACACCAACTCGTGCCAGTACTGCTGCCTGCTATGACAAGTTTATCCTTCCATTTTGGGTCAAGTAGGTCTTGGTAGCTTTTCGGAAGCTGGTTCGGTTTGATTAGTTTTGTATTATAACCGACCCCGATACCGCTTGCACGGGTGGAAGCTGCCAGAGCCCCCCCATTTGGCGCCATCGTTATTGATTCAGGGTCAATTTTTGCCAGCTCAGGAGAGTAATAGGGCTGCACCAAGTTCGCTTTTTGCAGCAGCATGTGTGTCCCTTCCGTACCCTCGACAACATCAACTACATGCTGATTAGCGCCGTACTCCTCGCTTATCCTTGAGAACATGGCCTTGGTTTCGCCCCGCCAGCTATGTACCTTAAGAAAAGGGTACTTCTTTTCAAAAGCTTGAATCAGTGGACGTACTGCCTGCGTTTCATGTGCTGAGGTATAAAGAGTAAGCTTCCCTTCCTTTTTCGCTCCCTCGACTAGTATCTTCTGTCGATCAGCTCCTTTATAAAGAGCAAGCTCAGCAAAGGTTATCGGTTTTTGTGCGGCCGACAATGCAACAATTGGGAACGACACTAAAATGACTAGTGCAGCAGGTAAAAAAGTCCTTCCTCTCATAATATCCACCCCCCTTTAAAGAACATTTTTTGGATAAGTCAATCATTCTGCGGATCGGAGTATAGGGAAACTGTTTTTGTTTGTCAAGAAAGTGCAGAACGTGCCGAATTGCATCATAATAAATGTTTCCCAAGGGCTGGCAAGGAATCATTAACTCATAATTATTCATTATGAATAACGCCGGGGTAATCTAAGGGCGCTCGGATACAGGCAAAACATTCCAACCACCCTAGGAAGAAACACCAAGAATTACGGTAAGACTGATAAAGACGAGAAGTGCAACCTTGACCGCCAACGGCAGTTCCTTTAACATCAGATATTCCCCTTCCCCCCAGAAAGTTCAAACCTGAATCAGCCTATGATCGTTTATGCCCTATTCGTTGAATTGGGTGTGAAAATTTATTTCGGGTTGAAGTCTTGCACTTTCTCCGATGTTGACAATTTGTTGCTTTCAGCTTGCTATGTTTGCCCCCGCCTATCCCAAAATCACCCTCCAAATACTGAACCTTTCGATTGGTTATCAGCAGAATCTCAGAAAATGTCCATCAATATTTTGATGACCGATTCGCAAACCAAAAAAGATATGCTATCACCAGCCAGAAATTCTTATCGTCTCTTGCCGTGACCTCAAAAGCGCATAAGGGAGCATAACCCTTTTTCTACCTTCCCTGACCTGGACGATAATGCCATGGAGGTCATCAACAGATGAATACTGGATTTAAACGCCATAACTTGCGGCATGCGGATGAGTTTTGCCTGCGTCATTCTGCAACGGCGTTATAGAATGACGCTGATTCGAAATATGCTTTCAACTTCTGAAGATCGTCTTGAAGAGTAGCGCAATATCTTCACCAAGCTGGTTCAGGACTGAAACTTGCCGCATCATAAATTACTCCTAAAGGCGTACATTATTTTATACAATTACGATCAAATATAATCTTTCTGATAATAATAGGTTATGCAGGTGTTGCCGAAATTCCAGTACTCTCCCACTCCGTTTTCTCCTATTTTCTGTATTAAATAACCATACATTCTCACTGCTTTCAGGTCACCCAATAGCTGTCGTAGATAATATATAATGAATAAATACAGTTGAGTATAATTATCCCTCAAGAGCTCTGACTTGTGGCACGTTCGATGCTGCATATAAGACAAAAGGGTAACGGTAAATAAAGGAAGGAAAGGAGCACACCATGAAACGCACAATGACAACCTTAGGAGCCTTAATGGCAATGGCAACACCGGCGATGGCAGCTGGTGCTACAGAGACAGAAGGAACCAGCCTGTTCGTCATCCTACTCTTGGGATTTGGGGCACTGATTGTAGCCTTCCAAGTGATTCCTGGATTGTTTATGTTATCCGCCATGATTAAGGGTATTTTTGGCAAGGATGCAACAAAAACAAAACCCGTTGCGGATCATAAATAGAAGCTGACTGGAATAACTGACAGCTTTTAGGGGAAGGAGGTAATCGGCCATGTTGAGACTTCTGGTCGCAGATAAAGATACGAAAACCCGCAAGGAGATTGCCAGTATTCTCATCGAAGCCGGTCATGATGTAATGGTCACTAATTCAGGCATGAACGCCTTGCAGAATGTCCTCAATAATAATGTCCAGATTTTATTATTGGGTTCGGAATTGGAAGAGATGAATTCAGCTCAACTTCTGCCAATACTGAAACAGTGCAACCGTAAGCTGGCAATTATTCTGGTAGCTGATGAGACCCCTCTGGCTTTGATGCGGAAGGTAAGAAAATTAGGTATTTTCTATCATGCTCTCCGGCCTTTTGAAGCGGAAGGTAGAGAAGAAATCAGGCAGGTCGTTAAATGCGCCATTCATAATTTATTAGGAACGTCTGGCAATCATAAGATTCTTGTTCATTGAAAGGAAAAGGTTATGAAAAATTTAATCCTGTATGCAGCTATCTTAATCGGTAATGTAACGACGGCATGGGCGGAAACAACTGATGGTCGGGCGACGGATAATAGCGGTCTGTTTGTCTGGATATTTCTGGGATTTTGCGCCTTGATCGTAGTGGCCCAACTTATTCCGGCAGCGATGGTTCTGTTTGGGCTAGTCAAGGGAACCAAGAAGGAAACGGCGGAAATAGCTCCGGTTGTGGTAGAAGCACCGGTTGAATAAGTTAGGTTGGCAATGTTCGTCCTTTTAGCCACTTAGGTAGCATCGGCGTGCCGTTAATATTATTTCTTGCGGGAAATATCCGCAGGCATGGGGAATATATCTTCAAAAGGGCTCATCCCCGGTCAAGAGGATGAGCCCCTTTTGGGTTGAGCTGGTTCAGACCTGTTAAATTCACGTATGTGAACCAAGCGGTTAGACTGACTGGACCACTTTTTTATTTAACTTCTCAACCTGCGTCAGTCATAGGGCAAATCATCACCCGCTACACCCGCCTGGTCTCATAAAAAGGTGTTTCCTTTAGCTTCATATCATAGGCCATCATTAGTAGGGTTTCCAAATTCCTTGCATCACTGCTGCCATCCCTAACCGCTTTTCGCGCCGTTGCGCTATTCCCGATAATTCTACAGGAACACCTTATACCCGATGTTCAGGGCCTTCACCAGCCGTTTCGCCATTTCCTTGCCGATGGGACGCTTGCCGTTTTCCATCATGGAGATATGGCGCTGAGGTATGCCGGTAATTTCGGAAAGCTGCTTCTGGGTAATATCTTCTCGATACCTGGCGCCGCGTAGATTGACGCCCGGCAATTCTTCATCAGTATGTTCGGCGGAGATAAGCTCTTGCCAGGACACATACTCTTCGGAAGCATCCACAAAGCCCAGGGGCTTCAGGTTCTTTATGGCCTTTTCGCGGTTTTCTTCGGGGCCGATAAAGCGAATCTCAATGTTTTTGGTAGGGTGACTTTTCGTGAGTCCCGGCATATAGCACCTCAATCATTCTGATTTTCTTGTCTGTAACTTCCCATACGGCAACATAAGCGGGGTGTCCTTTTTTTAAATGGCAATGGTGGACGTTATCACCTAATCTGCCGTAGTTCGGCCAGTCATGTCTAACCGGCCATTCGTTTCTTATGACCGTGAGGAGCAGATCGAAGACAATGGCAAAAACATAGCGCAGCTCCAAGTGTCTCCCCAGCGCCGCAAGCCGGAAACAGCTCCCTTTTCCTGCCTCGCTCGTAACCGTGATTCCGCCGCCCATCATTTCCGCAAGCTTCCGGCTGATGGCCAGCCCCAGACCTGCTCCACCCGCTTTCACGCCGGTTCCCGCCTGCTGAAACAAACCAAAAATGCGGACCAAGTCCTTATCGGGGATTCCCCGACCGGTGTCCTCCACCTCGACCAACAGGCGCAAAGTCTCTTTGTCCTCCCCGGATATTCCTTCCACGGCCTCAGCGCGCACCCGCACAGTCACCCCACCCGTTTCCGTAAACTTCTCCGCATTCCCGATCAGGTTGACCAACACCTGACTCAGCTTGCTCTCATCGGCGACCACGTAAGGCGGCAAGCTGCCGTCCCGCTCCATCATGAATTCCAGTCCCCTGGCGTTGATACGGGAGCGAAACATCTTCTCCAGATCGTCCAGCAGATCGTGGAGGCAGAATGAGGCCTCCTTGAGAGTGCTCTGCCCGGCCTCGATTCTGGATACGTCCAGGATGTCGTTGATTAGTCTAAGCAGGTGTCCGCCACTGCGGTGGATGGTCTGGACATATTCGGCCTGTTGGGGTGTTAGCGAAGGGTCGCGTTCCAGGACCTGGGCAAACCCCAGGATAGCGTTCATGGGCGTGCGTATTTCGTGGCTCATGTTGGCCTCGAACTGGCTCTTGGCCTCGTTGGCCTGGTTGAGATAACCCACACAGCTTCCCTCAAAAAATGTTTCGCGAATGAAAATATCGTGGTATAATGAGCGCATAATGTTCAGCAGGGCAGCTTCGCTTTTGACCAGTCGATAAGGTGATTGGTCCCAAGGCCTTCATTTTCAGGCAGTTCCGGATCAGGGGAATTTTCGTGGCAATTATGCGCCGGGGCAGGCAAAACACTAGGCACCGCTGTTATGGGGCAAGCGGGAAGAAAGGATCGACCACCATGATCAGAGAAGGTTATTGCTTACTGCGTTGCCGTGAATTTTACCGGTTTTTCTGGATAGTGCTGTTACTGCTTGCCTGGCCTGCCGTCTCACTATGGGCGGCCGAGGGTACGGTTCATCTTACCTTTCAGAAGGCAGTTCCCGGTAATGATAATAAGCAAGTCTACGTCATCAAGAGCGGGGACTCGGTTGTCCGCATCCTCCGGAAACTGGGCTGGGGCGCCTCGCGTTACCGCCTGATCAGGCAGTTGAACCCCCACATCACTGATTTAAACCGCATTTATCCCGGACAGAAACTCATCCTGACGCGTCCGGGAGAACAAGGCGGGGCATCGGAGGTCAGTAATTACACGACGAAAGAAGGCGATTCCATTACCCGTATCATTATCTCTGAGCTGCATACCGATCCATCCGAGGCGGTAGGAATATTACGGTTGATTAAACAGCTGAATCCGGAGATTACTGACTTTAACAAGATTTATCCCGGGCAGATTATAAGAATTCCGCGGGGCCAGCTTCCTGCTGCCGCCCCCGTCAAAAGCGCTGAAGTTAAAAAACCTCCGGTCCTGAAATCCCCGCCCGCTACCGATACCTATGTTCCCGTTATCCGTCAGGTCATTGAGCAGTTCAATGGTAAAGTAACGACCAGCGGTAACCATTATATCTCCCTTCCCGAATCGGGTCAGATCACCGTTGACTGCGCAATCGTCCCGATCGTGGACCTGGGAGAAGGAACGACGATTATGCTGGATCATGGTAAACGCATGCCTGATGTCCTGGCCGGCATCATCCAGGCAAGCTGGAAGAATTATCACCTGGTAAGGATCGCCGGCGATCAGGGCATCGCTTCTGTCCTGCAGGAAATTTTCCTGGCCTCCCCATCCTTCCTGATGGTGAAGGTGGAGAAGCCGCTGTCTTCTGACGATACCGCGCCAGTTCAACCATCCCTGGACTGGCTAATCACCCGGAAGTCCTCTTCCGGCAGTACACTTTCCCAGCTGGGCCTGATCTTGACCGCCGACAAATCACCGGTGCCGCCCAGTTCTCCCAGTGCAAAGTGCGCCATGGGCAAAGACATGAATATCTGTGAGATTCTGGGGGAGAAGGTGCAGGGGCCGAGGCGTTAATGTTCCGCACATGCCGCCGGTGGATAGTTGTTTGACCTGCACATCATAAATTACCGAAGCAGCAACATAAGGAGGGGGGCATGAATAAAAAAGGATTCAGTGTATTCAGCGGGTTTATTATCGTTTTGACTGTGGGGTTCGTTGTCTCGATCTTCACGGCAGGGGTAACCCATGCCGCTCAGGCCAGGCAAACCTTAACCAATGAAAAGATTGCCCAGCTGAAGGATCCCGGCAGGCAGAAGATTCTCGAGGAAGGGGCCAAAAAGGAAGGCAAACTCGTCTGGTATACGACACTCATCGTTGACGGCGCTGTGCGGCCGATGGTAGCTGCATTTCAAAAGAAATATCCCTTTATCAAGGTCGATTATTATCGCGCCGATTCGGGCGTCCTGTTCCAGAAGGCCAAGGCCGAATTTGATGCCAACCGCCACCTTGCTGATATTCTGGACGGCACCACCCCCATTCCCCCGGCCAGAGATGCGGGCATGCTGAGGCCTTTTTATTCACCGGAGTTGAAGAATATCCAGGAACTCTATATAGATCCGGAACATTACTGGGTCGCTCAAAACGTTTATTACATGGTGTTGGCTTACAATACGGAGATGGTTCCTGCCGCCCAGGCCCCCAAAACGGATGAAGACCTGTTAAATCCCCGCTGGAAGGGCAAGATGGCCTGGTCAACCAGCTCCGGAAGCGGCGGCCCTCAGGTCATTGGCGGCTTTCTCAAGCTCTATGGGGAGGAAAAGGGGTTACAGTATCTGAAAAAGCTGGCGGCTCAGGACGTGGCCAATATCCAGGGAAGCGGCAGGAATGTACTTGATAAGGTCATCGCCGGGGAGTATGCGATTGGATTGAATATGTTTCACGACCATATTC
>Ga0194060_10003214_pt1 | contig 11580 bp, 9 predicted proteins | sample SepL225m_MetaG_FD_163427 | JGI IMG/M metagenome (GOLD analysis project Ga0194060, IMG submission 163427) | Anoxic zone freshwater microbial communities from boreal shield lake in IISD Experimental Lakes Area, Ontario, Canada - Sep2016-L222-5m | ecosystem: Environmental > Aquatic > Freshwater >... | reverse complement strand
CCCCTGCCTGGCCGCCGCATGGGCTCTGAAGAATTGCGATCGGGCCGAACGATCCAGGTCGCGGATACTCGACATCAGGCGGGCGGCATCCGCACCCTGGTGCGCCTTGTCCGCCGCCTGAAGTTGATCCACCAGCGACGCCAGTTCCGGGTGATTGTACGGATCGGAGCTTTTAATGAGACTGGCGTTGAAGAGCAACAGGGCCAGCACGACGCAACAGAACACCAGCGCCACGGCGGCGGTGCGGGAGGCAGCCCGCCCCCACAGGCCGGCAACATCCCCCTGGGGTAACGAAATTTCAGGGTCGGTTTCCATAGTCTTATTCCTTCCTTGCTTCCTGGATCCGGATCTGTTCCCGCGGGCAGGAGGCAAAGCACCGGCCGCAGGCGACACAATCGGATGGATCGGTTTCAAAAATCGGACGGAATTTCTGGCGGGAGGTGATGATCAGAAAGAGTCCGGCCACCGCCCCGAACCAGACGCCGAACGCGATACCGCCGTGATGGAACCGGCGACTGAGCGCGGAGGCCCGGTCATACAAGGCCTGGCTTTCCTCGCCGCTTCGGATGAACGCATCGGCCGCGACGGGATCGGACACCAGGCCTGTTCCGGACTCGGCCTGCCACACGGCGCGGGCCAGTGGAACCTCGCGGGCCGTCTGCGCAAAGAGGGGGCCCATGGCATATCCCGCCGCGCCGCCGGCGATGGCCAATAGCGGGGCCGCAATCAAGGCCAATCCCAATCGCCGGCGCCCCCGGATGCGCTCCGCGGAGGACGGCTCCGGAACCGGTTGGCGGATCGTGTCGAAGGGACATTCGTTCCGGCACAAGGTGCAGACATCGCAGTCGGTTGGTGTGATCTGCGCCCGTCTCGGCGACAGGGGTTGCAGAAGGCGGAGCAGGGCGCCGTAGGGACAGAGGAACCGGCAGTACGGGCGACCGATGACGGTGGCGAGCACGAGAACCGCCGCGCCAGCCGCCAGCATGAAGGCCGGCCCCGAGGTTCTGAAAATGGCGATGAAGGGGTCATACCGGCAGATCAGGTAGAGTCCCCCGTTGGCTGCGGCCAGAACGGCGGCGCCGAGGTAGAGGAAGGGCAGGACTCCGAGGCCCCGACTGAGCCACGCCGGTAGTTTGAGTGGTTTCACAAGCAGGAGATCCTGAACCGCCCCGTGGGGACAGACGGCCGCGCAGAAGACACGACCGAAGAACAGGGTGAACGCCAGCGGCAACAGGAAAAAGGCCGCCGCGGCGGCGGTCAACACATATCCGGGATCAAACAGGGCCTGGGTCACATTCTGGATGGAGCCGATGGCGCAGACGCATCCCTTGCGCCAGAACCCGAAGTAGGCGATGGAGCCGAACATGAGGGCGACCGTGCCGAAGCGGGATCGTTTTTTCAGCACCAGCCACGCGGCCAGAAACAACGCCAGGGCCAGCGCCGTGATGTCCAGGTACATGAACAGATCCGGACGGGGCGGGAGATCCTGCACAACCGGGAAGGGATGGGGTTGGGAGAATTCAGGAGGCGGAAAACTCATGCGCGGCTTCCTCCGCTACGTTTAAGGAGATAGGGTTTTTCGATCGGCGCGCGGACAAAGGCGCCTGCCGGGCAGGCCGTGGCGATGGAACACTGGTTGCAGTTCACGCAGACGTCATGACGGACTTGCAGGAACATGGAGCCGTTTCCGAAGTCCGTGCATCCGCGCGCACACAGTCCGCAACCGATGCACTTGCCCTCGTCAATGGTGTACTCGAAATAGGGGGCCTCGATCAGGCGCCGGGTGATGGCGCCGGTGGGGCAGCGCTGGTTCTCGGCATTTTCGTCCAGCGCATGCTGCTGGGCCTTGAAGAAGCCGAAGCACAGTTTGCAGTAGCCGCAGATCGGGAATGCGTGGACCAGTTTCACCGCCGAGGGTTTGAGCACGCATTCCGTGGCGCACTTGCCGCAGTGGGTGCATTTGAGCGGATCGATCTGCCACACCCGCTGGCGGCTTTGCCAGGGTTTCAGAACCCAGGCGCCAACAAGGCTTCCGCCTGCCAGGAGTATGAGTGCCCGCACCGCCGTCACCAGAAATCCGCGCCGGGTGGATGGCGCCTGGGGAATTCCGGTCATTGGGATCTCCCTCCTGCCCGATTCCTGTGGTCGACGGCTTGCGGTTGGTCACAACGGCCGAACTGGCCGCACTCGGCGCAGGACTTGGATTGAGTACAGGTTCCCTTGTTCCGTATCAGTGGCGGGATGACGACGCCAGCCAGACCGGCCAGAGCGCCTGTCCGCAGGACGGTTTTGAGAAAATCGCGGCGTTGTTGATTGACGGGGCTCACGTCATTTTCCCTTTCTCGCGAAAACGAGGATGGTTTTGGAGGCCGGATTCAGAACATAGATCTGCCCCTTACCGTCCGTTGTCACATCCAGGCCCGCGCCCAGTCGTGATAATTCAGGGGCTTTGAGTTTTTGCGAATCCGCAACGATGGCCAGGAGTCGGCCGTCCGTATCGAACACCCGAACCCGTGCGAGCGCGCCTTTGTCGGCGGTCACGATGACGCCGTCCGGAGCGATTGTGAAATCAGCGGGGTTACAGCAACCGGTAAAGCCTGACGGGTCTTCGTGGGAGAAGAAGCCCCAGATTTTCAGAAGGGTTCCGTCCTTATCGCGCATTTGCAACTGGTGCCGTCCGGGATTCGTCACCCACACGCGGCCATCCGCAGCCTCGGCCACATCGAGATGGGGCGAGGGAACCACGAGACTGTTCGTATCGGCTGGGTTTGTTTTCCCGCCCCACCGCCCGGCGAGGGTTCCGTCTGGCGAATATCTCAGGATCTCCCGGCGACCGGCGTCCGCGACCCAGATGCTCTCGCGTCCGACGGCGATTCCGGTGATGACGGAATTCGAACTTGCGGCGCTCCACGATCCTTTTTCCGTTCCGCAATGTTCCATCACGACCACATGGTCGCCGACGCCGAGGTACAAAAAACCGTTCGTGCTGATGGCGATGCAAGCAGGTTCGCCGGGAACGGGAAAGGAAACATAATCGCCGCTCGGGCCGATGATATGAACGGCCTGATCCCCCGCGGCATAGATGCGGCCCTGGGGCGTCACGGCAATCCCTCGCGCCGCCTGGGTGAACCCCGTCTTGAAGGTTTTGACGAGCGTATAGTCCCGACCCACCCCGGGGGCGGTTTGTGATTCGGCGACGGCCGTCCAACCTGCGAAGACGAGCGCAAGGCACAGCATCCGCATGAAGCGATCCGCCCGTTTACACTCTCTTCCGCAATGGATTATGGGGTTATTGTTCACGCGTCACGATTCATTTTTCTGAAATATCCAGGCAAACCATACGGGAGGAATTCGGGGTGTCCGTTCTTGAATCCCGCACCAACATGCGTCCGCCCGCAATGGTGACGGGGCCCCACGTTTCGCGGCCCTCCAGCAATTTGCGACGGGACAGTTCCTTGTAGGCACTCGGCGAAGCCTCGACGACCGCCATGGTGCTGTTGTCGTCCATGATATAAATCAGGCCGTCGGCGAGCGAGTATCCGCCGATACCAAACCGGGCATTCTGGCCGCTGGCCCACAAGGGGGTTCCCTCGGGGTCCAGACAGACCAGTTCGCCGCGGGGCGGTCTGGCGCCGTACAGGTGTCCGCCGAAGAAAATGGGGGTGTGCTGATCCGACCCGAAAACGCGGCGCGGCAGTTTTTTTACGAGTTCCGCGCGAAAGAGGCCGTTCTCCTCTTTCAATTGGAGGATCAGGGATCCTTGCTCGTAGGCGCGGGCGACGAACAGTTTGTCTTCGCCCATGGCGACGGGGGTGGGGACGTCCGCGATGATCTTGGTCCAGTCGTCGAACTCCCAGAGCAACTTTCCGTCGCGGGCGTCAACGGCCGTGATTCCTCCGCGAGAGACGTAGATGAACATCCGCCGCCCCTTGAAGGTGTGGGGAAGAATGGAGGCGTGCGACATGGCGAATCCCTTGGGGTTCGGGGTGGTCCAGACGATCTTGCCGTCGTCGGCGTTCACGGCCATCATCAGAACCTCGGATCCTCCCGGCGCCAGGATGACCTTGCCATCCTCAATGATGGGGCACTGACCGGCGTACCATTCCGGGATCGTGGTCTTGTAGTCCTTGACCAGGTCAATTCCCCAGAGGAGTTTGCCGGTGGAGGCGTCGAGGCAGTTGACCTGGCACAGCGGGCCGAGGGTGGCGACCCGGTTGCCGGATACGGCGGGCATGGTCCGCGACATCCCGTGGTTGCGTTTGATGTCGGCGGGATAGGCGTAATTCCAGAGAGGTTTTCCGTCCGCCAGACTGAAGCAACGCAGGTTATCCTTTTTGCCGATCTGGTCGAAGTCGAGAAGAAACACGCGTCCGGCGTCCACGGCTGGCACCGAGTAACCTTCGCCCAGGTCGTTCACCGCCCACAGTTCCTTGGGCGGGTTTTTCGCCCAGTCGCGATTGAGTTTGGTCTTGTCCCTGGAGATGCCGTCATAGGCCGACCCGCGGAAGGCGGGCCAACTTCCCGGGGCGACTTCGAATGCGGCGCCGGTGCCCTGGGCTGACTGGGCGGCCACCGACGCTGTGGCGGGTGATTGGGGAGTGGATTGCGCCGGGACGGCGGGTTGGGCGGTCGCCGCAGACGGAACGATTACGGGTTGATGCGTGATGGCCACGCGGGTGTCCTCGGCCGGAATATCGGCAACATGCCGCATCCATTGGGCTATGGCAACAAGTCCTGCCACGGCAAAAACAGAGGGAATCCCGAGAGTAATGAGTGTTTTCTTCATGTGATCCGCGCCTTCTCTGTCGATACTCAAAGCGGGTAATTCTACTGGAGAATGAATGGGGAAGCAAAATTATTTTAAGGATCGCTGGCTTGAGCCCTTGCGGACGCCGGTCTCCCGGGCCTGCCCCGATAGACGTGTCAGGCCTGTCCGTAGTAGGCGCCAGAACCGTGTTTGCGAAGGAAATGTTTGTCCAGAAGAACCTGAGGGACGCCCTTGGTTTGGGGGGCAATACCCTGCGTCACAGACGCCATCCGGGCCAGGAACTCCAGCACCACCGCGCTGTCCACCGCCGCGCCGGGTGTCTTGCCCCAGGTGAACGGACCGTGGTTGGCCACCAGGACTCCGGGGAAGGAGGCAGGATCCAGTTTCTCGAAACGTTCCCGAATGACTTTCCCGGTGTTGGCCTCGTAGTTGCCCTTGATCTCAGCCGTGCGCAAAGGACGGGTGCAGGGCACGGGGCCATGATAATAGTCGGCATGGGTGGTTCCGAAGGCCGGGATGTCCCGCCGGGCCTGGGCCCAGGCGGTGGCATAGAGACTGTGAGTATGCGCCACTCCCCCGATCACGGGGAAAGCCCTGTAAAGTTCAAGATGGGTCGGTGTATCCGAACTCGGCTTAAGCGAGCCCTCCACCACCTTGCCTGTCTCGAGCGACACGACGACCATGTGGCGCGGTTTGATGTCGGCATAGGCGAAGCCGGACGGTTTGATCACGACCAGGGCGCGCGAGCGGTCAATCCCGCTCGCATTTCCCCATGTCTGGATCACAAGACCCTCCGACACCAGGCGCAGATTCGCCATACACACGTCCTTTTTCAAGGCTTCAAGCATAACCAGACCCTTATTTTCGTTGGGAATTTCTGATCTCGATCAGTTTTTTCATCACGCCGTGAAGATTCCCGGTTCCCTTTTCCGTTCCAAACGCATCGTGCAAGGTCCGGTAAAGTTTATACAATTCCCGGTATACGGCATGCGCCTTCGGGTCTGGTTTATAGACAACCGGTTTCAGGCCTGTCATGACCTTCTGAGCCGTCACGACGTCCTTATAAACCCCGGCCACCACCGCCGCCGCAACGGCCGATCCGAGAGCACAGGTCTGGGCTGACCGTGAAATCCACATGGGGCGTCCAATGATGTCGGCGTAGATCTGCATCACCATCGGGTTTTTCTCCGCGATACCGCCGCAATTCACGACCGACTTGACCTTCACTCCGTATTCCTCAAACCGGTTGATGATCGTGAGGGCGCCGAAGGCCGTCGCCTCGACCAGGGCGCGATAGATCTCCGCCGGGGTTGTGTAGAGTGTCTGCCCGATTAATAAGCCTGAGAGCCGTTGGTCGATCAGAATGGTTCTGTTGCCGTTATTCCAGTCCAGCGCAAGCAGTCCGGATTCGCCGGGTTTGAGTTGGGCTGCCTTTGCCGTCAGGTTGCCGTGTCCGCCTGCGTCGCCATGCGGCTCGATGTAGTTCACGAACCAATTGAAGATATCGCCCACGGCGGACTGGCCGGCCTCCAGGCCGTAGTAACCCGGCAGGATGCTTCCCTTGACGATCCCGCAGATCCCAGGGATGTCAGCCAGTTTCATGTTCCCCGGCGCGACCATCAGGTCGCATGTGCTTGTTCCGATGGTCTTGACAAGCGTTCCGGCCCCGACGCCGGCCCCGACGCCTCCCAGATGGGCGTCGAACGCCCCGACCGCAACGGGAATTCCGGAAGTTAGTCCGGTTTTCGCGGCCCATTCTTTTGTCAGGCCGCCGGCGGCCTCTGAGATGTCATGGGCCCTGTCGGCCAACCGTGTCCGCAGCGCGCCCAGTTTGGGATCCAGTTTGGACAGGAACTTGGCATCCGGGAATCCGCCCCACTCCGCGTTGAACATAGCCTTGTGTCCCGCCGCGCAAACGCCGATCTTGGTTTGTCCCGGTTTCTGGGTGCCGGTCAGTATCGCGGGAATCCAGTCGGCCACTTCCACCCACGTAAATGCCGCGTCGAACACCTCGGGATTGATCCGCAGGCAATGCAAAATCTTGCTGAAAAACCATTCGCTACTGTAGGCGCCTCCGCATTTGGCGAGATACTGCGGCCGGATTCTTCGTGCCAGGGCCGTGATCTCGGAGGCCTCCTCGACACTGGTATGATCCTTCCACAACCAGGCCATCGCCTCCGGGTGATTGCGGAATTTTCGCGGCATGGCCAGCGCGTTTCCCTCCCGATCCACTGGGAGCGGAGTGCTTCCGGTGGTATCCACACCGATCCCGACCACCTGCGATGTCTTGAACCCCTTGATTTTCCTGGCCGTGGCGGCCAACGCGGCCTTGATCGTCTTTTCGGCGCCCTCAAGGTAGTCCGCCGGATGCTGGCGGGCGAGGTTGGGATCGGACGAGAGGATGACGCCTTCCCGGCCATGAGAATACACATGAACCGCCGAGCCCGCCTCGGAGCCATTGGCTACGTCCACAACCAACGCGCGAACCGAATTGGTTCCATAGTCCAAACCGATTGAATACTTGGCCATATAGCGGTAAGCATGCAAGAATCCGGCGGGAAGGTCAAGGTTGGGGTCAGGATTGGGTTGGTGAAAGGTTGCAGTGACAGGAAAGGGTGTTAAACTCCTGCATCGGATCAGGCATAGGTTATAATTTGCTGAAGAGGTTGCGTCAAATAAAGGAGACGACGATGAGTAAGATCTTGGTTGTGTATTACAGTATGTATGGGCATGTGCATCAAATGGCGCAGGCGGTGGCGGAGGGGGTTCGCGAGGTGCCCGGGTGTGAGGTGATGGTCAAGCGTGTTCCGGAAACACTGCCACAGGAAGTTCTTGCCAAAATGGGAGCGCTGGAAGCCCAGAAGAGTATGGCCAGTATTCCGGTGGCCCAGGTCTCCGATCTGGAGTCCGCCGATGCCATCATTTTCGGCACGCCGACACGTTTCGGAAACATGTGCGGTCAGATGCGGCAGTTTCTGGATGCCACGGGCCATCTCTGGCAGAAGGGGGCGCTTGTGGGGAAGGTGGGAAGTGTGTTTGCCAGCACCGCGACGCAACATGGCGGACAAGAGTCAACCCTGTTGAGTTTTCATATTTCGTTGCTCCATCAAGGGATGATTGTAGTGGGACTGCCGTATGCGTTTGGCGGACAGATGAGTAACGCTGAAATTACCGGTGGGTCTCCCTATGGCGCCACCACCATTTCCGGAACCCAGGGTGAACGCACCCCCAGCGCCAATGAATTGGCCGGGGCTCGCTTCCAGGGAACCCACGTCGCGAAAATTGCCCAGAAACTGAAGTAATGTTGCTTCGTGGTGAAGTCTCCTTTGACGTTCGCCGGGCACGACTTTAAACTGCATTTGCTCTAATGGGAGAATGGCTATGAGCCGAGTTTTGATTATCGGGGCGGGCGGGGTTGGCGGTGTGGTGACGCATAAGTGCGCCCAGATGAAGGATGTTTTCACGGACATCTGTCTGGCCAGCCGTACGGAGTCCAAATGCAAGGGTGTCGCCGCCCAGTTGAAGCGCGCCATTCAGACCGCACGGGTGGATGCCGACAATCCGCAGGAGGTCATCCGTCTGATCAAAAAGTTCAATCCGGACATCCTCATCAATGTGGCGCTTCCTTACCAGGATCTATCCATCATGGAGGCTTGTCTGGCCACCGGCGTGGATTATCTCGATACCGCCAACTACGAGTCGCCGGACAAGGCGAAGTTTGAGTACAAGCGGCAGTGGCGCCAGCATAAGGCGTTCCGGGATAAGGGTGTGTTCGCCCTTCTGGGCTGTGGATTCGATCCCGGTGTGACGAATATTTTCTGCGCCTATGCCCAAAAGCACTTTTTTGACGAGATCCACACGGTGGATATCCTGGACTGCAATGCCGGTTCGCATGGCAAGGCCTTTGCCACGAACTTCAACCCCGAGATCAATATCCGAGAGATCACCCAGCGCGGCAAGTATTGGGAAGAGGGCGAATGGAAGGAGACGGAGCCCCTTTCCGTTCATCAGGCCTTTGATTTCCCGGAGATCGGGCCGAAGGAGATGTACCTGATGTATCATGAGGAGCTGGAGTCCCTGGTGAAGCATATCAAGGGACTCCGTCGCATCCGGTTTTGGATGACTTTCGGCGAGCAGTATCTGACCTACCTGCGGGTCTTGCAGAATGTGGGTCTGACCCGTATTGATCCGGTGCTGTACGAGGGCCGGAAAATCATTCCGCTGAAGTTTCTCAAGTCCGTCCTCCCCGAGCCGTCCTCCCTGGGGCCGAACTACACGGGTAAGACAAATATCGGCTGCATTCTTGAGGGCGTGAAAGAGGGCCGGAAACGGCGGCTCTACATTTACAACATCTGCGATCATGCCGAGTCCTGGAAGGAAGTGAAAGCGCAGGCCATTTCCTACACCACCGGCGTTCCGGCGGCGATCGGCGCGAAGATGATCGTGACCGGCGTCTGGTGCGAAGCGGGTGTATTTAATGTCGAGCAGTTCAACCCCGATCCCTTTATGGAAGAACTCAATTTGCGCGGTCTGCCGTGGGTGGTGAAGGAATTGAAGCGTGGTGAGTGTCGAGTGAAGACAGGAGACTGATATGGCCAAGCCGGAACGTCGGGAATGGTTGCAGGGTGAAGTCTGCGAATGGGAACGCGAGGGCGTCATTTCGAGTGATCAGTCCAGGGCCATTTTGGCCAGGTACCCGGCGCAAACGGATAGCCTTCCCTGGGGTATGATCATCTTTTCCTGTCTGGGCGCGGTGATTGTCGGACTCGGAATCATCCTGCTCCTGGCCTACAACTGGGATGCTATTCCCAAGTACGCCAAGTTGGCCATCGTGGTGGGATCCCTGGCGGCGATCCATACGGTTGGACTCAAACTGACCGCAGGGGGCGGGCGTTTTCAGGCGCTGGGCGAGGGGATCAGTCTTCTCGGCACGATGGTGTTCGGCGCCGGAATCTGGTTGGTGGCCCAGATCTACAATATCGATGAGCATTTCCCGAATGCCTTCCTGATATGGGGTCTTGGCGCGCTGGCCATGGCGCTCGCGATGCCCTCCATTCCCCAGGCCATTCTGGCCGTGGTGTTGCTGACGGTGTGGGGTGGCGCTGAAAGAGTGGCCTTCGCCACGCCCATCTGGGTGGCGCCGGCTTTGCTGGTGGCCCTGATTGGCCCGCTGGCCTGGCAACGACGGTCACGACTGTTGCTGGCGGTTCTGATTCCCGCTGTCTTCCTTGCCTATGGATTCAGCATGCCAACCGGTCATGACCATGCCTGGGTGCTATTCTCCACCATGCTCAGTCTGGCGGCATTGTGCCTCGCCTTGTCGTACCTTGTCCGGACTTATGGCGCTTTCCCCGGTTCCGGCCCGGTGTTCTGGTTTTTCGGGGGCAGTGTATTCATGGTGATGCTGTACCTGCTGAGTTTCCCCTCCCTTGCCCGTGAGTTCTTCTATTGGAATCGGAACGAAATGACGTGGGTCGGTGTTGTCTATGGCCTGATTCCCCTGGTTCTTGCCTTGTCGGCCTGGGGTGCGGTGGCACGTCTCAAGATAACCGGTGCCTTGTCGCGTCTGGAGGGAGACGCCGGACCTGAACTGTTTCTCATTCCGCTGACCGTGATACTGGGTGTTGTCAATCTGCTGGTTCTGCATCGGGTCCACGATTGGGCGGTCGCCGGACCGTTCAATCTTGTGTTTATCGGCTTGGCCGTCTCGCTGATGGCACGGGGTTGCCGGGAGGGTCTGATCAAACAGACTGTTCTGGGGTCTGTCTTTCTGGTGTTGATTGTCGTGGCGCGGTATTTCGATCTCTTTGAGAGTCAGTTGGTGCGTGGCCTTGTCTTTGTGGTGATGGGCGCACTCCTGTTGGCGGAAGGGTTCTTCTATGCCCGGGCGAAGAAACAGAAGGTGGAAGGAGGCGCCCGATGAGAATCAAGTTAATGATCATGGCTGTCGTGCTTCAGGTTCTGGTTCTGGTCTACATGGCGGGTGAACGGGAATGGATTGTCCGGAATGGAACCATCGTGTATCTCCAGACAGCGCCTCTGGATCCCCGTGATCCGTTTCGGGGTAATTATGTCAAACTTGATTATGCCATGAATCATGTGCCGACGAACAGGCTTCGTGGCGCGTCGTTCATCAACCGCGCGGAGCATGAACAACAGAGTCTCAGGGGAAAACAGGTCTATGCTGTTCTGCGGAATTCCGGCGGGGTAATTTCCAGTCTGGACTATGTGACCGATCAAAAGCCGGATGATGGATTGTTCATCCGGGGACGCATTGATCGCTACTGGTATTGGGGGAGCGATGTTATTCCTGTGCGATACGGGTTCGAGGCCTTCTTCATGCAGGAGGACAAAGCCAAGGCCCTGGAAGGCCAGCGGCGCCGCGATGGCATCCAGGTTCCGCTGGAGATGGAAGTCGCGGTGTCCGGCAAAGGGGTTTCGGTGCTTAAGGGGTACAGGTGGTCCACCCTGGGTATAGGAATGAAACTGGAGATGGTCTCCCCGACGAACCGGCAGGTACGCGCGGCGACAATCCAGTTGGTGAACGTGTCATCGAACGACGTTGCCATCATCGATTTACCGGGCGCGCAGTCGCTGGCGCTGGAAAACGATTGGATCCGGTCATGGGGGAACCGTGACGTGAGTTGGGTCATGGCGGACAAGCCGCGCGCCCAGGCGACCGATGATCATGTGGTCGTTCTCAAACCCGGTGGCCAGCATGAGATTCATGTTGACCTGACGCAACCCCACTGGTTTGTGTCGAAGGGAAATGAGCAGGCAAAATCGCTCCGTGACCTGCAGGGCGGGAGTAT